>Ga0256830_1002558_pt1 | contig 11886 bp, 7 predicted proteins | sample 128326metaG_FD_190537 | JGI IMG/M metagenome (GOLD analysis project Ga0256830, IMG submission 190537) | Hydrothermal vent microbial communities from Lau Basin, Pacific Ocean - 128-326 | ecosystem: Environmental > Aquatic > Marine > Hydrothermal vents | place: Pacific Ocean: Lau Basin | collected...
TCGCGTCAGTCTGAGCGGCAGCGAAGAATCTTAGCGATGGTGGGGGAGATGGAGGTGGATGACGGGGGACGGTTGTTCGGCGCGTGGTTATTGGTGGTCGGGGCGACCGGCCGGTCGCCCCGACGCTCGCTGCGCTCCGGATTCTTCGCTCGCTGCGCTCCGGATTCTTCGGTCGCTGCGCTCCGGATTCTTCGCTCGCTGCGCTCCGGATTCTTCGCTCGCTGCGCTCCGGATTCTTCGGTCGCTGCGCTCCCTCAGAATGACAAGAGGGGCGTGTAGCATTCCGATAGAGCTTACGCAGGGGTCCCGAATGACAACAAAACCCGCGCTCGAATTCGCCACTGCGTAAGTAAGTGATGAATTAACGAACCTATCCCGCCATCACTTACTCCATGACCACTACCCGATTTATTAGCGTATAATGTGAAAAAGCCCGATTTTTTGTTGATAAGGAGAAACTCATGGCAGCAGAAAAAGAACTGATGATCGCAAACGCAATCGTTTTGCAAGCGCTAACCGCCATGGAAGAGGTGATGGGTAAAAAAGGCCTGCACGCCGTCTTGCGCGCCTCCGGCCTGGAGAAGTTCATCGATAACTACCCGCCCAACAACCTCGAACCCGCGGTCTCGTTTTCGGATTATTCCCGTCTCAATCAGGCCATCGAAGATTTTTATGGCCGCGGGGGGCGCGGCATCCTCAAACGCATTGGCCGGGCCTCCTTTCAATATGGCGTGCGAGAGCAGCCCACGCTGTTGGGAATCGTGGGTGTGGCCCTCAAAATGATGCCCAAACGCCAGAAAGTCAAATTCATCCTCAATAGCATCGGCAACGCGCTCAAAAAAGCGCACCCGAACACGGATTTTTGGGTGGATGACCGCGGCCCGAACATTGCCTACTGCGCCCGGGAGTGCTCCCTCTGCCATGGCCGAAAAAGCGACAAACCAGCCGGGCACTTGCTGGTCGGGTCGTTGAGCGAAGCCGTCCAATGGGCCACCGGCGAAGACCTGCCCGTGCGCGAGACGTTATGCATCGCAAAAGGCGACCCCTATGGGCGGTGGGAGGTGGAAGTGGGCGGATGAAAACAATCGAGAAACTGCGATCTACTGGGTATAATTAACAACAGTACTTACACCCTCCCGAAAAGAGCACGCACACCTCCGTCTTATGCCCGTTCGCCAATCTACCCAGGCCATCTCATGTCCAAACTGCTGAACACCCTCGCCAGCTACGTTCCCCACCTGATATTGCAGCGATTGGCTAAAAACCCGGCCCCCATCTCCAAACCGACACTCGAAGAGTTCCCCGCTGCCGTGATGTATGCGGACATCACAGGTTTCACCGCGTTAACAGAAAAGCTGGAAGAGCTGCCCCACGCGGATCAGGGCGCAGGGGCCGAGGCGGTCACCCAAATGGTGAACGCATACTTCGATGAGCTGATCAATACAATTGACTCCCACGGGGGTGACGTGGTCAAATTCACCGGGGACGGCTTGCTGGTGTTATGGCCGTGTTCCCCCGGCCCGAGCACCCAGGAGAAGATGGCCGGTCTGCAGGCCGTAGTGCGCAGGGCGGCATACTGCGGCCTGCAAATGCAAAAGAGGCTGCACAATTATCGCACCGCGGACGGCACCCCTCTGTCTATGCGCATCGGCATTGGCGCGGGAGAGGTTTTTCTCATCCACCTGGGGGGGGTTTTCAATCGCTGGGAATTCCTGGTTGCCGGAGACCCCATTATCCAGACCAGTGCAGCGGAGAAAAAGGCCCAACCCGGGCAGGTGATGCTTTCCCCCCAAGCCTACGAACTGATCCGCCTCTATTGCCAGGGAACGCCGCAACCCTTCCCACATGCAGGCACGTCAGAACACGGTCTGCTGCTGGAAGAACTCAACGACCCGCTCCCCCCCCAACCGCTCCCTGCCGTGGACCTCACCCCCGAGCTGGAGGGCGCGTTGCGGCCTTACATCCCTGCCGCCATCCTGACCAAACTGGACGCCGGACAATCCGACTGGTTGTCGGAACTGCGCCGCCTGACCGTGTTGTTCATCAACCTGCCGGAACTGGACCACACCAACAACCGCGCCCTGGAACGCGCACAAACCGTAGTGCGCGCCATTCAAAAAGCCATCTACCGCGAGGAAGGCAGTCTGAACAAATTGGCCGTGGACGATAAGGGCGCCATGGTGGTAGCCGCCATGGGGCTGCCGCCCCTCTCCCATGCAGACGATCCGGAGCGTGGCGCGCGTGCTGCCTTAGCCGTCGCAAACACCCTCAAAGAGATGGGCATTCGGGTCTCCATTGGCGTCGCCACCGGCCAAACGTTTTGCGGCGCCATTGGCAGCGCGCACCGGCGTGAGTACACCATGATGGGCGACCCGGTCAACCTGGCCGCCCGACTGATGCAGGCCGCACAAGACCCCGCGACACAGCTGAACCGCCGGGCCGGGCTGGTGCTCTGCGACCTGAACACGTTTTCGGACGCCAGCACCGCGCTGACGTTCGAGGCCATTCGCCCGATCACCGTGAAGGGCAAACGTCAGCCCGTGCCGGTGTACCAGCCCATCCGCATCCGTTCCCGCCCCACCGAAACGCACGACGAATGGGCGCGCACCCTGGTCGGGCGCAAAGAGGAACGCTTCTCCATCGCCGAGCAGCTCCAGGAACTGCAACGCGGCGGCACAGGCGCCGTATTCGTCATCGAAGGCGAAATCGGTATCGGAAAATCGCGGCTGGCCGAAGAGGTAGTCGAACAGGCCAAGGCACTGGGAATCACCACCTATGTGGGCATCGCAGACGTGATCGAACGCGACAACCCCTACCACGCCTGGCGGCCTGTTTTTTTGAAGCTCCTCGAAGTCGATGCCATGAACACCGCCCGCTTCGAGCAGGTTGCTCGCCTGTTCAACAACCCCGAGCTGGCCCGCCTGTACCCCCTCATGGACGAGGTACTGGACACCCACATCGAAGACAACGAGTTTACCCGGCACATGGAAGGCCAGGTGCGCGCCGACAACACCCGCCAACTGCTGGTCAACCTGTTCCAGGCCGCCTGTAGCGAGAACCCAACCCTGCTGCTGATCGAAGACGCCCAATGGCTGGACTCAGCCTCCTGGGCTTTACTGCACGACATCTGGGCGAATGTAAAGCCGCTCTTGCTGATGATCACCACCCGGCCCATTGGGGATGCACCCTCCGAGGAACTGGCTGCCATCATCGAGCACCCCAACACTCGCCACCTACAGCTGGGTTCCCTCCCCAAAGAGGAAATCGTCGATCTGGTGTGTCGCTGTCTGGGCGTTTCGCGCATCCCGGAACCGGTCGCAGAACTGATTTACGAAAAAGCCGAAGGGCACCCCTTTTATAGCCAGGAGCTTGCCTACGCATTGCGCGACAACCGCTACCTGGAATTTACCAATGGGGCCTGCCGCCTGGCGCCAGGCGTCAATCTGGAGGATATCTCCTTCCCCAACACGGTGCAGGGTGTGATCATCAACCGTATCGACAATTTACCGGCCACCGCACAGTTGATCTTGAAAGTCGCCAGTGTGATCGGGCGGGTGTTTCCTTTCGCGCCGCTGTACGACATTTACCCGTTGCCCTCCGACAAACCCAAATTACAAAAACACCTCAACATCCTGGGAGAACTGGACATCACGCCGCTGGCCAGCCCGCCTCCCAACCTGTCCTACATCTTCAAACACATCATCACCCAGGAAGTATCCTACAACCTGTTACCATTTGCCCAGCGCCAACAACTGCACCGCGCCTCCGCGGAGTGGTACGAGAAAAAATTCGCCTCCGATCTGTCGCCATATTACACCTTGTTGGCGCACCATTGGAGTAATGCCGGCGTGCCGGAAAAAGCCATCGAATACCACGAAAAAGCCGGAGAAAAAGCCCTGCGCGGGGGCGCATATCTGGAGGCCATCCACCATTTCGAACAAGCGCTGTTTTGGGCTGCCCGCCACCAGCCGGGGGAAGAAGAAATGTTGCCGGTCACTTCACGGCGATACATCCCGGAGTCTCGTTTCCGGCAGGCCCGCTGGGAGCGGCAAATCGGCCAGGCATACATCGGCCTGGGTCAGATTCCTGCCAGTTACGAACACCTGAAAAAAGCGCTGGCCTTACTGGACCGCCACGAGACCACCAAAACCCTCCCGCTGATCGGAAACATCGTGTGGCAAATCGGCAAACAGGCCTTCTTTCGCCTCTTCCCCTCCGCGCTGGCGGCCTACCCCGAAAAAGGCCGCCCGGTCGTGCTGGAGGCGGCACGCGCTTTCAGCCTGGCATCCGAAGCCCATTTTTACCTGAAACGCAACCTGTCGCTCACCCACGCGGTCATCCGCACACTCAATCTGACCGAGCGCGCCGGAGCCACTCCCGAACTGGCGCGAGCCTATGCCAATATGGGGATGCTGATGGGCCTGCTCCCCATCCACTGGCTGGCACGTTTCTACCTGCAAAAGGCGCTCGACACCCTCGATGCACTGGATCACAGCGAACCGCGGGCCTACGTCAACCTGATCAACGCCCTCTACGGGTTGGGGACGGGCGATTGGGACGGCGTGGAAAAAGCCATCCAGGAGGCGATACGCATTTACAGCGAACTGGGAGACCAACGGCGTCTGGGAGAAGCTCGCAGCCTGCAAGCCATTCGCCTGCACTTCCTGGGCCAATACCAGGACAGCAACCGCGTGTATACCGAACTCTACCGGCTCGGCCAGCAAAGCGGAGATGTCCAGGTGCAAACCTGGGGCCTGGACGGGCAGGCCACCAACCTGATCCGCACCGGCGACCTGGCCCACGCCGGAAGGTTGCTCGCTCAGGCCCAATCTCTGCTCGAACAGAGCAGCGACCTGGCGGAAGAGACGGTGTATTACGGCACGTTGGCGGTCTTACATCTGGAGCAGGGGGACTATCAGGTAGCAGCACACGCGGCAGAGACGGCCCTGGAGAAAGGCAGAGGGGTCTCACCGGTCTACTCCACGCTCGAAGGCCATGCCGGCGCGGCGGAGGTATTCCTGCGTTTGTGGGAGCTTCAGCCCGATTCGCTGGAGCAGGATTACCTGATCGACCGCGCCGGGCAGGCGGTCAAAGCCTTGCAGGGCCACGCCAGACGCTTTCCATTCAGCAGGCCGCGCGCCCTGATCTGGCAGGGCCTGCACGAATGGCTGCTCAACAGGCACGAAAAAGCGCACACAATCTGGAAACGCGCGATTGCAGCCGCCCAAGAATTGCACATGCCCTACGAAGAAGCCCTGGCAAACGAGCAACTAGGCCGCCATCTCCCAGGAATCGATCCACAACGCAAGACCCACCTCCAACGGGCGCAAGAGATTTTCGAACGATTGGGGGTTGGCTTGGGATAAAAGCTCCCCTCTGGGAAGCGGCATTGCGCAGCCCCGCAGGGGGGAAAGCTCATTCGATCTTCAACATGAACGGCATGAGCGCCCAGACGCGTTCGCGCAGCACTCTCCGCAGACGGCCAGCCCAGGCGCTCCTTTCGGGATCGGCCTCGAACGGAGGCGGCAGGCGATTCCCCCTCCCCTCGAACAGCCAGGCCGCGGGTGTCCATTGATCGGGGGGCAGCTTCGCCAGTTCCCGCGCCTTGTCCAGCGCGCACTGCATATCCCCCAGCTGGTCCACCAACCCGCGCGCCAGCGCCTGTTCCCCCAACCAGACCCGTCCCCCGGCAATGGCGTCCAGTTGACCGGCATCCATCTTGCGCCCGGCCATCACACACGCCTTGAAGCGGGCATACGTATCGAAAACATCCTTCTCCACCACCGCGCGCAGCCCCCCCTCCAACGGCACGTCGTCTGCATAAATGCTGGCGTGCGCGCCGCGCTGCAAATGTTCGCGGTTGGCGCGGAAACGCGCGAACAGCCCGCTGGTCAGCAGCTTGAGAAAGACCACGCCTATCGAACCGGTCAGCGTCAGCGGCTGGCACACGATCCAGTCCGCGGCCGCCGAGATGTAATAGCCGCCCGAGGCCGCCACGTCGCCCATGTAGACCACCACCGGCTTCTTGCGGCGCACGCGCGCCACCTCGCGCCCGATCAAATCCGAAGCCAGCGCGGAGCCGCCGGGCGAATCCACATACAACACCACCCCGGCAAAACGCTCGTCGGCCTCCACCCGGCGGAACAGTTGTGCGATGGTATCCGAACCGGTCTGGTAGTTGCCGAAAATCGGGACCGGCACTGGCAACGGGATGCGCTGGCTCTCGCCGGGGATGATCGGGCCCCGCACCGGGATCACCCCGATCATCTTCCCGGAGCGGCGTCGCAGCGGGGTGAGCAGGGCGCGGCGCACCTCATCCAGGTTGACCAGCTTTGCGGGTTCAGGCTGCGAACCATCCTGTCTTTTCTCACTCAGGCGGTGCGGCAATTCGTCCAGATACGCGACCCCATCCAGCAGCCCGGCTTCGACCGCTTCTTCCGCCGTGAAGGGCGCGCGGTCGATCAGCTCCCGCACCCGCTCGACCGTCATCCCGCGCCCCTCCGCTACCGCACCCACCAGCCTTTCGTAGTGGCCGTCCAAAATCCAGGTGAGCATCTCGCGCTGCTGAGGAGACATTTCGGAGCGGGCGAGCTGGTCTCCGGCGGTCTTGTAGGGCGAAACCGCCACCACCTCGGCCTCCACCCCCCACGCGGCCAGCGCGTCCTTGAGGAAAACAGCCCCGCTCCGCAGACCCAAAACTTTCCACCCCGCACTGGGCGGCGCAAAGATGCGATCCGCCGCGCAGGCCGCATAGTAAATCAACGGGTTCAAATCGCGGCCACAATAGGCCGCCACCTGCTTACCGGACTGTTTGAACCGGGCGATCAGGCCGCGCAGGCTTTCCACGCTGGCCCAACCGGCATCCAAATCATCCAGCACCAGCACTACACCGCGCGGCCGCGGGTCGTTGGCAATGCGTTCGAGCACGCGGTGTATCTCCGTAAGCCCCAGCGGGCGCCGGGCCAGCGGAATGCCGAACGCCGGCAGGTAACGATGCCAGCGCGGCCGCGGCGGGACGAATTCGGGCAACGGGCCGCTCACGTCGAGCACAACGTATCCGATCTGTTTGCGCAGCCGCACTTTGAGCCAGTTTCCGATCCGCAAACGCGCGTTTCGCAACGCGTCCCCAAAACGGATGAGCCAGATTTTGAAATGAGATTTCATGGTTGCAGCTCGAAAATCGTAGAGCGTAAGCAGGTAGACAAGTCAGACAGGTAGACAGGTAGACACGTAGACACGTCGCACGCCCCGGAACACTGAACACCGAATACTGAACACTGAATACCCCAATTCCCAACTCACCATCACCCCAGCTCCCGCGCCTGCACCACCACCCCGATCACCACCAACGTCACCAGCACCAGGGAGGCGGGCAGGCTCTCCAGGGGCAGGGTTTGCAAGAGCAGGCTTGCGCCCACCAACGCGGACAGAACGATCAACGCCCAATCGAACACCAGGCCGGTCAGCACCGCGCCGAGCAGCCCGCCGATCAGGAAAATCAACCAGATGTAACCGGTGGCATCCAGAGTCAAAAAGCGAAAGGCTTCCACCAGCACATACCCCCCGGCCAGAAAACCGGCCACGCCGATAGCCAGCCGGTTGAGCGCCAGGGCAAACACCGCGCCGGCCACACCCGCAACCAGCGCAGCCGCCAACAGCACCCATTCCGGCGCGGCGGGCAGCACGCGGGAAACCAGCCCCGCACCGGCCACAAAGCCCAAAGCCGCCACAAACAGCCAGAACAACTCGCGGCCTTTGAGCAATACCGCCAATCCAAGCAAAAATCGAAACACCAACATCGTGTCTTTGATTATAATGGGTTTTGCAAGTCGGCAGGTCGAAAAGCGTAGCGCGTAAGCAGGTAAACAGGTAGACAGGTAAACAGGCAAACAGGTAAACAGGTAAACAGGTGAACAAATCAGACAAATCAGACAAGTCAGACAAGTCAGACAGGTAGACACGTAGACACGCCGCACGCCCCGCAACACCGAATACTGAACACTGAACACTGAACACTGAATACTGAACACCCCAATACCCAATTACCCTATCCCCCCTCCCTATCCCTATCCCTATCCCCACTCCCTATCCCCACTCCCCACTCCCCCATGCCCTCCTCCCCCCGCTACCGCTGGTTCATCGTCGTCATCTTCTTCTTTTTCATGTTGCTGCACCAATCGGATAAACTGCTGATCGGGCCGCTGACCACGCCGATCATGGAAACCTTCGACATTTCCAACACCCAGATGGGCGCGGTGTTCAGCGCGGCGCTGTTGGTGGGCAGCGTGCTGTACCCCGTCTGGGGATACCTGTACGACCGTTACGCGCGCGCGCCGCTGGTCGCGTTGGCCTCCGCCATCTGGGGGTTGACCACCTGGATCAGCGCCATCGCGCCGACCTACCCCTGGTTCCTGGGCAGCCGGGCTTCGACGGGCGTGGACGATTCCAGTTACCCCGGCCTGTACAGCCTGGTGGCGGACTATTTCGGGCCGGAGATGCGCGGCAAGGTGTACGGCGCGCTGCAAATCGCCCAGCCGTTGGGATACCTGATCGGCCTGGGGCTTGCGCTGGGGTTGGGACCGGTGCTCGGCTGGCGCAAAATCTTTTATATCACCGGCTCGCTGGGGTTGGTGCTGGCGGTGGTCATCTTTTTCGGCGTCAAAGAAGCCCCGCGCGGCAAAAGCGAACCCGAGCTGGCCGCACTCGACCAGATCGGCATCTACCGCTTCGACCGCCAAACCGCGCTGGGGCTGTTTCGCAAACGCAGCCTGCTGCTGTTGTTCGCACAGGGTTTCGTGGGCGTATTTCCGTGGAACGTGATCACCTTCTGGTTCTTCGCCTACCTGGAAACCGAGCGCAACTATACCGAGCAGCAGATTTTGTTCACCATGGCGCCGGCGGTGCTGGTGCTGGCCGGGGGATATTTCGTGGGCGGCTGGCTGGGAGATTTTTTCTTCAAACGGACCCCGCGCGGCCGGCTGCTGGTCTCGATGGCCGCGGTGCTGGCCGGCGCGCTGCTGCTGACCATCACCATGAACGTCCCCCTCGAACAGCAGACGCTCTTCTTCGCCATGCTCAGCCTCACCGCCCTGTTCATCCCGTTTGCCTCCCCGAACGTGATCTCGACCGTGTACGACATCACCCTGCCCGAAGTGCGCAGCACCGCGCTGGCGGTGCAATACTTCATCGAGAACGGCGGGGCCGCGCTGGCCCCGTTGCTGGCCGGTATGATCGCGGACCGGGCATCGCTGGGCGTCGCTATCCTGGTGATCTGCGTCACCGCCTGGCTGCTCGGCTCGATCATCCTGGCCCTCACCGCCTATTTCGTGCCGGACGACATCCAAACGCTGCGCGGCCAGCTCGCCGAACGGGCCGCGCGGGAAAGACAAAAGCAAATACCATTGGCACAACCCGAATCCCAATAACCCAATTTCTACTAGAATCGGCTCGCTCAAAGAAGGAATTCGCCTATAATTGGGGTAAAAACCCGCAGCAACTTCTGCATGACACAGCGAAGCTTCTTTCCGTTTGAGCAACGCATAGCGCGCGATGGGGCTACTCGCGACGAGGTGTCTGTCGTTAGCTACAAAAGACACTGTCAAAGTACACACAACAATACATTTGATTTGGAGGAGTAGGTATGCCCGAAAAAACATCCCAACACCGCAGCAGCGTGTGGCAGGCTGATGCGGTATCCATCGTTTTGTTGGTGGTATTCGTGCTGGTTGTGTTTGGCCTGGAATCGCTGCTCGACCCGACCTTCACGAACACCACGCTGCTGTTGACCGGCGTCATCCTGGCGGTAGTCCCCGCGGCGATCTGGATCGCCTTCTTTTACCGCCGGGACCGGCTGGAACCAGAGCCGAAAAGCATGGTATTCCAGGTGTTTCTGCTGGGAGGGCTGCTGGCGGCTGCGGTGGGCATCCCGCTGGTAGACAACGTCTTCCAGGTGTCCGAGTGGTTATACGACACCTTTTGGACGCAACTGCTGGGCGGCATCCTGGTGATCGGTTTCACCCAGGAATTCCTGAAATACGCCGCGGTGCGCTGGTCGGTGTACAAATCCGAGGAATTCGACGAACCCGTGGACGGGATCATCTACGCCACCGCGGCCGGGCTGGGCTACGCCACCGTGCTGAACGTCGCCTTCGTGGTCGGTTCCGGGGGAGTCGATCTGGGGACAGGCGTGATCCGCATCACGGTCACCGCGTTGGCGCACGCCAGTTTTGCCGGGGTAGTCGGCTATTTCCTGGGCCGCGAAAAATTCGGCGCCCCACCGGTCTGGAACACCGCCTTAGGCGTTACGCTGGCCGCGGTGCTCAACGGCGTGTTCTTCTACCTGCGCAACACCCTTACCCAGGGCGGCCTCTCTGCTGCTGGCGGGGAGGCGCAGCGCTGGCTCGGTTTCGCGCTGGCCGCGGTGCTGGCCGCGGTGGTGACAGCCTTGCTGGCGACGGCCATCAGCCGGCAGTTAGCAACCCAGGGAGAGTCACAATGACCGCAACCGCATTCGAACAAACCCGCAGAACCTCCTCTACAATCGTCATCCTGATCACCCTGGCCGCGCTGCTGCTCGGCTGGGGAGTGAAAAACGCAGCCGAAAACCGCACCCGGGCGTATTCGTACCAGGGCGTCAGCGCGCAGCTCCCGGCTGGCTGGCTGGTCCAACAGGCCGGCGAACAAGGCCAATCCGCCGCCGCGCCCAACCAGATCGCCCCAACCGCTCCCTCCGACGATCCCAGCCGGGTGTTCACCACCTGGGACCCCCTACACCCGGACGTGCGTTACAGCGTCAGCCTGTACCCCGGGGGCGCGGAGACATCGCTGGCGACCACCGCCTCCGTGCGCAACCTGCAACGCGCCCAATCCCTGAACATGTACCGCATCCGCGAAGAAACACCCGTGATTGTCGAAGGCCGCGAGGGCTACAAAGTCACCTTTGCCTACGTCAACCCGGGAGACATAAGCGACGTGCCCGCTGTCGTGCAGGGCGTTGACTACTACTTTGCCAGCGGCGATCAAACGCTCGTCATCACCCTGGAAATCGAAAACGGGGAGGTGACTCCAACACCGCGCCAATTCCTGAAGTTCCTCAAATCCGTTCGCGTTGGAGAGTAAGCCATGAGCAACACAAAATCCAAGAACCACCTGAAAATCTGGCTGGGAATTGCAGTGCTGCTCCTGGCAGGGCTGGCTTGCTCCGTCGGAAGCAGTGTCGAAACCACCCCGCCACCCGCACAGGCCTCGGCCCCAACCCCCGTACCAGCCCAGCAAGACGGGGGACAACCCGCCGATACACCCGTCCAAAGCGGAGGGCAGGGCCTCACCAGCGCCCAACGCCAGAAACTGGCCCTCGCCACCGTGCTGATCATCATGACCAAAGACGAAGGCGGCAGGCTGGTGCCCTTTGGCATCGGCTCCGGCACGATCATCTCGCCCGATGGCCTGATCCTGACCAACGCGCACGTTGCCAGCCCGGCCGCGCAGGGCTTCCCCCAGGACGAACCCGACGCGCTGGTCATCGCGCTCAACGAACGCGAAGACCGGCCTCCCGTGCCCACCTACATCGCAGAACTGCGCGCGGTGGACGGCTTTCTCGACCTGGCGGTCATCCAGATCACCGCCACCCTGGACGGCGCGCGCGTCAACCCCTCCAGCCTGAACTTCGACTATGTGGAGATAGGCGACTCCGATCAGCTACACCTGGGCGACACGATCAACATCTTCGGCTTTCCCGGCATCGGCGGTGATACCATCACTTTCACCAGCGGCAATGTCTCCGGCTTTTCCTCGCAAGAAGCCATCGGCGACCGCGCCTGGATCAAAACCGACGCCACCATCGCAGGCGGCAACTCCGGCGGCCTGGGCGCAAACGACCTCGGCCAG
>Ga0256830_1002559_pt1 | contig 11883 bp, 5 predicted proteins | sample 128326metaG_FD_190537 | JGI IMG/M metagenome (GOLD analysis project Ga0256830, IMG submission 190537) | Hydrothermal vent microbial communities from Lau Basin, Pacific Ocean - 128-326 | ecosystem: Environmental > Aquatic > Marine > Hydrothermal vents | place: Pacific Ocean: Lau Basin | collected...
CCGTATTATTGGTGACTTCGGTGAAATCCCCACCCAGCCATAGCATGCGGTCATCACTCGAGAGGGCAAGGGAATAGATACTGCTCGTCGTGACAGGTGCAGCCACATTGAGATCAACATTTGGATCAACCGCACCCGCTACACGCCACTGGCCACTGGCCACTTCAAGTGCAGCGACGCGGTTTCTCACCTGAATAGTGCCATCATCTATTGCAGTAAAGTCGCCACCAAGAAACAGCTGCTTATCATCCCCACTCAACGCCAGCGAGCGCACCACTCCATTCACCGCAGCGGGTGCTGTGATCGCCCATAAATCATCGGAGAGCGGGATGCCATTAGAGACCCTGATCGCGGCGACCCGCGAGCGGCTTACCCCACCGATAATGGTAAAGTCGCCACCAGCAAAGACCAGATTACCATCGCTGCTCACCACTAGCGCATGGACCACACCATCTGCACCAGGACTGGAACCCGGATTCCAGGTAGTTAATACATTCTCCCCATTCTCACCCACCACCGAAGTATCAAGTGCAGCGATATTGGCGCGCGGCTGGTTTTCGATAGCCGTGAAATCGCCCCCGACATAGAGTATGGTCTCATCGGGTGAAAGCGCCATTGTTTTCACGGCTGTGCCCGTTATCGATGGCGCCCAGGCGCTCGCCCCCACCTCCGCTCCGATGGTACTGAGCAGCGCGATGTTGTCGCGTGGCGTTAATGTGTTACCCACCCTGGTGAAGCTGCCACCAATATAAAGTGCAAGACCGTCACTCTTTGACTCAAGGCTATGCACCGGACCATCCACATATACACTCCAGTCCGTCGCTGCACCGACACCGTTGCCCGTACCGGTACTAATATTAATTTCTGCAAGATTGCTCCGAATACGGCCACCACCTGAAGCAAATTCACCACCGATTAACAGGTTTGTCCCTGATGCCCAGAACGCATTGATTGGGCCATCGGCATCGGTGTGCCACTGAACAGCACCATCACCCGCATCAAGCACCTGCAACCGCCCCAGCAAATCGCCATCAAGCACTCCCTGCCAGGCGACATAAATCACACTGCTACCGGCAACTATCTGATTCACACGCACACTGGTTACGCCGGTAAACGGTGGTATCAATCCACCCAGAAGAAGATCACTGGTGGAGACAGGTGATGCGATATCTGACACATCGATCGCAACAAAAGCTGCTCTCGGATTTGCTTTGATAGTCGCAAAATCACCGCCGACATAGAGTCGATTTTCGAAATACCATAGCGCACGTACGCTTGCATCGGCATCGGGATCCCAGCCGAGATCACTCCCACTGGAGGTGTCAAACAGAGCCAGATAGTTGCGCTGTGCGGCACCTCCATTCACCTGGGTAAAGTCACCACCGGCATATAGACGCCCATTGGGCAGATCTAAACTTAGCGCCCTCACAACATTGTTAACATTGGCATCCCATCCTGCATCATAATCACCAGGGCCGGGGGGGGTGGTATGGTTAACATTTAGCGCAGCAATATAATTCCTTGCCTGCGCATCGATGGTTGTAAAGGCGCCGCCGACATAAAGCAGGTTGTTACCCGCGTCATATGCCATCGACAGGACTTCTGCATTAGCATTCGGATTCCATGGGATAGCATTATTGGTATCCACTGTCGTATCAAATGCGGCCAGATTATTTCTCGGCTCATCATTCACTGTATCGGTATTGACAGATGTAAAATCGCCACCAACATAGAGCCGATCATTCAGAGCATCATAAAACAGCGCATTGACACGATCACTCGCAAGCGATGAACCGATGTTAGGGTCCCAGTTCAGGACATTACCTTCGGCATCGATCTGCGCAAGATTATTACGTGGTATCGAATTACCATCTTTATCCACAACGGTATCGAAGGCGCCTCCAACATACCAGCCACCATCTGGCCCCGGCACCACCGCATAGAGAGGGCCATTAAAGCCAGGAGTGGTGACAGGATTATATGGAATGGCCATGCTAACGGCCGCTGCGTTACCGGAGCTGGGACCAGGGCCGGGGCCGACATAGGTAAAATCGCCGCCGATATAGACGCTATTGGCGCCATCCTCTTTTGACATCTCGACGGCGTACACCGGTCCGTTGGGTTGCCACACATCGGCCCGAGGCGTGGCAACCGCGCCAACTTCCACCGACATCAACAGAAGCGCTGGCAGCGCGATGAGACATCGCCAAAGATGTTTAATCCAGCAACCGTTACTATCGATACCAGCCATCCTCATCAAACGCTCCCTCTATTATTACAATGTGGAACGCTGATACAAAAAGCCCTTCGAGTGCGCCAATAGAGCCACGGCAGTAGCAATAAGAGTCCTATCGGCCCCGCACTTCCCGCATTATCACTGTAATTTCGAACATAGCTCGCGCGCTCAACCACACCTTCATTACCGGCATGGTCAATCGCAATAAATTTTATAATGGTGCTTTCTGAAAATGTAATTGGCCCTGTATAGAGGGTAGCGTTGATTGTCGGTGTCGTATCATCCAGGGTGTAATAGACACCGGAACACCCCGTTACCGTACGGTTACTGTTATCCTCACTAGCGGGTGTACCTGTAATGGGCGGGTCATTAGGGTCAGGTGGGTCACTCGCATCGGGAATATCACCTATTGATGCCGGCGTCACGTCGGGATCATCACTGCATAACAATGTGACGCTAAGATCCTCAGAATAGAACACGCCTGTCGGCGGATCGGGAGCCACCGTGGGCGGTGTTAAATCTACCCAGTATTGATCTTCCTTGATACCAGTACCAGCTGTCTCATCATTGCGTGCCTGATCAAATGAGATATATTTCAATGTCGTATTTTCATTAAGCTCAATCGGGCCGGTATAGACTGCCGAGCTATCCGTCGGACTGGACCCATCAAGGGTGTAGTAAGTCTCTGCACAACCTGCTCCACCACTATCGACACAGTCCAGCGTTATTTCTCGATCATCACTATTATTCAGAATCGTTCCAGCAGCCCCTCGTCCGGCAGGTGTTGCTGTTGTCTCTGGCGGTAATGAATCAATAATATAAAGTGATGACTGTATGCCGGATTGATTGCCCGCATCATCTTCCGTCAACATCTTCAGCGTCGTATTTTCCGAGATAAGGATCGACTGCGATGGCGGCGAACCTGAGATCACAGGATCGGCCGTGCTGTTGACTGTGTAGTAAATCGATTGCGAACAACTCTTAGGGACATCAATACAGCTCATAGTGACAGTTTGTGCCACCTGATACGCGCCGGCCGGTGGGTTCGTAACCATATGGGGAAAAGCGACATCAACCACCGTTAACCCCTGTCTTAAATAGGTTGTTGTCGGTGCTGTTGTCGTGATTTCACGAAAGTCACCCGAGATAATCATGCGATCACCCACTTCGCTTATCCCCAGGTGACGCACTGTAGCGGAAGCGCCGGCTGGCACTGCAGAACTGGCCCGAAGATCCCACCACGCCAGCGGGTTACCGTCCAGAAAGTCGAGAGCGGCAAGGCGTTCTCGCGGAGTCGCGCCACCAATGCTGGTAAAATCGCCTCCGACAAAGAGGGCTTCATCCGTTATCGCAATGGTGTGCACACGATCATTCGCATTGGGATCCCAGCCCAGAAGATTAAATGCATTGGCCGCGGTATCGAGGGCGGCAAGGTAGTTTCGGGAACGCGTAAAACCACTATCATTGATCTGCGTAAAGTCACCACCAATATAGAGCGTACTCCCCGCAAGTGCCATATCGCGTACCGCCGCATCGGCTGCCGGCGCCCAGGGGGTGGCGTTATCAACATCCTCCTCTGTGTTTAATGCTGCAAGACGCATGCGGGAGATGTTCTGTCCATTGGTGTTCATATTAAGAAAATCACCGCCAACCAGTAATGTATCACCACTTAGCTGAATGGCATAAACAGCACCGTCAGCAGAAGGATCCCACGCGGCCACACCACCATCCTCTACCGATATGGCACCAAGGTTATTTCTTGTTACACCGCCGATCGTCTCAAATGCACCGCCTACATAAAGCAGATCGCCCGCTGCGGATAGTTCAACATCATATACTGCGGTTGTTGATGCAGTGCCATCAATGTCAGGGTTCCAGGGGTATGCCGCGCCGGTCTCTGTATTTAATGCTGCGATATGGTTACGCGGCTGCCCACCGACGGAAGTAAACGCCCCACCCACATAGAGTGTCGCACCATCACCGCTTAGCTGCATGGTCGTAATCCGGTCATTGGTGCCGACATTAAAACTGGCATCAAGCTCACCACTGCTTAAGTTGATGGCTGCGATTCGCTCTCGTGTAACCCCACCCACTGAGGAGAAGGCACCACCAATAAAGATACCCGCCGCACCGGGTGAGAGCGCATGCACTCTATTGCCAACCGAAGGGGCCCAGGCCGTTGCCACACTACTACCCGTTGTAAATGCTGCTGCACGATTACGTAATAAGCTACCGATAAAGCTAAAATCACCCCCGACATAGATGGTGCCACCATCGAACAGGAGTTCTGAAACGGGCGCATCGGCGTTGGGGTCCCAGCTCGCTGCTGCGCCGCTGCTATCGATGAGGGCAACATAATTTCTCGTCTGCCCACCGATTGTCGTGAAGTCACCCCCCACATAAACCGAAGTACCACTCACCGCCAATGTTCGAACGACACCGTTCGCACCGGGATCCCAGCTCGCTGCTGCGCCGCTGTTATCGATGAGTGCAACATAATTTCTCGTCTGCCCACCGATTGTCGTGAAGTCACCCCCCACATAAACCGAAGTACCACTCACTGCCAATGTTCGAACGATACCGTTCGCACCGGGATCCCAGCTCGCTGCTGCGCCGCTGTTATCGATGAGGGCAATATAGTTTCTCGCCTGCCCACCGATTGTCGTGAAGTCACCGCCGACATAAACCGAAGTGCCGTTCGCTGCCATCGCATGAACGGTGCCGTTTGTACCGGGATCCCAGCTGGTCACCGTGCCCGCACTACTGATATGGGCCAAATTGTTGCGGCTATAGGTCGATACACTATCGGTAATCTCGCTAAAACTACCGCCGATGTACCAACCATCACTACCATCGGGTATCGCCACATAGACATCACCATTCACCTCAGGCCACCCGCTTTGCACAGCCCCGGCAGAGCTATCTACCACCACGCCGCTACCGGTACTCGGCCCGATATAGGTAAAATCGCCACCGATATAAAGCCGCGAAGTATCACCCACAGAATTAAAATTCCCTCCAGCATAGACAATGCCTGTCGTCTCACTGGCCGCCAGCGCACTCACATCACCATTGACATCCGGATTCCAGGCAGTAATCAATGTTCCGGGGCCACGCCTGAATGCGGCAAGGCGTTTAAAGTCACTCTCCACTACCCCCTCTATCGTCACCGAATTAAAAGCGCCGCCAATGAAGAAGGTCTCATCTGCCCGCGCAATGGCAAGCACAACATCATCAAACTGCAAATCCCACGCATTCGCATTGTTCACCGCAAGTGCGATATCAAGCACCGCAAAATTTTGACGTGACTTGCCCCCTATCTCAGTAAAGTCACCACCCACATAGAGCAGGCCATTCTCTTCACCGCTTTCATTATCAATCCCGAACTCTTCGAGGTACATCGCATAAATTGCATTTGTTGATGCTCCACCAGGATTCCAGGTCGTAATAATGTTGATATTATTGGCTGTATTCAATGCAGCGATGCGTTGGCGACTAATATTGGCGCCACTACCCACTGAGATATTCAAAAAGTCTCCGCCGACATAGAGCTTGCTACGCTCAGGTGCAAGCGCTATCGCACGCACAACACCATCAGCATTCGGGTTCCATTCATCCACCACCATGCCGTTACTTTCTGCATCCAGATCAAGTGCGGCGATCCTTTGGCGAGGAACCTGCGGATAGGTCTGATCATACGGTACATCTAATGATGGCGTTGGATCTGGCTGGCTATAGTCGACATTGATATCTGTATCCACTACACCATCAAGCGTCACATCAATATCGATATCACCATCGCCATCGACATCAATATCATTGATACCGTCACCAATAATATTCATCGATGTTTCAAAAATACCATCGCCATCCATATCGACCTTGACCCAACCATTAATATCGACATCAAGATGACCATCGCCATCATCATCTCGTGGGCCTGTTCCGCGCACAACAGTAAATTCACCCGCGATATAAACCAGCGTCTCATCTGCTTTGGCAATCGCATGTACAGGCGCATCGATAAAAAGATCCAGCGAGGTCACTGGCTTGGATATCGAACCGGTATGGAGCTCAGCAAAATAGCTACGGTCCTCGCCGTGGATCTGGGTAAAATCCCCCCCGACCAGCAGCCGCAGCCCCTTGCTGCCGGTATGGAACAGCAGCGCCCTGACAACACCATCAGGATTGGGCTGCCAGGCACTGTTAACACTGAGATCGGCCTGGATATGTGCGAGGTTTCTTAGCGCCACACCGCCCACCGTATCGAAATCACCCCCTATCACCCAGCCACCAAAGCCATCTTCAATAACCGCGTATATCTGGCTAGAGACCCCACCGGCCACCTTTGGGAAGAGCGGATTAATCAGTGCGGTCGCCGCATCCAGCCCGACACCAAGCCCTGTCGTCTCACCACTATTCGAGCCAAACGAGGCGCTTGCCAGCACAGGGCCGTTTGTGACCAGATTAGTTGCCGCGGGGAAAGAGGCTTCAATATCAGGGGCAGCGAAAAGTTCAGCAGAAATAGCAAAAGCGAGTACAGCAACAGACAACCAGCGGATGATGGCATTTCGCTGCTGATGTGCGCGCTGTGACTGTTGCGTGACCAACATACTTAAACCCCGCCCGTATGGTGAAATAGCGTTCCTGAGTGACTTTTTACGGCTGGCGACCAGAAAGAGCGTTTCAGACCAACCAGAAACAGCCCCACGATAGCATATTTCTCTATTTATTTCAATTGATTAGACATTTTGTATAACATTGCAAAACAACAACTTGCGCCGATTCGACAAACTGCCTCCATCACCCGGCATGAGGATGACCCACCCCCCCAGAATGCGCTATTCTTACCCACTTGCAAAAAAGCGTGCGCTGCCTGCATTCTGGAAAGCCACGTTTACTAATTAACGTCACCCCATCAACATTATAAAGATATATTAATTCATGAAGGTACTGATTATCGGCGGCGGTGGTCGCGAACACGCGCTGGCCTGGAAAGCGGCGCAATCGAGACGTGTTGAAACCGTTTATGTCGCACCCGGCAACGCCGGCACCGCACGTGAAGAGAAACTGGAGAACGTCGCCATTGGCGCTGAAGAGATCCCGGCGCTACTCGCCTTTGCCAAAGAAAAGAGGGTAGACCTCACCATCGTCGGCCCTGAGGCGCCACTGGTTGCCGGCGTGGTTAACCGCTTTGAAGCGGCAGGCCTGCGCTGCTTCGGCCCTACCAGGGAAGCTGCCCAGCTGGAAGGTTCCAAGGCGTTCACCAAAGACTTTCTGGCACGCCACCACATTCCGACCGGTCGCTACCAGAACTTTACTGAGACCGAAGCCGCTCTCGCCTACGTTCGCCAGCAGGGCGCACCTATCGTTATTAAGGCCGATGGCCTTGCGGCTGGCAAAGGGGTAATTGTAGCGATGACACTCGCTGAGGCCGAAACGGCGATCAAAGAGATGCTTGCCGGTAACGCCTTTGGTGAAGCGGGCCACCGCGTAGTGATCGAAGAGTTTTTAGCGGGTGAGGAGGCGAGCTTTATCTGCATGGTTGATGGCAAAAACATCCTGCCGATGGCGACCAGCCAGGATCACAAACGCGTTGGCGAGGGGGACACCGGCCCCAATACTGGCGGCATGGGGGCGTACTCGCCCGCACCAGTAGTGAGCGATGAGATTCACGCCCGCATTATGAAAGAGGTGATCGAACCAACGGTTAGCGGCATGGCGAGTGAAGGCAACCCATACACCGGTTTCCTCTATGCCGGGCTGATGATCAGCGCCGACGGCACACCAAAGGTGATCGAGTACAACTGCCGTTTTGGTGACCCTGAAACCCAGCCAATCATGATGCGCCTCAAATCAGATATCACAGAGCTGTGCGACGCTGCTCTGGATAAAAGACTCAATAGTGTCACTGCAGAGTGGGACGAGCGGGTCGCTCTCGGCGTAGTGATGGCAGCCGCAGGCTACCCCGGCAGCTATCCAAAGGGTGATGTGATCAGCGGGCTTGATAACGATACTGAGAACAGTAAAGTGTTTCATGCCGGCACCCGTATCGAAGGCGACCATGTGGTGACCGCAGGTGGCCGCGTGCTCTGCGTCTCATCTCTCGGCGCAACGGTGAGTGAGGCGCAGAAAAACGCCTACGCCCATGTTAAAAAAATCAGCTGGGACGGCGCATTTTATCGCAACGACATCGGCTACCGCGCCGTTGCGCGAGAGCAGCGCCAGGCGACTTAGCAAAATGGCGATACCCGAACAGCGCGCGCTCAATCGCTGGCACCTCCTCCATGCTGCTGAGGTGGTTCGCCGCGGCGGGGTGATCGCCTACGCCACAGAGGCGGTCTACGGCCTCGGCTGTGATCCGCGCAATAGCGACGCGGTCCAGCGGCTGCTGCAGCTCAAACAGCGCAAGCCTGAAAAAGGGCTTATTCTAATCGCCTCATCGTTTGAACAGGTCGAACCGTACATCGCACCGCTCGATACAAAGATCCGCAAACGCATTGATAAGCGATGGCCGGGGCCAACCACCTGGCTGCTACCCGCACGCCCCGAGGTGCCGCACTGGATCACCGGCAGCCATAAAAAGATCGCCATCCGCGTCACCGCACACCCACAGGCCAGCGCACTCTGCGAGGCACTCGCAGGGCCGCTGGTCTCCACCAGCGCCAACCGACATCAACAACAGGCAGCGCGCAACGTGAGGCAGGTGAGGCGCATCTTCACCAACCAGCTCGACTACATCCTGCCCGGCAACGTCGGCACGCAGGATAATCCAACTGAGATCAGGGACGCAGAAAGCAACCAGATAATCCGTGCCTCATAAACAGGCAGGGCAACCATTAAAGCCTTTATAATCCCCAGTTACAACCCTGGGTAATTTAGTTAGATCAACCAGACAACCACTACAAAGAGAACCACAGAGATGAGTGACACACCCAATATCGACGACGTCAAAACCTATCTACTGGGCCTGCAGGAAAGTATCTGCGAAGCACTGGAAGCGGAAGATGGTGAAGCCAGATTCGTCGCCGACAGCTGGGAACGCCCCGAAGGCGGTGGCGGCACCTCACGCGTAATGAGCAACGGCAAGGTCTTCGAACAGGCGGGGGTTAACTTCTCGCATGTCACTGGAGACAAACTACCGGGCTCTGCTACGGCCCATCGCCCTGAACTCGCCGGGCGCAGCTTTGAAGCGATGGGGGTGTCACTGGTGATCCACCCGCATAACCCCTACATTCCGACCTCGCACGCTAACGTCCGTTTTTTCATCGCCAGCAAAGCGGGTGAGGCGCCTGTCTGGTGGTTTGGCGGCGGCTTCGATCTAACCCCCTATTACGGTTTTGAAGATGATGCCGTTCACTGGCACCGCACCGCACGTGAGGCGTGCGCACCGTTTGGTGATAACGTCTACGCGGATTATAAAAAATGGTGCGATGACTACTTCTACCTCAAACATCGCGACGAACCGCGCGGTGTCGGCGGTCTCTTTTTCGATGACCTCAATGAAGGCGGCTTCGAGCGCAGCTTTGCGTTAATGCAGAGCGTCGGCAATCACTATATCGACGCCTATCGCCCCATCGTCGCTCGCCGCAAAGAGACCCCTTATGGCGAACGTGAACGGGACTTCCAGCTCTATCGTCGCGGGCGCTATGTGGAGTTCAATCTGGTCTATGATCGCGGCACACTCTTTGGCCTGCAAAGCGGTGGACGCACCGAATCGATCCTGATGTCACTGCCACCACTGGTTAAGTGGCGCTACAACTGGAAACCGGAACCGGGTTCAGCAGAAGCAGAACTCTATGAGCTGTTCCTCAAGCCGCGTGACTGGCTCGCCAGCACTACATAAAACCAGCCAGTTGCAGAGATAACGCCGAGACCGCAGCCAGTAGCGGCGGCATCAATAGCACTGCAATGGCGACATGTAATCGCTCCATTAACGACTCGCTGCACGCCTGATTGATAGCACTTTAGAATTATACAAAACGCAGCGACTCTTCCAGAAACCAGAACAACTACGCTATAACAACACGCCCATCACCGTGGTACGTGTGATCATTCCCACCAGTCGATTCTGCTCATTTACGACCGGGATATGGTGAATATCACGCTCAACAAATAACGGGATCAGCTCTGCGATATGCTGCTCTTCTTTTACCGTTAACACCTGTTTTGTCATGATCTGCCCTGCAACCTCTGCCTTATCTGAATGGAGCTCCTGTGTCTGTTTAATAAATGAGCGCAATTTCTCGCCCATTGTTTGATGAGAGCTTACATCCGCTTCGCGCAGGAGATCGGAGAGCGTAACGATACCTTCAATTCGTTGCGCGCGGTTAATCACAGGAATACCGCTGATTTTATAACGCTGCATCAAGTCCCACACCTCGTCAAGGTGGCTCCCGTACTCAACTGCAACCACCTCACGCACCATCACATCTTTACACAGCACATCACCCAGCTGTTTTTTCTGATGATGCATCCGCGCTAGTCCATAAATTGCGTTAAGATCCTCTTTGGAGACATCGATGTATGTGTTCATATCACGCAATGCCTGCTCCAGATCGCTATCGGAAAATTTTAGCGCATCGGTTCCCTGTGGCACATCTAACGGTGATCGCCTCGTCTGCTTAGGGATGGCTGGATAACGCCGACCTGGTATCAGGTTATTGACCAGTAGCGCCATTAACAGCATCAGCACGACATTCAATGCGACCGGCATCACAACAAATAAATAGCCGAGCGACTCTATCTCACTGCCCCCAATCACCGCAGTCACCGCGGCTGCGCCACCAGGTGGATGCAGGCAGCGCAGATAGAGCATACAGAGCAGCGCTAATGCACCGGCGGCCGCGACCGCCAGCGCCTGATCGGGTATCCACTGAGCACAGGTGACACCCACAAAGGCAGAAATCAGGTGCCCACCAACAAGAGACCAGGGCTGAGAAAATCGACTATGCGGCACTGCAAACAGCAGAACCGCAGAGGCCCCCATCGAAGCCACCACAATCGGCACATCTTTACCACTAAGAAAAAAGGCACTCACGGCCGCGACCATCAGGAGACTAAGCAGGGCGGCCATACATGCTAGCCAGCGCTCACCATGGCCTGGTAGCGTATCATCGGTTAGCGCCTGTTTTATCCACTTAAAAGCCATACATCCCTGTCTTGTAAATTAGAGGTGCGCGCTTAATAGACCTGAAGAGTTAGAGAGCGCACCCTGCTACATCATAGAACCCTGCATTACCCCATCTGCCCCTCTATTAATGATGCCAATGCTGCTTTTGCCTGCTGAAATTTTGGCCCGGCGTTCCTCGCTGCATTTTCTCTAGCACCAATGAAATCTGCATTGGCCGAGCGCTCAAGTGTGATTGCACGCGCCTCTTTAAATAGCTGCCACGCCTCCCAGAACGCCCGAGCCTGTTGCGGCTGAGCACTACCGGCTGGGCTAGCGCTGTAGCGACCCCATAAAGAGACAATATCCTGATCTAGCTGTTTGATTTTATTAATTGGCTCAACCGTCTCACTCGCACATGAGGCGTTAGTCGCAAGAACAGCATTCATTCTGACCTCTGTGATAGCCTGCATCAGGCTATTCAACTCGTTCCTTTCAACTGAACTATATTCACGTGCAGCAACCGTTAACTCCATCG
>Ga0256830_1002560_pt1 | contig 11881 bp, 9 predicted proteins | sample 128326metaG_FD_190537 | JGI IMG/M metagenome (GOLD analysis project Ga0256830, IMG submission 190537) | Hydrothermal vent microbial communities from Lau Basin, Pacific Ocean - 128-326 | ecosystem: Environmental > Aquatic > Marine > Hydrothermal vents | place: Pacific Ocean: Lau Basin | collected...
AGGCGGGCTGACCCAGAGGCGGCGCAGAAAAAAGCTTGCGGACCGCGGGAGCATTCAGGCGGGGGTTGGCATTGTCACGGCCCCGCCATTGCTCCACCTCGATACCAGCGGGGTAAGAGGTGTCACCGATTCTGCCCCGGTCCCAGTCAATAATACCTGTATTTTTCGCCAAATTACACTATAGTTGGCGTTGATACCAACAAAAAACAAAACGGCCATGTTGCATTCAGACCATACATTCGAATTCCCGCAGATCAAAACCGAGCGCCTGCTGCTCAGACCCTTTACCATCAACGATGCCGAACAGGTGCGTGTGTTACTGGACGATAAGGCAGTCGCTGCGACCACTTTGAATATCCCGCATCCCTACAGTCTTGACCACGCACAGGCGTGGATCATGATGCACCCATCCCTGTTCGTAAAGCGCGAAAACCTGATCTTTGCGATAGAAGACAGGCACAAGGTCGAGTTGATCGGTGCGATAGAACTCCGGCTCGAACATCCCCATGACCGGGCGACACTTGGCTACTGGATAGGGCGACGGTACTGGAACCAGGGATATTGCACCGAAGCAGGCAAGGCGGTCATACGCTATGGTTTCGAGAAGCTGCACCTGAACCGGATCCACGCTTCCGTCTCCAGTATCAATCCCGCGTCCAGACGCGTATTGGAAAAGCTCGGTCTCACCCATGAAGGGCATCATCCACAACAGATAAAAAAATGGGGCGCCTACTACGATACCGACGATTATGGGATTATCCGCAAACGTTATACCGAGCTAGGTCACGACTAGCCCGCATTTGGTGCGTACAACGCACCCTACTTTGGTGCATGACATTTTCTTGCTGTAACTCCTTTGGCGTGCTGCGCACACCGTCACGATGGGGGCGGGCTACATCATATGTACCAACATCGCGATAAATTTAATCGCATCACGTGGCGACGCAGCCTGGCCTGTCATTGCATCATCTTGCCAATGTCCCATACCAGGATCTCCCTCCCGGACAAGACAGCAAGCGTGTTGTCATCGCTCACGTTCAGCGAATGCAGTGTACTGGGCGCACCATCGATGGTCTTGACAAGTTTCATCGTCTGCATATCCCAAACCAGCAGGCTGGTTCGGTTGCCCGCCGAAAACAGGTAGCGGCCATCCTTCGACAAGGCAATCGAATAGACGGAATTCGGTGCCAGCAGCGTGGCGATCAGTTTACCCCGCTGCAGGTCCCATACCTTGATCGACCGCCCGAAGCTGGCGGAGATCATCCTGTCTTTACTGCGATCGAACAGCACTTTGCTGACACCCTTGCCATGGCCGGAATACTGGATTACCGTCTTGCCAGTCTTGGCATCGATTATTTCAAAATTTTTGGTGCCGGACCTGCTGAGCACCAGCCTGTTCCCGTCCGGGGTGAAGACCAGCAGATCCAGCCTGTCATCGATGGGGAACACTTGCAACTGGCTGTTGGCTGCTATGTCCCAGACGTAGATACGTCTGCCCAGCATGCTGGCGAAGCGTTTTCCGTCCGGCGCAAAAGCGACCTGGGTCACCCAGGCCCTGACCCCATGATCAAACTCCTTTACTATTCTGTCGCCTGCGATATCGTAAAGATAAACTTTGCCATGCGCCGTGCCGATCAGCACACTGCGCCGGTCCGGCGCCACGGCATAGGCCCGGAACTTGGCCTTGAACGCCTTCAACAACCCGACCTTGGTCTGCGCTTTGACAAAATGGCTGCCGCCGATATCCTGCGGATAGGTAGATCTCTTGCCGACCGAAAAAGAAACCACGTGCGGGTTTTTCTGCGGACCCTTGACCCGCTCCGGATCCAGGTCGAGAATATAGGTAATTCCCCAGGTCGTACCCACCAGCGCCTTTTTCAGCTTGCGGAAATAATACAGACTGCGTCCGTTGCTGAATTTCTTCAGGTTGTAGCGAGCCAGGGCTGAACGGTGATCCAGGTAAACAGTGCTGGCAGCGTAGAAACCGGTACCCTGCAGCGTACGGCGTATTCCAGCCTCTACCTTGACCTTGCGGGTCAGATAGCCCGGTGCACTGACGCGGGCCACGAAAATACCGGGCCTGACCTTGGTACCGTATTTATACTCCATCTTCGGATCCAGCACTTCGATCTTCGCGGTTCGCGGTACTGCGCTGATACGCAACGGCACCAGCAGCCGCTTCAGGTCGACTTGGACTTTGCTCAGCGCTCCGGCACTGACGAATATCTTCTTCGTCTGCGACACGTATCCCTTCTTACTGAGCGTGACCTTGTACGAGCCGGGCGCCAGGCCACTCACGGTCTTTGGCGTGACACCAGCCTCCGCCCCATTGATGCGCAACACCGCGCCTGCCGGGTGGGTCACGATACGCAATCCGCCGAGCGTTTTCATCCCGCTGCGTGGAGGCATGGTCTCTGTGGTCACCGGCGTTCCTTTCTGTCCGGACAGCGGCCACAGCCAGGCCAGCCCGGCGACGAGCCCAAGCACAGCCAACAGGCCTGCTGCCCACGACAACCGGCGGCTGGACACCGTGCCTGCCGCACCGCCACCAACCTTCCGCGTCCTGGCATTGCCCGGGTTGATCCGCGTAGACCGTTCAGCCTGCGGAACGGACCGTTCAGTCGACACCTCGTCCGGTGCCAGCACCGCCAGCACCTCGTCGACCGTCTGCGGCCTGTCTTTGGGCAGCGGCTCCATCATCCAGTCGATCAACTTCAGAAAACCAAGACTGTAGCTGTCCAATCCCAGTTCGACAGCGGGAATCAGCGGGTCGGTTTCATCCTCCTGGAGCGAATGGATCCGCTCCGGTGATTCCACCGGCGGTGCCCCGGTCAGCACGCGGTAAAAAGTAGCGCCGACTGCGTAGAGATCACTCGAGGGAGCGAGTTTCGCCTTTGCACTGTATTGTTCGAACGGGGCATAGCCTGCTGTAACGATGCCGGTCAAGGTCTGGCTGTGTCCGCTCAGCGCCAGCCTGGCCGCGCCGAAATCGATCAGCAACGGCTCACCCTCATCACGCAGATAGATATTCGCCGGCTTGATATCACGATGCAAATACCCCTGTGCATGCACCACGCGCAAACCGTTCAGTACAGCTACCAGGATCGACCGCAGTTTTTCCTCGGGCGGATTGGGGTGCGTGCTCAGGTATTCCTGCAGCGACTGGCCGCTCTCATAGTCCATGACCAGGTAGGCAGTGCCGTTCGCTTTCAGGTAGCGGGTCACACGCACGATATTCGGATGCTTGAAACAAGCCAGCGTGCGCCCCTCTTCGATAAACTGCTCCAGCCCGTAGTGGTACTCTTCCGCCAGGCTCAACGACCTTGGAACGACCGTTCGCCCCTCGGCACGCAGGGCCAGCGCCGACGGCAGATATTCCTTGATCGCGACAGTACAGTTCAAATGCTGATCGAATGCCTTGTAGGTGACGCCAAAGCCGCCAGCACCGAGCACTTCCAGGATCTTGTAGCTGTCTATTTCTTCTCCAACATCAAGTACTTGCTGGTACTCTTTTTCAGGCATCGAGAGTCAGACCTCCATGTTGAATGACACTATTATACGGCAACAGACCCAGGCATGTGTTAAGGAATGGTTTTCGACGGACTCTGCGCCTTTTTTTTCGTCGCGCCGTTGTGATAGCGAGCCGGCTTTTCGTTTGTCTTTCTGATCAGTGTCTTGCCCGGCCTGGCTGCCGGGATACGAAAACGCGGTTCGACTGGTGGCGGCCTGCTGCCCGAAACGACAGGCGCCGGCCGTTGTGAGCGCCGTTTGGCTGGCGGCCGGACTGCCGGGGACCGGCTGTCCGGATTGCTGTGACGTGGACCGGTGTCGACCGGGGACGGGGTCCTGATCACCTGCCTGCCAGGTACTGGTGTCCCTGATGACGGCTTCCTGGATACCGGTTTCCTGGGCAGCGGCGGTTTGACCTGCGACACAGGTGCTGGCCGGCCCGGCAATGTAGGTGGTTTCTTTGTGGTTTTTCTGGTGGCTGGCTTTCTGGCGACTGGCTTTCTGGCGGCCTTGGTCTTGTTGTAGCGGCTCGAAATGGTCTGCCAGCACTTTCTGTTGTTCTTGACGATAAACTTCAGCGGGCCGGTAAACTGCTGCAGCGCCAGTTGCTGCTTGACCTCCTTCGAATAACCGAAGAACAGCGCGCCTGAAGCGATATCACACTTCTTGACCGCATAGTGCAAAGGCGACAATCCATGCTTGTCACGAATATCGACATTCGCCCCACGCCGGACCAGGCGTTTGATGACACGCTGCAGGTTTTCCTTGTCCGTATTCTTGTTTTTGATCAGCCGGTGCAGAGGTGTTTCGCCTTGTGCATTCTGACTGTTGACGTTTGCCCCTGCCTTGACCAGCATCAAAATGATGTCCGGATTCTTGACGCTGTCGATCAATGTAAAACCACCATCGGTCGGCACATCCAGTTTCGCCCCCTTTGAAATAAACAGCTTCATCGTGCGCTTGTCCGGGGAAAAGAAAATCGGCGGCAGTCCCTTTTTGTTCTTGAAATTGATTCTTGCGTTGTGCCTGATCAGCAGCGAAGCCATCTCGTAGCTTTGGATGTAATGAATCGGCATCGACTGTGTATAATCCACCGCATTGATGTTGATGCCTTTTTGTGACAACAGGAAATCGACCATCTTCAATGAATCGTTCATAACCGCCACGTGCAACGCGGTTCTGCCATACTTATTGGTACGATTGAGTTCAGCCCCGCGTTCGACAAACAACCTCGCCATTCTTACATTGTTCTTCTCCGCGGCCACGATCAGCGGCGTCTTTTTACCATCACTGGACAACACATTGGCATCGACCCCCATCGCCATCAGAATCTCAATCGATTTTTTTCGTTCCTTGCGTGCCACCTTGATCAGCCAGTCACCGCCAAAAACCTGGAACAACACATAGATACCGACGACCGAATAGATCATGATATTCCAGAAAAAACTGCGCTGCTTTCGGTCACCGTCACGAAACACCCTGACCACGTAGGCAATAAAGGCGACCAGCAGGCAAGTGATAATATAGTGAATGGCAAGATTCTTTAAAAACCGGCGCGCATAAAACCGCATGCCATCGTCCGGGGAACTGACAAAGTAGACGTAGGGATAGCCGGCGACAGTGCTTTCCTCACCCACCGGCGGCCCTTCGTCGATCGATCCTGTGTAGAAGCCCTGTGAATGTTCTGACAAAAAATAGGCGGAAAGAAACACGAACACCAGAATGATGACAGCGTTGGGCTTAAAGATGTTGATTAGATACTGCATTGTGTCCTTAAGAATTGTCTGTTCAAGTACTATGTCGTTGCCGCACCTTGGCGATAACCAGTGTGCTTGTAGGGCGATCACCCGGCAAATTAATAGCTTAACAGATTTCCGGCCTGCTGTGGTCAGAAAATATGCAGCGACAGCATGACTGCACCGCCACGCTCCTGTGCCGGTTACCAATGATCATCATAGCTGTTTTCGAACCTCTGACCCGCATCAGGAGGATAGCCCTCGTCCGCATAGGGTTCATGGTAGCGCTGGTACTGATCGCTGTAGCGATAGCGCCGGGGCGGTGGATAACGGCGGTAACCCTCCTCCCGGTTTTCAGGATAGCGCCGCCGGTATCGATCCGCATAGCGCGGTGGCGGGTAGCGTTCCTGCCAATGCGGTGGCGGATTGCCATACCTGTAACCGTCAGGCTGCTGCGGATAACGGTCTGTACGGCCAAACTGCCGATCGGTATACGGCCTGCGGTCGTCGGCGCCAGGCATCCTGTCGCGGCCGGCGATCACGGCTCTATTCTGCAGCGCCTTGTCTTTGAATTTCAGGTTTGCCGCCATTTTCATCAGCCGCTGCATGGTTTTTTTGGAGTCTGCATTGACAAAAACATGGATATAGTACTGCTTGTCCACCTGCGCAAGCCCTGGCAGCGGTTTGGATGCATTCAGCTTGTGTTGCTGTTGTTTGCCGGGTTTTCCGGACCTGGACCAGCGTACGTCACCCCCCAGCAGCCTGCCAAACACTGTCGAGGCTGACAGGCTGTAATCACGGTAACGGCTGGCAAACGGCGAGGGTTTGTCGCCAATATAGATAGCCAGGCTCGACGGCGGCTCACCCACCGGCCGCAGTTTGTTGATGATATGCACCCGGGCATGCCGGCTCTTCTTCGTCGAAATCACGTAACCACGCGGCAGATAGAGCCGCAACGGGTAAGGGGCTTTCCGGTCGCCCAGGATCACTGCCTTCGGTCCCTGGGTCAATTTACGCTTACCGGGCTTTACCGACAGCAGTATCCGGGTAGCAAGCTTGACCGCCGCCTTGGGATCTTTGACCGCCTCGGCGTTCATATAGACGTCGATTGCCAGTACCGTATTGTCCTGGTTGACGAGAAACAAGGTTCTGACCAACGCCCGCTTGTTTTTTACGACGAAACCGGAAGGCTCCAGCAGAAAACGATTGCGGTCCACACCGTTGATCTTGTAACGCATACCGACAAACTGCGGGTATTGCTGCAGCATCTTCACCAGGTTTGCGCTGAAATGGCTGGCTCTGTACGCGAACAGTTCTCTGGCCACGACGATGACTTTTTTACCCTGGCGGCTATACACCAGGACATCCTGGTTGGAAAATATATCACCAGTGGTTCCAACCGACTTGTCCTGCCGGCTGCTGCCGTCAGGCAGTTGAATCGAAATACGATTACCCAATACAGACTGAGGCTTTTTTTGTAATGCTGCGTTATAGAAATCTGCTTCTGAACCAAACCCAAGGAACAGTACAATCGGACTCAGGGCTGCTAATATATAGCTGATTATATTCATCTTTTTATCTTATTCGGGAAAGTGCCCCTGGCGTTGACATTGACTGTTTTTTGCCCCGCAACAATTTCTCTTGTTTTTCATTCGCTGTGGAACAGGATAAAATAATACACGTCCAAGCATAACGCAGCGAATGTGAATCATCGCTGAATATCATGTATTTTAACAGGTTTATTAGATCTGTGCGTTTACAACACAATCGGGAAGTCATTCCCATCACAGCACCGGAACGCATTGAACAAGTCAGGCTGAAAGCAGTCTGAATGACTGTCGTTCAACGCTTCTTTTGCACTACCAGGCTGACGAACCAAATGAAAACATCCTCATCGCTGCTTCTTCTTATGCTGACGCTGTTGCTGGCCGGCTGCGGTGATCCGGGGCCTGCCGCCCCCGAAGCTTTCAGTAAAAACATCGTCGGCTACTGGTATGGTGAGGAAAAGTCCAAACACCTGCAGATCTACTGGATCTACGAATACAGGCCGGACAAAACGTTCACCCTGAAGACGCTCGAAGTCGACCGCGGCGATACAAAAACCACGACCGTTTCAGGCACCTGGCAATACAAAAACGGCATTTTTACCGAAACGGTCACACGTGACAACCTGGGCACCGACCGCAGCACCGGTCAGCCTTCGCGCTACAAGGTCAAATCGCTGACCAGCAACGAGTTTGCCTATACAGAGCTCGACACCGGCAAGCATTTTGTCGACAAGCGTGTCAGCGCCGATTTCACACTGCCTGTTCCCAAACCCCGGGCAGTCAAGAAAAGAAAGAAGCGTCGATTGCGAAAAAAGAAAAATCCAGCGCTCACGCCGCCGCTGGACAGTTCACAAGCCAACAGAAAGAAACACAAAAAACGCCCGCTGAAGACAGGAAAGGCGGCCGACGAGAAAGGCACGGACGACGACATCGAGGTGATCATCCGCGGCCTCAAGGTACCGAAATTTTAGCCTGCATTGCTCACCACCATTCGTAGCGAGACGGTGCAAGGGTGCGGCCTGGCTGGCTTTCGCGACCGAGGTGCGCGCAGGCAAGTAGGGTGCGTTGTACGCACCAAACACCAAGGCAAATCAAATGGTATCACGTGGTGATCCTTCTACACACGATATTTCCTTACCGCATCAGAGGCGGCGCAGAAAAAAGCTTGCGGACCGCGGGAGCATTCAGGCGGGGGTTGTCATTGTCATGACCTGTCAAAGGGCTTCATGCAGGATTTGGTGCGTACAACGCACCCTACTGTGGGGCGTGATATTTCCTTACTGTGAATCCTTTGGTGTGCTGCGCACACCGTCACGATTGGACGGGGGTGCCTCGTATGTGCCAATACCTCGTCAAAGCCGCCGCAATAGAAGGGTGGTAAAAAAGCGGGTCAGTACAACACCAGCAGCACGTAACCGATCGCAATCACCAATTGCATCAGTGCAAACAAAGAAGCTTTTTTGACGAAATCCATGAATGACATGGCCAGTTTGTGCTTGTGAATGATCGTGACCGCCACCAGCGTCGAAGCACTGCCGATCGGCGTGATGTTCCCGCCCAGGTTGGCACCAAAGACGACCGACCACCACAGCGCAGCATTTTCCTTGACCTGCTCACCCGCGGCAAGTATCTTTGCCAGCATCGCCGCGAGCGGAATATTGTCGGTCACAGAACTGGCTACCGCCGATGCAAGCAGCAACCCGCCCGTCCCCGGTGCGTTCCTGCCTTCCCCGATCAACACCGCAATCCACTCGCCGATGAGATCCAGCACCTTGGCGTACTCCATGACATTGATCACGATGAATAGCGCGACGAAAAAGCCGATCAGGTCCCAATCCAGCGCACGATAGAACTGGTCCACCTCCGACTTGTAGCGAATCAACATCAAGGTAGCAAAACCCAGAGCGACGAAACCCATGCCCAATTCCGCCGGCAGCACCGACGCGGCAGCGATCGCGACAATGAACAACACCAGCATCAATGCCGAAAACCAGAAAAACAACCGGCTTTCGATGCCATCGTTTTCATCGAAACTTTGTATTTTCTCCAGCGCCTGCTCACGCTCTGCATTGCCGGCCAGGCGCCTGACCGAAAAAATCTTTGCGCTCAGCAGCAGCGTCGCCGCTGTCGCCAGCACGACGTACGGGCTTGCGGTAAGGAAAAACTCGACGAAACTGATATTGGCCGCGTTGCCGACGATTATATTGGGAACGGAGCTGATCAAGGTAAGCAGGCCACCGACATTGGTCAGCAAGCCTTCCGTCAACAGAAAACCCAGCAGTAAATCCCTGCGACCGAGCTTTGACAAAGACACCACGGTCAGCGAGCCGACGATAAGCATCGCCGTCACATTGTTCAGTACCGCGGAAAACAGCACCGTCATCAGGCCATAGAACCACAGCAGTTTCAACGGGTCCCCGGCGGAGGCCTTGGTCAGCCTGATCGCGATCCAGGTAAACAAACCGGAACGTGAGGTCACATCGACAAACAGGCTGGAACCGAGAATGATTGCAATGACCCCCCAGTCGACCGCGGAGATATACAATGGCAGCGAAATCTCGTGTCCACCAGGCAGGGTGATCTTGCCAAGCGGTACGATTCCCGACAAGGCACCGAGCCCCAGGCAAAGTATGGCTGCGACACCCACGATCAGCGATTTTTTTGCGTGCAGCTTTTCCTCGAACGCAAGCGCCGCAATCACTGACACCAGTATCACCAGGAACAACATGGTGACGGCAAAGGAAACCTGCGGCGCGGCGTGTGCCGAATTCACTGTTTCTGCTAACGAAAGGTACATGGTATTTCCTTGATCATTACCGGCTTGCGCATACGCGGACTACACCATGAGCAACGGAATACTCCGTATCTCCACTGCCAGCGGATAGGCCAGGCCATGCATCGCCAATTGCTGGTCATCCTTGGCATTCATCACCAGCAGGTCCACTTTATGCTGCTCGACATACCGTTTGTATTCCGCAAGCCTGTGACCGAATGTCACGATCGACTCGACGGCGATCGGCAATGCTTTTTGCCTGAGCTTTTCGCGGACAGCCGCGATATATTCACGCGGCTCCTTCAACAATTGGCGGGCGATCTTTTCCCGCGCTTCATCGGTATCGATCGAGGAAATCTTGGAGATCACCTCGATATAGCGTTCGAAAACCGCCTCATCCTCGATGTGCGCGAGCCACAACGTTCCCTTGTCTTCAGTAAAACTGACCGCGTAGTCGATCAGCCTGTGATTGGCTACCATATGGTCGGTAATCACCATCACCACGTTGGTATCGATCATTGCATGGGTAAGCGCTGTACCGGCACGCGGATTGGGTAATACCATGACAGGAACCGACGCGCGTTGAATCAATACATCGAGATATTCCCCGAGGCTGTGAGGATAACGCCAGGTGTCAGTGAAAAGGTTCCGGTAACTGATGAGCAGGTCAAACCCGCCTGCTTCGACGTGCTGCAGAAGATCCTGGGTACTGGACAAATCGCCCTCTGCCAGCGTTTCCCAGCTCACGCCGCCATCGATATGCAGCGCCGCGCAATAGTCCTGGATGCTGGCTGTAAACCCCTTTGCCTCGTCAGGCTGCAGATCGGTTACGACCAGTATCGAGGTATACTCGATCGGCCTGTATTCGTAACTTTCCTTGAGCGCCGACCTGAAGACGCTTTCAAACTGATCCACTTTGCTCATACATTGATCCCAGCAACCCGGCAGGAACTGATTATTCTAGTCAATCACGCCAAAGAGTCAATTTTACCGGCACCCCGGGTGATCAAGGCGACAGGCGCTTCATCTTCCACTGCTGCTGTAGCCCGGGCGAATACAGAAACCTGTCGTGCAGCCTGTCCTGGCGTCCGATCCAGAATTCAAACTGCTCAGGAATCAGGCGGTAGCCTCCCCAGTGCGGCGGTCTTGGCACCGGCCCGTCCTGGTATTTTTGCTCGAATTCACGCATCCGCCGCTGCAACTGCGCTCGTGACTCCAGCTCCTCACTCTGTTGCGAAGCCCAGGCGCCAAGCTGGCTGCCGCGTGGCCTGTGGCTGAAATACAGGTCAGATTCCTCCGCCGAGGTCTTTTCGATCCGACCCTCGATACGCACCTGGTAGTCCAGCGGGTCCCACCAAAACAGCAACACCGCATAGGGCGAGTGTGCCAGCTGCCTGCCCTTGCTGCTTAGATAGTTGGTATGAAACACGAATCCCCTTTCATCATGGCTGCTCAGCAGCACGACCCGTGCATCAGGCCTGTTCCTGCTGTCGACGGTCGCCAGGGTCATTGCGTTCGGCTTATCGATACCCGCCTTACGCGCCTGTTGGTACCAGCGCGAAAACTGTTTAAAAGGGTCAGGATCCAGTACTGTCATAAGTTCTCTATAGCCTGTCAATCTGCCGCCACCAAGCTGGAAGGAAACTCTACTCCAGCAGGCGGCCAATTACAAGAACCCGCGAGAAAACAGGGGCGGCTGGTTTTTCGTACAGCTGATTGGTTTATCCCGGCAGTGGTGCGCACCACGCGCTCTACGTAAAACTTTGTTGATAGGTATGCTGCTGCGAAATCCCCTTTTCGATCAAATGAACGACCTGGACTCCCTGCAACAGCAGAAAATCAGCAATCAGGCTGCGGTGGCAACGCGCCGGCTGACGTTCCGCACACAGCAGGCACAGCGTGTTCTTTCCGGCCAGGTTGACCAGCTGCATGGCACTGACCTTGAATTGCCCTGTCTGCATATAGTCGGCAAACTCCGGAAACTGCTCCTGGCGGCCTCCGAGCTGGCGCCCGGCCCAATGATAGCGAATTCCCTGCTGGTCTAAAAATTCACGCAATGCCGGTTGTGAAAACTGCGGATGCCGCGTCGACACCGGGTGCGAGCGGATGTCGACGACACAATCGACGGCCACGGCCTGCAGCAGCCCCAGCAGCTCGCCGGCCTTTCTGTCACTGTGCCCGACCGTAAAAATTCTAGCCCGCATTTCTCACCACCTTTCTACTGCGACGGCACCATGGCACGCCCTGGCTGGCTTTCGCTCTGTCGGAGTGCTCGACATAGTGTCGACTATGCCTGCGCGCTCCTCGGTCGCGAA
>Ga0256830_1002561_pt1 | contig 11876 bp, 10 predicted proteins | sample 128326metaG_FD_190537 | JGI IMG/M metagenome (GOLD analysis project Ga0256830, IMG submission 190537) | Hydrothermal vent microbial communities from Lau Basin, Pacific Ocean - 128-326 | ecosystem: Environmental > Aquatic > Marine > Hydrothermal vents | place: Pacific Ocean: Lau Basin | collected...
CGAGATCGAGGCCGCCGCCGAAGTCGCAGCACTCGAAAAAATCGACCTCGAAGCCGTGCGCAAGAAGGCGGAGCTGCGCGTTGCCCGCTTGCTCGATGCGAAGACACTCGATGAGGCTGCCGTACGAAAGGCCGTTGAAGAGATCGCCGACGCACGCTGCGCGATCATGCGGGCGGAGATGAAATCGCGCTACGAGATTGCGCTCTTGCTCGATTCCGAGCAGCGCCGCGAAATCAAGAAACTGTTTCTTGGCGCGAAACGCCAGCGAGAGCCAGGCGAGCGGCGGCGCCCCAATCGACCTCCACGGCGTCCCTGATGGTCCGACCGCGGCGCGGCGGCCCTTCCTCTCGCCGCCGAGTATCAGTCGGGGACACCCGACAAGCCCCGGCGAGCCTGACGCAGAAGCGCGCGCGCACCGGGATCCTCCTGAACCTGCAGTCCATTTTCGAGCGCATCGATCGCCAAGGCGTATCGCTTCATGAGCAAGTATGAGCGACCGAGATTGAACCAAGCCGATGACTTGTGCGGGTCCGCGAGCACGATCTCGTGGAAGAGTTCTGCTGCATCGGCGTAGCGCCCTGCCTGCGTGTGCTCGATGGCGACCTGATGCTTCTTTCGCAGCAAGTCCGGGTCGAGGCGCAGGGCGTGGTCGAACAGTTCCTGTGCTTTTTCTCGATTGCCGGCACGAACGACGATCTGCCCCGCCAGAAAATACCCCTCGGGAGGCAGGGAGCCGAGAGCCACGGCTTGCCCGGCAAGTTGTATCGCCGCGCCGGGGTTTTTTTCCATCAGTCGAATCTGCCCCAAACGCAAAAAGGCCTTACCGAGCAGTCGCCCACTCCGCTCGTCCTCGGGCGATTGACCGTGCGCTTGAGCCAACGATCGGACGGCCTCTTCGATTCGACCTGCGTTCAGCAAGGCTTCGCCTAGGCCCCGCAGCAGCGGACCGGCGGCTTCCGGAGCCAATTCGACACAGCGGCGCCACGCCTCCACCGACTCCGCCGCCCGCCCCGCCTTCCCCAAAGCGATGGCGTAGTTTCTCCAAGTCCGCGCGCGCATCGGCTCGACGTCGAGAGCACGGCGAAAGGCATCCGCAGCTCCTTCGGGATCGTTGCGAGCGCCGAGATCGAGGCCGATTTGATACCAGGCCCGCGCCGAATGGGGATAGGCCTCGAGAGAGGCTCTTGCCAAGGCTGCGTTCGACTTCCACAAATCCACTCTCGACCAAGTGGCGAAGAGAAAAACCACCGAAACACCGATGAAAGCCGTCTTGACCCAAAGTTGAGCACGTGGGCCTGCGGGCAGGCTGCGCAGCGCCCACCCGATGGCCAAGATCAAACCCACCATCGGCAGATAGAGATGGCGCTCGGCGAAAAGAACCCCGCTGAGCGTGACGAAACCCAAGCTCGGCAACAAGGGGAGGATGAAAAAGGTGCAGGCGATGATCGGTACCGGTCGACGATGCGAGAGCAGGGCACGCACCGAAAGAGCTACGAGCGCGGCCACCACGCCGAAGGCGAGAATCGCCTTCGGTGCGAGCAAGTGCGGAAGAACCGGAAGCGTTCCCGACCCATAGATGTGGTTGAGCCCGAAAGGCAACACCAACAAGCGCAGGGCGGTCAGGAACATGGCCAACGAGGTTCCCCAGCGCGAAGCGAGGCCGGCCTCCACCAGGGGATTGTCCCCGACATGAAGGGACGGACCGCGGACGAAATGCCCCATCAAAGCGTAGCGAATCGCGAAATAGCCGCCTAGCCATACCAGCAGGATGACCCAAACGACGACCTGGCGGCGGCGGCGACCCACAGGGACACGCCCGGCCGAGTGCATGGCGAGATCCGCCGCGATGATCAAGAAAGGGAAGACCACCGCGTATTCCTTGCAAAACAAGGCCGACGCGACAAAAACCACCGTGAGTGCCTCGAAGAGTAAGAACCGAGCACTGTCGATCGCCCGCAGGTGCGCCAAGATGGCGGCCACCAAGAACACGCCGGCCATCAGATCCGCTCGCCCCACCAACGACGAGACCGCCTCCGAAGCCAGTGGATGCACGGCAAAGAGCACGCCGAGGTACACCGCCCAACGACTCGCCGGGATCAAATGCTGAAGGAGTAGAGCGACGAGCATGGCCATCACGGCGTGCAAGCCCATGTCGAAAAGGTGCAGCCCTCTCGGTCCCGCTCCGAAAACCCGTATCTGTACCGCATAGGTCAGGCTGACCAACGGGCGATAGGAACCGGTAGCGTAGCTTTCCCCGAGCGGCTTACCCCAAAAATCGAGCACCAGCAGCTCTGAAAGGGGCCTTTCCTGCACGGCCTGATTGTCGCTGACTGCAAAAACGGCATCTCCGAACAGAGGTTTCGGCGGCAGGAAGACGTAGGGAAGCAGAGCCAGCACTGCAATGATCAGCAGCCCGCGCCCATTCAAGACCGGCTCGAGAGAGGTGTTTTCGGAGGTCGACATCATCGCTCTGAAAATTCGAAGGGCGCCATTCTACCCCGCGTCGCCTTGGGTATCGTCTTCGGCCGAACGAGGGGCTCTACGCACGGCACCGCCCTTTCGGCGGCGATGCTCGCGCTCTCCGACTCCGCGGCTGCGGCATGTCTGCGTGAAAGTCGGCCGATGGACCCGGACGGTGCCGAACCTTGGGAATGAGGCTCCTATCCGCCTTGTCCGACGACACCTCGGCGAAGGCGGGGACCATCGTTGACGAGACGTCTTTCTCGAAGGTCCCATCGGAGGAATTCGGCTTCCCCTTCCGGCTCGATGACCACGTAGGCGGTCCCTTGAAGATGAACCAGTGCGAGGCGCGAACCGAGACCGGCTCGTACCCAGCGGAAGGCGGTCTCATAGAGGCGCCGCTCGAGGATCTGCTCGAAATCGCCGTCTTGCTCCTTGTAGCCGACGATCTCCGTAAAACGATTTCCGCTGTTCGCAGACGAGTCGAACTTCAAGAAGATTTCAGCTTGACCGTCGTCGTCGATATCGTACATCGCGAGATCGGACAATCCTTCACCACCCTCGATTCGACCGATCAATTCGCCGTTTCGAGCAAAAATCAACAATCCATCGCCCGCTTGTAGGTAGAGTTCGTACCCCGGCGCGTGATAGATGTCTTCGACACCGATGTGCGGACCAAGCTTGCGACTCCGGCGATCGTGCTCGTTTTTCGGCTCCAAGTAGGACCAAAGCCAAAGCTGGGCCGCCTCTTCCATGGGATGGGTCGCCTTGCGTTGGAGAAACGGGCGTTGGCTCTCGACCAGCCGTCGCGCACCGCGAAAGCGATCTTCCCTGTCGTTTGCCAGCAGCACCTCGACTACGAGCAGGCCCGGAATTTGCCGATCCGCGACCTCGGCCGGCTCGGATGCAGGAATGTCGATTGCTACGGAATCCACACTTTGCGGTCGATCAACGGCCGCCTGCACCGAAGGCGCGACACCCTCTCGCTGCTTGAAAAGACCTCCGCAACCTGCGATGAGCGCGACGGTGAGCAATGGACCCACCACGCGGATGGATGGCTTGAACGAGCACCGGATGATCATCAAATCTCTCTCCCGTACACACCCCAAGCTCGTAACTCGGGGCCCCGAGAAGAAGATGGTGCCGCGCTAGAGGGAATCAAGGTTCTCGGTCGCAACGGTCGTATGCCGTTATCGCAAGCAACGATCGAGGGCATAAAACGGTCTTTTTTGTATAAAAACGCTTGAAATCGCAAAAAAACAGCCTTTTGCGCTTGATCCCGGTTGATGTCGATGCGACCATTTGCGCGTTGAATCGACCTATGGCGGTGTTCTGCGCAACAGAACGAAATCATCCGCAACGGTCAAGCCACAACAGAAATGCCATAACGGAAATGGGAGACAAAAAATGGCACGGAAGAAAGCTGCAAAGAAGAAGGCAACCAAGAAGAAAGCAAGCAAGAAAAAAGCCGGGAAGCGCAAGTCGACCCGCAAAGCCGCAACGAAGGACGTTCTCCTCGTCGCTAGCAAGGTCAAGAACGCCATCCGCTCGCAAGGCATGAACGTGGCTTCCGATGCGCCGGGTGCGCTGAACGAAGTGGTCTACTGGTACATCGATCAGGCCGCCAAGCGCGCCTCGTCCAACGGCCGCAAGACCGTCCGCGCCCACGACTTCATCGCCGGCTAGGCGAGAGGTTGGACTGAGATTCGGGCGGTCTCTTCACTGAGGCCGCCCCAACTCATCTTCCGCTCGACTCACTCGTCTCGGCCGATGCGTTCGCGAAACTCTTCTTCAAGAGCGCTCAAACACCGCCGGCTCACGGCTTTTCGCAGATTTCATCCTCGATGTCCCGGCGAGTACGCCATCGGGTCGAGATCCGCGGCAGATTCACATCCGAGCGTTCTCGCACCGGGGATTTCCGAATGAAACAGGCCGGGGTGACGACGGCCGGAGAGATCTAGGCCATCTCGTGATCACTCGAATTCCTGGAATCCTCATCTTTTTGCCGGTTCCCCTCGTTCTTTTCCTCTTCACGAATGCACCGCTAGGACTGTCGCGGCAAGGATTGCTGACATCGACGGGGCTCGGCGTGGCCGTGATGCTCACGCACCGGCTTTATGCGCGACGCTACGCTCTGGCGAGGGCAAGGCGCCGGTGTCTTTGGACCGGTCAAGCCGTCGATTCCGGCCCGCTTCTCGTCATCGAAGAGCCCATGGGGCCGACGACCTGGACGGCATCCGACGGCAAACGGGCCGTTCGCCTCAAGCGGCTGTTCTCATGGTCATGGCACCACCGCCTGTTCATTCGCATCGGCATTCTCGGCACTCTTGCTCTTTTTCTGCTCTTGGTCCTTCTGATCGCCTTCGATCGCTCCGGACCGATCGCCCACGCCGATGCCGTGGCGTTCTTCCGGATCGGCATCGCCGTGACGGTCCTGCCCGTCGGCTGGCTTGCGGCATACCGTGGAGACAAAGACGCAACGCCGATCAAAGCGCCCTTTCCCGTTCACATCCAAGCATTGATCGGATCGTGGTCGGTGCTGTGGCTGTTTCGCTTGATCGGCATCGTTTGGCTGGCCCTAGGCCTTCATCACATGGCGCTCCGGCTGAATTTGCTCTAAAACTCCCCCTGTGAGCGGGAGACCTTCATCCGGTGTGATCCTGATCGGCAACGAATTGCTTTCGGGCCGTGTGCAGGATGCCAATCTTCACTATCTCGCTGGAGAACTTTGGGACTTGGGCTGCCCCGTCACCCGCGTGCTCATCGTCCGAGACATCGTCGACGAGATCGCCGAAGCGACGCGCACCATGTCGGACCTGCACCGGTGGGTCTTCACCACCGGAGGAATCGGGCCGACGCACGACGATGTCACCATCGAAGGCGTCGCACGAGCCTTCGATACGAAGGTGATCGGCCACCGCGGCCTGGAAAAACGCCTGCGCGAACATTTCGGTGAGCGCATCACCGAGGCGCATCTGCGCATGGCGCGGATTCCCGAGGGAGCCGTGCTCACTGGAGCGGATCCCGAGGCTTGGCCGACGGTTCGAATGAAGAACGTCTTCATCTTCGCCGGCATCCCCGCCATCTTGCGGCGCAAGTTTCCCGAAATTCGGGAGGAATTGCGTTCGGCGCCCATCTTCCGCGAAACACTGTTCTTCCGGACCGCCGAAGCAGTGATCGCCGATACGCTCCATGGTGCTGCTCAGCGATTTCCCGATATCGAGATCGGTTCTTACCCTCAAACCGGGGGTGAAGCGGATACGGTTCAGGTCACGCTCGAAGGTGCCGATCAAGAACGGCTTCGCAAAGCCGTGGTCTTTCTCGAGCAAATCACTGCAGATATCGAACGCATCCGATAGCGAACGCATCCCAACGGCGACTCGGACCGCTTGCGGCGATGCTTCCGGGGAACCAAATTAGCAGGCGTGAGAGATCTTTTGGCCATGGGCAGGTCGACCCTGCCTCCCAAGCCTCCGTCGGCAGCCGAGCGCTGGTTTCGCTTGGGCGCGGATCTCGCTCGCCTCGGAAGGTACAGAGACGCCATCGAACCGCTCGAACAGGCTCTCGCCTACTCGGTCGAAGAACCGGGAGAAGGCTATCACCGAGCGCTTCGATCGTGGTACGGCCTTGCGGTCGCGCTCGCTCGAGGCGACGTCGTCCGAGGGCGCCGTCTTTGCGAAGAAGCCGTCGCCGATTCACCCCGCGATGCGGATCTCTACGTCAACCTTTGCCGGGTCTACATGCGAAGCTCGCGGCGCGATCTGAGCATCGAAGCGCTCAAGACCGCGCTGGCCTTCGACCCGCACCACCCTTCCGCCAACTCGCTGATGCAAGAGCTAGGACAGCGATCTCGACCGGTCTTCGCTTTTCTCGATCGCCGCCACCCGCTGAATCGTTACGTCGGAAAGATCAGGCATCGCCTGTCGTCGATTCGCGTCGGTCGTTGATCTCGCCGGCAACGACTCTCTCGAGCAGCACGAAATCCATGGCCAAGGGGTTCTTCTCGTCCGCTGCCCTCGACTCGCGCTGAACCTCTTTCCACCCCTCCCAATCGACCTCCGGGAAGAAGGTATCCCCTTCCACGCGTGCGTGAACCTCCGTCAGATAGATGCGGGAGGCGAGCGGCAAAGCCTCCCGATAGAGCGTCGCTCCTCCGATGACGACCACCTCTTCGGCATCGGAAGCCGCCGCGATGGCCTGCTCGAATGAGTGGACGACGGTGCAACCTTCTGCGACATAGTCCGTGTTGGATGTCACGATGATGTTGTGCCGCCGGGGCAACGGTCGCCCGATGGACTCCCAGGTCTTGCGTCCCATGACGATCGCCTTGCCGACCGTATTCCGCTTGAAATGCCGTAAATCAGCCGGCAGCCGCCAGGGAAGGCCGTTGTCCTTGCCGATGACCCGCCCGCGATCCATGGCGACGATCAGGGAGATCTCCACGAAAACCTCCCCGCCTTCATACGGCGATCGGAGCCTTGATCCGAGGATGGCTGCGATAGTCCCGTATTTCGATGTCTTCGAAGCGGAAATCGTCGATTCGCCGAATGTCCGGATTGATCCACAGCGTCGGCGGCGCCAGCGGTTCGCGCGACAATTGAAGATCGGCTTGATCGAGATGATTGAGATACAGGTGCGCATCTCCGAAAGTGTGGATGAACTCGCCGAGGCCGAGGCCGGTGACACGAGCGATCAAGGCCGTCAAAATCGCGTAGGACGCAATGTTGAAGGGCACTCCCAGAAAAATATCGGCGGAGCGCTGATACAACTGGCAGGAAAGTCGTCCGCCGGCCACATGGAATTGAAACATCAGGTGACACGGCGGCAGCGCCATCTTTTCGATTTCACCGACGTTCCACGCGCTGACGATCAAGCGTCGGGAATCGGGATTCGTGCGTATTCCTTCGATGACCTGAGCAATCTGGTCGATGGGACGACCGTCACCGGTCATCCAACGGCGCCATTGAGCACCGTAGACCGGCCCGAGATCACCGTTCCGGTCGGCCCATTCATCCCAAATCGTCACCTCGTTCCGGCGAAGGTAGTCGATGTTCGTCTCGCCGCGAAGGAACCACAGCAGTTCGTGAATGATCGAGCGCCAATGAAGCTTTTTCGTCGTCACGGCGGGAAACCCTTTGCCGAGATCGAAACGCATCTGGTAGCCGAAAACCGAGAGCGTGCCCGTTCCCGTCCGGTCGTCCTTGCGAACGCCGTTTTCCCGCACATGACGCATCAAATCGAGATACTGCTTCATCGCACCGGCCCTTGGTATCGCGTTTCCTTACCGCCCATTCAGCCTAATATCATAGCTCAATGTCGGCGTAGGTGGAGACGCTCCCGTCGCTGCGGACGTAGCGCCATGCTCTTTCACCGGTCCGTTCCATGGCCTCGACGGCCACCTTGCCGCTTCCATCCGGAAGATCGAGCACGTAGAGCGGTAGCGCGGGACCGGGAATGCGCTCGCGCAGGCCCCGATACAAGGCGAGCCCCTGCTCGAGCGGCAGACGAAAGCGCGCCGTACCGCGCACGCGATCGGGGTGGTGCAGGTAATACGGCTTGATTTGTCGCGCGTAGAGCTTGCGGAAAAGCTCGGCGAGCAGGCCGATCTCGTCGTTGACCCCGCGCAGGAGGACGCTTTGATTGAGCAGCGGCAGACCCGCTTGCCTGAAATGCTCGCATCCGGCCAGAAAATCCGGCGTGATCTCCCGCGAATGGACCGTGTGAATGACGATCCAAAGAGGCGCGGGCGCAGCATCGGCAAGCGCCTTCGCCAAACGCGGAGTGATGCGCCTCGGATCGGCCGCCGCCGCCCGCGTGTGGATACGCACGGTTTCGAGATGCGGTATCTCGGCCAGCGAGCGCAGGATCTCGACGAGATCGTCGTCCGGCAAGACCAAGGGGTCGCCCCCCGACAAGATGACCTCGCGAAGATCGCGCTCGCTCGCTAGCCGGTCGATCGCTTCTCTGATCCGTTCGGGACGATCGGCCTGCTCTCCCGCGCGAAAGCAGTAACGGCAGTAGAGGTGGCAGCGCGAAGTCACCAGCAGGATGGCGCGATCCGCGTGCTTGCGGACGATCAGCGGATGCGGGCGTGAGGCGCGATCCCCCACCGGATCTTCGATGGCGTTCGCATCATTTCGAAGCTCTTCGGGATGCGGCCAAGCGACGGCGAGCAGGGGATCCGCCGCATCCGCCGGATCGATCAATTCCAGGTACCCCTCGGGCAACCTGAAGGGCAGCCTCCCGGCCGCTGCATGGAAATGTTCGCCGACGGGAAGACCCAGCCGCTCCGCGGCGCGCTTCGGGCCGACCGCGCGAGAGGAAGCTTCGTAGCGAAGACGTGTCGAATGGCGCATCGGGCAAAGGGTGCCACGCGAGAGGCGGGGCGCACAACGGAAGCTATAATGCGCGGCTGTGAGATCCGAGACGGAGGTCTTGGATGGCCCGGCTCCATTCCGGGCGCGAGGTGCTTCGTGTATCAGACGAGTGATCTGCGCAAGGGCTTGAAGGTCGAAATCGAAGGAGAACCCTTCGTCGTCGTCGAAGCCCAGTTCGTCAAGCCCGGAAAGGGCAATGCCTTCACTCGTTGCAAGATGAAGAGCATGATCTCCGGCCTGATTCTCGAACGCACCTACCGCTCCGGCGAGCGCATCGACCGATGCAGCCTCGAAGAGCGCAAGATGGAGTTTCTCTATGCGGACGGCGATGATCTGACCTTCATGGACACGGAGTCTTACGAGCAGATCTCCCTGATGCGGGAACAAGTCGGCGATGCCGCCCGTTGGCTGACCGAAAATATCGAGGTCGACGTCCTGCTGCACAATGAAAAACCGATTTCCATCGAGTTGCCGACGTTCGTCGAACTGGAAATCACGGATTGCGAACCGGGCGTCAAGGGCGATACCAAGTCGAGCACGCTGAAGAACGCGACCGTCAGCACGGGAGCGAACCTGCAAGTCCCCTTGTTCATCAACCAGGGCGAGTGGGTGCGCATCGACACGCGCACCGGCGAGTACTGCGAGCGAGTCAAGCGCTGAGCGCACCGTCGCGAGTTTCCCTCTGCGCCGCAACGGCTCGGCTTCGGGCCGGCGCCTCGGCCGTCCCCGTCTCCGGACGACTCGAGGTGGATGATGAGGGGTGCTGCCGCTTGGTGGATGCCGGCGCATCGCTTCCCGTCTTGCTGTCGCCGGGCACCGAGAATGAGCTTCATCGATGCTTCGTCGCCGGCCGACTCACCGGCGTGTTCGCTCCCTATCGCTTGGAAGATCTCGTCGTTCTCTCGAAGTCGCATCGAGCGCCCTCTCCCGAAGAGCGTTCCGTCCGCATGCGCCTACCGATTCTCGCCCGGCGCGCCGAAATCGTAGGCGTCGTGCGCGACTTCTTTCGTGGGAGGGGCTTTCTCGAAGCGGAGACACCGGCCCGCGTCGTCTGCCCCGGCATGGAGGTGCACCTCGTCCCCTTCCCAGCCGGGCGCGACCGCTGGCTCGCCACCTCGCCGGAACTCGCGCTCAAGCGCCTCGTGGCCGCTGGAGCTGAAAAGGTCTTCGAAGTGGCGCGGGCCTTTCGAGACGACGAACGGAGCCCCTGGCATCTGAGCGAATTTACGCTGCTCGAATGGTATCGCGCCTACGCCGAAGTCGACGCGCTCGTCGAGGATGTGCATGCGCTCTTGCTTCAGACGGCTCGTGCCGCGCGATCCGGCGAGTCGGCGTTGCGCCTCGGTGAGTGCGATCTGAGCAAGCCACCGGAGCGCCTGACGGTGCGCGACGCTTTCGTGCGCTACGCGGAAATCGATCTCGCCGCTGTGCGCGAGCGGCATCTGCTCGCCGATGCTCTGACCTCCCTGGGCATCCCGTACGATGCCGATGACGAGTGGGACGATCTCTTTCACCGCCTGTTCATCGACCGTGTCGAAGAGCATCTCGGCCGATCGTCGATCACGATCCTCGAAGAGTATCCCGCCTCACAAGCCGCACTCGCTCGCATCCGTCACGATGAGAAGTGGCCGGTCGCTCTTCGTTTCGAGGTCTATGTGGCCGGAGTCGAGCTGGCGAACGCCTTCGACGAATTGTGCGATGAGCAAGAACAACGCCGTCGCTTCGAAAGAGATCGGGCCGAACGCATGGCCCGCGGAGGCCCTGAAATCAGCCTCGATGAGGCCTTTCTCGATGCGCTCTGCGGAGGCCTGCCGCCCTGTGTCGGCATCGCCCTCGGCCTGGACCGCCTGATCGCGCTCTTGCTCGACCTTCCCGGCGGCGCCCGCGATACCGTGCCCTTCCCCGATCTGGTCTGAGAGTCTGCGCGATCGAGCGCAAAACCTCCCGGAAACCGCCGCCGGTGTTTCTCCCCGGCGAGCGCGGCGTGCGGCTCGTTTGTGGAGCCGGGAGGGGCGCGTTACCTTGTTCGAGACCCTTCGCAGAACCCTTCACCGAACACACTTTCGCCTGGAACTTGGACCGACCGGGCTGCTCGAGGAGACGAGGCGATGAAAAAACATGATCCGGTCAGGGCGCTCGCCGATGTGCGTCACGAATTCGGAGAGCACGGCGGCGTCAATATGTCGATCGAAACGAGCACCACCTTTACGGTGATGGATCCCGACATCATGCCCGAAATCTTCTCCGGGCAACGCGGCCCGGAAACCGGCGGCTGCTATCTCTACGGGAGGCACTTCAACCCGACCGTCTACGTCTTGGGACGAGAACTCGCCGCACTCGAGGGAAGTGAGGCCGGATACTGCACGGCGAGCGGAATGGCCGCCGTGATGGGATGCATTCTGCAGCTTTGCGGGCACGGCGATCACGTCGTCGCCGCGAACACGCTCTACGGAGGTTCATTCGCTTTGCTTCGCGAATTCCTCCCGCTCAAGTGCGATATCAACACGACTTTCGTCGACATCTCGTCCATCGAAGAGGTCGAGGCGGCGATCACCGAAAAAACCCGTCTGATCTACGTCGAATCGCTTTCCAACCCCACTTTGACGGTGGCCGACATCCCCAAGCTCGGCGCTCTCGCCAAGAAACACGGCATCGCCCTCTGCGTCGACAATACCTTCAGCCCATTGCTTCTCTCACCGATCCCTCTCGGTGCCGACGTGGTCATTCACTCGATGACCAAGTTCGTCAGCGGTGCATCGGATGTCATCGCGGGCGCGATCTGCGGCAAGAAGGAGTTCATCACCGAGTTGATGGACTTGCATACCGGGGCGTTGATGCTGCTCGGCCCGACGATGGATCCGAAGCAGGCCTTCAACATCAGCATGCGGCTTCCGCATCTTCCTCTTCGTGTCGCCGAGCACAGCCGGCGCGCGATGGTCTTTGCAGAACGCCTCGAAGAGAGAGGATTTCCGGTGATCTACCCCGGGCTCGCATCGCATCGAGATCACGAATTGATGAAGGCGATGGTCAATCCGGGCT
>Ga0256830_1002562_pt1 | contig 11873 bp, 15 predicted proteins | sample 128326metaG_FD_190537 | JGI IMG/M metagenome (GOLD analysis project Ga0256830, IMG submission 190537) | Hydrothermal vent microbial communities from Lau Basin, Pacific Ocean - 128-326 | ecosystem: Environmental > Aquatic > Marine > Hydrothermal vents | place: Pacific Ocean: Lau Basin | collected...
CTCGCCCAACGATCTCACCTCAATGATAGTCGAGAAGGCTTTGAACATGGCGAAAATGATGAACACAGAGGTTGTTGGAATTGTGGAAAACATGAGCTACTTTGCATGCCCCCACTGTGGAGAAAAAACATACATATTCGGGAAAAAGAGAAGCGAAAAGCTTGCAAGGAAATACGGGCTGGATGTTATTGCTGAAATCCCAATAGACCCTGAACTGCCAGAATTTGCTGATATAGGAGAGATCGAAAGCTATGAAAGGGATTACTTTTCAGACCTCAGGCTCTGAGCAAGCTCATTAAGATCTCTGAATATGTAATCGGGCTCAACTCCTGTTTCCTTTACTTTCTCTTCGTAGTTCTCCTCGTCAGTCACTCCTGACATAACAAGAATGCTCTTGATTCCAGCATTTTTCCCTGCCATTATGTCAATATCTATCTGATCTCCGACAATTGCCACTTTTTCTCTACGCACTCCGAGCTTCTCTATTGCCTGATCGATTATTATTCTCGATGGTTTTCCAACAACAACATCGGGCTGTCTTCCTGTCATCCAGTAAAGAGCACCGATTATAAGCCCCGTGCCAGGAATTGGCCCATCCTCAGCAGGAAAAACCCTGTCTGGATTTACAGCAACGTATCTGATCTCATCATTCAGCGCAAGTCTCAATGCCCTGGTAAAGATGTCAAAATTTATCCCCCTGTTTGACCCGACCACAAGATACTCTGCCTCCCTGTAATCAACAATCTCATGACCGAGATTGAGCAATTCCTCCTTCAGACCATCCTCTCCAGTCGTGAAAACCCTCGATTCCCCGTTCTCTCTCGAAATGTGAACAGCGGTGGCATGAGTTGCGATTATGAGCTCATCCTCACCAACATCCAGACCAAACTGCTCAAATCTTTCAAACATTATTCTCCTGCTTCTCGTTGAGTTGTTTGACACGAATACAGTTTTTATCCCAAGCTCCTTTATCAGCCTGTATCCCTCCAATGCCTTTTCTATTGGTTTCCTGCCTCTGGAAATAACACCATCAATGTCGAGAATCAGTCCTTCGATGTTCATCAGCTGAAATTTGGTTTCGGCATTATAAATATTGGCATCGAAGATGATAAATTGGATGAAAATTCATAAATCACATGGTAAGGTTCATCGACCTTGAAGGTGTTGGAACAAAATACGAACTTGAGACACAATCAGGAGACAGAATCGCTGTCATATTTTTGCTAAACAGAACGATACAGATCTACATTCAGGAAAGATCATGTGAAAAGCCATGCTCAATTGAACTGACAGAGAATGAAGCAAGAAGGCTTTCGACAATACTTGGCGGTGTGCCGATAGAAAAGGAAAAGGAGAGTGTTGAGATTGACTTCATGGGAGTTCCAGATCTGACACTTGCGATGCACACCTACACAATAACAAAAAAACTCCACGGAAAGACTATCGAGGAACTTGCCATAAGAAAGAGAACTGGAGCGAATATCGTTGCGGTTTCAAGGGGTGGAAAGACAATAATAAGCCCACCTCCTCACCTCATATTCGAGGAGGATGATGTGATAGTGGTTATTGGCGATAAAGAGCAAATAGAGAGATTTGAAAGGGAAATTCTGGGGGTCTGAATGGACATAGCTCTTGCAGGGCTTGTATGTGTGATTCTGGCTGTCATTTCAAAGAAGCTGTCTCTACCATCTGTTCCATCCTACATTCTGGCTGGACTGGTTCTTGGATCTGGAGGTCTTGGTATACTCAGAGCGGATGAGGTTTCAAATGCTATTGCAGAAGCGGGAGTTATAATGCTTCTGTTTTACATAGGCGTAAATCTTAATCCGAAAGAGATCTCTGAGAAGAGGGAAATGATCTTCCATTCAGGGCTGTATGACTTTCTGATCAACTTTTCGGTCATCTACATTATTTCAGTTCTTGCTGGATTCAGTCATGTTCAGGCTTTTCTTGTTGCATCTGCTCTATACATCTCAAGCTCAGCCATAGTTCTCCAATCGCTCATAGAGAACAGAAAGCTGATCTACAGGGAGTCAGAGATAGTGATATGGATAATGGTCTTTGAGGACATAGTTATTGCAATCCTCATAGTCCTGAACAACCCTGAAAGCTCCGATCTGTTTCTCTTTATGGTGAAAGTTCTGGTCTTTACTGCAATCACGTACATGCTCTCCAGTTACATGCCAAGGCTGCTTGGCAGCTTGTTTCAGAGAGAGGATGAAATTCCAGCCCTTTTTGCATTTACAGTTGCACTTCTCGGAATAGCCTTTGAGGAGTTTTTCCATATTCCTGCTGGATACTCTGCAATAATGCTCGGTCTTATGCTCTCAGGGATAAAGAAACTGAGAGAGATCATTCTCCCGTTCAAGGATGTTTTTCTTGTTCTATTTTTCTTTTTCTTCGGAATTTCAGTTAAACTTTCGACAGACGGATTGATTCTTGGAATTGCACTTGCTGCTGTGGCAGCTGCAGGCAAGATAACATCAGGACTGATTACAGGGAGATACCTCCTCAAATCCTGGCTCTCAGGACTTGAAATTGGACTCGATACTGTAGCGAGAGGAGAGTTCTCAATCTTCCTAATATTTGCCTTTGGCATTGGCAGTGAGATATCAGCGGTTACAACAGCAGTGATTATCACATCAATAGCTGGAGCATTCATGTCAAAGAACTCTGAAAGAATAAAATCTCTCGCTTTCAGGATGGCTGAAAGGGTCAGCAGAACTCGATGATGTTGTAGTATGTGTCCCTCCTCGCAGGAATTCTACCCGCCTTTCTTATCGCCGAGACTATCTCATCAGCTCTCACAGGTCTGAACTCCTTTCCTGTTGCTTTTACAACATTCTCCTCAAGCATAACCCCACCAAAATCGTTTGCCCCAAAATCAAGAGCTAAGGTGGCAATTTCCATTCCCTGCGTGAGCCACGAAACCTGAATGTTTCTTATGTTGTGTAGAACAATTCTTGAGACTGCAACAATTCTGAGATAACTGAGCGGTGGAGCAGGCTCTTTGACAGTTCTCTGCAATTCGGTGTTTCCGGGCTGAAAGCTCCAGGGAATGAATGCGGTAAAACCACCTGTTTTTTTCTGCAGATCTCTGATTTTGAACAGATGCTCTACTATGTGTTTCTCTTTCTCCACATGCCCGAACATCATTGTAGCTGTTGTCTTCATTCCGAGTCTGTGGGCTGTTTCCATAACATGAATCCATTCCTCTGATGTGCATTTGTTGCTTATCTCCATTCTTATTTCATCTGACAGTATCTCAGCTCCCCCGCCCGGTATTGAGTCGAGCCCGGCATCCCTGAGCCTTGATATCACCTCTTCAATGCTCATCCCTTCTTTTTTTACCAGATAAATGATTTCAGGTGGGGAAAGACTGTGAATATCCACGTCAAATCTTTTCTTTATTTCCCTGAAAAGACCCTCAAACCACTCAATGCCGAGATCGGGATTTATACCACCCTGAAGCATTATCTGGGTTGCATCCCGCTCAACAGCATCGGCAACCTTTCCCAGAATTTCATCGTAGCTCAGAACATATTCCTGACTGCCATCTCTCGCATAGAAGGCACAGAATTTGCACTTAGAAATGCACGCATTTGTGTAGTTTATGTTCCTGTCTATGACAAATCCAACAACATCCCCGCATTTCTCCTTCCTTATTCTGTCTGCCATGTATCCAAGATCATGAACTGGGAAGCTGAATAGCTCAACTGCTTCATCAAAGCTGATATCCTCTCCATTCAGATTTTTTTCAATGTAATCCGTGCTCATTTACAAGCTCCTCAAAAACGCTGAGGCTTTTAATCTCTTTCCTCCCCGCCTCATGTATCAGCCTGGAGAAGTAGACTGAGAGAAACTCTGCAGGCATTCTGAACTTCAGGCTTGCAATTTCAACAATCTCATCCTTCATCTCCATTCCCTTTCTGTACGATTCTATAACATCCCTGTCTATTGCATTTCCATGCCTGAAATCCCTCCTTGAGGTTGCAATTCCAAAAACTGCTGGCAGACCTGTTATCTCTTTCCACTCCTCACCAATATCCATAACCACTCTGAAAACCATTCTCGCCTTTATTGCCTCATCTCCTATGAGCATTGCATGACTGAATTCTTTAAAGACTTCCATATAATTTCCGTCAACAGCAACAAGTCTGTTTATCAACCCCCTCTCCCTTTTGATTATCTCAAGCATTCTTGAAGAGGTCATGGATTTTGAGGTCACAGCAACCGGCGAGTCGTCAAGTCTCTTTCTTTTTGAAACAACAACAACGCTGAAAACCTCTCCATCCGATGAAACGCAGAAATTGTGCCGGTTGAGAGTGTTTTTTTTCTGAATGTAGAAGTATGATGGGACAGGAGCGTAAACAATATCCCCTCTGATCAGCATTTCTGAAAGCTCCCTTGGAGAGCTCTCCACAACGTCATACTTACCCTCCTTTTCAATCTGGTAGTAGGGGAGAAAGTTGTTTATCAGGCCAAACTTCCCGATTTTCAATTCAATACCTCCAGAGTGTTAAAGAACGCATCCCTCTCAGCTGGCGTTTTTCCAGCATTTCTTATCATGCTCACAAGTTTCTCTTTTGTAAGCGTTGCAGGCGTTTTTGCTCCTGCTGAATGTGCGATTCTTTCTCCCATCACAGTTCCATCCACATCATTGGCACCATAATTCAATGCAATCTGAGCAAGCTTTTCCCCCATCATGACCCAGTAGGCCTTTATTCCCCTGAAGTTTGACAGAGTTATTCTCGAAACCGCAATAGTTCTCAGAATGTCCTGAGGTGATGTCTTGCTTAAATGGCTCAATGAGGTGTTCTCAGGATGGAAAACAAGCGGGATGAACGCCACAAACCCGCCTGTTTTATCCTGAAGCTTTCTGAGCTTTTCAAGATGCCTTGCCCTGTCCTTAAAACTTTCAATGTGCCCGAAAAGCATGGTTGCATTGCTCCTTATCCCAAGCTCATGGGCCGTTTTCATGACCTTCAACCATTTTTTTGAATCTGCCTTGTTTGGCGAGATCTTCTTTCTGATCCTCTCAACCAGAATTTCCGCACCACCACCCGGAAGCATGTCCAAACCAGCATCTCTCAGCCTTGAGAGAAACTCCCTCACACTCATTCTTTCCTTTCTTGCATAATAGTAAATCTCTGTGGCTGTCAGTGCCTTTATTGCAACTCCATTCCCTGCCCTCCTTCTGATCTCACTCAATATGCTTTCAAAATACTCCACGCCAATTTCAGGATTGTGGCTGCCAACAATGTGGAGCTCCCTTGCACCTGCATTGACCGCCTCCAGTGCATCCCTGACAACATCCTCAACTCTCATCACATATCCCTTTTCCCTGTAATAGGCGCATATCGGGCATTTTGAAATGCAGACGTTCGTGTAATTTATGTGCCTGTTAACGGAGAAGGTTGCAATCCTGCCGTTCATCTCATCAGCCTTTTTTCCAAGCTCGTGAATGCCCAGATGAAAAAGACTCTCAATCTCTTTTACGCTCAATTTCCTCTAACCTCCTTTTTATCTCTCTCATTTCTCTCCTGACCTGAAGATTTATTCTGAAAAGAGAGTCGGTGAGGTATCCAACTGCGATTATCAGAATACCTGTAACCAAGAGTATTGACACAAGATTCACAAGCAGAAAATGAGATATATTTCTGAACCACTCAACAACAACATAGATACCGCCTGCAAATCCCGCAAGAATCATTATTAACCCGAAAATATAAAAATACCTTCCCGGGCTGTATCTTCCGAGAAGCGAGTACACAGTCCTTGCTATCCTGTACCCATCAAAAAACGGATTGAGCTTTGTTCTTCCAGCCCTCTTTCTGTAATAAACTGGAACCTCTGCTATTCTGAATCCATTGGCAATTGTTTCCACTGTCATTTCTGTTTCAACCTCAAAACCCTCTTTCTGGATTAGAATGGATTTATAAACCTCCTTTGTGAGAGCTCTGTATCCAGAAAGAATGTCGTGCAGATTAACGCCATAAAGCATCCTGAAAAAGAAATTTATGATTTTGTTGCCCAGAAGATTGAGCTTTGTAAAAGCTCCCCTCTCAAAATTCTCAAGCCTGTTGCCCACTACATGATCCGCAATCCCCCTCTTTATCGGCTCAAGAAGTTTCTCGACATCCTCAGGCAGATAAGTCCCATCAGCATCAATCATCACAACTATATCAACATCCATGTACTGAAACGCCTCTTTTACAGCCTGTCCCTTTCCTTCCCCTGTCTGAATTATCACCTCTGCTCCCTTTTTCTCTGCAATTTCTCTCGTCCTGTCTGTGCTGTTACCATCTATGACAAGTATCCTGCTGTACCCCAATTTTCTGAATCCATCAATTACTTCACCAATGCTCTCTTCCTCGTTTAGCGTGGGGATCAGAATTCCAACCTTCATTTTCAGAGCCTGAAAACTTTCAGAACGCTCAATACCGGGGTGCCTTCAATGTCTTCCTGAGATCTCTTGTCAACAAGCACGGCTGATGCTATAACTGTTCCTCCTCTCTTTCTTATACTTTCACTCACCTCAAGAATTGTCGTGCCCGTGGTTATAATGTCATCAACTATAATACACTTCTTGTTTGCAACACTGGCAAAGTTCTCGCTGAAAGTTCCCCTCACATGACTTTCCTCACCATTCCACTTGAGCTTCTTTGGATAATAAACTGCAAGCTCGCAATCAAGTTCCTCAGCCACCATGGTTGCAATGGGAATTCCGGATGTTGCCACACCAACAGCAACTTCCGGAGTGTCAATGGCAGATACCATGCTTGAAAGGATTTTTGCCATGTTTCTCAGCCTGAAAGGTAATGATGAGATGTTCTTCATCTCGATAAATACATCCGATGGAGGTCTCTCTGTTTTTGCTTTTGTCAGCAACCATAAAGCAGTTTCTCTCGAAACATTGAGCTCATCTGCAATTTCACCAGTTGTAAGGCCCTTCTCCTTAAGATGCTTTGCCTTGTCAATAAGCTCATCAAGCTTCTTCATCTCTTCACCACCCTTTTCAAATAAGTCTCACTCCCGCAAACCTCACAGATCTTCCTCTGTGTGATTTTTCTACAACCCCTACATACACGAATCCATTTAAATTCTTTTTCTATCCCCTTCTGCATGATATTTTCAAACTTTATTCCAAGCCTTTTCGCAACATTCTGAATTGAGTAGTCATCCGTAACCAGAATGCCATTTATCTCCAGAGCCTTGGCAAGAAGCTTGATATCAGCATCACTCAACCTTTCAGCATCTCCTGTTTTTCTGGCGGTATCAATGACCTCCAGAACAAACTCCTCTTTTGCCTCCTCAACCCTTATTTTTACTACATCCAGATAGATTCTTGATTTCTCGTCTTTTATCTCCTGAATTACCTCAGGAACCGTTACCATTTCTCTGAAAACAGCTTTCATGAGTATTATGGCAGATGCATCGAGGACGTACATTGATTTGGTTTTTCCATTTCTGCAATTAACTCTTCCCATAACTGAGTAAAAACCAAAAAGTATTTATGCCAGTATGTCACTTTGAATCATAGTAACAAAATGAGGTGAATGAAATGGATAAAAAGGAAGAAAAGAAGGAGATAGCAGAAAAACTTAAAGATCCAAGGATGTTTATGCCGATATGACCCTTGGCTAAAGCAAAATTAAAATTATAAATGCATCATTTTCTTGATTCCAGTTCCTCAAGCCTTTTCTTCATCTCCTTTTCATTCAGCCATCTTTCAGTTATGTCTCTCATTATTGCGAGAGCACCCTTAGTTTCTGTATCATCTCTGATTATTGTCAAGCTCATTTCCACATAGATGCTGCCTCCATCTTTTTTTATAGCTTTGGTAGGCATTAACTTCCCTTCATATTTTGTTCTACCCGATTCCATTGCTCTCGTGTAACCATTCCAATGATTCTCCCTCATTTTTTCAGGAATTATTATATCCAAGCTTTCTCCTAAGGTTTCAGCCTCAGAATAACCAAATATCTTCTCAGCCCCCCTGTTCCATACTCTAATAACACCCTCCTTATCTGCAAAAACAATAGCGTCTCCCGCAGATTTTACCATGTTCTCAAATAATGATTCCCGCATAACCCCCAGCAATAATTGGATCGAATAAATTTTTTCCCTAAGGTATTAGGTAAAATTTAGAGTTACACAGAGCAGGAAACAGGATATGCCAAAGTTATGAGCCACCACAAGACAGACTTGTGGAGTTTCTAAGGTGGGTAAATCACCCTCTCGTGTCAGATAGCACGGGCCGGAGGGGATTTGAACCCCCGACACCGGGATTAAGAGTCCCGTGCTCTGCCTGGCTAAGCTACCGGCCCGCTATATAGGCTCAAAACACCTACCGAGGTGTGAACTATCCTCGTGGCTATGAGTTTATAAGGATTTCTCAGAGTGCTGGTGTGAGGATAACCAAGCACAAAAAGGTGGCAGTAAATTTTTATTTGGATGTTAATTACTTAAACAACTATGGAAAATGAGCAAATGCTTACGGAGAATGAAATAATGCAGGTTAACTTCATGCTCCAGCATCTAAAAACTCTCGATGATAAAACCGACATTATTGTGAAAGCATCAAATGGGATTCTGACACTGGTTGTGGGAATTGTGGCCTTTCTCGTGGCTTTCGCACCTCATAAAGTGAATGCGTATGTACTTCTGCTTGTGCTGATACCAATATCATCAATTCTCTTTACCGTGATTTCATCACTTTTGATGCTCTATCCTGTCTTCACCCAGCACGTTTTCTTTGAGAAGAGAAAAGACCTTGATGAGATAGAACTAATTTACCACCAATCACTCAGAAAGAAATCAGCCTGGATAAGAGTGTCCGTTTTCGGACTGGTTTTCGGAATGATCTCTTTTATTGTATGGTTCATTTATGTTATATCCTCATGAATTTTATGCAAAAACTTTTTCACAAGCTCCTGACATCGAAAGCTAATGGGATACAGATTTCCGGACAGAATGAGACCTTCCACACTCACCGAAAGAGAGAAATTTTACAGAAACGAATTTCAGGCTGATTTGGCATTAAAATGGCTCTCCCACAGGGAGATAACCAAAACCGCATTTGGTGTGATAGTTGGAAGGCACAGCGGCATATACAGAAAAGAGTTCGAGGAGATCAGAAAGATGGCGGTTATAATAGACTCCCACAAAAGCTTTGAGGATGTCTTGGACTACATACTTCACTACCTTCCAGAAGGAGTTTACTATGACAGGAATGTTTATTCCGATCTGTCTGTATGTGAAAAATGCGGAAAGTCATACAGGGATTGCTGGGAGTGTGAGGGTTTTCTCGGGCAGGATCTTGCCTTTGACATAGATCCTGAGAACATCGCATGCCCCTACCATGGCAGCGTTGAGGACAAGATGAAGAGAGGGCAGGGGCTGAGCTTCTGCATGATTGAATTCAAAAGAGCAAGAAAATTCTGTTTGGGATTATATGATGAGCTTAAGAAGGAATACAGCAACGTCAGAATAGTTTACTCAGGAAGGGGATTTCATGTACATGTTCTGGATAGAAAAGCAACAAGACTCAGCAGAGAGGAGAGAGAAGAGATTTCACGGCAGCATTCTGACTATGCAATTGATGAGTGGGTGACAAACGGTGAGATGAGGCTTATAAGACTGCCCTATTCCCTGAATGGACTGGTAAGCAGGGTGTGCATTCCTTTGAATCCAGATGAGCTATCTGATTTTGATCCGAGAAAATCAGCTACTCCTTCTTTTCTGCTTTAGTCTCTTCACCGTAGTAGTAGAGCTTTTTCTTTGCCCTGACCTCTTTTCCCTCGTAATAGGCCTCCTCCTTCTTATCGCTCATGATATTCAATCGGTTTTTCCATTTTAAAAATTCTTCCCGCCATTTGTTGAAAAGTTTATAACCGATGAATGCGTCCATGTCCCATGCTTCATGATGTCCTGAGAAGACATGATGCACAGTTTTTTATCATGTATGCAAGCTCAAGGAATCCAGATTTCTACTATGCAACGAAATTCAGAGTTCCAGACCCAGTTTTCTACATGATAGGTGATGACGGGACTGAACTGCTGATTGTGCCTGAGATGGAGAAGAGAAGAGCGGAGAGGGAGAGCAGGGTCAGAGAGATTGCAAGTCTCAATGATGTTGGCTATTACGAAAGATTGAAGGAGAGTAACGATCCAAAAACCGCTCTTACAGAGACTTGCATCGATCTCATAAAAACCCATCATGGCAGAAAAATACTCGTTCCTGAGGATTTTCCAGCCTTTCTCTTCAAAAAGTTCATAGAGGAGTTTGAGGTTGAGGTTATCGAAAATCCATACAGCGTTATGAGGGCTGTTAAAACAGCCGATGAGATCGAGAAGATATGGAAAGTTAGCCTGGCAACAATAGATGCCTTCAGATACTTCACCGAAATTCTGAGGAAAGAGCGGAACTCAGAATTGCTGAGAGATAAAGTTGAAACATTTCTGTATTCAAGGGGATTTCTTGCTTTTGACACAATAATATCAGGAGACCTGGAGAGCTCTGATCCCCACTGCACAGGACACGGAGAGTTCAGCTCTCACGTCATCTTTGATGTCTTCCCGAAAAGCAGATCATCTGGCTATCACTCAGATTTCACAAGGACTGTGTTAATTGATAGAAATCAAGAAATTGAGGAGATGCTTGATGCATGCATTGAGGCAAAAAACAAGGCCATCATGATGATCAGAGAGGGTGTGACAGGGGAGGAAGTTCACTCTCTTGTCTGCGACATTCTCGAATCCCACGGATATTCTACCATCAGGCAGAAAGCAAGGGAGGGCTTCATTCATTCAACAGGACATGGTGTTGGTCTGGAGGTTCATGAGAAGCCAAGGCTTTATGAAAAGGGTGACATCCTGAAGGCAGGAATGGTTGTTACGGTCGAGCCGGGACTGTATTATGAGAGAGTTGGAGGTGTGAGGGTTGAGGACACTGTTGTTGTCAGAAAAAATGGCTGTGAAATTCTCACAAAGTTTGAGGACAGGGTGATGATATGATTGAAAAGCATGAGAAAGCGGGAGAAATTCTGAAACAGATTAGAGAGGAAGTTGTGAAACTTGTAAAACCTGAAACAAAAATGCTTGAGGTTGCGGAGTTTGTTGAGGGGAAGATAGCCGAGCTTGGTGCACAGCCAGCATTTCCATGCAACATCTCGCTGAATGAGGATGCAGCACACTGCACACCATCAAAGAACGACCAGAGAGCTTTCAAAGATGGAGATCTGGTTAAAATTGATATGGGAGCACATGTGGATGGCTACATAGCCGACACAGCAATAACGATTGACCTTGGAGAGCATGGAGAGCTTGTTGAATGCGCTGAAGTGGCTTTGAAAAAGGCAATAGAGATAATAGAGCCGGGAATCACAACATCCGAGATAGGAGAGGAGATTGAAAGCGTTGCAAAGGAGTTTGGATTCAAACCTGTTTACAATCTGACAGGGCATGGATTCATGCCTTACATAGCCCATGCCCCCCCAACCATCTACAACTACAGGGTTGAGAAGGGTATCAAAATAGAGGAGGGAATGATATTTGCCATAGAGCCCTTCATGACAAGTGGTGCTGGAAGGGTTTCAGAGAGGTCAGAGACTGAGATATACTCTGTTGTATCATCAAAACCCGTCAGAATGAGAATGGCAAGGGAGATTTTAGCTGAAGTTGAGAAGCACAAAACCCTCCCGTTTGCAAAGAGGTGGCTCTCAAATCCAAGAGAGATAATAATTTCAAAGCTCGTCAGAGATGGGATACTTAGAGCATATCCAGTCCTTACAGAAGTGACGAGAGAGCCTGTCAGTCAGGCAGAGCACACGGTAATTGTCGAGGAGAATGGAGCAAGAATTATAACCTGA
>Ga0256830_1002563_pt1 | contig 11872 bp, 10 predicted proteins | sample 128326metaG_FD_190537 | JGI IMG/M metagenome (GOLD analysis project Ga0256830, IMG submission 190537) | Hydrothermal vent microbial communities from Lau Basin, Pacific Ocean - 128-326 | ecosystem: Environmental > Aquatic > Marine > Hydrothermal vents | place: Pacific Ocean: Lau Basin | collected...
GGTATAATCCTGAATCAATCAACGGAATTTTTTCCTGATATGTCTTCATCAATTCTTTCTTTCAGAGGCTTAAGCCCTCGAATACTCGTTCCGGTGTATTGGGAGGTTATGTTGTCGTGATACTGACAAGTGGCGAGTGATAAACGCAGAGGTCGCAGAGACGCAAAGGACGCAGAGAAAAACACTAAAAACTTTGCGTTCTTTGCGTCTTTGCGATCTTTGCGTTAAATACGCATTGTTTTTTTGGATGAGGGTGTTTTAGCGCTTGATCCACATTTAAATTTGGATACATAAATAAGGACAACATCATGTTTCGAAGTAAGTTGCTGGTTTTTTTTACGCTGTTTGCCGTATTGGTTTTGAGCGCCTGTGGTGGATCTAATACACCGACGACTGCTGTTGCAGCGGAAAACAAAACCTACAAATGGAAACTGGTCACCACCTGGCCGCCAAACTTTCCTATTTTCCAGGAAGGTGTAGAACGTTTTGCCAAGGATGTAAAAGCCTTGAGCAATGGCCGACTCAATATTACCGTTTATGCAGGAGGTGAGCTGGTGCCGCCTTTGCAAGCCTTTGATGCCGTTTCCCAGGGCACGGTGGAAATGAGCCACGGTGCCGCCTATTACTGGGCCGGGAAAATCCCCGCCGGGCAGTTTTTTACCGCAGTGCCTTTTGGTATGAATGCGCAAGGCATGAATTCGTGGCTGTACGCAGGTGGTGGGTTGGAGTTGTGGCGTGAATTGTATAAACCACACAATCTGGTGCCTTTTCCCATGGGGAATACCGGCGTGCAAATGGGTGGCTGGTTCAATAAAAAAATCGACTCCATTGCTGATCTGAAAGGATTGAAAATGCGTATTCCTGGTCTTGGCGGAAAAGTGTTTGCCAAGGCAGGCGGCACGCCGGTATTAATGGCCGGTGGTGAAATTTATACCGCGCTGGATCGCGGCACTATCGATGCTACAGAATGGGTCGGGCCTTTTCATGACGAGCGTCTTGGCCTGTATCGTGCTGCCAAATATTATTATTACCCCGGCTGGCACGAGCCCGGTCCGGTGTTGGAGTTGAATGTTAATTCTGAAGCCTGGAGCAGCCTCTCGCCGGATCTGCAAAAGACGATAGAAATTGCTGCTTCTGCATCCAATCTGTGGATGCTGGCGCAGTTTGAGGCAAAGAATCTTGAAGCCCTTGGGAAATTGAAAAATGAATACAATGTGCAGGTGCTCGCGTTTCCGGATGAAGTGATTGCCGAATTGCGCAGGTTGTCCACGGTGGTGCTGGAAGAAGAGGCTGGTAAAGATGATGATTTTAAACGCATCTATCAGGCTTATAAAACCTTCGCGGATAACAATGACAGCTGGAGTGAACTCTCCGAGGCTGCTTATGCCAAGGCACGCAAACCTTAAGAGTGATTTTTTTGCGTATCGAGAAATAAACGCAGAGGTCGCAGAGACACAGAGGCGCAGAGAAAAACAAATAAGAATTCCGCGTCTCTATGGTTTTTGTGTTAATAGCACCTATTTCAAAATACTGTTTATCGGGTGAGTGAAATACAAAACGATTTTTGCAATTTATTAAAATATGAAACCAGAGGCTAAATTACCCTGTTTTTTTAGCGTATGCGGTTGTAGGGTGAGCACGTAGTTTGTGCCCACCCTACGCAATGGCATTAATGATGCGAATTTGATAAAGCACCCTCTGGCAACCAAAATATAAACCAAAGGAAATCCCATGACTATCGCAGAAAATAAAGTAGTTACCCTGCACTACACGCTTACCGATGATGAAGGCACTGTTATCGACCAATCTGACGACGGCAGTTTTTTATACCTGCACGGTGCCAGCAATATTATTCCGGGTTTGGAAAATGCGCTGACTGGCAAGGCATCAGGTGATGAGTTGAAAGTGACAGTACCCCCGGAAGAAGGTTACGGTGAACGTGATGATGCGCGTCTTGAAAGTGTGCCACGAGAGATGTTTCCGGCAGATGCCGAAATTGAAGCAGGTATGCAATTCAATGCCGAAGGCCCGGAAGGTGAAATGATGACAGTCACCGTGGCTGGAGTGGAAGGTGATACTGTGAAAATTGATGGCAATCATCCGCTAGCGGGTGTGCAGCTCAATTTTGATGTGAAGGTGATTGATGTTCGTGATGCCTCGGCTGAGGAAGTGGAGCACGGACATGTGCATGGGCCGGATGGGCATCAGCACTGAACGCAAAAAGTCTGCGCCCCTGCGTTAATAACACCGATTTAAAAAACCTCAGACTGTAGGGTGGGTACAAGCCATGTGCCCACCCTACCTTCCGTCTTGCATTTCAAATCTTGAGAGTGGTTTTTTGTGTGTCGAGTAATAAACACAGAGGTCGCAGAGGCACGGAGGCACAGAGAAAAACAAATAAAAAACTCTGTGCCTCTGCATCTCTGAGATCTCTGCGTTAATAACGCTGATTTAAAAAATTGCGTATCAGTTAAGCAAAGTACAAAACAATGTATTAAAACCCCTGCATAGAATCCATGATGTCCGGTAGCCACAATGTGACTTGTGGGAATAGCATGACCATCAACAACGCCAGTAGTTGGATGCCCACGAAGGGCAGGATGCCACGATAGATCTGCGGCATGCGGATTTCCGGCGGGGCGGCGGCTTTGAGATAAAACAGCGAAAAGCCGAAGGGCGGTGTTAAAAAAGAGGTTTGCAGGTTGAGGGCGATCAGCACTGCGAACCACAGCATGTCGATACCCATAAACGCGGCAATGGGCGCAAGAATGGGCACGACGATAAAGGTAATCTCGATGAAATCGAGGAAGAAGCCGAGTATGAAAATCACCAGCATACTGACTAGCAGGAAACCCCATGGGCCGCCGGGCAGGCCGGTCATTAATTCTTTCACCAGATCATCGCCGCCCATGCCGCGGAATACGAGGCCAAAGGCAGTGGCACCGATCAAAATCATGAACACCATGGATGTCATGCGGGTGGTGGAACGCATGGCTTCGCGTAAGTTGCCAAGGTTAAGGCGTTTGCGAATGGCAGCCAGTAACAGCGCACCCAGTGCGCCTACGGCGGCAGATTCGGTGGGTGATGCGACACCAAAGAAAATCGAACCGAGTACGGCGAAGACCAGAAACAGGGGCGGGATCAGGCTTTTAAACACCTGAGGCCACAGTGGGCCAGCGTTATCATCCACGGGCAGGGCCGGTGCTTCGTTCGGCCTGAATTTGGCGCGTACCAGCACGTAGATAATAAACAGGGCAATCAGCACCAGCCCCGGTGTTATTGCCGCCATGAACAGTCGGCCTATGGGCACGCCAATTACATCACCCAGCAGCACCAGAATAATACTGGGCGGGATGATTTGCCCCAGGGTGCCTGAAGCGGCAATAGTGCCGGTGGCCAGTTCGGGTTTATAACCGTGGCGCAGCATCACCGGCAGGGCGATTACCGCCATGGTGACCACTGTGGCACCTACTACGCCGGTGGTGGCGGCCAGTAACGCGCCCACCAGTACAATGGACACACCCATGCCGCCGCGCAGGCGGCCAAACAGACGTGCCATGGTTTCCAGTAATTCTTCGGCGATGCCGGATTTTTCCAGCACGATACCCATAAATACAAACAACGGCACGGCAATGAGAGTGAAGCTGGTCATCACCCCCCAGATACGCAGAGGCAACAGGGCGAAAAACTCCAGCCCCAGAGCAATGCCGCCAAACAGCAGGGCTACCGCACCCAGGGTAAATGCCACCGGGTAACCGATAAGCAACAGGGCGATTGCGGCCGCCAGCATGACCAGTGCCCAGATTTCCATTAATTTTGTGTTCCTTTGTGATGAGTCTGTGAGGGGGGATTGATTTCGCTGTTGCCCCACAGAATTTGTACGCTACGCAGCATGTGTGCCAGCCCTTGTAATAACAGCAGTGCAAATCCCACGGGAATGGCGGCTTTGAGCAGGAACCGGTATGGCAATCCGCCCGGGTCCGGCGAGCCTTCACCAATGGCAAAGGAGCTGGTGACAAAAGGCAGGGAGCTGATGATAATCAACAGGCAAAACGGCAACAGAAAAAACAGTCCGCCGAGCAGATCCACCCAGGCGCGGCGGCGGTCGTCCATGTGGCGGCTGTGGTAAAAAATATCCACTCGCACATGGCCATTATGTTTGAAGGTATAGCCCGCACCGAACAGGAAAATCAGTGCGAACAGATGCCATTCCAGTTCTTGCAGGCCCACGGAGCCTGCCTGGAACAGGTAGCGCATGGTCACGTCGAAACCGATAATCAGCACCATGCTCAGCACCAGCCACGCAGTGGCGCGGCCGCTCCATTCAGAAATAACTTCAATGCGGGAAATGAGACGATTAAGCAGTGGCAAGGTAGGTTTCCGGGTATTTAAAATATCAGAGATTCAAAGGAAGGCGTGATTCTAATAGTCTGGCGCGCGTAAACCAACCATCCTTTTTTGTCGGGGTGTTGAAAGTGTGGTAATTACGCCTCTAAAGAAACGTTGTTTCCTCGCCGATGGACACATCGACTATGCTCAGACCGGTGACACCGGCTCGTGTAAACAAAAATTGCGCACATATTATGGAGATTGCAATGAAACGATTGATGACTGCCACAGCGCTGACTATTGCCGCTGCACTGGTTCCTTTATTAGCCCAGGCCACCCCGTTATATCATCCGCCGGGGTCCAATCTGACTTATGGCGCGGTGAGCAATGGTCAATCCATCATGTCGGATATCACCAACCCGGCTGCCGGTGCGGCGGTGTTGCAGCAGAATGGCAATCAGTACCGGTTCGGGATTTTGAGTTCAATTGGTGTGGGTTATGAGTTTGGCGAAGTGGATAATCTGTATTCGCGAATTGATGCAGAGGCGCAGGCATTTCAAAATCTCCAGACGGTAACATCTGTTGCTGACATTGACGCCCGCCTGGCCAGCCTCAACGCCTTACTGGTGGATGTTGAGGCTAACGGTTATGCCAAGGTTTTTTTCGGTGGCCATCTGCCGGTAATGCCATTGGTTGTTGCGCATAAAGCATTGGGGGGCAGTCTGGTGTTGGATGTCAATGGCTCGATAGCTGCGCGGGCAACTGCGTTAAATGATCCTGTCGATTTCAATTCTGCGGCTGCCAGCGTGGGGATCGATGACCCCACTGATGATGTGACACTCACGTTTGCGGGGGCTGTTCCTAACGGATTTACGATTGATAATGACAGCACTGTATTGGTAAAAGCTGCTCGTACCATAGAGATTGCACTGGGTTACAGTCGTCCTCTTTTGAAGACCCGTGAGGCGACGTTGTATGGGGGTTTAAGGGGGCGTTATTATAAAGTTGATACCAGCCGCACAGGTATTCGTTTCAGTGGGCTTGTTGATGGTACCGAACAGGCCTTTGAGGATGCGCTGGATTCCAATCTGGATTCTGATACCGGACTGGGGATGGATGTCGGTGTGCTATGGGTCAGTGAGCATTATCGCGCAGGTGCCACTCTGACTAACATCAACGAACCTGAATTCAAGTTTAGCCCCATTGATCTCAGTGATTATAGTGATCCGGGTGGCCCCGTGTACCAAAAACTGGCAGCGAGCAATACTTATACTATGGAAAAACAACTCCAGCTGGAAGCGGCCTTGTATACGGTCAGTCAGAATTGGGTGATTTCCGGTGGACTGGATGCCAATGCGGTGGAAGATGTGTTTGGTGATGAATACCGGTGGGCCACGGTAAGTGCGGCTTATGCCACTGATACCTGGTGGTTGCCGGGCGTCCGTGCCGGTCTTCGTAAAAATCTGGCGGGCTCGGAAATCAACTATTACACACTGGGTATGACATTGGCGGTGGTTAATGTGGATCTGGCCTGGAGTTCGGACAAGGTTACGATTGATGGCAGCAGTGTGTCGCGTGGCGCGATGTTAAATCTGGGGCTGGAAGTCAGTTTTTAATATTGAGTAGTATTTAACGCAAAATTAAAATTGCAGGCCCAACTGGGCCGAAATGCCTTCACCTTCGTCGCCGCTGTATGCGGCGACATCTATTTGCAGTGTACTGATTAGCAGTCCAATACCGGCGGAGCCATAAGTGGCTTCATTGCCGGTCAGGTTTTGATTGTAGCCGGCACGCAATGTCAGCCAGTGCCATGCCTGCCATTCCCACCCCAGGGCGGCAATTTGTGAGGCAGAAGCAAAGCCGACAGGGTCATTTTCCAGCAGATCAATATCCAGTTCCACTACAGAGTAGCGACTTTGATAGGCAAAACCGGCACGCAATTGTGGTTCAAGTTTGAAAATATCACCACTATCGCCGTATTTGTAATTTCCGGGCACGATATTTTTTGCCACCAGTCCCATTTTCCACACACCAAACTCTTTTAATACACCGATATCGAAGATGAATTGTCCCCCACTTTTGCTGCCGCTGCGGTTAATATCAACATCAGCAGTGCGTAGTGGATCAGTGTAACCATAACCTGAGACCAATAAAAATTTTGCGTTAAAACCCACAGTCAGGTTTTGCATCCATCCACTTCCATGTAATGCTTTGGCGGCAGCAACACCGTTTTCAACGACACGCAGCCCACGTTGCGCCAGTGTGGAAGCATAGCTTGGAGTAGTGAGGTTATCACCGCCGATCATTGGCTGGGCGGTGGATGCTTCATAGACATTAAAAAATGCTGCACCACTGATAATGCGGCTGGGTATTGCCAGCACGAAGGCTGAGTTGCGGCTGCTGCTATACAGGCTGCCATCCAGTGCATTGAGCTGTTGCTGCACCGCAGCCCGGTTGGCGGCATTATTGTTGCCGTCCAGTGTATTAGCAGCTTGTTGAAAGGCGCTGAGGCTGTCTTTGACATTGTCGGGGTCACCGAGTTGTCGGCTGAGCGTCGGTGCCAACAAAAACCATTCGTGAATTTCATCAGCCGTGGCCAGCAGGGCCGGATTATTAAATACTGCAAATTGCGGTCCCGAGGCCACCCCCACACCGCCCATGGCCATAGTGCGGGCATCAAACACACCAAAAGGCACGGCAGTGGCGGTTTGTGTACATAGCGTTAAGAGCAGCGCAAACGGCCAGCCAGGGCGCAGTTTTCTGTTGTTTTTACGGGTAAACATCTTCACCGTCATTTTTTGCATGGCACTACTCCAAAAAATTCAACACCGTATCCAATCCACCAAATTGTATCGATACATCGGCCTGTGCGCGAACTGCTGGTTTCGCATGGTAGGCCACACCCAGCCCGGCAATGCCCAGCATTTGCAAATCATTGGCACCGTCACCCATAGCGATAACCTGTTGGCAGGTTATGCCAAGTTGTTCGCACAGTTGTTGCAGATATTCTGCTTTGGCCTCAGCTCCGACGATGGCCCCCTCCACTGTGCCGTTGAGTTTTCCCTTTTCCTGAGTGAGCACGTTGGCCAGGGTGAAATCCAGGTCCAGGCGTTGCTTGAGACGCTCGGTGAAAAAGGTAAAGCCACCGGAAACCAGCGCTGTTTTGATCTGACGTTGCTTGAGTCCACGGATCAATATCTCGGCTCCGGGGTTTAATTGTAGTCGTTCGTCATACACCTGTTGCAGGGCAGAGGTATCCAGCCCTTCCAGCAGAGCAACGCGCTGTTTCAGTGAGGCGGCAAAGTCCAGCTCACCGCGCATAGCGGCTTCGGTAATGGCGCTGACCTGGGGTTTCACACCAATAAAGTCGGCGATTTCATCCACGCATTCGATATTGATGAGAGTGGAGTCCATGTCGGTGATGAGCAGGCCCACAGCGGCTGCGTCGAAATGTTCGGGCAGGGTATTGATATCTAACTGACAGGTTTCACGCAGTGAATCCAACGTTTCTGGAGCCAGTGCTGCATGTTGCACACGGAAGTGCTGGGCGTAAACGCCTGGTTCGGCACCCAGCGTCTGGGTGATGTGTCGGGTTTGTTGTGCAGTGAGGGTATTGCTATGAATAATGGTTGTAGGCATGAGTATCAACAGGTGGTGAATTTAATGCCGGATAGTGTAACCGCAGCGCGTTGACAAGCCCACTTTTGTGAAGACCCTAAGCACATTCACTGAGCAGGCGGTCGATCATGCCCTGGGCCTGTGATTCATAACCGCCGCCAAACAGATTGAAATGGTTGAGGATGTGGTACAGATTGTAGAGCATTTTGCGCGTGACATAGCCTGCATCCAGAGGCCAAGCGGCGTTGTAAGCGGCATAAAAGGTTGATGAAAAGCCCCCAAACAGTTCGGTCATGGCTAGATCCGTTTCACGGTCACCAAAATAGACGGCAGGATCAAAAATCACCGGTTGACCCAGTGAATCAAAGGCCGCATTGCCAGACCACAAATCACCATGCAACAAAGATGGCACGGGTTGGTAATCGGTGAAAAAAGCAGCCAGTGTCGTTTGTAACCTTTCACCACGGCTCAGCAATGAGCGTTTTGCCCCGTTTTGACCAGCCAGCTCCAGTTGTGTCCCCAGCCGTTGTTCGGCCCAAAACGTCACCCAGTTATCGGTCTCGTGATTGAGCTGTGATGTGCTGCCGATGGTGTTGTGTCGATGCCAGCCAAATTGTGGACATCGGGCCTGGTGCATTGTCGCTAGCCCATTACCCAGTTGCGCATCATCCCCTGTACCTTGAAGCGTTATGTGTTCCATGACCAGATAGGCATCTTCTCCTGCAATACCGCTACAAATGGGGGTGGGCACCCGCAGGCTGTGGCTGTTGATCAAGGCGTGTAACCCTTCTACTTCGGCCTCGAACATGGACAGGCTGTCAGCGGTATTGGTTTTGATGAAAAAGGTTTGTTGGTTTCCGTTTTGGTTGCCGGTGAGCGCATAGGCTGCGTTGATACAGCCGCCGCCCACAGGGCGTACGGTGTCAGTGGCCAGAATTGTTCCCGATGCAATTTGCACCTGCCGTGAAATGGATTGCCAGTCGGGCATGATTTTTCCTTGGGTATTCTTGTTCTCATGTTTACTGGGATGATAAACGTTATTGTTTGGTTGGCGCTTGTTTTCTTCTTGTTTTTGATGGGTTGTTTAAAAAACAGCCAAATGCTTGAGGTGTTAGCGTGGTTTGATGTTGTGGTTGGCGAGTTAACTTAAGGTAGTTTCTAGTTTTTTTGTGCTAAGCGCTTGCCACAAATGAAGGATGTTCATTTATCCACAAAGCCTGTGGATAACTTTGTGCATAAGCTGAGGGAAGCGGCCTGCTGACCTCGGTTTTGTTACAGGTTTATTAAATTGGTCAAAAAATAGGCGGACTATTTTGATTATTAAAAACAATGAGTTATAGTTTGATGTTGGTCTGTCCGTCAAAAAACTGTCCAAGTCGGTCAATATGTGAACAATGTGAAACATGTTGTGTATAACGTTCCACGCTGATACACCGTCAAGGCGGTTTTGTCGGTGTCGCAAGTATTGAGGCATCTAAAAATGCGGCACAAAAAAGCCAGCACAGTGTGCTGGCCCTTTTGTGCTGCTGATAAACGCCGAAACTTAGAGGGTCATGATGAAATCGACCAGTTTTTCGATGTTTTCGTCAGATACACGAGGTGAGTAAGGAGGCATGGGAGCGCCGCCTGTGATTTTGGTCCAGTTACCTTTGCCCCCTTTTTTCACTTTGGCGATCATGCGATCTTTAGCGCCAGCGTCACCTTTGTATTTGGCCGCCACATCTTTCCAGGACGGGCCAACGATTTTCTTGTCAACACCGTGGCAAGCCAGGCAGCCGCTTTTTTTGGCCAGGGCCAGATCAGCCGTTGCTTGGCCGGAAATTAACAGGGCAGCAGCTGCTGCAGGAACTATTAACCATTTTGCTTTCATTTAGGACTTCCTCTTGATTTTTGTATCCAATATTTAGGTAAAACTCACGAAAGAATTTGCAAACGAGACTTTTCTCAAGCGCTAAGTTTAGCGTGATGACAAGGTTTCGCTCCCCCTTTCTCTCTTTTTTCAGAGCAATGTGCGAGGCACATGTTGTCGCCAGTCGCAGCCTTCCTCATTCCAGGTATGCAGCCGCTATTTTTGGACGCCGCTGTAACCTTGGGCGGTTTTTATGCCATTGGCATGGCCTGCTGTCAAGTTCAGCGTAGGTTCAGGAAGTCTGTGAGTGGTAAAGTCTGGAGTGGTAATGCGTGTGTTTCGGGAATGGTTTTCAGGGAACGCCTACCATTTTTTGATGACCCAGGCTGGGATTAACAGAGCTGGGTCGGTGTCATTTTTACGGGTCTCCAGGTTGCCGTCACCATCGCTGTCTACCAGATAATAGGGCGCTCCGTGTTTAGGGGAGACACGGATCGCATAAAGTTGGCCGTTGACCCGTAATTCTTCAACGATGTCGGTTTTGGCATCCTGGATAGTGACTTCGCCGGAAGATTCTGGTTCTTCGGACAGCGCAATGCCGGTAAAAAATAATAGGAACACTATGACCAAGTGGGTGGCAAAAGGAAAAATCAGCTTTGAAAAATGCATAAGGCTTGTCTCTTTGCGACGAGGGCAGGCTTACATTGCCCGCGTCAAAAATCCTGATTCAAGAAGGTGGTTAAAAAACATCAATGGTGCCGTGAGACAAAACAACCGATAATCGCCCGCAGCTTTATCACTATTCTATTCTAATCAAGATATGCTCGCACTATGAAAGCAAACAAACAACTGATTCTCGTCGATGGCTCGTCGTATTTGTATCGCGCCTTTCACGCCATGCCCTCGTTGAGCAATTCCCAGGGTCAACCCACAGGTGCGGTGTATGGTGTTATCAATATGCTGCGCCGCTTGCTGAAAGATTTTCAGCCGGAATACATGGCGATGGTATTTGATGCCAAGGGTAAGACTTTCCGTGATGATCTTTACGCCGAATACAAGGCCAATCGCCCCCCCATGCCGGACGAATTGCGTGAACAAATTGCTCCGTTGCACGCCATTGTTGAAGCGATGGGGCTGCCGATGTTGATTGTGGAGGGGGTGGAGGCGGACGACGTGATCGGTACTCTTGCCAGACAAGCCACAGAGATGGGGATGGATTGTCTGGTGTCCACGGGTGACAAGGACATGGCACAGCTGGTCAATCAGCACGTTACGTTGATGAACACCATGGATAATTCCACATTGGACCCGCAAGGTGTGGTGGACAAGTTTGGGGTTCCGCCGGAACGTATTGTTGATTACCTCACCTTAATGGGTGACAGCGTGGACAATATTCCCGGCGTGCCCAAGGTCGGTCCCAAGACTGCGGTGAAGTGGCTGACCCAGTACGGCACACTGGACGAGATTATCGCCCGGGCGGGTGAGATTACTGGCAAGGTGGGAGAGAACCTGCGTGATGTACTGGAGCAGTTACCGTTGTCCCACCAATTGGCCACCATTAAATGTGACGTACCGCTGGATGCCGGACCGACTGAACTCAAAGTGCAGGCGGCGGATACGGAGCGCCTGACACAATTATTTGCTGAAATGGAATTTAAAACCTGGTTGTCTGAGCTGTTACCGGGTAAATCCACACAAAGTGTGGATGATCATTCTGCACAGACAACAGGGGAAGAGCGCAGGCCAGCAGTCGATGTGAGTTACGACATTGTGTTGGACGAGTCAGCTTTTGAAGCTTGGCTTAAAAAGCTCCAACAGGCTGAACTGTTTGCTTTCGATACGGAGACCACCAGCCTTGATTACATGCAGGCAAAAATCGTCGGTGTGTCGTTTGCGGTAAAAGCAGGGGAGGCGGCTTACGTGCCTGTGGCTCACCAGATTACCCTGGAGGATGCCGATGCCAGTACACAGCTGGGCCGTGATTTTGTGTTAGAGAAATTACGCCCGTTGCTGGAAGATGCGAACAAGGCCAAGGTTGGGCAAAACCTCAAATACGATATGAGCGTGTTGGCCAAT
>Ga0256830_1002564_pt1 | contig 11867 bp, 9 predicted proteins | sample 128326metaG_FD_190537 | JGI IMG/M metagenome (GOLD analysis project Ga0256830, IMG submission 190537) | Hydrothermal vent microbial communities from Lau Basin, Pacific Ocean - 128-326 | ecosystem: Environmental > Aquatic > Marine > Hydrothermal vents | place: Pacific Ocean: Lau Basin | collected...
TGCGGCAGGGGGCGGCGGATACGTTGCGCCGCCCAGCGGCGACCGATGGCGAGCAGGCGGGTGTACTCCACCCCCGAGGGGCAGGTGGTCTCGCAGGCGGCGCAGTGCAGGCAACGGTCGAGGTGCAGTTGCGTGCGGCGTGTGGCCGGCTCGCCTTCCAGCATGGCCTTGATCAGATAGATGCGCCCCCGCGGGCTGTCCAGTTCGTCGCCCAGCAGGCGGTAGGTGGGGCAGGTGGCGGTGCAGAACCCGCAGTGCACGCAGCGACGCAGAATGGCGTCGGCGCGTTGGCCTTCGGCACTGTGCAAGAGGGAAGCGGGCAGACGGGTTTGCATGGGGGTGGTTCAGCTCCGTGACGGGTTCGGTTCCGGTTCGGCGTAGAGCCGCCCGGGGTTGAGGATGCCGCGGGGATCGAAGGCGGCCTTGAGGCGCTGATGCAGGGCGCGCAGGGCCGGCGGACGCGCATCGGGCGCCTCGCCGGTATCCTGCGCGCGGCGAAACAGGCGTGCGTGGCCGCCGTGGTTCTCGGCCCAGGCGTGGATCGCCGCGGGCTCGCGATCCGTGATCAGCCAGCGCCGGTAACCGGCCCAGTCGATGAACCAGCGGCCCCATGCGGGCAGGGGACTCGCCGGGGCCAGATCCAGCCGCCACAGGGCCGCGTCGCCGGCCAGGGTGTCGGCAAAGAAGGGATGCGTCTGCTCGCGGATGGCCGTCCAGGCGTCTTCGTCCAGGGGTTCGCCACCGATGGCGCGGGCCGCGGCCTCCACCCCGGCGGCCGAGCCGGCCAGGCGGATGAGCAGGGCCTCGCCATCGTGGCACAGGCCCGCCAGAGGCCAGGGTCGGCGGCACAGGGCGCGCATGCGTTGCAGGCCCTCGGTGGCGCCGCACTGCTGTCGCAGGCTGAGGCTGGTTTCCGGGCAGGGGACGACCCGCAGGGACAGCTCCAGCAACACGCCCAGGGTGCCCATGGCGCCGGCCATGAGCCGCGAGACGTCGTAGCCGGCGACGTTCTTCATCACCTCGCCGCCGAAGTGCATGAGTTCGCCGCGGCCATCGAGGAGGCGGCAGCCCAGCAGGGCGTCGCGCACGCCGCCGGCGAAGGCGCGCCGCGGGCCGGCCAGCGCGCAGGCCACGGTGCCGCCAATGGTAGCGCCCGCTCCGAAGCGGGGCGGCTCGAAGGCGAGCATCTGGCGCTGCGCCGCGAGTTCCGCCTCCAGTTCATCCAGCGGCGTACCGGCGCGCACCGTGATCACCAGTTCCGTGGGGGCGTAGTCCACGATGCCCCGGTGTTCCCCCACGTCCAGGGGCTCGCCCCGCGGCGGACGACCGAGGAAGTCCTTGCTGCCGGCGCCGCGGATGCACAGGGGCGTGCCCCTGTCGTGGGCACTGCGCACGGCGTCGCGAAATTGCTGGTGATGGTCCGGAGGCATGAGACGGCGGGATCAGCGGGCGTGGTGCATGGTGTTGGTCGGCCGGTTCAGAAACGTTCCAGTTCGGGAAAGGGCAGGCGATTGCCGTGCACGTGCATGGCGCCGAACTCGGCGCAGCGATGCAGCGTGGGCACGGCCTTGCCGGGGTTGAGCAGGCCGTCGCCGTCGAAGGCTGCCTTGAGGGCATGAAACTGCGCCAGCTCGGCGCGGCCGAACTGGACGCACATCTGGTCAATCTTCTCCACGCCGACGCCGTGCTCCCCGGTGATGGTGCCGCCCACCTCGAGGCACAATTCGAGGATGCGCGCGCCGAATTCCTCGGTGCGCGCCAGTTCGCCTTCGCGGTTCGCGTCGTAGAGGATGAGGGGATGCAGGTTGCCGTCGCCGGCGTGGAAGACATTGGCCACGGGCAGGCCGTATTCCTCCGACAGGGCGGCGATCCCCGACAGCACCCTGGCGAGGGCACGGCGCGGGATGGTGCCGTCCATGCAATAGTAGTCCGGGGCAAGGCGGCCCACGGCGGGGAAGGCGGCCTTGCGCCCGGCCCACAGGCGCTGGCGCTCGGCCTCGTCGCGGGAACGCTGGATGCGGCCGGCGCCCCGCTGGCGCAGCAGTTCCTCCAGTTGCGCCATCTGCGCGGCTACTTCCTCGGCGGTTCCGTCCAGTTCGCACAGCAGGATGGCCGCCGCGTCGCGCGGGTAGCCGGCGGCGGCGAAGTCCTCCGCGGCGCTGAGCGCCAGGTGATCCATGATCTCCAGCCCGGCGGGGATGATCCCCGCGCCGATGATGGCGCTCACCGCATCGCCGGCACGCGCCACGTCGTCGAAGCTGGCCATGACCACTTCGGCGCGTTGCGGCAGGGGCAGGAGGCGTACGCTGACCTCGACGATGATCCCCAGCATGCCCTCGGAGCCGCACATCAGGGCGAGCAGATCGTAGCCGGGGGATTCGAGTCCCTGGCCGCCGAGTTGCAGCAGCTCGCCGTCCATGGTGACGATCTTCAGGGCCTGCAGGTTGTGCACCGTGAGCCCGTACTTGAGGCAGTGGATGCCGCCGGAGTTTTCCGCCACATTGCCGCCGATGGTACAGGCGATCTGCGAGGAGGGATCGGGGGCGTAATAGAGGCCGTAATCCCGTGCCGCGTCGGAGATGGCGAGATTGGTCACGCCGGGCTGCACCCGCGCCAGGGCGTTGTCCGCGTCGATGTCGAGGATGCGATTGAACCGTGCCAGGCTGAGGATGAGGCCGTGTTCCACCGGCAGGGCGCCCCCCGCCAGACCCGTGCCCGCGCCGCGCGCCACCAGCGGTACCTGGTGGCGTTGGCACAGCGCGGCGATGGCCTGAACCTGCTCGGTGGTGTCGGGCAGGACCACCAGCCAGGGCAGGCGGCGGTAGGCCGAGAGAGCGTCGCATTCGTAGGGCCGCAGATCCTCGTCTTCGTGCAGGATGCGCTCGGCGGGCAGGATGCGGCGCAGGGCCGCGATCATCGCCGGGCGCGAAATACGGGCTTCGGGGCGTGCCGTCTCGGGGAGGGCGGGGGCGTCGTTCATGGACTCGGGCATGGCCATGCATGATACCCCAGCAACGGGGGACAATAACCCCTGCACTGTTGCGGGTTCGGCCCTGTGCTAGACTCGGGCCTTTGACGGCCGAGGTGAGACGGCGAATGGCAGCGGACGACACGATGCGGGTGCGACTGGACAAGTGGCTGTGGGCCGCGCGTTTCTATCGCACGCGGGCGCTGGCCGCCGAGGCCATTCGCGGCGGCCACGTGCGCCAGAACGGGGCCCCCACGCGGCCGGCGCGCCCGGTTCGCGTGGGCGATGAGCTGCGCATCCGCAAGGGTATCTTCACCTGGCAGGTGTTGGTGGACGGGCTGAGCGATCGTCGCGGTCCGGCGCGCGAGGCCGGGCAACTCTACCACGAGACCGAGGAAAGCCGACAGGCGCGTGCCGCCCTGCGCGCGCAACGCCGCCTCGCCTCGCCCCGCCCGGCACGCCGCCCCGACAAGCGGGCCCGACGTCACATTCACCGCTTCGTTCGCAAGCAGGCCGACTAAATACGTGTTCCGAATCCCGCTACAGTACAGGGACATCCGGCGCGCTCCGGGGTGGCAATCCGCCTGTTCCCCCGTGATGGGGTACCACCTGTCTAAGATACGTGTTCCGAATACCCGATCACCCTGGAATAACCGGATTGCCCCGGAGAGAGTTCGGACCTGTAAACTGTAGCGGAATTCGGAACACGTATTTAGCACACCTCGACCCGGTTCACGTCGCCATGCCCGATATCGTCACGCCCCGTCTCACCGTCGACATCATCGTCGAACTCATCGATCGGCCCGCGCGTCCCATTGTTCTCATCGAGCGCCGCTATCCGCCTCACGGCTGGGCGCTCCCCGGGGGATTCGTGGATGTCGGCGAGACCCTGGAGCAGGCGGCGGTGCGCGAGGCGCGCGAGGAGATCTCCCTGCCGGTGCGGCTCACCGCCTTGCTCGGCTGTTACTCCGATCCCGCGCGCGATCCCCGCGCCCACACGGTGAGCGCCGTGTATGTCGCCGGGGCCGAAGGCGAGCCCCGCGCCGCCGACGACGCGGCCGGTTTCATGTTCTATGCGCTCGACGCGCCGCCTCCCCGCCTGGCCTTCGACCACGCTCGCATCCTCGACGACTATCGTCGCTACCGGGAGACGGGGCAGCCGGCGCCGCTGGGGACGCCGGGTACGGTGGCGCGGGAACAAGGAGCTGCGCCGCCCGGCGGGGAATAGGCAGATGGCGAGCGAGTCGCTATACTGCCCGGCCCTGTTTTACCTTCCGGCAGGGCGGAGGGGCCGCCGGGTGGGGCCGTTCCTCCCGGCCGCGATGTTCACGTCGGCAGTGCCGGCATCTTTCCACTACGGGAGCCGTGCGGTCTCCCGTCCCAATGCAGGAGCATGATTATGGCCACTGTCGATGTTACCCAGGAAAACCTTCGCTCGCTCATCGAGGACAGCGAATTCGCCATTTTCGATTTCTGGGCGCCCTGGTGCGGGCCCTGCCAGTCCTTTGGACCGGTGTTCGAACAGACTTCCGAGAAATACCCCGATATCGTCTTTGCCAAGGTCAATACCGAGGAACAGCAGGAGATCGCCGGTTTCTTCGGCATTCGATCCATCCCCACCCTGATGGTATTTCGCGAACAGGTGCTGGTCTATAATAATCCGGGTGCCCTGCAGGCCTCGCAACTGGAGGAACTCATCCGGCAGGTCGGGGAGCTGGACATGGAAAAGGTCAAGCAGGAGATCGCCGAGCAGGAAGCGAAGCAGGGGCAACAGGGCGAGTAGTTCACCTTTCCTGTCGCGTGGCGCGGGTCGGGTCCGGGGGCAGATGAAAATGGACAGCACAGACAAGGCGCAGGCGCGCGAGGTGTCGCCGACGGGCAGCCGCCTGGTCATTGCCCTGGGCTTCAGCGCGGTGATCCTCATCCTGCTGGCCATCATCGCCGTCGGCACCGTGCGTTTCGTTTCCATCGAGGAGCAACAGCAGAGCGGCAGCGAGATACGCAACGAGAAGATCCGCCTGATCTCCGGCATGCGCGAGATCGTGCGCCGCCGCACCCTCAGCATGGTGGCCATCTCCATCCATGAAGACGTCTTCGACATGGATGCCGAGTATATGGATTTCATCAATCAGGGGGGGGAGTTCGTCGCCCTGCGTGATCGCCTGCGTTCCCTGCCGCTGAGCGAGAACGAGCATCACCTGCTGGAGCGCGCCCTGTCCATCATTCGCGTCACGCAACCCCTGCAGGAGCGTATCGTCGGTCAACTCATGGCGGACGACCGCGAGGGCATCGACGAGCTGATGGCGCGCGACATGCCGCTGGAAAAGGAGTTGCTCGGTGTCTTCGAGGCCCTGATCGATGAGCAGCGTCGTGCCGCCGAGCTGGCTGCCGGGCAGGTCCGGCAACAATACCGCGAGGCCTACCGGCAGATCACCGTTCTCGGTGTCTTTGCCTTCCTCTTCAGTATCGCCATCATGCTGTATGTGCTCGATCGCACGCGGCGTACCGAGAAACAGCTGTTCGACGAAAAGGAACTGGCCGAGGTTACCCTGCACGCCATCGGCGACGCGGTGATCACCACTGACAGGCACGGGCGAACCACCTATCTCAACCCGGAAGCGGAACGCCTCACCGGCTGGCAGGGTCGGGAAGCCGAGGGTCGTCCGGTGAGCGAGATCTACCAGATCCTCGACGAGCAGAGTCTCGAGCCGGTGCCGCATCCGCTGTACGTGGAAGAAGTGGACGCCCTCTCCGCCAGTCTGCACCGTTTTGCCATTCTCAGGGCCCGTGACGGCAGCACGCACATCGTGCAGGACAATGTCTCGCCCATCCGCGATCGCAGCGGAGAGGTTGTGGGCAAGGTTCTGACCTTCCGCGACATGACCGCGGCGCGGGAGATCGAGATACAACTGCTCTTGCAGGCCAATCAGGATCCCCTCACGGGCCTGCTCAATCGCCGTGCCTTCGAAGTGGCGCTGGACGAATACCTGAGCGAGAGCAAGGCGGAAAACAGCGAGCACGTGCTCATGTACCTGGATCTGGATCAGTTCAAGGTGGTCAACGACACCTGCGGGCACGAGGCGGGGGATGAACTTCTCAAGCAGGTTGCCCTGACCATCCGCGGCCACCTGCGCCAGGACGATGTCGTGGCACGCCTCGGTGGTGACGAGTTCGGCGTCCTGCTCACCGGCTGTCACCTGGAGAACGCCATGCGGGTCGCGGAGTCGATACGCCAGTCCATCGACGAACTGCGTTTCAACTGGGAGCACAGCATCTTTCGCATCGGCGTCAGTATCGGCGTCGTGGCCGTCAACGCCTCGTACAGCGATACCGCCACCCTGTTGAGTATCGCGGATTCGGCCTGTTACATGGCCAAGGACAAGGGGCGCAACCAGGTCTGGGTCAACCAGCCCGGCGACAGCGAGATGAGCCAGCGCATGAGCGAGCTGGCCTGGGTCTCGCAGATCCACGAGGCCCTGGACAACCACGCCTTCGAGGTGCATGCGCAGACCGTGTTGCCGGTGATCAACGGTACCGAGCTGCTGCCCTACCACGAACTGCTCATCCGCATGCATGGCCCCTCGGGGGATCTCATTCCCCCGGGCGCCTTCATCACCGCCGCCGAGCGTTACGGCGCCATGCTGCGCGTGGATGCCTGGATGCTCGATCGCCTGCTCGATCTGCTCGAAGAGCCGGAAATCCAGCATGCGCCGCCCGCCATTTATGCCATCAATATCTCCGGCAAGTCGGTTTCCGATCGCAAGTTCCGCGAGCAGGCCCTGGCGCGCATCGCGCAGAGCCGGCGCGGGCCGCACCGGCTGTGTCTGGAGATCACCGAGACCGCGGCCATCCTCAACCTGCAGGAAGTGGCCTCTTTCATCCGGGAACTGCATGCCCTCAACTGCGCCTGCGCCCTGGACGACTACGGCAGCGGCCTGTCCAGTTTTCACAATCTCAAGCACCTGCCGGTGGACTACGTCAAGATCGACGGTTCCCTGATCCGCGATATCTGCAACGACGAGATCGACCTCGCCATGGTGGAGACCATCAATCGCATTGCCCACGAACTGGGCATGATCACCATCGCGGAATTCGTCGAGACCAGCGAGATCATGCACAAGATCGCCCAGCTGGGCGTGGACTATGCGCAGGGCTATCTCATCCACCGGCCGGCCCCCATCAGCGGCGCGGAACCGCGCCCTTCCTCGCACAACCTGGAACTGGTCAAAAAATAATCATCAGCATGTTCTTATACAGACATGGTCGGTGTCTTGTTGCGCGGGCGGGCCGGCTGCTATAGTTGTACGGAGAACATGGAAAAAACTGAAGATTGTTCGCGCCCAGCCCGACAGGGCTGTCGCGTGGTCGGGTCACTCGATAGACAATAAAACCAACGAGGAGTTTTACACATGGATCCTTCATATATGGGTAACGACGAAGCCGCTGCGATGCTCGCGGTGATGGGTGGGATTGGCCTGGTATTTCTCGCGATTTTTCTCATTATCGCGATCTTCTACCTGCTCAGCCTGCAGAAGGCACTGACCCTGGCGGGTGACAACAACCGCCAGATGGCGCCGGGGCTGGTGTGGCTGAATCTCATTCCCATTTTCAATCTTGGCTGGCATTTCTATACCGTTGCCAAGGTGGCCGAGGCCATTCGCAACAAGCACGCCGAGGCGGGGGTGGAGGACACCGGTAATGGTGGCTGGCCGCTGGGCTTGTCCCTGAGCATCCTCAATGTCGTGGCCATCCTGCCGATCCCGGTGATCAATCTGCTGGTTTCCATTGCCGCGCTGGTACTCTTCATCCTCTACTGGGTGAAAATCGCCGGTTACAACAAGGCCATGGCCAGCATGGGCGCGACGGCAAGCGCCTGAGTACCGGACAGGCCGGGGCCGTGCCCCGGCAGACCGGCAGGAGACGGCGCCACGCGGGAGACTCCCGCGCGGCGCCGTTTCCGTTTCCGGCCCCGGCCTTGTCTTCCCGAGCATAAAGCGCTGATGAATCAGTGGGTTGTCACTTGCCTGCATTTTCGCCGCGTTAAAGTTCGCCAACGAATCTCCGATATATAACTACTCCCCTGAGGGAAGGCGAAGACTTCCCGGGACGGACGGCACGGTCGGCGGGGAGGCGGGTAGCGAGAAAAGGGGTGATTCGGCGGCCAATGACCGACAGGACCAAGCAAGCCAGCGCACTGGGCGCCTTTCTCGCCCGGCACACGGAGGTCGAGCTGGCCCAGGCCAAGATGCGCGTGGTCCTGGGCGCCATCATCGCGGTCTACCTGCATGCCGTGCACCTCCTGAGCCCGGAGGCCCAACTGCCCGCGGGGGCGTTCTACTGGATCTATTTCTACCTCTTCGTCGCGCTGGAAATCGTTTTCTGGGCACGCCTGTCGCCCGGGACCAATCATCCCCGCCGCGTCCTCGGTATCGTGCTGGACGTGGTGGGCGGGCTGTACCTCATGGTGGTGGGGGGTGAGCTGACGGCCTGGTTGTACGGCGGCCTGTTGTGGGTGGCCATGGGCAACGGCCTGCGCTACGGCTGGCGTTACCTGTTTTTCGCCCACGCGCTCACCACCGGCGCCTTCGGCGCGGTGTTGTTCCTCAACGACTTCTGGCGCGCCAATCTCATCACCGGCGTCGGTCTCTGGATCTGGCTGTTGCTGCTGCCCCTGCTGGTGGTCAAGCTGCTGCGCATTGTGGAAGCGGCGGCCCATGCCGCCAACGAGGCCAATCGCGCCAAGAGTCGTTTCCTCGCCAACATGAGCCACGAGATCCGCACGCCCCTGACCGCCATCATCGGCTTTGCCGAGGCCTCGCTGGACAGCGACCAGAGCATGGAAGACCGCATCCAGGCCCTGGGGACCATCCAGCGCAGCGGTACCCACCTGCTCACGGTCATCAACGACATCCTCGACTTCTCCAAGATCGAGGCCGGTGAACTCGAGGTGGAGGCCATCCCGGTGAGCCCTTTCCAGATCGTCACCGACGTGGCGGCCATCGTCGAGACCCAGGCGGCGAACAAGGATCTCGACTTCAGGATCGACTACGAGTTTCCCATGCCCTCGGCCTTCGACAGCGATCCGGTTCGCTTGCGGCAGATCCTGCTCAACCTGTGCAGCAATGCCATCAAGTTCACCGACGAGGGAGAGGTCCGCGTGGGCGTAAAGTACTGCCCGGAGGTGGGCAAACTCCAGTTCACCGTCAAGGACACCGGCATCGGCATCCCGCCGGAGGAGCGTGCGCGGATCTTCGAACCCTTCAAGCAGGCGGACTCCGGCACTACGCGGCGTTTCGGCGGTACGGGTCTGGGACTCAGCCTGTCGAAGCACCTGGCGAAAAAGCTGGGCGGCGACATCGAGGTGCGCAGCGAACCGGGCAAGGGATCGGAGTTTCGCCTCGTCGTGGCCTCGCCCGTCAGCAGGGGCGCGCCGCTGGTTCATCATCTCGACGACGTGCATGTCACCATCAGCCGCACCGCCGAGTCCCTCGTGCGCCAGCCCTGGCTCAAGGGCGAGGTCCTGCTGGTGGAAGACAACGAGAACAACCAGCAACTCATCTCCATCCTGCTGAACAAGCTGGGCGCCACGGTTACCCTGGCCGGCAATGGCGAAGAAGGACTGGCGCTCATCCGTGAACGGTCCTTCGATCTCGTGTACATGGATATCCAGATGCCGGTCATGTCGGGGCTCGAGGCGGTGCGCATCCTGCGCGCCGAGGGTTACACCCTGCCCGTGGTGGCGCTGACCGCCAATGCCACCAGCGAGGACAAGAAGGAGTGTTTCGATGCGGGCTTCGACGAGTTTCTCACCAAGCCGGTGGTGCGCGAGCGCCTGCGCGAGGTGACTTCCCACTATCTCGAACCTGTGGAGCGGCCTCTGGCGGATACCACGCCCATCGTCTCGCGCTTCGTGAAGGAAGAGCCGGATCTCATGGACATCGTGGTGAAGTTCGTCGAAGAACTCCCCACGCGCCTGGACGAGCTGCTGGAAGCCTACGAGCAACGCGACTGGGAACGCCTCAAGGACCGTATCCACAATCTCAAGGGCATGGGGGGCGGCTTCGGCTATCCACAGGTCACCGAAATGGCAGGCAAGATCGAATTCGAGGTGCGTTCCGGCAACTACGAAAGTGTGCGCCACATGCTCAAGGAGTTCGATGATCTCTGCAAGCGCATCGTCGAGGGGATCGATACCGAGCACGCGGCATAACGAACAGTATCGAGTGGCGAGTAGCGAGTAGCGAGTGGCGAGTAGCGAGGGTAGAGAACTGCAAGCCTGCTGACGGGCGTATAAAGCGCCGCAAGGGGCCGAATCTCGTCAACGCACGAAGCAGACCAGCGTTTGTCGCCGAATTCATCGGCGGCGACCCCCCAATCCCCGCCTGGTTCCGCAGCGCTTCACCCAGGCGATGATGGGTGCTAAATCATCCCCGCGAAGGGTTCCACTTCCACCATCTCGCCCGCCTCGATAGAGCCACTGTCGCGCGGCAGGATGATGAAGCAGTTGGCGAGGCTCATGGAGGTGAGCACGTGGGAACCCTGCATGCCGGTGGAGCGCACCACCAGTTCGCCGTTTTCATCATGATGCAGGATGCCGCGCTGGAAGTCGGTGCGCCCGGGGTGTTTCTTCAAGGGTGTCATGGTACGTACGCGCAGGGTCAGGCGTTCGGGCGCCGTCTCGCCCGCCATCCTGCGCAGCGCCGGCTGCACGAACTGGTAGAAGGTGGCCATCACCGACACCGGGTTGCCCGGCAGGCCGAAGAACAGGGCCTCGCCCAGCCGGCCCACCGCCAGCGGCTTGCCGGGTTTCATGGCCAGTTTCCAGAAATTGACCTCGCCCATCTGCGCCAGGGTGTCCTTGATGAAATCGGCATCGCCCACCGACACGCCGCCGGTGGTGATCACCACGTCCCCCATGCCGGCGGCCTTCTCGAACGCGGCCCGCACGTCCTCGGGCGTGTCACGGATGACGCCGAGATCGGTGAAGTCCACGCCAAGGCGCGTGAGCATGCCGTGCAGGGTGTAGCGGTTGGAGTCGTAGATCTGGCCTTCCTCGAGTTCTTCCCCCACGCCGCGCAGCTCGTCGCCGGAAGAAAAGAACACCACGCGCAGCTTGCGCAGCACTGTTACCTCCGGGATCCCGAGGGAGGCCAGCACGCCGAGATCGGCGGGGGTCACGCGGCGTCCCGCATGGAGTACCGCCTTGCCTTTCTCGATGTCCTCGCCCGGGTGGCGCACGTTCTGGCCGGCCTTGTGTCCGGTGCCGATACGGATACTGTCGTCCTCGCGCGTCACGTGTTCCTGCATGATCACCGTGTCGGTGTCCGCCGGCAGCTTGGCGCCGGTCATGATACGCACGCACTCGCCGGTGTTGACCGCGCCCTCGAAGGGCTTCCCCGCCCAGGAAGTACCGACGATGTTCAGACTGGCCTCGCCGTCCGCGGGTAGATCACTGCCGCGCAGCGCATAGCCGTCCATGGCCGAGTTGGTGTGCGGCGGCACGTTGATGGGCGAGAGCACATCGGCGGCCAGCACGCGGTCCAGTGCGTCGCGCAGGCCGAGGCTTTCCTGTTCGCACACCGGCGTCACCAGCGCGGCGATGTGCTCGCGCGCCGCTTCGACGGACATGAGATCGGCGGTGGGGGCGTCGCAACCGGGCAAGGTAGTCATAAGGATTCCTGGGGTATTGCGGATTGAAACGGGAAGGGGATTATAGCGGAAAAGGCCGGGGCAGGGTGTTCTCGTTTTAGCCACGGAGGACATGGAGTTCACGGAGGAAGGCATGCTGATTGGGGGCACACGGGGAAGAGCTTTCCGTTGTTCCGGGCGGAGCCATGCGGCGCATGGCGAAGACCCGGGATCCAGAGATCGAATCAAGCCACTGGATTCCGGACACACG
>Ga0256830_1002565_pt1 | contig 11865 bp, 10 predicted proteins | sample 128326metaG_FD_190537 | JGI IMG/M metagenome (GOLD analysis project Ga0256830, IMG submission 190537) | Hydrothermal vent microbial communities from Lau Basin, Pacific Ocean - 128-326 | ecosystem: Environmental > Aquatic > Marine > Hydrothermal vents | place: Pacific Ocean: Lau Basin | collected...
GGGGAATGCGGCTGAGGCGCCTCCTCAAATCGTCCATCTCCCGGGCCACATCCTCCAATCTCCCCTTCCAGGTGGCCGCCACCTTCAAGAACTCCTCCAGGTGAGAAAGGGCCAGGGAAACCAGTTGGGGGTCCCACTGGGTCCCCCTCCCCTTATTCAGCTCTTCTCTCACCCTGGAAATGGACAGGGCTCCCCGGTAGGGTCTCTCGGAAGTCATGGCATCCAGACCATCGGCCATGGCAATGATCCGGGCTCCCAGGGGGATCTCGGCGCCTTTCAGGCCATCAGGGTACCCCGTCCCGTCCCATCGCTCGTGGTGGTGGCGGACTATACGGGCGCAGGGATGACACTCTTCAACGGTGGATAGGATCCTCTCTCCAATGAGGGGGTGTTTCCTCATGGCTTCCCACTCCCCGGGGGTGAGAGGGCCGGGCTTGAGAAGGAGATAATCGGGCAGTCCCACTTTGCCCATATCGTGCAGGAGAGCCGATCTATATATGACGTCCCTCTCCTCCCCTCTCAGAGAGAGATGGGAGGCCAAAAGCTCCGTCAGCAGGGCTACCCTCTCAGAATGACCGAAGGTATAGGGGTCCCTGATCTCCAAAATGGCGGAAACAAAGGCCAGGATCTGGTGGTAGAAGCTCTCAGACACCGGCTTTCCATCCTTTCTACCGATCTATTCTCCCCACTTGAGCTTGGCCCTCAGGACTTCGAAATAGTTCCTGTAGGGACTCCTGATGAGCTTGATAGTGTAAGGAGCTTTTCTTATCTCCACTTTGTCCTTGAATCTCAAAGAGAAGCCCAGCTGGCCGTCCAGGGTGAGAAAGACGTCCTCATTCTCCGTTAAGAGAGTTACAGTCACCTGCCCCAGGCTGTCGGGCACCACCAGAGGCCTCTGGCTAAGGGTAAAGGGGCAAATGGGATTGAGAATGACAGCCGGCAGGGAAGGGTGGATGATGGGCCCCCCCGCCGCCAGAGAATAGGCCGTGGAACCCGTGGGGGTGGAGATGATAAGGCCGTCGGCCCGGTATGTGGTGAGATAGAAATCGTCTATGTAGGTTTCCAGATCTATGATCCTGGCCAGAGTGCCCTTGTGGATCACCACGTCGTTAAGGACCCGGTACTGGGCAATCCTCTCACCCTGACGATGGACATGGGCCTCCAGCATGGTGCGCTCGTCCAGGGTATAATCCCCTTCCAGTACTTTCTCCAGCACGGGGTAGAGTTCGTCCAGGGTGACCTCGGTGAGGAACCCCAGGGATCCCAGGTTCACAGCCAGGATGGGCACATCCCTGTCCCCGATGAGCCTGGCCACGGACAGAAGAGTGCCGTCTCCCCCCAAGACCACCACCAGGTCGGAGAGGGAAGGAATCTCCGATTTTTTATAGGGAGAATCCAGATCCACCAGGGCCGCCGTATCCTCGTCCAATACCCCCTGAAGGTCCCTCTCCTCCAGCCAAGCCAGCAGACCTTTCACCACTTCGTGGGCAGGTTTTCTGGGTTTTGCAATTATCCCTATGTTCATCTATCCCCTCACCCTTTCCGGGCCTGATCTCTAACCCACCTTTTCCCCCCACGCCCACAGGGGCCTCTTGCCCCTGGTGTTTTTGAGGAAGAGATTGGCCAACACTCTGAAAAGACTATCCCTGTCCAACTCCCTGGTGAGCTTCCCCCCTATGGCTACGGAGATGGAACCCCTCTCTTCAGAAACCACTACTACCACAGCATCCGTCTCTTCAGAAAGGCCCAGAGCAGCCCGGTGCCTGGTACCCAGAACCTTGCTGATCCGGGGATCCGTGGAAAGGGGTAGAAGACATCCAGCGGCCATGATCTTGTCGTACCTGATGATGACAGCCCCGTCGTGGAGGGGGGAGTAAGGCAGAAAGATGGAGATGAGAAGTTCCTTGGTCACATCGGCGTTTATCCTGACTCCCGTATCTATGTAGTTCTTGAGGCCCATCTCCCTCTCCAAGACCACAAGGGCCCCTATCTTCTTGGTGGCCAGGTAGTGGGCGGCATCCACAATCTCTCTAAGAACCATCTCCTCCCTCAAGACGGCTCCCAGATAGAAAGGGGTGGTCCCTACCTGGGCCAGGGCTTTCCTGAGCTCGGGCTGGAAGATGATGACCAGGATGATGATTCCCATCTGCCAGAAATTGGAGAAGAGCCAGTTGAGGGTCTGGAGCTTGAGCCACTGGGAGAGAATGGTCACCAGCACTATGACCACAAGTCCTACCAGCATTCGGAAGGCCCGGGTACCCTTGAGCATGAGGATAAAGTGATAGATGACAAAGGCCACCACGAAGATATCCAGGACATCCTGCCACCTCATGGAGTAGAAGGAGCGAGTTATGTAAGGCAAAACCTCTTTCATATCCGGCCTGCCTGGCCTACCTGGTTTGTCTGGTCTACTTGGTCCATTCGGTTTACCTGGCCTGGGGTAAGAGAGGGTAAAGATCCCTTCAGGGCCCATGCCATATCCACCACCCTTCTGGCCGGTGCCACGTCATGGACCCTGACCACGGCCGCACCAAGATAGACGGCCACAGCCACCACCGCCAGGGTTCCTTCCAGGCGGTCCTCCACAGGCAGACCCAGCACCTGGCCTATGAAGGACTTCCTGCTGGGCCCCAGGAGGAGGGGTCTACCCAGTTCCAGAAACCGGGGGATTTCCCTGATGAGGGTGAGGTTGTCCTCCAGCCTCTTGCCAAACCCGATTCCAGGATCCAGCAGCACCCTCTCCTCACTCACCCCTTGAGCATCCAGGAACTCCAGCCTCTCCTGGAAAAAGGTGAGCACTTCTCCCACCACATCTTCATAGTGGGGATTCCTCTGCATATCCCGGGGAGTGCCCTTCATATGCATCACCACCACATAGGCTTGGTGCTGGGCCACCACCTGGGCCATGGGGGGGGAGAATCGCAAACCCGACACGTCATTCACCATAACGGCTCCAGACTCCAGAGCGGCCCGGGCCACTTCGGCCTTGTAGGTGTCCACAGAGACAGGCACCCCCAGTTCCTCCCTTATAGCCTCTATCACAGGGATCACCCGTCCCATCTCCTCCTCGAGGGAGACGGGCTCGGCACCCGGTCGGGTAGATTCGCCCCCTACATCAATGATGTCCACTCCTTCTCGGACCATCTCTCTGGCCCGATTCAAGGCAGCCGAGACTTCCACATACCTCCCCCCGTCGGAGAAGGAATCGGGGGTCACGTTGAGGACACCCATAATCAGGGGGCGCCGACCCAACTCCTCAAGCGGCATCCTGCTCCTCCCCATCGAATCGGCTGCTCTTCTTCAGGTCGAACTCGGACAGGATCCTTTCCAGCTCGTCGGAGGAGAGCACCTCCTTTTCCAAGAGGGCCTGGGCCATGGCGTGGAGGGCTCCAATATTATTGGTGAGGAGCTCTTGCGCCTCCTGGTAGCATTCCCTCACGATCCGGGAGACTTCCTCGTCGATCTCCTCGGCCGTCTTCTCGCTGTACTCTTTGTGGGTGGCCAGCTCCTTGCCCAGGAAGATGAGCTCGTCCTTCTTCCCGAAGGTGAGGGGACCCAGGCGGTCGCTCATGCCGAACTGGCACACCATCTTTCTCGCTATCTCGGTGGCCCTCTCCAGGTCGTTGGCCGCCCCTGTGGTCTGATGCTTCAATACCACTTCCTCGGCGGCTCGCCCCCCCAGAAGAACGGTGATGTTCTTCAAAAGCTGCTCCTTGGTGTAGGTGTATCTGTCGTCTGTGGGAAGCTGCTGGGTTACACCCAGGGCCATACCCCTGGGAATGATGGTCACTTTATGAACGGGGTCAGTGCCGGGAATGAGCTTGGCCACTAGGGCATGCCCCGCCTCATGGTAGGCCGTGTTCTTCTTCTCTTCATCGCTGATGATCATGCTCTTGCGCTCTACACCCATGAGGATCTTGTCCTTGGCCTCTTCGAAGTCGTCCATCTCTATGTAATCTTTACTCTTCCTGGCCGCCAGGAGAGCTGCTTCATTCACCAAATTGGCCAGGTCCGCTCCTGAGAAGCCCGGGGTGGATTTTGCTATCACTCCCAGATCCACATCGGGAGCCAGGGGCTTGTCTTTGGTGTGGACCTTGAGGATCTCCTCCCTTCCCTTCACGTCAGGCCTGGGGATCACCACCCGGCGATCGAACCGTCCAGGTCTCAACAGAGCGGGATCCAGGATGTCGGGACGGTTGGTGGCTGCCACCAGGATGATACCCTCGCTGGTATCCATACCGTCCATCTCTACCAGGAGCTGATTGAGAGTCTGCTCCCTCTCATCGTGGCCTCCGCCCAGGCCTGCTCCCCTGTGGCGACCCACAGCGTCTATCTCGTCGATGAAGATGATGCAGGGGGCGTGACGCTTGGCCTGCTCGAAGAGGTCCCTCACCCGGGCGGCCCCCACTCCCACAAACATCTCCACGAATTCGGAGCCACTGATGGAGAAGAAAGGCACCCCCGCTTCGCCGGCAATGGCCTTGGCCAGGAGGGTCTTACCCGTCCCGGGAGGACCCACCAGGAGCACCCCCTTGGGTATCTTACCTCCCAGGCGCTGGAACCTCTTGGGGTCCTTGAGAAACTCTATGATTTCCTGGACCTCCTCCTTGGCCTCCTCGATGCCCGCTACATCGGCGAAGGTCACCTTTTTACCCGTGTCGGAGACCAGCCGGGCCTTGCTCTTACCAAAGGAGAGAGCCTTGCCTCCTCCCACCTGCATCTGGCGCATAAAGAAGATCCAGATGGCGATGAGGAGTATGAAGGGAAGCCAGGAACCCAGTATACTCACGTACCACGGCGTCTTTTCTGGAGGCTTCACATAGATATTCACCTTGTTCTTTCTCAGGGCCTTGAGAAGGGTGGGATCGTTGGGAAGGATGTTCACCTTCACCCTCACCGTGGAGGGCAGAGGAGCCTTGGCACGCCGCTCTTCCCTGATGGCCCGCTGCCAGAAGGGGGGCGGAGGCCTCTTTATTCCCAGCTTCTTCTGGAATTTACGAAACTCCTCCCCTTTCACCTCAGCGGTGAGTTGATGCCCGCCAATGACCACCCTTTCTACTGCCCCCCTCTCCACCAGATCCAGGAACTGGGAGTAGCTCACCTCCTCCACCAGCTGCCGGGGAGCATTAAAGAGGTTGAAAGCCACAATCATCACCAGAGCCACCAGCAACCACATGAGCATGTTCCGGGTAAAATTCCTCATGTTGGGCGGCATATTGGAAGGTCCGGGTCTCTTCAAGTTCACCTCCTAGTCTTTGTATACTTCTACATGGGGCATGTTCCTGAAGCGCTCGTTGAAGTCCATGCCGTATCCCACCACGAAATGATCGAGTATGGTGAATCCCACGTAGTCAGGTTTGAACTCCGTCTTGCGGCGGGAGGGTTTGTCCAACAGGACGCAGAACTCAACGGAAACAGCCCCTTCTTCCATGAATTTTTGTCTCAGAAAGACCAAAGTCAACCCTGTGTCCGCTATATCGTCTACCACCAACACTTTCTTGCCAGAGAAATCCAGGTCGGGCCAGTAGAGAAGGCATACCTGCCCCGACGACTGGGTACCACTACCGTAAGAGGCCACCCTGACAAAATCGCAGAACACGTCTATATCCATGCTCCTCACCAAATCGGCCATGAAGATCCAGGCCCCTTTAAGGACACCCACAACGATGAGGTGGTCCCCGGCGTACCTCCGGGAGATCTCCTGACCCAGTTCTCTCACCCTCCTATGGATCTCTTCTTTAGTCAAAAGGATCTCTCTGTCCCCCACCAGACCCCCTCCTTACCGTCACCAGGAGATGGCGGCTGGCCTTCTCCCCCGCCAAGACCCGGGCGTCCCACCGGAGGCCAGGAACCCATAAAATCCGGCCTTGAGAGTCCACCAAAAGGGGGATCCTCCTCCTCTCCCTCCTGGGCACCTTGGCATCCACGAAGAGGTCTTGGAGCTTCTTGTGTCCCACTTTCGCCAAGTATATAGCGTCACCGGGCCTCTTATACCTGATGACCAGAGGAAAATCCACCTTGTCCCTGTCCATAAGTATGGACCACATAGAGACCACCACTTTCTCTCCCCCCTCCTCCAGTTCCTGGAGGTGAAAGAGGTAATCCCCCAGACTATAGAGACCGGGACCTGGGACCAAGACCTCCACATCCTCGGGCTCCGGGGGAGGCCCCCAGGCGAACCTTAGATGTTCCCCGTCCCGCACCACCACCAGTCCACCGGGAAGCTGGACCATGGCCTCTCCCTGGCCCTTCACCAGGGTAGCCAGCCTCTCTAGGTGATCCCACCTGGCATCGCCGCCCATGGAGTGTATGAGCTCCAGAACCACCCGCCTCCTCATGCCTTGGGGCAACTCCTCCAGGGAAGAACGGGAAAGCTCCACCCCCTCTTCCCTCTTTCTGGTGAGGTCCAAAGCTTTCCTTCTGGCCTCTTCCCTCAACACCCTGTCTTCTTCCCTCAAAATCTCCATGAACCTCGCCACGGCATGCTCCACCCGGGGGTTCTGCTCTTTCAAGAGGGGAATGAGGCGCCATCTCACCCAGTTCCTGAACCTGCTCAGATCCCGGTTGGTAGAGTCTTCCACATGGGGGAGGCCAAGGTGGGAGGCGTACTCCTCCACTTCAGCCCTGGAGACCTCAATGAGGGGTCTCACTACCGATTCCCTTCTGGGAAGGATACCCCGGAGACCATAGGGACTGGCCCCTTTTATGAGGCGCATGAAGAAGGTCTCCACGGCATCGGACATGGTGTGGGCTACGGCCAGGCGGGCCAGCCCTCTCTTTCCCATGGTGGCCCTTAGAAAGGCGTACCTGGCTTCCCGGGCCGCTTCCTCTACTCCCCTACCCCGCTCCCGGGCCAGCGTAGCCACATCCCCCCGCCCCGTCTCCAGATACACTCCCCACTCCTCACACAGTTTCTCCACAAAGGCCTGGTCTCTATCGGCCTCCTCCCCCCTGAGACCGTGGTGGAAATGGGCCGCCTCTACCTTCCACCCATAACGGGGAGCCAACTCAAGGAGGACGTGAAGGAGAACCACCGAATCCACACCTCCCGAGAGGCCCACCAACACCCCCATGTTCCTCTCCAGAAGGGCAAACCTCTCCACCGTCCTCCTCACCTTCTCCACAAAGGTCTCAACTCCCATGATACCCTCTTACCGGGAGAGCCTGGTCCTATAAAAAATCTGGTGCCCGTGTCTCACGGTCTCCAGCCTCCCCTCCCCCACCAGCTCCCCAAGACATTTGGCCACCTCCAGGGCGTTCACTCCCAGGACCCTGGCAAGATCCTCCTTGGAACAGGGTCTTCTGGCCACCGTCTCCACTATGGCCTCCCTCAAACCCTCCCTCTCCTTGGCGTTCCTCCTTGAAGGAGGGGCGATCACTTCGGCTCTGGCCCCGAAGATGGGCAGGAGCTCCTCCAACTCCCTGGGGGAGAGGGGTGCTCCACCGTGGGCTGGCGGCCGGACCACGGTGTTGAGCTGTACCCGGGTGGGATTGATCTCTTCCACCAGCCTGGCCAAGGCCTCCAGATCCCTGGGATGGTCGTTCACCCCTTTCACCAGGAGAACCTCCAGCCACACCTCCCCGGGAAACTCTCTGGTAAAAGCCTTCAAACCGTCTACCAGGTCGTGAAAAGAGACCCCCGGATGGGGGCGATTGACAAGTCTAAAGACCTCTGGCGTTCCTGCGTCCAGGGAGGGAAGGACCACGTGGGCCCCCATGAGCTCCCTCCTCACCTGGGGATCTCCCAGAAGGGACCCATTGGTGAGGACGGCTATGGGCTGGTCAAACCTCTCCCTGATCCACTGTATGAGCTCTCCCAGGCCTGAGTGAAGGGTGGGTTCTCCAAAGCCGGAGAAGGTGATGAAATCCGCCTCTATTCCCAAAGAACGGAAGGCCTCTAGCTCCCTTTTCACCTCCTCCAGAGGAACGTACTCCTTCCTCTCCAGGGTCTTGAGGGTGGTGGCACCCACCTCGCAGTATATGCAATCGTAGGAACAGACCTTGTACGGCACCAGATCCACGCCCAGGGAGAGACCCAGCCTCCTGGAGGGCACAGGACCGAAAAGGTACTTGAATCTCACATCATCCCCCCTCAGAGCCTGAGTCTCTCCTTTATGGCCTTCTCCAGGGCCGCCTCCCGGCGTTTTCTATAGAGGGACCGTTCCCTCCTGGCGTGGAGGACCTGAAGGTAATGGAGAAGGGCTATGAGGAACATCCCGCCCAGAAGATTTCCTAAAGAGGCGGGAATAAAGAGCTTGGAAAACCAGAGGTCGAAAGTCACCCGGGCCCCGTAAATACTGCCCAACAACACCTCCGAGGTGGAAACCACGACATGGGTGAAGGAGCCCACCGCCATAACAAAGATGCAGCTCCAGATAGCCATGAGCTTGGCCATGTCGCTCCTGGTGGCCAGGACCAGCCAGGTCATGGTGGTGATGATAGCACCGGCAAAGACGGCACTCATGAGGGTCTCCACAAAAGGACGGGAGAGTTTATGCTGGGTAAGGGTCACCAGAAACCCTCCAGGCAGGCTTCCCAGAACCCCTTTACCCCCCAGGTAGACCATGAAAGCGAAGAGAACGGCTCCCACCAGGTTCCCCAAAAGGGTGAGCCCCCACAGCTTGGCCAGGAATCCCGGGTGCTCTTTGCCATCGATGACGGGAATGACAGGGATGAGGAAGTTTTCCGTGAAGAGCTCGCTCTGGGAGAGCTTGAGAAGGACAAAGCCGATGGGAAAGAAGATAGCCCCCACCAGGAGGGCGGTACCCTGGTGGTTCTGCCAGCCTACGGCTCCCGCGGCGGCGGCCATGGCCACGGCGCCGAAAGTGACGTGAATGGCCCCTATCACTCCCGACATGAGCATCTCCAGCCAGGGCCTGTGGAGGCGTTTCTTCCCCTTCTCCATGGCGGCGGTGAAGACCCCCAGGGCGTCTTCTTCTTCCCTTTCCCCGGCTTCCTTGATCCTGAAGAGGGCCTGGAGGAAACGCTGGGAATGCTCCGCCTCGTCTACCATGATCTTCTCCAGAAGCCGGGCCGTGTCTTCGTCGGGGGATGCCACTGAGTCCTGGCGATAGGAGTTGACGGCCATGTCCTCCAGGATGATGTTGAGGCGCAAGAGGTCCTCATCCGTCTCCATCTCCCCAACCAGGGCCATGATCTCTTTCTCCTCGTAGGGCATACCGGTCTTGGGTTCGCCCCCCAGAGCCTTTATCCTGTCGGCCAGGAGGGCAGCGTGATGGGCCTCGGTGCTGGCGATGGACCGGAGGAGAAGGGCCAGATCCGTGTCTTTCACCCTATCCACCTGGGACCAGTAGATCCTTATGGCCGCTCGTTCAGAATAGAGGTCATCCTGGAGCCTCTCTAACAGTTTATCCTTGGAGTACTTCATCCTCTCCCTCTCTCCACCCCGGTTAAGACCCTGCCTCCCACTCCACCGTCTCCCACCGCTCCAGGGCTCCTTTGACATAGGGGTCTCTGGAATCTCTGTGGGTCTCAACAAAGGCCCGCAACTCCTCCCGTTCTCCTTGGTCCTCCTCCTTCTTCACGGGAACCCGCCCTTCCACTCCGTCCTCCGTCCAGGAGAGGTCTCTGGCCCCTGCCAGCCAAACCAGAAGACCCCAGGGAGTGAGAAGGAGGGGAATGCCCCGTCGAAGGTGTTCCTCCAACTCCCTCACATCCCCTGCCAGGGAGACCCTCCCTCCTGGAGGCACCAGGACTCCCATGACCTTGAAGAGCCCCTCCTCCACGCCCCGGGGGAGAGTGCCGGGCCTATACTCCACCTCCAGGCTGGCTGCCCTGCCTTCATCCATGGGAAGAAACCGGGCCCTGACCACTTCCCGCCCTCTCCATCCCAGAATGAAAAGGCAGCCCTCATCCTCCCTCTCCACCTTGTGGAGACGGAACCCCATTCCCCCTAGATAGTGGGCCGTCCACTCCTCCAGCAGTTCTTCCAACCTCATTCCTGCTCCCCTGCCGGATTTTGTGCCCCTCTCCTACCACGAAGGAAGGGAGGAGGCAATTTGGCACCTGGGAAATTCTTTGCCCCCTCCCCTGGCTTGGGGTAATCTCAAAAACATGACCCGAAGGGTGGTGGTTGTGGAGAACCTGAAAAAGGGCTTCCGGAAGAAGGAGGTCATTAAAGGTATCTCCCTCACCGTGGAAGAGGGGGAGATCTTTGGTCTCATCGGACCCGACGGGGCAGGTAAGAGTTCCACCATGAAGATCCTGGCCGGGATCCTCTCCTTCGACCAGGGAAGGGTGGAAGTTCTGGGCAAGAGGTATCCCCGAGGGGCGGAGGCAGTGAAGAGGGACCTGGCCTTCATGCCCCAGGGCATAGGGCTCAATCTCTATGGAGACCTATCCGTCTGGGAGAACATAGAGTTCTTTGCCCACCTCCGGGGCATTCCCCGGGCCGTCAGGGAGGAATGGGGGCAGAGGCTCCTGGAAGCTACAGGGCTGGCCCCTTTCCGGGAGCGCCAGGCTCGCCATCTCTCAGGGGGCATGCAGCAGAAACTGGGGCTATGCTGCTCCCTTATAGCCCGCCCACGCCTCCTCATCATGGATGAGCCCACCACAGGGGTGGACCCTCTGTCCCGAAGGGAGTTCTGGGATCTCCTCTTCGACTTTGTGGAGGAGGGGATGACGGTGATCCTGTCCACCTCCTACATGGACGAGGCCGAGCGCTGTCACCGCATGGCCTTCATGATAGACGGTACCATCATTTTCCAGGGCACCCCCCAAGAACTGACGGGGACAACCCGCCACCTGGAAGGGGCCTTCTTCCAGATCCTGGAGGAGAAACACCCCCAGGTTTTCCATTTCACCCTACCCCCTTCTTTCTCCCCCACCCAGGAGGAAGGGAAGGCAGGCCTGACAGTTAAAGGGCTCTCCAAATGGTTCGACTCCTTCAGGGCCGTGGACACCATCTCCTTCTCCATAGAGAGGGGAGAGATCTTCGGCCTCCTCGGACCCAACGGCGCCGGTAAGACCACGGCCATAAAGTGCATGGTGGGCCTCCTGGAGCCTACGCAAGGAGAGATCACCATCGCAGGGCTCGACAGAAAGACCCGTCTGAAAGCCATTAAGCACTGCATAGGTTACATGTCCCAGAAGTTCTCTCTCTATAGAGATCTCACCGTCTCTGAAAATATGGATCTCTATGCCGCCCTCTACGGTCTTTCGGGAAGAGAACTCAAGGGGCGCAAGAGGTGGGTCCTGGAGATCGCCGACCTCATTGGACAGGAGAACGTGCTGGTAAAAGACCTCCCCCTGGGTATTAAGCAGAGGCTGGCCCTGGGATGCTCCCTGCTGCACCTGCCCCAGGTCCTGTTTCTGGATGAGCCCACGTCGGGGGTGGACCCTCAGGTGAGAAGGCACTTCTGGGAGATCATCACCCGCCTCTCCCAGGAGAGGGGGCTCACTTTCCTGGTGACCACCCACCACTTGGTGGAGGCAGAGTTTTGCCATCGACTGGCCCTCATGAATCAGGGACGATTGGTGGCCCTGGGGAGCCCCCAGGAGCTGAGAGATGAAGTGGTGAAAGAGAATGGGGAGATGGTGGAGATAGTGGCTCGTCCCCAGAGAAAGGCCCTGAGGATCATAAGATCCCTCGGTTACCAGGCCTATCCTCTGGGGAGGTCACTGAGGCTTTGGAGCAAAGGGGTGGATTTCAAACACCTGGAAGGCCGGCTGGCTCAGGAGGATATCACTCTGGAGTCCAGGGGGCAGGCCTTGGTGAGTATGGAGGACGTCTTCATCCATTTTATGGAGAAGAGCGCCCATGGTTAAGGAGAGCCTCAACAGAATCCGGGCAATAAGCGCCAAAGAGCTGAAGGAGATCATCCGCTCTCCCCTCTTCCTTCTGCT
>Ga0256830_1002566_pt1 | contig 11860 bp, 12 predicted proteins | sample 128326metaG_FD_190537 | JGI IMG/M metagenome (GOLD analysis project Ga0256830, IMG submission 190537) | Hydrothermal vent microbial communities from Lau Basin, Pacific Ocean - 128-326 | ecosystem: Environmental > Aquatic > Marine > Hydrothermal vents | place: Pacific Ocean: Lau Basin | collected...
CGGATGATCTCGGGGGCCCGCGCGGGACGGCGGGCTGGCTGCGGGTTGTTCATGGGGCCATTATACCGGTTTCGGGCCGGCGGATTAAAGGCCGCAAGGCCGCTCCGTTCGACGCCAGATTGCGCATTTTGTGACCAATGTAGCGGGAGTTCACGTCGTTTCGAAGGGGGCCGGATCGCCCTTGCCACGGCGCAGGATCCGCGGCGCGTCGCCGGTGAGATCCACCACCGTGGTGGGATCGAAGCCGCAATGGCCGCCGTCGATGACGAGATCCACCTCGTGTTCCAGCCGCTGGCGGATCTCCCAGGGATCGGTCTCGGGCATGTCCTCGCCCGGCAGGATGAGGGTGGTGCTCATCAGCGGTTCGCCCAGCTCGTCGAGCAGCGCGCGGGTGATGGCATGGTCGGGGATCCTCAGGCCCAGGGTGCGGCGCTTGGGGTGCAGCATGCGCCGCGGCACCTCGCGGGTGGCGTTGAGGATGAAGGTGTACGGGCCGGGCGTGTGGGCCTTGAGCAGCCGGTAGGTGGGATTGTCCACCCGGGCATAGGTGGCGATCTCGGCGAGATCGCGACACACCAGCGTCATGTTGTGGCGCTCGTCCACGCGACGGATGCGCCGCAGGCGCTCCAGCGCCTGCTTGTCCTCCAGATGGCAGCCCAGCGCATAGGCGGAATCCGTGGGATAGGCCACCACCGCGCCGTCGCGCAACATGGCCACCGCCTGGGCGAGCAGGCGCCGCTGGGGATTGTCGGGATGGACCTGGAAATACTGCGCCACGGCGACCTCCTCAGGCCGCGCCGCGGGCGGCGGGCCAGGCGGGGCTCCGCCACACCGGCAGGCAGCTCGCCGGCAGGGCCTGCAGACGGCCCAGTTCCACGTAAGGCTGCTCCGGGCCGTGGTAGTCGGAGCCGCAGGAGGCGGCCAGCTCGAAGCGCCCCGCCAGCTCGGCCATGTAGCGGCACTCGTCGCGGCTGTGGCTGCCCGAGACCACCTCCAGCGCCACGCCGCCCAGTTCGCGGAACTCGCCCAGCAGGCGGCGCAGGCGCGTGGCGCTGAGGCGGTAGCGGGCCGGGTGGGCCACCACGGCGAGGCCCCCGGCGGCGTGGATCCAGTCCATCACCTCCTCCAGGCCGGCCCAGTCGCCGGCCACGTAACCGGGCTTGCCCTTGACCAGGTAGCGTTTGAAGACCTCGCGGACCGAGTCGGCGTGCCCCTGCGCCACCAGGTAGCGGGCGAAATGGGTGCGCGAGACGATGGGGCCGTTGGCAAAGTCCCGGGCGCCCGCCGCCGCGCCCGGGATACCCTTCTTCTCCAGCCGGCGGGCGATCTCCGCCGCGCGCCAGTGGCGGAATGCCTGCTGGCGCCGAATACCGTCCAGGAGCCGCTCACAGGCGGGATCCACGTGCAGGCCGACGATATGCACGGTCATGCCGGACCAGGTCACCGACAGCTCGATACCGGGTACCAGCTCGATGCCCTGCGCCTCCGCGGCCCGCGAGGCCTCGGCGATGCCGCTGACGTCGTCGTGATCGGTGAGGGCGAGGACATCCACCCCCCGGGCGCGGGCGCGCGCCACCAGTTCGCCGGGGGTGAGGGTGCCGTCCGAGGCGGTGGAATGGGCGTGGAGGTCATAGTGGCGTGACATGGCGCGGGAGTGTAGCGAAAATGCCCCGCCCTGTCTCAACTGCCGGGCCCGGTTCGCGTTTTTGCGGATCTTTTTCGGTATATAATGGCTGGATTGTTTTCCAGCCGGTAACGCCATGTTGTATGCCATTATCGCCAGCGACCGTCCCGACAGCCTCGAGGCGCGCCTCGCAACCCGTCCCGGGCACGTGGCGCGTTTAACCCGGCTGCGGGAAGAAGGCCGTTTGATCCTGGCAGGCCCGCACCCGGCCATCGATGCCGAGGATCCCGGCCCGGCGGGCTTCAGCGGCTCGCTCATCGTCGCCGAGTTCGAATCGCTGGAAGCGGCACGGGCCTGGGCCGACGCCGACCCTTACGTGGCGGCCGGCGTGTACGAGAACGTCATCGTCAAACCGTTCAAGAAGGTTTTACCGTAATGAGTGACAATCCTCGCGTGAACATGATCCGCGAAAAACTGACCGCCGCCCTGTCGCCGGTGGCGCTGGAAATCGAGGACGACAGCCACCGCCACGCGGGCCACGCCGGCGCCGCCGGGGGCGGCGGCCATTTCAACGTCGCCATCACCGCGGCGGCCTTTGAAGGCAAATCCCTCATCGAGCGTCATCGCATGGTCTATGCCGCCATGGGCGACGCCATGCAGACCGACATCCATGCACTGAGTATCCGGGCCACCGCGCCTTCGGAGGCCGGATAGCCGGCCGTGCCCTGTTTCCCACTCCGTTACCCAACAAAGGAATCCCCAATGCGCTATCTCTACTCCCTGCTCGCCATCCTCTTCGTGTCCACCGTGGCCTTCGCCGCGGGCAAGACGGTGGCCACCGTCAACGGCACGCCCATCGACGAGTCCACTTTCGAGTTCTACCTCCAGCAGCACGCCAAACAGGTGCGTCGCGCGCCGACCCCGGAGGACCAGCAGGCGGTACTCAGCGAACTCATCAACCGTGAACTGCTCTATCAACGCGCTCTCAAGCTGGGGCTCGAGAAGGATCCCGATCTGCAGTTCCGCATCGAGCAGAAGCGCCGCGAGATGATCATCGGCGCGCTGATGCGCAAGACCGTCGAGGCCACGCCCATCACCGACGAAATGCTGAAGAAGGAATACGATGCCCAGATCGCCGGCCTCGACGCCAGGGAATACAAGGCTCGCCATATTCTGCTCAAGACCGAGGCCGAGGCGCAGGCAGTGCTCGCCGAGCTGGCCAAGGGCAAGGACTTCGCCGCGCTGGCGAAGGAAAAGTCCGTCGGCCCCAGCGGCCCCAATGGCGGTGACCTTGGCTGGTTCCGCCTCGACCAGATGGTGCCCGCCTTCGCCCAGGCCGTGCACAAGGCCAAGAAGGGCCAGGTGGTGCCGCAGCCGGTGCAGACCCAGTTCGGCTGGCACGTCATCAAGCTGGAGGATACCCGTCCCATGCCCATCCCGAAGTTCGAGGAGGTCAAGCCGCAGATCCTCAACATCGTGCGCCAGAAGCGCATCCAGGACCTCATCGCCACGCTGGCCAAAGAAGCGAAGATCGACGTCGCGAAGTAGGAATCGTTGTTCCAGCATGACCCGGAACCGGCTTCGGCCGGTTCTTTTTTGCCTGCAAGGAAATCCCCCCAATCGGTGGGAACCCGGAGGCCATGCCTGCGGTTTGCGCGGGCGCCCCGACAAATCATAAACGCATTTTATGCCTTGCCCTGCCCCATCCCGTGGCGGGATTGACCGCTTCATGATCGGCGTCAAGGCAACTTCCGTGGTCTGGCCTAGTCTAATTAAGTAGAACGATAAAGGAGGAAACGCCATGACTACCGTATCCATTTTCCTGACTACCCTGGTCGTCATTGGCCTGCTTGCCACCATCGCCAGCCTTGGCCTGGGGATCGGCTCCATGGTCACCGGCGGCGAATTCGATCGCAAGCATGCCGACCAGTTCATGGGCGCCCGCGTCGGCCTGCAGGCCCTGACCATCGTCGTCCTGCTGGTGGCCGCCTTCCTGAGCCTGGCCTGACGAGGGCGCGCTTACAGTACACAGCGGCACGCTCGGGGTGGCGACCGCGAGCGTGAAAGGAGGCTTGTATGTGGTTGAAGGTCAATGACTACGCCCTGTACTGGGACGCCACGCACCACACCGGGACGGTACTGCTGGAACTGGAGAACGACAGCCAGGGGAAGATCCGCCACCTGTCGAAAACCGAGCTGGTCGTCCTCGGCGATCTCTTCCGCAACGAACCCCTGGTCTGGTACCACTCGGTGCGCGGTGATCTCAGCACGGAAAAACATCCCGTTGACGACGAAGAAGTCGTGTGAGCGGGACACGGCGCGGCATCGCGCGCCGCGGGACGGCTGCTTCTCGTGTGCTCCGGCTATCCCGCGGCAAGGCCGATGAGCATCAGGACGATGGTGCCGAAAACGGCAAAACCCGAGAAGATGATGCCGAGGATGGCGAATACCTTCTTGCGCTCGCGCTGAAAGAGGCCGGCGATACCCAGCGCCAGCGCGACCAGCAGGCCCAGCAGGCAGCCGATGATCAGCAGGCCGAGCAACATCGCCTCGGGCGAGTTTTCGTCCACGCCGCCCGGCGTCGATGTCTCCATCACGCCGGCGACGACAAACAGGACCAGCATCAGTACCCCGAATACGAGGCTCATTACGAACGCGGCAATACCCAGCCCCGAGTGTTTTTCTTCTTCCACGGTTCCGCCTCCTCTCTCTACCCTGGCTTGCTCAATTCCCGCCCCCCTCGTCAGGATCCCCTGTCCAGCATGGCAAGCAAATCCTCTTCCCCGAGGATGGTCACGCCCAGCGCCTCGGCCCTGGCCAGTTTCGAGCCCGGCTCGGCGCCGGCGACCACATAGTCGGTCTTCTTCGACACGCTGCCGCTGACCCGGGCGCCGAGCGCCTGCAGCGCGGCTTTCGCCTCGTCGCGGGTCATGCTCTCGAGGGTGCCGGTGAGCACGAAGGTCTTGCCGGCCAGCGGTTGCGCACCGGCCTGCGGTCGCTCCATGGCGGGCCAGTGGACACCGGCGGCAAGAAGTTGTTCGATAACCTCGCGGTTGTGGGGCTGACGGAAGAAGGTATGGACGCTCTCCGCCACCGCCGGCCCCACGTCGGGCACGGCCTCCAGTTCTTCCATGCTCGCCGCCTCGATGGCTTCGAGCCTGGCAAAATGCTGCGCCAGGGTCAGTGCCGTGGCTTCACCGACGAGGCGGATCCCCAGGGCAAAGAGGAAACGCGGCAGCGTCGTGGCCTTGCTCTTCTCGATGGCGGCGATGAGATTGCGCGCCGACTTCTCGCCCATGCGCTCGAGCTTCGCCACCTCCTCGGCCTGGAGGGTGTAGAGATCGGCCACCGTCTTGACCAGGCCGTGTTCGTCGAGCTGCTGGACGATGCGGTCGCCGAGGCCCTCGATGTCCATGGCCCGCCGCGAGGCGAAGTGCTTGATGGCCTCGCGCCGTTGCGCGGCGCAGAACAGGCCGCCGGTGCACCGCGCCACCGCCTCGCCTTCCAGGCGCACGATCTCGGAGCCGCAGACCGGGCAGTGTTTCGGCATCCGGAAGCGTCGCGGTCGTCCCTTGCGGCGCTCCCGGACCACCGCGACGATCTCGGGAATGACGTCACCCGCGCGACGCACGATGACGGTGTCGCCGACGCGCACGTCGAGGCGATCGATCTCGTCCTGGTTGTGCAGCGTGGCATTGCTCACCGTCACGCCGCCGACGAACACCGGCCGCAGGCGCGCCACCGGCGTGACCGCGCCGGTGCGTCCCACCTGTACGTCGATGGCCTCTACCACCGTCAGTTCTTCCTGCGCGGGAAACTTGTGCGCAATGGCCCAGCGCGGCGCGCGCGAGACGAAACCCAGCATTTCCTGCCAGTCGATGCGATCCACCTTGTACACCACGCCGTCGATCTCATAGGGCAGCGTCGCGCGCCGCGCCAGGATATCGCGGTAGTAGGCGAGGCAGTTTTCGATCCCCGTCACGGTGCGGATCTCGCGATTGACGCGAATGCCGAGCTCGCGCAGTTGCGCGAGGATCGCCGAGTGGCATGACGGCAGTTCCATGCCCTCCACCTTGCCGAGGGCATAGCAGAAAAATTCCAGCGGCCGCTGCGCCGTTATGCGCGGGTCGAGCTGGCGCAGGGAACCCGCCGCCGCGTTGCGCGGATTGGCGAAGGTCTTCTCCCCCGCCGCGCGCTGGCGCCGGTTGAGTTCCTCGAAGCCGGCCTTGCTCATCAGCACCTCGCCGCGCACTTCCAGCACCGCGGGTGGATGGTCCGTGCGCAGGCGCAGCGGGACGGACGGAATGGTGCGCACGTTCCGGGTAATGTCCTCGCCGGTGCGACCGTCGCCACGGGTCGCGGCCTGCACCAGCAGGCCCGCTTCGTAACGCAGGCTCACCGCCAGGCCGTCGAGCTTGGGCTCGGCGGTGTAGGCCACTTCCGTCACGCCGAGGCGTTCGCGCACGCGGCGGTCGAAGTCGTGCACTTCCTCGTCGGAGAAGGCGTTGTTGAGCGACAGCATGGGCACTTCGTGACGCACCTCGGCGAAACCGCTCAGCGGTTCCGCGCCCACGCGTTGCGTCGGAGAGTCCGGCGTGACCAGTTGGGGATACTTCGCCTCGAGATCCTGCAGCTCGCGCAGCAGGCGATCGTATTCCGCGTCGGGGATCGCGGGATCGTCGAGGACGTAGTAGCGATAGTTGTGGTAGTTGATTTCATCGCGCAACTGGCGCGCGCGCTCGGCGATGTCTTTGGGTACGGGCATGATGGTCTTCAGCCTGCGGCAATGTCTGTTTGTGGCCTCGTGCCGGCAGCGATGCGGCCTGGGCCTGTTTCGCGGACGGGGCAAGACATTACATGCCCGCAGAGGGTTTTACCAGTGCCGCCTCAGTGATGGCGCCGGCGGATCTGCGCCATGCGGCTGCGGAAACGCCAGGCCTCGAGTCTTTCCTTCAGGTGACTGACGGTCTGCGCCGTCAGCACGCTGCGTGACTCGTCGTAGAGTTCACCGCCCAGGTGTTGCGCCAGGCGACGGCCCAGTTCCAGCATTTTCTCGAAGGCCTCGCGGCCGTCCAGCGGTCCGGGAAGTTGCAGGAACAGGGTCAGGCCCGGCGTCGTGAGCCCGTCCAGCTCGTCGAGATGAAAGTGGCCCGGTTCCACGCCATTGGCCAGGCTGCAGATCACGCGGGGCTGGATGGGTGGCTGAACCTCCGTATAAAGGTGAAAAATGTCCATGTCGCCGTGGCGCATGCCCATGGCCTGCGCCGCTTCGCGTATGGCCGTCCCGCTGAAGGCCTCTCCCCGGGGGGCGAGAATGCGCAGCACGAGAATGAATTCCTCGCCGCTGGCGGCCGCTTCTTCCTGGTCCACCGCCTGCAGGTGAATATCGTCGAACACCTCGCCGTCGTCATCGGTGGCGCGCAGGGGCATGGCATCCCAGTCGCCAGGATCAACTTCGGAATCGAGTTCGGGATCCGCCGCTTGACGCCGGCGCCGTTCCCGCGCCGCGCCCGCGCGCCTCAGCAGCGGCGCAAACAGGGCGAACAGGGACAGGCCGCCGCCCTCGCGCCGGCGTCCCATGACGTAGATCACGAGGACCACGAGGATACCAATGACTAACAGGCTGAGTCGGAATCCGTCCATGCGTGCTCCCGGGCAGTCCCCGGCTGAGAAAAGGTCCCGTCGGGACGGGTCGTGCGTCCTGCCCGTTCACGGCGGGCCGGCCTTCAGACCGCGGCCATCTCCACGGCCTCGTCCACGTCCACCGCCACCAGGTGCGAGACACCGGGCTCGTTCATGGTCACGCCGTTGAGCTGGTGGGCGATCTCCATGGTCAGCTTGTTGTGGCTGATGAATATAAACTGGGTGGTCTCGGACTTCTCCTGCAACATGGCGCTGTAGCGCCCGACGTTGGCGTCGTCCAGCGGCGCGTCCACCTCGTCGAGCATGCAGAAGGGCGCGGGATTGAGCTCGAAGATGGCGAACACCAGCGCCACGGCGGTGAGCGCCTTCTCGCCGCCGGAGAGCAGGTGGATGGTGCTGTTGCGCTTGCCGGGTGGCCGCGCCATGACCGTGACGCCGGCCTCGAGCAAATCGTCACCCGTCAGTTCGAGGTAGGCATGCCCGCCGCCGAAGAGACGCGGGAACAGCGCCTGCATGCCGCTGTTGATCTGGTCGAAGGTCTCCTTGAAGCGCGTGCGCGTCTCCCTGTCGATCTTGCGAATGGCGTTCTCCAGCGTCTCCAGCGCCTCGGTGATGTCCTTGTGCTGTTCATCGAGGTATTTCTTGCGCTCCGATTCCTGTTCGAACTCGTCGATGGCGGCGAGGTTGATGGGACCGAGACGCGTGATCTTGCGCTCCAGGGCCTCCACCTGTTCCGACCAGCTCTCCTCGGTGGCCTCCTCGGGCAGTTCCTCGCACAGGGTGCGCAGTTCGAAGCCCGCCTCGGAGATCTGTTCTTCGAGGGTCTGGCGGCGCACCTTGAATTCCTGCCAGCCGATGCGCAGTTCCTCCAGTTCGCCACGAATGGCCTGCACCGCCTCCTCCGTGGCGGTACGCCGTTCTTCCAGCTGGCGCAGCTCGAAGTCCACCGTCTCCAGCGCCTTGCGTGCCGTGTTGAGATCGTTCTCGATGCTGACGCGCTTCTCCAGTTCCGTTTCCAGTTCGGCGCCCAGTTGTTGCAGGGGCGCCTCGCCGTCGGCGATGGCCTTTTGCAGTTCCTCGCGGCGCGTGGCGAGTTGCTGCATCTGCTGCTCCATGCGCTCCAGCGCCTGGGTATGGGAATTGAGTTCGGTGCGCGCGGTACCCACGCGCAGGTTGACCTGCTGCGCCGCCTCGCGATCACGGTTGGCCTCGGCGCGCGCCGCGTCGAGCCGCGCGCGGATGTCGTCACGCACGCCGATGTGCCGCTCGCGCTGCTGTTCGAAACCGGCGACTTCCTCCAGCGCCGCCTGCAGACGCGTGCGCGCCTCGCTCAGTTCGCGCGCGTGTTGTTCGCGGCGAGCCTCGGCTTCGCGCCGCTCCTCTTCGAGGGCCTGGCGCCGCTCCTGGATCTTCTCCAGCGCCGCGCGCCGCGCGCTCAGTGCCGACTGGTTGTTGGCGTGATCACGGTTGGCGGCATTGAGCGCCTGCTGCGCGCCGTCGCGTTCGGCCTCGCGCTCCTGCAATTCGCCGCGCGCCCTGTCGAGTTCCGCCACCAGGCGCTCCAGTTCCGCGCTGGCCTGTTCCAGCTCGGCGACCACGCGCTTGAGTTCCTGCTCGCGCTCGATCACGCCGGCGCGTTCGTCGCGGTCGCGCACCACGCGCAGCCAGGCGGGACCAAGCCAGATACCGTCACGGGTGACGACGGATTCGTGGGCGGCGAGGCGGTCGCGCAGGGCCAGCGCCTCGTCGAGACGCTCGGCGACATAGACATCGCCCAGCAGCGCGTCCAGCGACCATGGCGCGTCCACCTTGTCGCGCAGACGCGGCAGATCCTGCCCCGCCCTGTCGCGTACCGCGTGGCGCGTGTCGAACAGGGTCAGGGTGCCGCCCTGCAATTCCTCGAGGTAGGCGCTCAGGCCTTCGACGCCATCGACACACACCGCCTCGAGATGCGCGCCCAGCACGCACTCCACCGCGCGCTCCCAGCCCTGCTCCACCGACAGGGCCTCCGCCAGGCGCGGCGCGCTGTCCAGGGCGCGCGTTGCCAGCCATTCACTGATCGCGCCTTCCTGCTTGCCCAGCGCCGCCTGTTGCAGGGCGCTGAGAGAGGCATGGCGGTTCTGCAGGGCCTGTACCTGCTCGCGGCGTTCCTTGACCTGCGCGCGCAACTGGTCAATGTGTCCGCGCAGTTGCTGGATGGCTTCCTGCGCGCTGCGCAGGCGCTGTTGCTGTTCTTCCACGGCGGCAGCGCCCTCGCGCACGCGCGTTTCGAGCGCGCGCAGTTCCTCTTCCAGTTGCGCCGAGGACTGGGCATTCAGTTCGTCGTCGAGTTTCTGCAGGCGCTGTTGCAGGCGACCGGCTTCCTGCTCCAGATGCTCGATGCGCGTGCGCTCCACCTCGGCGGTCTGCGAGGGCTTCTGCGCCTGCTGGTTGAATTCGTCCCAGGCCGACTGCCAGGCCTGCATTTCCTTCTCGATGTCGTGCAGCTTCTGCGTCGAGGCCTGCTCCGCGGCCCGGGCCTCGGCCAGCGCCGGCTCGATTTCCTCCAGCAGGGCGCGGGTCTCGGTGATCTTGTCGCGATCGAAGGCCACCTGCTGCTGCACGGCGGTCCAGTCTTCTTCCAGCTGGGCGAGATCCGCCTGCTGCTGCTGGCGGCGTTCGCGGGCATGCTGGATGGACTGTTCGAGACGCGAGATGTCGGCGCCGATGCTGTAGAAGCGTGACTGGACTTCGTTGAAACGGTCGGTGGCCTCCACGTGGGCCTCGCGGTGCTTCTCGATGTCCGCCTCGATGGCGCGCTGTTTCGCCACCTCCGCTTCCAGCGCGGTCTCCTTTTCCTGAATGGCGGTTTCGGTCGCGCGCGAGCGCTGGTTGACGCCCTGCCAGCGCAGGGCCTGTAACTGGGCGCGCAACAGGCGCTCTTCTTCCTTGAGCACCTTGTAGCGTTCGGCGGTACGCGCCTGACGTTGCAGGCGGTTGAGCTGCTTCTCCACTTCCTCGAGCAGATCGTCGAGGCGGTCGAGGTTGTCGCGGGTGTGGCGAATGCGGTTTTCCGTCTCCCGCCGGCGTTCCTTGTAGCGGGAGATACCGGCGGCCTCCTCGATGAACACGCGCAGTTCCTCGGGCCTGGCCTCGATGAGGCGCGAGATGGTGCCCTGCTCGATGATGGCGTAACTGCGCGGACCGAGGCCGGTGCCGAGAAAGATGTCGGTGATGTCGCGGCGGCGGCAACGCGCGCCGTTGAGATAATAGGTGGACTGGCCGTCGCGCGTGACGGTGCGCTTGATGGAGATCTCGGCGTATTTGGCGTACTCGCCGCCGAGGCCGCCGTCGCTGTTGTCGAACACCAGTTCCACCGTCGCCTGGCCCACGGGCTTGCGCGAGGTGGAGCCGCTGAAGACCACGTCGGCCATGGAGTCGCCGCGCAGGTGCTTGGCGGAGGACTCGCCCATGACCCAGCGCACGGCATCGATGACGTTGGACTTGCCGCAGCCGTTGGGGCCGACGATGCCGATGAGGTTGCTCGGCAGCGGGATGGTGGTGGGATCGACGAAGGACTTGAAACCAGCCAGTTTGATCTTGCTCAGACGCATGGCGAGAAGATACCGGATCGGGGCAGGTATTAACAAGATTGACTTCACGGCGTGGATGCCCTTGCGGCGCGCCGGGGCGATCCGGTAAGGTGCGCCCCATGTCCCAGCCGCCCAACGAGCCCCTTGGCCAGACCCGCAACCGGCCCAGCAAGGTCCTGGAAACCTTCGACAATCCCATGCCGGAGCGCGACTACACCATCCGCATCGAGATGCCGGAGTTCACCTGCCTGTGCCCCAAGACCGGCCAGCCGGACTTCGCCACCCTGAAGCTGGAATACGTCCCCGACGCCCGCTGCATCGAACTCAAGTCCCTCAAGCTCTACATCTGGTCCTTCCGCGACGAGGGCCACTTCCACGAGCAGGTCACCAACCTCATCCTCGACGACATGGTGGCCGCCTGCGCGCCCCGTTTCATGCGCCTCACCGGCGAATTCAAGGTGCGCGGCGGGATCTACACCACGGTGGTGGCCGAGCACCGCCAGCCCGGCTGGCAGCCCCCCGCGCCCGTCGCCCTGCCCTGAGTGCCGCGCAGCCCCGCTTCGCCCATGGCCCTCGCCACCGCCGCTGACTCCCTGGCCGTCGGCATCGATCTCGGCACCTCCGGCTGCCGCGCCGCGGCGCTGGATGGCGACGGCCGCCTGCGCGCCTTCGCCCGCGCCCCGCTGCCACCCTCCCGGCGCGCGGGCACCCGCGCCGAGCAGGACCCCGAGGACTGGTGGCGCGCCCTGTGCGCCGTGACCCGCGCCCTCGGCGCGCAACTGGCGGCGGACGAGCATGCCCCGCCCATCGGCGCGGTGTGCATCGACGGCACCTCCGGCACCGTGCTGGCGGTGGACGACAGGGGCGCGCCGCTGGGACCGGCGCTCATGTACGACGACCGGCGCGAGGCCCCGCCAACGGCCCTCCCCCTCGCCGGCCTGCCGGGGCTGGCGCGCATCCTGTGGCTGCGCCGGCACTACCCCCGGGCCCACCGCTTCCTGCACCAGGCCGACTGGCTGGC
>Ga0256830_1002567_pt1 | contig 11849 bp, 10 predicted proteins | sample 128326metaG_FD_190537 | JGI IMG/M metagenome (GOLD analysis project Ga0256830, IMG submission 190537) | Hydrothermal vent microbial communities from Lau Basin, Pacific Ocean - 128-326 | ecosystem: Environmental > Aquatic > Marine > Hydrothermal vents | place: Pacific Ocean: Lau Basin | collected...
GGTGGAGGCGGTGCCCTTCGCCTCCCTCGACGAGTTCCTCTCCCTGTCGCGCGAGTCCGACGGCCGGTGGGAGTACACGGTGGCCTGGATCGACGCCCTCGGCCGGGGCCCGCGCTCGGGGCGCGGGGTCTTCTTCCGCGGCAACCACGTGGAGGGGGAGGCGCCCGCCCCCCGCGCCGGTACCCGCCTGGCGGTGCCGCCCGGGACGCCGGGCTGGCTGCTGGGCCCGGTGGCGGTGCGGCTGTTCAACGCGGTCTATTTCCGCCGCCAGTCCCGCCGGGGCCGGCAGCGGGTGGACTACCGTCCGTTCTTCTATCCCCTGGACGGGATCCGCCACTGGAACCGCCTCTACGGCCGGCGCGGGTTCTTCCAGTTCCAGTGCGTGGTGCCGGAGGATGCGGCAGTGACGGTGCTGGGGGACATCCTGCAGCGGGCCGCGCGCGCGGGGCAGGGGTCGTTCCTCTCGGTGCTCAAGGTCTTCGGCGACGTGCCCTCGCCGGGGCTGCTGTCCTTCCCCCGGCCGGGGGTGACCCTGGCGCTGGACTTTCCCAACCGGGGCGAGTGCACCCGCGCCCTGCTGCGGGAGTTCGAGGAGCGCGTGCGCGAAGCGGGCGGGGCCCTGTACCCGGCCAAGGACGCGCTCATGTCGCCCCGCTCCTTCCGCGCCTTCTTTCCGCGCTGGGCGGAGCTGGCGGAGCAGGCCGACCCCGCCTTCTCCTCCAGCTTCTGGCGCCGGGTGACGGAGGCCGCGGCGTGAGCCGGCGGGTGGTCATCCTGGGCGCCACCTCGGCCATCGCCGAGCAGGTGGCGCGCCGCTTCGCCGCCGCCGGCGATCGGCTCTACCTGCTGGCCCGCAACCGGGAGCGGCTGGCCGCGGTGGCCCGGGATCTGGCCATCCGCGGCGCGGCCGAGGTGCACCATGCCGCGGCGCCGCTGGACGAGGTGGCGCGCCACCGGGCCCTGCTGGATGCGGCCTGGGAGGCGCTGGGCGGGGTGGACATCCTGCTGGTGGCCTGGGGCACGCTGCCCGATCAGCGCCGCTGCGAGGCCGACGTGGACGAGACCCTGCGCCAGCTCCACGTCAACGCCGGGGCCGTCATCGCCCTGCTCACCGACGCCGCCAACCGCTTCGCGGCGCAGGGCCACGGCACCCTGGCCGCCATCTCCTCGGTGGCGGGCGACCGCGGGCGGCAGAGCAACTACGTCTACGGCACGGCCAAGGGGGCGCTCAGCGTGTTCCTGCAGGGCCTGCGCAACCGCCTCCACCGCCGCGGGGTGCGGGTGGTCACCATCAAGCCGGGCTTCGTGGACACCCCCATGACCGCGGCCTTTCCCAAGGGCCCGCTGTGGGCCTCGCCGGAGCGGGTGGGGCGGGCCATCCACCGTGCCCTGCTGGGCGGCCCCGACGTGGTGTACGTGCCCTGGTTCTGGCGCTGGATCATGCTGGTGATCCGGCTGATCCCGGAGCCCGTCTTCAAACGCATGAAGCTGTAGGAGGACCCGTGAGCGAGCCGTCTTCGCAGTCCGGTCCGCCGCGCATCGTCATTCCCGGCGCGGCAGGGCTGGTGGGACAGAACCTCATCATCCAGCTCAAGGCACGCGGGTGGAATGACATCGTCGCCATCGACAAGCACCCGGCCAACACGGCGCTGCTGCGCGAGCTGCATCCCGACATCCAGGTGGTGGAGGCGGACATCTCCAGGCCCGGCGAGTGGGAGCGGCACTGCGCCGGGGCCGACGTGCTGGTGATGCTCCAGGCCCAGATCGGGGCCAGGGACAGCGGCCCCTTCATCGCCAACAACATCGAGGCCACGCGGCAGATGCTGGCCACGGCCAGGGCCCACGGCATCGGGCGGGTGGTGCACGTGAGCTCCTCGGTGGTGGAATCGGTGGCCGAGGATGACTACACCGAGACCAAGAAGCAGCAGGAGGCCATGGTGCGCGACAGCGGGCTGGACTACTGCATCCTGCGTCCCACCCTCATGTTCGGCTGGTTCGACCGCAAGCACCTGGGCTGGCTGTCGCGCTTCATGCAGCGGGTGCCGGTGTTTCCCATCCCCGGTCACGGGCGCTACATGCGCCAGCCGCTGTACGTCAGGGACTTCTGCGCCATCATCGTCTCCTGCATCGAGGACTTTCCCTCGGGCCGGACCTTCAACATCACCGGACGCGAGCGCATCGACTACATCGACATCATCCGCGCCATCCGCCGCGCCACCGGTGCCCGCACCGCCATCGTCCGCATCCCCTACGGGCTGTTCTGGTTCCTGCTGTGGCTGTGGGCGCGGTTCGACCGCGACCCGCCGTTCACCACCGACCAGCTCAAGGCCCTGGTGGCGGGCGACGAGTTCGAGCTCATTCCATGGTGGGAGATCTTCGGGGTGGAGGCCACGCCCTTTGCCGAGGCCATCGAGGAGACCTTCCGCCATCCCGAGTACAGCCGCTACGAGCTGAAGTTCTGAGGGCCCGGCATGGCACGCATCGCAGTCATCGGCGCCGGGGTGATGGGCCTGGCCTGTGCCCGCGACCTGCTGCAGGCAGGGCACGAGGTGGAGATATTCGAGGCCGACGATCGCATCGGCGGCATGTCGGCCCATTTCGACTTCGACGGCCTCTCCATCGAGCGCTATTACCACTTCGTCTGCAAGCCGGACCGGCACCTGTTCACCCTGCTGGAGGAGCTGGGCCTGGGCGACCGCCTGCGCTGGCGGCCCACCCGCATGGGCTACTATTACCAGGGCCGCCTGCACGACTGGGGCAACCCCCTGGCACTGCTGCGCTTCCCCGCCCTGGACCTGGTGTCCAAGCTGCGCTACGGCGCCCACATGTTCCTCTGCACCCGGCGCCGCGACTGGCGGGACCTGGACGCGCTGGAGGCGAGCGACTGGATCCGGCGCTGGGTGGGGGAGCGGGCCTACGAGGTGCTGTGGCGGCGGCTGTTCGAGCTCAAGTTCCACCATCACACGGGCAACCTGTCGGCGGCCTGGATCTGGGCCCGCATCAAGCGCGTGGGAACATCGCGCCGCAGCCTCATGCAGGAGGAGCTGGGCTACATCGAGGGCGGCTCCGAGACGCTGCTGCGGGCGCTGGAGGCGGACATCACGGCCCGCGGCGGGCGCATCCACCTGCGCGCGCCGGTGGAGCGGGTGCACTGGACGGCCTCGGGCGTGGAGGGCGTCTCGGCCGGCGGCGAGCGCCGCCGGTACGACCAGGTCATCAGCACCATCCCGCTGCCCTTCGTCCCGCGCATGGTGCCGGACCTGCCCGGCGAACTGCTGGAGGCCTATGCCTCGGTGCAGAACATCGGTGTCGTGTGCGCCATCTTCAAGCTGCGCCGGCCGGTGACCCCCAACTTCTGGCTCAACGTCAGCGACCCGGACATGGACATCCCGGGCATCATCGAGTACTCCAACCTGCGCCCGCTGGACGTCCACATCGCCTACGTGCCCTATTACATGCCCCAGGATCACCCGCGCTACGGCTGGTCCAACGAGCGCATCCTGGCCGAGGCACAGAACTACCTCATGCGCATCAACCCGTCGTTGCGCGAGTCGGACGTCATCGCCCGCCACGCCTCGCGCTACGGCTTCGCCCAGCCCATCTGCCCGCCGCGCTTCGCCCAGGGACTGCCGCCCATGCGCACGCCGGTGCCGGGTCTGTTCATCGCCGATACCTCCTATTACTACCCGGAGGACCGCAGCATCTCCGAGAGCGTGCGCATCGGCCGCGAGCTGGCGGTGCTGGCGCGGGAATCATGAGCGGGCGGCTGCGAACGCTGCTGTCCGGCCGCTTCGGGCGGTTCCTGCTGGTGGGCGGCTTCGCCGCCCTGGTGAACTTCGCCAGCCGCTTCGCCTTCAACACCGCGTTCTCGTTCCGCGTGTCCGTGGTGCTGGCCTACCTGGTGGGCATGGTCACCGCCTGGGTGTTGTCGCGCCACCTGGTGTTCGGGCCCAGCGGGCGCCACCCCCTGCACGAGCTGTGGTGGTTCACCCTGGTCAACCTGGCGGCGGTGGCGCAGGTGTGGGTCATCAGCGTGGGCCTGGCCGAGTACGTGTTTCCCGCCGTGGGCTTCGGCTTCCATCCCTATGCCGTGGCCCATCTCATCGGCATCAGCGTCCCGGTGGTCACCAGCTACCTGGGTCACAAGCACTTCTCCTTCCGGCGGGTGGGGCAGTGAGCGCGGCTTGAAAGCACCGGCAGCGGTCCCTATTGGATCCCGGACACGGGTATAATGCGATGAATTTCAGGGACAAGGCGCAAAGGGGAGCAGCAGGACGATGACAGCGATTCGCAAGGCCGTGTTTCCGGTGGCCGGGCTGGGCACCCGTTTCCTGCCCGCCACCAAGGCCAGCCCCAAGGAGATGCTGCCCGTGGTGGACAAGCCGCTGATCCAGTACGCGGTGGAGGAAGCGGTGGAGGCGGGCATCGACCGCCTCGTCTTCGTCACCGGGCGCAACAAGCGCGCCATCCCCGACCACTTCGACAAGGCCTACGAGCTGGAGGCCGAGCTGGAGAAGAAGGGCAAGCGGCAGATGCTGGAGATGGTGCGCAACATCGTTCCCCCTCACGTGGCCTGCATCTACACCCGCCAGCCCGAGGCCCTGGGGCTGGGCCACGCCGTGCTGTGTGCCGAGCCGGTGGTGGGCAACGAGCCCTTCGCCGTGATCCTGGCCGACGACCTCATCCACGGCAACGGCGCCGGCTGCCTGACCCAGATGGTGCAGCGCTTCGAGCAGCACCAGTGCAGCATCCTCGGGGTGGAGGAGGTGGCCCCGGAGGACAGCGAGAAGTACGGCATGGTAGCCACTGCCCCGGTGGACGAACGCCTGGGACGGGTGGAGCGCATCGTGGAGAAGCCCGCGCCCGCGGAAGCCCCGTCCAACCTGGGCGTGGTGGGCCGCTACATCCTCACCCCGGAGATCTTCGACGCCATCCGCACCACCGGCCGGGGGGCGGGCGGCGAGATCCAGCTCACCGACGCCATCGCGCTGCTCATGGAGTCCCAGCAGGTGCTGGCCTACCGCTTCGACGGCAAGCGCTACGACTGCGGCTCCAAGCAGGGCTACCTGGAAGCCACCGTGGAATACGCCCTGGAGCACCCGGAACTCAAGGACTCCTTCCGCCGCTACCTCGCCTCCCTGGAGCTGCCCAACTGAACGGGCCCGGGGGACCCGGTGGCCGCCGCGGGCCGCGCCGTCACCGCCGTTTTCCGTTCCTCTGTCTTTGAACTGTCCGCACCTTCGCCGGGGCAGCGTTTCTGCATGGGGGAACATGCGATGCGGGAGCGGCCACGGCCGCGAAGGCGGTCAGGGTGCGTTCGCCTTGCGAACGCGCCGGATGGCGCGGTGCGATGGTTACGCCATCGCACCCTGCGCGGTTTGGGAATTGACACATCTCCAAATGGTATATACATTGTATATACCAGAGCCCAATGGAGGAGTCACCACCATGGCCAAGCGGCTCACCCGCCACGGCAACAGCCTGGCCCTCGTCATCGAGCGTCCCATCCTCGACCTGCTGGGCATCGATGCCGACACCCCGCTGGAGATTTCCACCGACGGCCGGGTGCTCATCGTCTCCCCGGTGCGTGACGGCGGCCACGAGGAAAAATTCAAGCAGGCCCTCGAAGACACCCACCGCCGTTACGGCAAGGCGCTGAAGCGCCTGGCCGAGTGATCCGGTGTCACCGCTGTTCCTGACCCTCGGCGAGGTGCTGTACGTCCACCGCGACCAGATCGAACGCTACGGTGGCGAGGACGGCATACGGGACCTGGGCCTGCTCGAATCGGCCGTGGCCATGCCGGAGGCCGGCTTCGGCGGTCGCTTTCTGCATGAAGACCTCTACGAGATGGCGGCGGCCTACCTGTTTCACATCGTCAGGACCCATCCCTTTCTCGACGGCAACAAGCGCACCGGGCTGGCGTGTGCCCTGGTCTTCCTGCACCTCAACGGCGTGCGCATCGAGGCGGACGAAGACGAGATCGCCGATCTCGTCATCGCCGTGGCCGAGGGCAGGGCAGGCAAGGGAGCCGTCACCGATTTTCTTCGCCGGCATGCCGTTTCGTAGGGTGTGCCCGCGCAGCGGCCGCACCTGAAAAGGCGGTGAGAGCCCGGAGAGTGCACCCGGGGCGGAAATGACCGGGGCAGGTTGGATCTATGCGTGAACGGGTTAGATATCAGGCCTCTCAAGTCTACCGCCACGAAGATGTCCACGACGTCTTCCGGGGCGGTGGCGGGGGCGAAAGCCCGCGAGAGTCCACGGATCGCCAGCATGCACCTGCCTTTCCGTTCCTCCGGGAGAGAACGTGCTCCTGGGCCACTCCGCCTCGTCCAGCGCCAGCATGGCGAAACGCCTCTCGTGTTGGATGGGCACTGTGGCGCCGTCCTCGGCCACGCGCTGGATATCGTGGATACTGATGTAGTTTCCGAACACGACCGGGATGTTAGCGTCGTGGTGCCAGATCAGCGTGGCGGTGAACCCGATGAAAGACGCGTGTGGCAGCGGGTCGCGCATGCGGCGGGATACGCCGTATATGGAGTCGTACTGACTATGGTGCGTATCGTCTGCGATCACTTCACACCAGCGGCGGTGCGTAGCGCCATCCGCTGCATGCTGTCCTTAAACAGGCTCGCTCGGCGGTGCATCGTCATCCTGTTCACTCACCGCTGATCCGAACCGGGTTCGAATGTACTCCTTTGCACTTTCGGGGGTAAGTTTCACCGTGCCCGGTCCGCTCCGCACAAAGAAGTCACCCTCGGAACTCGCTTCCAAACCCTTCCACTTGAGGTAGACCGGCTCCGGACTCCGCTGACAGCTAACGACGCAGACAGTCTTGTCCTGCACGATCTGGCACTTCGGGTCAATGCAGGTCCCGGCGCGATCGCCGAGGCCATTGCGGACGACCTGGGCGAGGTGGCGCATGAACTTGTCGTCGTTCTCGAGACGGTCTCGCTCGATTCCGACGATCGTGCCGTCGTCGGACACTCCGATCAGGAGGTCACCGCCCTCGGTGTTCAGGAATGCAGCAATGGTCTTGAGCACGGCGTGCGTGATATGCTTGTCGTCCTTGCGGTCCTCCTTCAGGTTCCAGCGCAGGGTGGACTTGAATTCGAGCGTCTTCGATTCGCCGCGCTTGATCAGCTCCTCAGCGTTGCGGTGCGCACGCAGATACTGGTCAAAGAGGAAATTCTTGATCGCCTCGCCGAAAGTGCGGTCGTCGGTGATGCGCTTGTAGAGCTCGAAGTTCGATTCGATGATCTCCTGGATCACGTGCTCGACCTTCTGGTCGAAGGTCAGCCGAACATTTTCCCGCGTGTTGACGCGGGCCGCGGCATCGAGGGCGGCGTCCTCGTCGAGCTTCTCCATCATCTGCGCAAGGGTCACGCGGTGTTCGGGGCCTAGGTTCAGGCCGAAGCGCTCGTTCAGTTCGGCGATGATGCGCGAGAGGGGCTCCATCTCTTCGGCGGCGATTCTGTGCGGGGTCTTCGTGCTCGCCGGAGCCAGCACGCCGGGCTTGCGCTCGAGCGTGATCTTCCCGCTCCCGGTCTGCTGGATCCGGTACGACTCCATGTCGATGTTTTGCTGAACCTCGCACGGCAATGCTTCGCGGTCGGCCGGCAGCAGCCGGCGCAGGTGGCGGGCGAAGATATAGAGCTTCTCGAGGTCGGGATCGGCGAAGGGCATAACCTGGGCGAGGAAGGCGTAGAGCCGGATGTAGTCGGTGAGCTGGCCGCGAAAGTCCGCGCGCTCGTCCTCGGGCAGTTCTCCGAATCGCTCGACCAGCGGCGCCAGCGCCGCGTAGAGCCGGTCCTGTGTCGCCTTTGAATCGAAATAGACCTTCGCGAAGGCATCAACATCCTCTTTGGTGTAGACCGGGAATGCGGCGAGCCGCGTCTCCATCTCGTAGAGCAGGTTCGGGTCGGTGGCGTCGGAGAGCAGCGTCGTCTCATAGTAGGGCTCGAAGGCGGCCTGGATCTCTCCTGCTTCGTTGGCGAAGTCGAGCACCATCGTCCCCGTCTTCTCCGGGTGCGTCCGGTTGAGCCGTGAGAGCGTCTGGACGGCGTTGACGCCGCCGAGTTTCTTGTCCACGTACATCGTGTGGAGCAGTGGCTGGTCGAAGCCGGTCTGGAACTTGTTTGCGACGACGATGAAGCGGTACTCCGGGCGCTCAAACATCTTTGCCGTCTGCGATTCTGGAAAGCCGTTCATGTTGGCCTCGGTGTAGTCCTGGCCACCGTCCTTCACGGTTCCCGAGAACGCCACCAGGACCTTGAATGGATAGCCCCGCTCGGCGAGATAGCGATCCAGAGCAAGCCGATAGCGGACCGCATGCAGGCGGGAACGCGTTACGATCATGGCCTTGGCCTTGCCGCCGATCTCGTTCTGCACCTGCGCGACAAAGTGTTCGGCCATGATTTTCACCTTTTCCATGATGGCGTGCGGGTGCAGCTCGACGAAAGACTTGAGCAGGTACTCGGCCTTGCGCTTGTCGTAGCGCGGGTCGTCCTTAATCTTCTTGAGCAGTCGCCAGTAGGCCTTGTAGGTGGTGTAGTTCTGCAACACATCGAGGATGAAGCCCTCCTCGATTGCCTGGCGCATGCTGTAGAGGTGAAAGGGTACAAACTTTCCATCCGGCCGCCTGGTGCCGAAGAGCTCCAGCGTCTTGGGCTTGGGCGTGGCCGTGAAGGCGAAGAGCGAGATGTTCGGTGCCCGGCCGCGCTTGACCGCCTCGGCCAGCGCCAGGTTGTCCACCTCGTCGTCGCCCGGTTCAGCGGCCGTATCTTCACGCTCGGCCTCGTCGAGGTCCTTCACGGCGAGCGACGCCTTGAGGGACTTGGTTGTTTCGCCCGACTGCGAGGAGTGCGCCTCGTCGATTATCACGGCGAAGCGCCGGCCTGGCAGCTCGCCAATCTGATCGGCGATCACCGGGAACTTCTGGAGCGTGGTGACGATGATTGTCTTGCCCGACTCGAGCGCATCCTTGAGCTGGCGCGAGGTGGAGTCGATGTTCTCGACTACACCAAGCGTCTGCTCGAACTGCCTGATGGTCCTTTGGAGCTGGCGGTCGAGCACGCGGCGATCGGTTACGACGACGATCGAGTCGAAGACCCGCCGGTTCTCAGCGTCATGTAACGTCGAAAGTTGGTGGGCCAGCCAGGCGATGGTGAAGCTCTTGCCGCTCCCGGCCGAGTGCTGGATGAGGTAGCGCTGGCCGGGGCCGCGGGCGCGGGCGTCGGCGACGAGCTTGCGCACGCAGTCTAGCTGCTGGTAGCGCGGAAAGATGAGGAAGCGCTTGCCCGTCTTGCGCCCCTTCTCGTCCTCTTCCTCCACCTCATGGATGAACTGCCTTATGAGGTCGAGTACACTGTCCCTGGCCCAGGTCTCTTCCCACAGGTACGCGGTCGCGTAGCCCTGCTGCGTCGGCGGCACGGGTGGATTGCCGGCGCCGCCGAACTTGCCTCGGTTGAAGGGCAGAAAGCGCGTCTTTGCGCCCTGCAGGTGCGTCGTGACGTATACGAGGTTGGGGTCCACCGCGAAGTGTGCAAGGCAGCGGCCATAGGCCAGCAGCGGCTCGCGAGGATCGCGGTCGGTCTTGTACTGGCGGATCGCGTCCTCGACGTCCTGGCCGGTGAGCGGATTCTTGAGCTCGGCGGTAAAGATCGGAATGCCATTGAGGAACAGCACCAGGTCGAGGCTCTTCTCGTTCATCGTGCTGTAGCGGAGCTGGCGAACCACCGAGAACAGGTTTGCGGCATGGAGCCGCCGCATCTCTTCGTTGAGTCCGCTCGCCGGGCGGAAGTAGGCGAGGCGGAACTTGCAGCCCATATCCTTGATACCGTTGCGCAACACGTCGAGCGCGCCACGCCGCGCAATTTCAGCGGAAAGCCGCCCCAGGAACTGCTCGCGCACCGCCGAGCCATGGTGTTGCTCGAGCTTCTTCCATTCCGCGGGCTGGGTGGCGAGCACGAAGTCCACGACGTCGCGCGGCAGGAGGCAGAGCGCACGGTCGTACTCCTCGGGGTTGCGCCTGCGATAGCCGCCGGGCGGGTTCTCGCCGTAGGGCGGCGAAGCCTCGCGCACCGCCGTGGCGTCGCCCGGACAGGCGTCGGGGCCGTGCTGGAGGAGAACACGCTCGATCGCCTCCTCGAAGGCGCGTTCGGAAACGTCCGGACTCATGCCTCCGACTCCCGTACGTCGATCTTGCCCGTCACCGCGGCGGAGATCAGCGCGGTGCGGTACTCCTTGAGGTGTTCGATGGCTTCGCGGACCTTGGCGACAAGGGCATCGATCTTCTCCGTCTCCCGGTCGAGGAACGCGGCGATGGCGCGTTGCTCGGCAAGCGGCGGTTTCTGTACCCGAACGGCTCCAAGCATGGACCGACTTACGCGGTCTCTCGTACCGCCGCGACAGATGCCACTCAGCCAGGACAGATACTCGGAGCTGCTCAGCGCATACACGACAAATGCAGCATGAACATCAACTGCGGGTTTGAGGATGCAGACATCAACAGACGTGATCATGCGGCACCTTAGATCTGGCGCCAAACAGGCACGGCCTACCGGATCAGCCAGCCTACAGATCAAGACATCTCCAGGGAAAACCTCCGTACAACGAAAGGCGCGGAACGTCTCCTCGTCGATGTAGCGGAAGCCTTGCTCCCTGTATTCGCCGACACCCACGTTCCCCGTCTGAATCAGCCGGATGCCTTCATCGCGGATGAACGGTGACTCGATCCAATCTCCGTCAGTGAACGTCTTGTAGCCTGGCCTGGCCAGTGCTCGGATCGGCTTCACCTCCCAATGCGCCGGAATCTCCCCCAGCCACTCGACGCCGGAGTCCTTCATGGGGACGGTCGGGTCGAGGCCCTTGGTGACGGCGCGGGTGATGAGGGCAGTGCGCTTCTCCTGGAGCAGCTCGATCAGCCGTTCCTTCTTCGCCACCAGCACATCGATCCGCGCCGTCTCCCGGTCGAGGAACGCGGCGATGGCGCGTTGTTCGGATTCGGGGGGCGTAGTAATTGCTTGGTTTCCTAAGAATGACCCCGTAATGATTGGCTGTGCGTTCTTGGCAGCCTGCAATCCGAGGTTCATTGTCTCGAGGACGTACCGGAGCCACGGGAGACACCCCTTTGGTCGAAGGTCAGCAAGCAAAAGGGCATTGTCGGAGACCCAACTGCCTTCAGGGACGATATTGACCGACCCGCTTGCGCCCACACGTCCCACTGCGATGGTCTCCTCCCTTACGAAGAACTCGTCACAGTACCCGATGAGTCCATTGGATCCGTAAACAGGGTACGCACCGAGCGACCGATCGTAACTCTCAGGTGGTGCCAACCCGCTCTCGATACGTGCCAAGTGCTTCAGACGCTTCACCTCCCAATGGGCCGGAATCTCCCCCAGCCACTCGACGCCGGAGTCCTTGTAGGCCGGGTACGGCTTGAACCGCCTCAGCGGCTGCGAGCGCAAGGCCTCGCTCACGACACCGTCTCCTGCATGAGTCGGTGGGGATCCTGGATCCGCACGGCGCATTGCTTGCGCTGCCACTTGTACCCGCGCTGGTGGTGGCCGATGGGGTACTTGCGGCCGGCGAGCAGCTCGCGCACGGTGCGGCCCTTGCCGTCGATCTGGCGGGAGGGGCGGGGGGCGGTGGTCATGCGCGGCTCCCTCCGGATGAAGTCCACGGCCCACCGGGCGGCCAGTCGCCAGCGCTCTCGCCCGAGAGTCCCAGGTCTTCCCAGACGGGCCGGAGGAACCCCGTGAGCAGATCGCCCACCTGCTGGAAGTCCGTCGGGGCGCCGTCGAGGCCGTTGCGGGTAACGTAGGCCCGCCACCGCGCCAGGCGTTCTCCG
>Ga0256830_1002568_pt1 | contig 11849 bp, 8 predicted proteins | sample 128326metaG_FD_190537 | JGI IMG/M metagenome (GOLD analysis project Ga0256830, IMG submission 190537) | Hydrothermal vent microbial communities from Lau Basin, Pacific Ocean - 128-326 | ecosystem: Environmental > Aquatic > Marine > Hydrothermal vents | place: Pacific Ocean: Lau Basin | collected...
CACGTATTTGATTAAATCACTTTCACTTAACCCAAATATTGAAGTGCTACCGTCGACAACCGTATTTTCAATAAATTCTATTATTTTTTATCCTGCTCAATTACATCAGGAACCAAAAGTGCTTGAGTCTGGGTTTCTTGATGCAATTGAGGCTGGAATGATTTCATTTCAGTCTTCAAGGATTCCTTTTCCATCAATTCAGGTTGCTAGAGCTGTAATGTACGCAGCAAAGTGCTCGTTTGTAATTCATGATGATGTTAAGGAATTCATTAGAGATGCATGTAATTCTCCATATAGCATAAAAAATATAATTGATGGAATAAATAGTTATTGTTCACCAGAAATAAAGGACAAAGCAGTTAGTGTTTTTATGCATGTTTTGGACGAGGTTGGTATTGATTACCCCCCTCAAACACTTTTTTTCAACCATTGTTGGGGAGTGTTTGAGGGAGGAGGGGTAAGAGCGGCGGCTTTAGCTGGAGCATATGAAGCAGCTGTATCCTCCGGAATTAATTTTGGACGTGTAGCAGGTACATCTGCTGGTTCGATAGTTGCAGCTTTAATATCTAGTGGTGCAAAACCTGAATTTGTTTTGGATGAGCTTGCGGCTAAAGATTTTAAATGTTTTATGCAGCCAGTTTTACAAAGCGATAATGCTTTTGGTTCTAAATCATTTTTTATGAAATTTACCAAGCCTGTTGGGGGGCGTCTCGGTACACTTCTTGATGTTTGGAAAAATTCTGGATTATATTCTTCTATTGAAGTGCAAAGGTGGCTCGACGAATTACTTTGTAGACTTCTAGATGTGAGCTCTCCAGCTAAATTTAGTGATTTAAAATTGCCTTTGTACGTGGTTGCATCGGATATTGCTGGTAGTAAGCCTAGACTATGGAGCAAAGAAAAAACTCCGAATGAAAGTGTTGCATTTGCCGTTCGCTGTTCGTGCTCGATACCATTCTATTTTCAACCTGTCTCTGATGGGTCATCACTCCTGGTTGATGGAGGTATGATTAGTAACCTGCCAGCATGGGTGTTTTCTACTCCTGAAATGCAAGGAAAATCATCTCGTATTCTTTGTTTTAGGTTGCAGGATATTAGAAATTCAGAAATTAATAATTTGACGGACTTTTTTGAAAGTTTGGTTTCAGCTGTAATCAGTGGGGGTGTAGATATTCAGCTTCAGTTGCAAAATAATGTTTATACAGTGGACATACCAACTGGGGAGTTTAAAGCCACAGATTTTGATAGTGTCGACAATAAAGCTAAGGAATGGCTTAGGAAGTCAGGATTTAATAGTGTAAGTAAATTTGTTTCAGGTGAAAGAATTTCTGTTAGAAACCGCTCGGAAAATTTAGTATATACGGGCTTTGATGAAAAACTACTTTTATTGGTTCAGTATTTTAGAGAAGCAATAAATGATATTTTGATTGTGTCTTCCAATAGTTACTGGCTGTACTTTCTATTTCCTGCTCTCGTCTTTTCATTAAAGCGTGGGGTAAGTGTGAATGTAATGCTTAAGCCTGCTGCTTATGATCCCTTTAAAGAGCATGAAGTTTATCGGCAGAAACTGCTTAAAAAAATTGGGGTTGGCGTATACGAAAGAGAAGATTTACCGTTTGATGGCTTTATCCTAGATCGCTTGAGTGATGGTGCAATTGCTGCAATAAGCACAGCGAAAGGCATTGTTGGGACGGACTATAAATATGCCGAGGAAAAAATTAGGGTGTACACAAAGAAAGCGTACGACTCCCCTATTATACTTGCACTTAATAGCCAAATTGATCCAATATTATCGGAGGAAAATAAAAAAGTAGATTTGCTGCTTGAACCAATAGAACCTGATGTTCTTTTTGAAATACTTAAAAAAATACCTCAATACCAATATTCAAAATTCTCATTTGAGTCGGTGCAATTAAGTGATCATTTGTTAACTTTAGATTTGCATGTGAAAGAGTATAAATTAGCCCAAGTGACGCAGCTTGCTGAGTCGTTTCGACGATCGAATATTGAGCTCTTCTCACCAGCCACTTTTAGAGTAGGAGCTGAAGTTGATTCTATTGTAACTTCTCCTGTACTAGAGAGGGTGGGGGGTAATCTAGTAATTATTGAAGGTAGCACTCGATTCTATTATGCATTAAAAAATAATATTCAGTCGATCAAAGCAATTGTAATCAGTGGAGTTAGTAAGCCGCTTCCCGCTAAGACTAGACCAATATCAATGCTTAATCTGGCTTCAGACACTATAGATAGATCTGGCTTATTTGAAGACCTGGATAAAAACCAGATTAGGGAGATAGAGTCAGTTGTTCATCCTGTAGATGGCTAAGGGGCCAAAACTATAGATGAATACCCTCTAAGGGGGCAAGTCTTTACTTATCGTAATTAAACTTATAAATAAAATAATCAGAGCGTATGGTACTTCGACGAGGCATGTTTTTTCACTGTGAATCTATATTAAGAGGTCAAGAAGGGGGAGAATACTTGAGGCACCGACATCTAGCGCTGCTAGTTCAATGGAATCTGGGTTCCGGTCTTCACCTTAATGACGAATGTTAAGGTAGCAAAAAACACAAACGTCTGCTCCTGGCCGTGACGGAAAATTCACTAAGGTCTGCTTAGGGATGGTTCAAGAAAATAGTATTTTGCGAGCATAGGTCAGCTATGTCTATGAATAAGACCTTTGGCTAACCCACGTCAACTTCCGCTTTGCCGAGTGCAGCCGTCCCGTAAACAAAAGCGCATGTCTGCACACGCTGGATACTGTTGAAAAACTCTATTTTTTTAGAAATGAAAAAATAACAGCCTCTATGATACATTTAATATTTTTAGGTCTGAGGGGCCATAAGAAATACCTAAAATATTGACACACACATTACTTTGTACGCAAGACTTGACTCAGGTTTCTAATAAATTCCATTCAAGCAGTAATTTGGGTTCAACTAATTTTCGAGTTTTTCAACAGTATTGCTGCCTGATGGAAATATTTTAAGTTAGTGATTGCTTGAGAAACGAGGTGGATAGCTGGAGAATACTGAAATCTCCCTTTTATAACCTAATGAAAAATGTCAGCTCGCAACTTTTATCGACAGAAGATTTTAAAATAAGTTATATGAGCGCTATATAAATCCTGTAATAATGCCGCGCCTTGTTTGGAGCAGGATGTTTGATGTTTGATGATTTATTAACTTTGATGCTGCAAAGGCCAATACTTGGATTAGAGTCTTATCCGGGCCCCGCATAGAATATGAATTAACTAAACGCTCCATCAGCCTGTCAGACTTAGCGCCTTGACCATAGTGGGCTAGGTTCTGGAGAAGACAAAAACATATTAATAACTTCCTTTTTAGAGCCCTCCTGATCCCAGGAAATATCTTCAGATGTGAGATAATTTGCCCAATCGCTTTTATTGCTTCTGTTGCGAAACCATGAGAAATTATTATTGAAAATGATATTCTTGGTGGCTTTGTTATAACTCTTGATGGCAGAAAGTATCTTTATGTCATGATTTTTATCATTATAAAAATACAATGCCATAATGCTTCCATGGCAAACGTAATTTGCTTGAATTTCATCTTCAGAGTTACAGGATTCTTGAATAAGATTTAAAATTGTTGAAAGAGCAGCATTACTTGGCATTGATAAAATATTTTCTTTTGCTTTTTTTACTTTATTATATACCCTCAGGCAGGGTTGATAGTGGTCATTCAGGCAGCGGTCTAATGCAGATTGATCATATGGATATTCTTTGCCATGTTTGCCCAGATAAAGATTTTTGACTGAATTGGATAATTCGTTCTTTAATAAATCTGTGGCAGGTTCTGTTGCATAACTATTTGCGCCAGAAAATGACATAAGCAATAATAAATACAACGATATTTTTTTTAAGAGGATCTTCATTTAAATTCTGTCCAGTCAGGCAGCCCTCTACTGGTTGGTGTTTTTTCAATTCGTTCCATAACGTTATCTATGTTTGAGTGGCGATTTATCACGCCAAAGTCGATTTTTTCTTCAGCGCCAGCACTGGGCACCTTGAATACACTATTCCATGTTTGTGCAAATTTCTTTGTGTAGCACCCATAAAATTTTGATGTCTTTTTTGTACCCCTTGAAAATTTCCGGATTAATGGTTTCTGTTTACTTATGTCGCTAACTTTTATGGTGTCTTTTGGGAATGCTGCTGCTTCGCAACCTGAATCGTGTGTCAATGAGAGCATTAATTCATTTCCACTGGCATGGCCGCTATACCAAACCCTGCTTACTGAGTCATTAGGTAAAGAATTAAGATATAGCCAAAATTCTTTCGGTGTTTGAATGCCTTTGTATCGTATGTTTAATTTTAAAGTTATTTGTTTGATTCGCCCAAGGTAACTTTTGGCGCTCTTAGTCAATATCTTGTCAGCGGCCTTCTTGCGTATGCTATGCAAATTATAACCATCGTCTTGTTTTTTTTCGGCTTTAGTTATAATAGAGTCATCCTTCCATCTGGCGTCGTATGGTTTTTCGTATACAACCCAGTGTACCTGTTCTTTCGGGCCTAAATTATATAAATTTCTTTGGGCTGCCAGTTGTAGGGGAACTATGTAATTAAGCCAAGTCTGATCATGTGCTTTATCGCAACCTTTAAATAACCCGGGGCCACCAATTAGTATTACAAAATGTTTCACTTTGCTTTCCTTGCCGATACAGGCTGTCAGGTTTATGGATGTAAAAAAGATGTATTCCCATTTTTCGAGTATTCATTTAAGCACATAATTACTTTGAATATATACCTAAAGCGTTTTAGAATTAGGTATTTTTGTCAAAGGTGGTAATAGTTACACAAAAATCTATCTGGCGATTACAATATGGCAAACGTTCAAACGGAAAGCTCATGACAACAACTCTGACTCAAGGCAATACCTCTCAGCCCAAAACGGTGCGCTTGGCTGATTATCGCACCCCGGATTTTTTCATCGATTCGGTGGCGCTCGACTTTGATTTAGGCGAGGCCGACACACTGGTTAGCTCGGTGATGCAGTTGCATCGCAATGATCCGGGAGGTGACAACGCTTTGTTGCTCAACGGGCGGGATCTGGAGCTGATTTCCGTAAGTGTCGATGGTCATGTGCTGGATGCGGGTGATTATGTGCTGGACACCGAGGTCTTGTGCATTCCCGTGTTACCGGATGTTTTTACACTGGAAATTGTTACCCGTATTCACCCGCAGGACAATACATCACTGGGTGGTCTTTATACCTCGGGTGGTAATTTTTGCACCCAGTGCGAGGCGGAGGAATTTCGCAAGATTACCTATTATCTTGATCGCCCGGATGTGATGGCAAAATTCACCACTACCATTACGGCAGATAAGACACAGTATCCGGTGTTGTTGTCTAATGGGAATTTGCTGGAAACGGGTGAGCTGGACGGCGGTCGTCACTGGGCAAAGTGGCAAGACCCGTTTCCCAAACCATCATATTTGTTTGCCTTGGTAGCGGGTGACCTGGCCTGCATCAAGGATACTTTTGTTACCCTGTCCGGCCGCAGTGTAGACCTGCATCTTTATGTGCAGCATCATAATGTGGACAAATGTGAGCATGCCATGCGTTCGTTGAAAAATGCCATGAGCTGGGATGAAAAAGTATATGGCCGGGAATACGATCTGGATTTGTACATGATTGTCGCAGTGGATGATTTCAACATGGGAGCCATGGAAAACAAGGGTCTTAATGTGTTTAATTCCCGTTATGTGTTGGCGCGACCGGATACAGCAACGGATGCGGATTATCAGGGTATTGAAGGCGTGATCGGTCACGAATATTTTCATAACTGGTCAGGTAACCGGGTGACCTGTCGAGACTGGTTTCAGCTCAGCCTCAAAGAAGGTTTTACCGTTTATCGTGATGAGGAGTTCAGCGCGGACATGGGGTCACGTGGTGTTAAACGCATCGAAGATGTCAATGTATTGCGTACCCATCAATTCCGTGAAGATGCCGGGCCCATGGCGCACCCGGTGCGCCCGGAGTCTTATGTGGAAATCAATAATTTTTACACGGTAACGGTGTATAACAAGGGTGCGGAAGTCGTCCGCATGTTGGCGCACCTGGTGGGAGAAAAAGGGTTTCGCCGGGGCACAGATCTTTACTTTGAGCGACATGACGGACAAGCCGTCACAACGGATGATTTTGTTGCGGCTATTGAAGATGCCAATGAAACAGAGTTGTCATTATTTAAAAACTGGTATCGGCAGGCGGGTACGCCGGTGCTGGATGTGCAGCAGGAATATGATGCAGATAAACAACGTTATCGTTTGACTGTCCGCCAGTCCTGTCCGCCGACCCCTGGCCAGCCGGAAAAACAGCCTTTTCATATTCCGCTGGCAATGGGACTGCTGGACGAAGCGGGCAATGATTTCCCGCTTCGCTTACGCGGTGAAAATGCACCTATGGATAATAATGGCACACGCGTATTGGATGTGCGTGAAGTGAAGCAGGTGTTCGAGTTTGAAGATATTCCCTATGCGCCGACACCTTCTCTGCTGCGTGGGTTTTCCGCGCCGGTAAAGTTGCAGAGTGATGTGAGTGACGAGCAGTTTTATTTTTTAATGGGTCATGACAGTGATCCGTTTAACCGCTGGGAAGCCGGGCAGCAGATGGCGGTGAAAATCATCATGGCCCTGACGGAAAAATACCAGCGAGGTGAGCCACTGTCGCTGAGCGATGATTTTGTGGCTGCGATGGAAAAAACCCTGTTGGATACGGAGCTGGATAAAGCGTTGGTTGCCGCTGCATTGAGTTTGCCATCAGAGGTTTATCTGGGTGAGTTTATGGCGGTCATTGATCCTGTTGCTCTGCATGAAGTGCGATGTTTTGTGCGGCGCAGTCTGGCGCAGCGGTTACAGTCTGCATTGTTATCGCGTTACAAAGAAAATCAGAATGACGGTGAATATCGGGTTGATGCCGAGGCTATTGGTCAGCGGGCCTTAAAAAACATTTGTTTGTCTTATCTCATGGCGTTGAATGATGCTGATGTCCGTGCGCAATGTGTCGCACAATTTGAAGCCGCTCATAATATGACCGATGTGATGGTTGCATTGAGCTGTTTGGTAAACAGTGAAGGTGATGAGCGGGAAAAGGCGCTATCGGCATTTTATACAAAATGGCAGGGTGACCCGCTGGTGGTGGATAAATGGCTTACCTTGCAGGCAACCTCACGTTTACCGGGCGCACTGAAAAATGTGCAGGCACTGATAGAGCATAAAGCTTTCAGTATTAAAAACCCGAATAAAGTCCGCGCGCTGATTGGTGCATTTTGCACGGGCAACCCGGCACAGTTTCATGCAATGGAAGGCACGGGTTATGTGTTTTTGGCCGACCATATCATCGCGCTGGACAAACTTAATCCACAAGTGGCTGCACGCATCAGTAATGTATTGAGCCAATGGCGACGCTATGACCAAAAACGTCAAAAGCTGATGAAGGCGCAAATGCAGCGTGTATTGGCAGAGCCGGGCTTGTCGCGTGATGTGTATGAGGTGATGTCAAAAAGCCTGGCGGATTAGTGGAATGCTGGCCGAAAGCAGGCGAAACGGTTTATGATAATGGACTATGATAATACGGGCAGGAAAAGTAAAAAATCATTGAACTTAGAGTGAACTTAGAAAGAGTTTTATTACGCATGAAAAAACGATCTACCGATAACAAAACAATGATGGATGAACGCTTTGAAGTTAAACGCTCCGGTATTAAGGGGGCGGGGAAGGGGTTGTTTGCCAAAAAAGCGATTCGTCCTGGTGATACCATTGGTCACTACACCGGAAAAATGCTCACAGACAGGCAGACAGAAAGAAAGCCTTATTCTGAATCAGTTTATATTATGTGGGTCTGCAAAGATCATAACATTCTGGGGGAAGGGCCACTGGCAAACCACACCCGGTATATTAATCACAAGCCCAGGCCAAACGGCCAGATTGTGACTTCAAACCGATGGAAAACCGCCCGTATTGAAGCAATAAAACATATCAGAGCAGGACAGGAGGTTTTTATCGACTATGGGCCTGATTACTGGGCAGATGAAGAACCCTCCAAATCCTAAAAAAGGATAGACCTGAAAACAGTTCTGAAATATGTCATGACAAATTTACTGCAAAAAATGACAGATGCTTTTCGTCGTCTGGTCAACCTCTACCATCCATCCACATTAAAGGAAAACGGATGGGTGTGGGGTGCAGGACTGTTGACGGTGACTTATCTTGTTGTTGTGCTGGTTTTGGGGTTTCTCTGGAATACAGAACCGGCTCCTTTTGATGTGCGACAGGCTGCGGCAGAAATTACCCGTGAATCAAATGCTGATTTTGTAGTGGGTTCAGTTACCACGGCGACAATGATCCGCATTGGTGAAACCCTGCTTTATAAGCGTGGTGGTTATTTGTCGAATGATATAGCCCCTCCTGGTGTGTTGATGGACAACCTGCCGAATTGGGAGTTTGGTGCTTTGGTAATGTTGCGTGACAGCAGTGCGGCGCTGCGTAATCATTGGTCTCGCTCTCAGTCCCAGTCGTTGGAAGATGAAGATCTGGCCATTGCTGAACCGCTGTTTAACTTTGATAACAGCTCCTGGATATTACCTTCAACGGAAGGTGAATATAAAGATGCCATCGCAGCGCTTGAACGCTATCTTGCGCGCCTGTCAGATACCAGCGTACAAAACGCACAGTTTTTTGCGCGAGCTGATAATCTTAAGCAGTATCTGGATATTGTCAGTAAACGATTAGGCAGTCTTTCCCAGCGGCTGAGCGCCAGTGTCGGGCAGGTCAGGGTCAACACGGATCTGGCAAATGACCCGCAGGCGCAACAATCGACCCGGGCGGCAAAAATTGTCATTGTAAAAACACCCTGGCTGGAACTTGATGATGTATTTTACGAGGCCAGAGGCTCTGCCTGGGCTTTAGTGCATCTTTTGCGCGCGGTGGAAATGGATTTTCAGAAGATATTAGAAAAAAAGAATGCGACAGTGTCGTTGCGACAAATTATTCGGGAGCTGGAATCCTCTCAAGAATCAACATTAAGTCCGGTGGTTTTAAACGGGTCCGGTTTTGGTTTTCTCAGTAATTATTCACTGACCATGGCTAATTATATTTCCCGGGCAAATGCGGCGATTATTGATCTCCGCAATTTGCTTGAGCAGGGGTAGATGGCTTAGCTTTATGAAGATACCAACAATGAATGGCATTGTTTTTTTTGCTGTGTCAGTCATGCTTGGGCAAGCCACAGCAGGAGACATTAAAGTCCGCGCTCGGGAACACTTTGATTTCCATGATATTGCTTTTGATAGTGACAGCGGTAGCGCATATGCCGGCTTAAGCAATACCATCAATGTGTGGTGGGAAAAACCCCGGATTTACTCCATTGGTTTGGCGTTTAATCCTGTTATCGGGTCAGCCAGGGCAAGTGGTGATTATGACGCAAGGCTCGGTAATAAAATCAAATTAATCATGCTGGGTGTGGAAGGAAAATACTATCATCGTGATATTGCGCCCAACCTGTTTTCACGGCTTGGTTTGGGGTATGCCCGGCTGGATGCCAAGGGCAGTATCGGGAACATAGATGGCTACCATGCCTATATCGGTGCAGGCTGGGAATTCGATGTAAAGGGTGTGGGTGTTGCCCTGGAAATGGCATTTCGCCAATCCCGCTTAGAACAGGGTGTGATTGTGAACAGCATAACACCGTCGATTGGTGTGCATTTTTATCGTTAATGACTGATGTTACGCACTCGAATGAGGGCGCAACGTTTTTCGTGTTTTTCTCTGCGTTCTTTGCGTCTCTGCGACCTCTGCGTTAAATACCCGGTGTGGTTATTGAAACAGATATTTTTAGCGCTTAATTCACACTTGTGGCCCGCGTAACATCAGTTAATTATTCAATTGCAATACCCGTTGTGCATCTGCGGCGAGGTCATTCAGTTTGAGTTCTTTATAAGCGTCTACCAGCAATTGCAGCGCCAAACGTGAAGCCGGGGTGCGTGGAAAATTGCTCACCACATATTTGGCACGATTGGCGACGGCCACATAAGCGCCGCGATTGGCGTAGTAGTTGGCTACGTGGATTTCGTGCATGGCCAGATCATTGCGTAAATAGCCCATGCGTTTCAATGCATCTGGCGCATATTGGCTCTCCGGGAATTTTTTGATCAGCATCGCGAAATAATTGTAGGATTTTTGTGTTGAGCTGGGGTCGCGTAAACTGGGGTCTTGCTCCGCGATGACGCTCATGGGGTTATCGTTTTTACTGGCACTGGCCAGCCCGCGCAAATAATAGGCGTAGTCTACATTGTTGTGGCGGGGATGAAGCTTGATAAAACGATCCGCAGAGGCAATGGCTGTGTCCGGCTCGTCAAATTTGAAATAGGCATAAGCGGTATCCAGTTGCGCCTGCTCAGCATAATGTCCAAAGGGGTATTTGGCTTCCAGGGTTTCATACGTCTCGATGGCGGTTTCGTAATCCCCGGCCTTCAATGCTGTTTTGGCCTCTTCAAACAGTTTTTCTGCGCTCCATTTGCTCATGTCATCTTCTTTGTCCGGATTGGCAGCGCAGGCGCTCAGCAGCAGAACCATAATGGCCACGATGGTTTGCAGCAGTTTTGCGGATGATTTTTGATTGAGCAAAAAATAGGACATAGTTAAAGACCCGAAATAAAAATAAAGCAACAGGTTAAGAAACCGCTGCAAAGATTCGCGCTATTATAGCGGCCCTGGCACACAGAGAGAAAGACTATTCCATGGGCGATTCCCAACAACTTAACGCAGAGATTCCCGAACAACTGGCCGGTGCGCGATTGGACCAGGCTTTGGCCAGTCTGTTCCCGGATTATTCCCGAGCACGCCTGCAACGCTGGATCAAGGATGGCCACGTTACCGTAGACGGCAAGCAACTGCGTCCCCGGGACGTGGTGCATGGCGGTGAACAGGTATTGCTGACCGTAGTATTAGTGGAAGAGACCCGCTGGGTGCCGCAACCGTTACCGCTGGATATCGTCTTTGAAGACGAAGCCGTGCTGGTGATCAACAAACCTGCGGGTTTGGTGGTACACCCAGGCGCGGGCAACCAGCACAGTACGTTGAGCAATGCGCTACTGCACCATGCCCCGGAGCTGGAAAGCGTGCCCCGCGCCGGTATTGTGCATCGTATCGACAAAGATACCAGTGGGCTGCTGGTGGTGGCGCGTACTCTGACGGCACAAAAATCCCTGGTGGAACAACTACAGGCCCGTGCCTTTGAGCGCCAATATCAAGCCGTGGTGATGGGCGTAATGACGGCAGGCGGTACTGTGGATGCGGCCATTGGCCGCCATCCCATCAACCGTACACGACAGGCCGTGGTGACCATAGAAGGTTCATCCAGCGGCAAGGAAGCCATTACCCACTATCGTGTGGCCGAGCGTTTTCGTGTACATACGCTGGTAAACGTTAAGCTGGAAACTGGCCGTACTCATCAGATTCGGGTACACATGGCGCACATCCATTACCCCCTGGTGGGTGACCCGGTTTATGGCGGGCGTTTGCGCATTCCGCCTGCCGCAACGCCGGAGCTGGACAAGGTGCTGCGCGCGTTCAAGCGGCAAGCTCTGCACGCCGCGAGTCTGGGTTTTGTTCACCCGCTCAGTGGTGAATCAGTGAGCTGGCAGGCCGAATTACCCGAAGATATGCAACAACTGCTGTCTGTCTGTCGTCAGGATATGGTCGCTGCTGCCGGAGCATGAAACTGTTGACCCCAGATTGGCCTGCACCCGCCAGAGTGCGTTCCGCCAGCAGCACACGACAGGGTGGAGTGAGCCAGCCCCCGTTTGACAGCCTCAACCTTGCTCTGCAT
>Ga0256830_1002569_pt1 | contig 11845 bp, 9 predicted proteins | sample 128326metaG_FD_190537 | JGI IMG/M metagenome (GOLD analysis project Ga0256830, IMG submission 190537) | Hydrothermal vent microbial communities from Lau Basin, Pacific Ocean - 128-326 | ecosystem: Environmental > Aquatic > Marine > Hydrothermal vents | place: Pacific Ocean: Lau Basin | collected...
TTCATCAATCATGTGTTTGGCAATACCTGCATTCAAACGTTGCTGCTTATCTCGGAAATACTGCTCGGCAGTCTGGACGGTAATCGCTACATAAGCAAGACCCGTTATCAAAAGCAAAAGTAGAAAAAGAGCTGAAATTCGCCAGTAAAGGCTATTAAATATTCGCATCCGATGTATGGTTATAGTTCATCTGAGAATCTGTAGCCCACTCCCCAAGTAGTGAGTATATATCGGGGCTTAGATAAATCTGGCTCTATTTTATTGCGTAAGCGATTAATGTGAGCATTAACCGTATGCTCATATCCATTAAATTCATATCCCCAAACGATATTAAGTAGTTTATCGCGGGTATAGCTTTTTCCAGGATTATTGGCCAATAAATGTAAAAGATCAAACTCTTTAGGGGTCAACTCTATCCGATTCCCCAACACACACACCTTTCGCTTTTCAGCATCAATCTCTAATTCTCCTCTATAAATTTTTCCTTGCCTACCCGCTTGTTGTTGGTCTGCTTTGATCATTTGTACTCTCCTAAAAATAGCTTTAACACGAGCAATAAATTCCCTGATGCTAAAAGGCTTAGTCAAATAATCGTCAGCACCTGACTCAAGACCTAAAATCTTGTCTATCTCTTCAGATCGGGCCGTTAGCATGAGGATTGGCGTATTAATTTTGGCTGCCCGTATTTCTCTGCACACCTCCATCCCATCCATAGCTGGCAACATCAAGTCTAAAATAATCAGGTCATAGTTATTCTTTAGAGCCATCTCCAGGCCTTTATCTCCACGAAAAGTCTTAGTAAGCTCACATTCAAGGTCTTTCAGATGGATTTCTAAAAGATCGACAATATCTCTATCGTCTTCTACTAATAGTACCTGCTTCATGGTTTATATTTTGTGCTCGATTTTGTCTTAGTACAAAGCTACAAACTATGTATCACAAAACTGTAACAGGCTCAATGCATTCTCATTCGTAATTTTGGCCACTTCCTCATAGCTGCTGGCATGCAGTTCAGCAAGTTTAGCAGCTATATATTTGGTGTAGCTACTTTCATTTCTGCGAGGCTTATCTTTGCGGTGAGGGGCTGGCGGGAGGTAGGGGCTATCCGTTTCCAGAACAATGTGTTGAAGGTCAACCTGCCCGATCATCTCCTGTACCTCTTTTCTATAAGTCACTATTCCTCCAATCCCCAATTTAAAAGTCTCTAATTCCGTAATTTGTCGAGCTTGATCGAGACTCCCATCAAAGCAATGAAAAATACCGAACAAATGTTCATCATGATTGGCACTGATTTGTTCGATGACATGATCCATTGAGTTTCGACAATGTAGAATCAGCGGGAGTCTATGTGCTTTAGCCCATTGGATTTGAATTTGAAGGGCTTCTTTTTGCTGTTCAAAATAGGTTTTATCCCAATAAAGGTCTATGCCTGTCTCTCCAATACCATAATAGGTGTGTTGATTTAATAAGCCCTCCATTTTAGCCAAAACTTTTTCAAACTCAAGGTTTACAGAACAAGGGTGCAGCCCCATCATGGGAAAGAAGAAGTCGGGATCTTTTTCTGTAAGTGCATGCATTGGATTGACAGATTCCATGTCAATATTGGGCAAGTAAATGGCCGAAAGCACCTCTTTGGCCCGGCCTATTACCTCATCAAGATCGGGCTGAAATTTTTTGGAATATAAATGCGAATGTGTATCTATAAGTTTGATCATTCTTCATTTTTTTTGCCTAAACGTTTGATTAAACTACGGGTAATAGATAAAAATTCCGCCTCGGTAATCATACCCACTAATTTACCGCCTTTTAATACAGGCAAACAACCGATTTCATGGTTTTCCATGATATCCATGACTGTTGTAATTCGGTCATCGGTTGATATAGCCGAAGGCTTGGGATTCATGATGGATTTTACGGTAGGTAATTCATCTGTCACGCCCTTGAGGTCTCGCGTACTATAATAACGCATAATGATTCGAGAGGTGATAAGACCTACTAATTTCCCTTCTTTGTCTTCAACGGGAATGTGCCGTATACGACGCCAACTCATGAGATTTGCCGCCAGGTTGATAATATCATCTTCCTGAACGGTAATGAGATCTGTGAGCATAAAGTCCTCTACCAAAAGCGCACTTGGCTGGTAGGTTTCAATTCTATCTACGCAAGCCAAATCCCATTCGTGAATGGGCTTTCCACCATATTGGTGATCGTACATGGAAGCTGTGAGCGCTGTGCTAATTTCATCTCGGGTATGTCCTTCCTTGGCTAGCTTACTAAAGGAATCAAGGGTCCAGCATGAGCCTGTTTGACCAGACTTGGCACGCTCTTCAATGAGGCCGAGATAATAATCAATACCTTCCTTGTCGATTTTGGCTTTTTCGAGTCCATGTCGTGCAATTGGGAGTAGTTGTTCTTGAATCAGTTGAATGGGGGTAATTTTTTTGCCATTCATCCACGAAAGCCTCGTATCAAGCCCAAAACGTGCAGCCGCAAAAAAGTTGGATTTGGCATCGGAAAAATCCAGCAATTTGGTAATGTCTTTATACTCATCCTCCATACCATTCATCAAACCTAACCAGAAAGTGGCATTGGCCATTGCATCAGGCACACTAGGGCCCGCTGGCAAAATGCGATTTTCTATTCTCAAATGTGGCTTGCCATTAGGTGAGATGCCATAACAGGGGCGGTTCCATCTATATACGGTAGAATTGTGAATATTTAAGGCACGTAACTTTGGGGTAACTCCTTCGTCAAGCTTTTTAAATACGTCTTCGTCAACTTCTGTACTCAAGAGGATTTTAAAACGGGCGATATCCTCTTGATATATTTCCATGACGGAAGATTTGAGCCAATCGCTCCCAAAGGTTACCCGAGGGCTGCGGTCGCGTAAATGCTCGGTGAAGGTTCGAATATCTATGGATTGTTGAAAGAGCGCGATTCGGGTTTCTTTCCACAACCTTCGCCCAAATAGCATGGGAGAATTTACGGCAATGGCCATGGTGGGGCCTGCAAGTGCTTGGGCATAGTTGTATTTTTGAGCAAAATCATCGGGGTTTACCTGTAAGTGTACTTGAAAGCTGGTATTGCAGGCCTCTAACATCGCGGATTCCTGCTTCAAATTAACTTCATCTATTCCCGAAATTCTAAGCTCAAACAATTCCCCTCTCAATTCCTCCAATGCCTTCATCAAGGCTGCATAACGATCTAGGGGAGTAATTCTATTGATTTCTACATCTGATTTGCGGATGGTGGGGAGAATGCCCGACAGCAAAATATTAGCACCTAAAGGCTTGACTTTTTCTTGAGCCCTATTAAGTGTCTCTTTTAGCTCTTTGTGCATTTGAGAAATGGCATCAGCCGTAAACTCCAAAGGATTTAGATTGGCTTCCAAATTGAAATTAGCCAGCTCAGAGGTAAACATCGGATCTCCAATAGCCTCCAGTGCTTCCATATTGATATGGATGGGCTTCCAGTTTTTATCCACCAGGCACATCTCCTGCTCGGCACCTATCCGTGTAATATCGGATTCGAACCATTCTTCTTTGAGCATGCGGTCAAGTGCCTGTATGTCTTTGAGCAGGTAACGCATAAACTGTTGCATCTCCTGCTGACTTTGTACAGATGTGACATTAAGATCTCCCATGATTAGTTGTTAGGGTTGAGTATTTGTTAGCTTATTTTCAAATAGCTTTCAGCAGCCATAACTGTAATTTTTGATTCTGAATAATGGTTTAAATTTGTGGTAATGAGTGTTTCCATTTTAGTACCCATAGCCATAAAATATTGAATAGCGTCTTTGAATTGGGAAGAACTAGAAACATGTACTTATTCACATACTTATCCACAAGTTGTGGATAAGTACACACATTATCCATGCACCTCCTCTTTCTTCCCATAACGACCAATGACATCTCCTTCATAAACCAAAAAGGCTTCCCAACGCTTGTCTATATCTATGTTTGGACATAACTTTCTTGCGAGCTTGAGAAACATGCTGTAGTGTCTAGCTTCGGAAATCATCAGATCATGGTAAAAATTTGCCAGACCCTCATCACCAATATTATCGGCAAGTACTTTAAAACGCTCACAGCTTCTGGCTTCAATCATAGCAGCAAAAAGTAGCTTATCTGCCAGGGATTCCTCTCTTCCTTTGCCTTTTACTCGAATAAATTTCACCAATTCATTTACATAAGAATCTTTTCGTTCTCGACCGAGTGTATAGCCTCTCTTTTGGATTTCTTGAAAAACCATCTTAAAATGGCTCATTTCTTCCATCGCCAAATCAGTCATTTTTTCTACTAAGTCAGGATATTCTGAATACTGAACAATGAGTGAAATAGCTGTAGAAGCTGCTTTTTGCTCGCAATAAGCATGGTCTGTCAATATCTCTTGCAGGTTTTGTTCTACAATATTTTTTACCCAAATCGGGTCGGTTTTCATTTTGAGTTTAAGCATCTAAGTTATTTTTATGTGAATGCTGAGAGGGTTCAGAACTTTGTCGATGTTTTTAGGCCCTTGCAATTTACAAAACATGAGCCAAAGACTATATAAAAAAATCGCATTGAACTGGAATCAGCTCAATGCGAGGCATTAAAATCAGGCGTTATCTTATTTTTTTCCGAACATTCCCCCTAGCATACCTCCTACATCATCCAAGAAACTGCCATCGTTATCTTTATCCAAGATATTTCCAAGCATACTGAGAGCAGCTGAACCCATCGCAGAGCCTCCACCTTGTTGGCCTTGAGTAGCACCTAGTAAAATGCTGGCTAGCCCTCCTGCATCCAGACCCTGGCTGCGCTGCGTACGACCTAACTGCCCCATAACAATAGGCGCCAGATTTTCCAATAGCGGCCCAACTTTGCTCAAGTCCATGCCAGATATTTGGCTGATGCCTTGCTCTACCATGCCTTTTTTCTCACCTAATACGTTCTTGAGTATTCCGGGACCAGAGCCATTATCAGTGCTGCCTAAAAAGCCCCCTAGATTATCTAATATGCTTCCATCATGATCCTTGTTTAAGGCATTGGACAGTGCATTTGCGCCATCGGCTGAAGAAGTGTTCTTAGCCATAGCACCTATGATCATAGGTAAAGCGGCAGAAATAGCCGAGGTAGTCTGGTCTTCCGAAGTGCCTAGTTGTTGGCTTAAGCCTTTCAGTCCTTGACTTGTGATTTGCTGGGTAAGTAAGTCTACTAGTGACATATTATGTTTAATATAATGATAAAATATATGTTGAAATATGATAGGAAAATTCCTATATATTCAAGACGCTTGCATTTCTCTTAGGTCACATTCCTCAGCATTTTTTATCTTCGCAGCATGATTAAGTACTCTATCCATATTGGCGATGATGCATTAGAAAAACTTCAGGCCTATCTTCGGCGTCAACAGTACACGAATATCCTCGTGTTAGTAGACAAGCTCACCTACAAGTATTGTTATCCACTTGTACAGCCATATTTGCCCAAACATGAGCTCTGTGAGATAATAGCAGGGGAAATTTACAAAAATATTGACACTTGTACGAATATTTGGCAAAAACTTACGGAAACTAACTTTGATCGACACTCCCTGATGATCAATTTAGGAGGAGGAGTCATCGGGGATATGGGAGGATTTGCCGCAGCAACTTATAAGCGCGGAATTGACTTTGTGCAAGTACCTACTACTTTGCTTTCGCAAGTGGATGCTAGTGTAGGAGGAAAATTGGGTATTGATTTTCAGGACTTTAAGAATCATATTGGCCTATTTAAAGACCCTAATGGGGTATTTATCTATCCCGATTTCCTCAAGACATTGCCAGACAATGAGCTATTGTCTGGTTTTGCAGAGGTGATCAAACATCACCTCATTGCAGATGCCAACGGATGGAGAAGCCTGACGAGGGTTTCTGATGTCCGTAGTCAGGATTTTGATACACTCATTCGGCATTCTATTGATATCAAGGCTGATATTGTCAATATCGATCCTTTTGAAAAAGGCGCACGAAAAGCCTTAAACTTTGGGCATACGATCGGGCATGCCATCGAAAGTCATTGGCTAAAAAGTGAGACCTCTCTTTTGCATGGGGAAGCTATTGTCATCGGAATGTTAGCGGAGGCACATATTGCCTATAAAAGAAATGTACTTTCTGAATTTGAACTTCGACAAATGAGTTTATATATGCTTCAGCATTACCCCAAAGTCGATCTGAATATGGATGATATTTCTGCTATTTTTCAACGCATGAAAAATGATAAAAAGAATCAATCTGGACAGATTATGTGTACCCTATTGAAAGGGATAGGTACTTTCCTCGTCAATATAGCTATAGATGAACAAGAAGTCATAGCGGCACTGAATTATTATCAAAATCTGAATAGCTCCTCTTAGGAATAAGTACGAAATAAGTTGGTAAATTGTGGGAGTAAAAATAGGCAAAAAAAATGAATCAGTATTTGCCAAGATGGAATTATACAGCTAAAGCATAGCTCTGAAATTACGAACTTATTTCTTACACCTTCCTTAGTAATGTACTGCGGAGCGAAGCCATGAAATGCTCACTATTTGCCTTCTTATCGCGCGTCTTTTTTTTGACAGGATTTACTGGATGATTGCGGATTGGCGTTGTACCAGCTCGTTTCTTATCCTGTAAAATCCTGTTGATCCTGTCTGATTCTTCATCGCGCGTCTTTTTCTGACAGAATTTACTGGATGATTTCGGATTGGGCTTGTACCAGCTTGTTTCAAATCTTCAATCCTTGTTCGATATTCATATTTCCGCATTCCATCATTAGTCTCGCTTACCTGGCTGATAAGTCTCCTCCGCCCGTTTTTCCACATCCTCTCTGTAGTAGGCTACATCTTTAAATTCTACATCTATATACCTTTGTGCCTGGTCGTAAAAATGTGGTGAACTAGGATCTCCACTTTGTCCGCCGGCCAGCATACTTTTAGCTTTCACTCTTTCGCCAAACTCTACCACAGCAACAAAACTATTGCCCGAGGTGCCATAAATGCGCTTGCTTCCCTTATAAGGACGTGCGCCATAAGAGGCTAAGGCTCCCCACCTACCAGAAGCTAAGCCTACGGCTAGGCTAGGTTTTGCATCATCAAAGGGCTGCTGTATATCACCATTGATACGCTGAAAGCGATTGATCTCTCCCCAAGGAATATTCCATTGACCAAAGTCAGCGATTAATTGTCCCAAAGCTTCTGTAAAGATGGAAATACGCTCTTCATCTGGAGAGTCTGTACCAAAGTAATTGATACGCTGCATAGCTGTCAGTTCTTGGGGAGCTTCTCCCTTTTGGCTATAAAGCGTCCCATAATAATGGGCCAGAGACATAGCTACTGATTCGGCAGAGGTTTTGACATCCCACTTTCTGAGTTCCTCAATCGCTTCTGCGATCTCTGGGTCTTTATTTGGAGCTCGATCATAGGCTTGTATGAGTCCTGCGATGAGTTTTTCAAAGCCAGGGACGGAAGGATCATAAGCTGTTTCGATAAGTTTATCTAAGGTATAACCGCTACTACCTTCCAAAAGCCTAATGGCATGGATGCCCCGAAAATTTTCTCTGTCGATAGACATATAGTAGGGGTAATCAGGCTTTTGAGGGCTGTATTCTTCAGCAGCAGTAAAGGGGGTAGAATTACAGTTTTGTATCCATCCATTGGGAGGATTCAGTATGGTAATGGCTTCATTTACGGGATGCAAACCTTGCCAATCTGTGTGGGGATCACTCCCATCCACTGGCTGAGAATAATTAAAAGAAGTATCTCTGATTGGAATAAAATTTCCGTGATAATAGGCGATGTTTCCTTCAGCATCCGCATAGACGGTATTATTGGAGGAGTTGGTCAGGAGATTCATCATCTCCCTAAATTCGTCATGCCCATTGAGTTTTGTTCGGATGAAAGATTGTTCCAGTGCTTTGATTGGCTCCCACATCAAGGCAGTAGCTACCCATTGATCACCGATCATCTGGGTGATGGGACCGTGGTGTGTATGATACATAGAGAAGGTTCTTTCTCTTGTTTGATCGCCATCTTTGTATTTGAGGGTTACTTCTGAAGTCTCTACTTCTCTCATTTCGTCCCCATATTCATACATCAATTTTCCCTCCTCCTCAGAAATATCTTCCACAAATTCATCTATCACATCCGTATAGGTGGAGGTATGCATCCAACCCGTTTTTTCATTAAAGCCCTGATACACAAAAAACTGCCCCCAAGTAACAGCTCCATAAGCATTCAGGCCCTCTTCACTAACGACATGCACCTCTCCTCTAAAATAGAAAGAGGTATGGGGGTTAATCAACAACATGGCATTTCCCGATTGGGTCAATTTTCCGGAGATAGCAAAACCATTGGAACCCTTGGGTTCTTTGTATGGATCTGGATGAATGAGACCATCCCCATATTCAGTAAGTGCCAGGGAAGTTTTATCTTCATAAAAGGCTTTGATTCGCTGGGTTGAGACTCGCTCAATATCACCTCCAATAGAACCTTCGCTAAAGTACATGGGCATCCAAGGCTCAAACCTCGTCAGCAATTTTGGACTAAGCTCAGGATGCGTATACAAATAATAATTAATTCCATCTGCAAAGGCATCACAGAGTTTCTTAAGCCACGCCGGACTCTTTTCGTAATTGGCCATCGCTTCTTCCTTTGTCATAAAAAGCCTTGCCCGTAAATCACTATAAATAGCTTCTTCCCCTTCTACTTCTGCCAATCGGCCTATCGCCCAAATATAATTTCGCTCCACACGATTAAAATCATCTTCACATTGAGCATAGAGCAGGCCGAAAACAGCATCTGCATCCGTTTTTCCATAAATATGCGGTACGCCAAAGTCGTCCCGAATGATGGTCGTATTGGCAGCATGTTTTTCCCAGCGGGCAATTTCTACATCTGATTGCTCAGTCTTGCATGACAATAAGCAAATCACAGATAAAAGGTAAATTTTTTTCATAGTGAGTAGTCATAGGTTGATTGGAGAGGTAATTTGGAGAAAAAATGAAACAGCTTACAAACGTTTTCCACACACCACTTCTAATAATTGCGTAGGCTTAAAATGCTTTTGAGCAAGCGCGAGAATCTCATCTGCCTTAATTCCCTGTATGATGTCAAATTTCTGATCTATTTCCGTAAACGAAATATCATTGACAACAGAAAAACGAATCAAATCTGCCAATTGAAAGGGGGTTTCTCTTTGATTAATATTTTTTCCGAGTAAATAATTTTTGACTAGCTCAAGCTCATTGGCCGGTACGGGTTCTTCCATGAGCCGATGTATTTCCTTTTTTACCTCACTAATGGTATCTTCTATATATTTATTCCCAATATCACCTTGCACGACAAAAACACCACTATACTTATAGGAAATCCAGCCGGAGTAGATGCCGTAGGTGTAACCTTTTTCTTCCCGTATATTTTTCATCAATCGGGAGCCAAAGTACCCTCCCAAAATAGTATTAACGACTTGCATAGGGTAATAATCAGGATGGGAACGCCTGAAACCCAAATGCCCTAAACGAATAGTCGCTTGTAAGCCTTCCATTTCTTTATAACGTCTGCCGTTCTGACTCTTGATGCTAGCTGTCAATACGCGAGAAGTTTCTTTAGTTACTGATCGAGCAGTATATGAACTGAACAATTCATTCAACTCCTTCATCATTTCAGCTTGATCAAACTGGCCTACAACAATGATAAAGGAGTTTTCGGGATAAATATATTGATGATGATAAGCTTTTATTGATTCCAGACTAAGAGAAGCCAGTTCCTCCTCCCCCAAGTGTCTTCCATAAGGATGCGCTGCCCCATACATATAATGCCCAAAGTCTCTCCGTGCCTGATAAGAGGTTTTCTGTGCATTCACTTTCAACTTTTGCAAGTTGCGTGCTTTCATTTGATCAAATTCATGCTCGGGAAAGCTAGGTGCGCATACCACTTCATGCAATAAGGGTAGTGTTTGAGCAATATGAGTGGAGAGTGTCGTAAGATTGAGTGACAAATATGACTCCCCAACTTCATGCTCTATCCATGCCCCAAATTCATCTAACTTCTGTGCCAACTGAAGACTGCTGTAAGATTGGGTACCTTCCTGCATATGGCTAGCCATATAGGTAGCAATTCCTACCTTAGACTGCAGGCTACTGCCTGCCTTAAACACCATTTGCACCTGCACGACCTCTGCGCTCCCATAAGTTAAGGTATATACGGGAATCCCATTAGACAAGTGGCTCTTCTGGTATGTCGGAAGTTTGATATTATTGAGCGGGCTTGCTAGTGGAGGGGTATTTCTATCAAGGATATATTGCATGAGTTATTTTTCTTTGGGTAAATAGTATAAGGTGGAGCAATTTTCAGGAGCCAGATAAGTAGTTGCGGCTTCCTTCACTTCGCCCAAACCAATGGAATGATATATCTCTGGCGTTTTATTGATCAAATCAATATCTCCTAAGCTATCACACATTGCCAGTCCCATGGCCTTATTGAGAATCGTTGTTTTTTGCATCACAAAAGTCGCTTCTAGCTTATTTTTAATACGATTGAGCTCATCTTCTGTCAATGCTTGCAAACTATCCAGGGCCTCTTGAAGAGCCTCCTCATATATGTCAATGGTTTTGGTTTGAGCAACACGTCCATCAATAGAAATAGCACCCGGATGATGCATTCCCCATGAGAAGGCATTTACTTGGGGAGTAACCTGCTTCTGGATCACCATCTGCTGAAATAATCGAGAACTTTTACCATTAGAAAGCAAATCCGTTATAATATCTGTAATATAATATTTGCGGTCGCTATGGGCAGGGACATGGTACATTTTATATACTGCTTCAAAAGGTACCTCACCATAAACGGTCATGCTGCGTGCTTCCTTTTGTGTGGGTTCTTGGGGTAAGGCATGTTTTTTTAGGTTACGCCGAGGAATCGCTCCAAACCATTTTTGGGCAAGTTGAATAACCTTGTCTGGCTCCACATCTCCTGCAACGACCATAGTCGCATTATTAGGCGCATAGTAACCAAAGAAAAAGTCTTTGACTTCTTCCAAGCTTGCTTCTTCTATATGTGAAATTTCTTTTCCAATCGTTGCCCACTTATAGGGATGTATCTGAAAGTGTAAGTTTCTGAGTTGGAGGTGGGCATCTCCATAAGGCTGATTGAGATAGCGCTGTTTAAATTCCTCGATCACTACACGCTTTTGGATGTCGAGTTTTTCTTGTGAAAAATTGAGTTCCAACATGCGATCAGATTCTAGCCAAAAGGCCGTTTCCAACTGATTGGAAGGAAGGCTCAGATAATAATTGGTGATATCTGAAGAGGTAAAAGCATTATTTTCTCCTCCCACACGCTGTAAAGGCTGATCGTAACTAGGAATGTGCTTGCTCCCTTCAAACATCAAATGTTCAAACAGATGGGCAAATCCCGTTCGATGAGATTCTTCATCTTTCGACCCCACCTTATATAAAATATCGACTACCGCTTTAGGGATAGAGTGATCTTCATGTATAATGATTTTCAGGCCGTTATCAAGCGTATGCGTTTGGTATTGAATAGTTGACATTGTCAATGGTTAATCTGTTAATAATTGCCACAATTTATCCTTGAGCTGGCTTAATCCTTTTTGAGCTACTGATGAAATAAATATAGCTGGCAGGTCGCCGAGTTCTTTCATTATTTCTACTTCGAGTTCTTCGTCTATCAAGTCGCTTTTCGTCAGTGCTAAAAGCCTCGATTTGTGAAGTAAGTCTGGATTATATAACTCAACTTCCCTTAATAATACTTCATATTCATGCCTTATATTATCAGCATCTACGGGAACCATAAATAGCAATACACTATTTCGTTCTATATGACG
>Ga0256830_1002570_pt1 | contig 11838 bp, 10 predicted proteins | sample 128326metaG_FD_190537 | JGI IMG/M metagenome (GOLD analysis project Ga0256830, IMG submission 190537) | Hydrothermal vent microbial communities from Lau Basin, Pacific Ocean - 128-326 | ecosystem: Environmental > Aquatic > Marine > Hydrothermal vents | place: Pacific Ocean: Lau Basin | collected...
CCACCGGCGTCATCCAGAGCGCGGTGGCGGTGGCCGAGGGCCCGGGCGGAGACATCCTGGCCACAGGTCTCCGGGGTTTCCTGGTCTCCAAGCTCGTCACCTGGCGGCTGGACGCCGCGGGAGCCGTGGCCGGCGAGAGCGAGTTCACCTTCGGAAACCCGGTCAAGGGCATCATGGGCCTGGCCGTGCTGCCCCGCGCGGGCGGACAGGTGACCGTGGTGGCAACATCGGCACTGGGGCCGGCGGACGAGAACGGGCTGCTCGTGGTGCAGTACGGTCCGTGAACGTGCGGACCGGGCGGACCGGGCCCGTGCCCGGTCCGCCGGAGGCCCCCGCCGGCCGGCGCGTGTTGGTGCCGTGTCTCCGCGGGGGAGGAAATGGAGGTGGAACATGAAGGCGTGCAGACTGGCATTGATCATGGTCCTGCTGCCGTCCCCGGTGTGGGCGGCGGACCCCGGCACGGTCACCCCTGCGGAGCTGCGCGAGGGCCTGAAAAAGGGTCCGGAGCTGAAGCTCAAGTCGCCGGGGCAGCTGCGCGAGGGCCTGAAGAAGGTCCCGGAGCCGAAGCTCAGGTCGCCGGCGCAGCTGCGCGAGGGCCTGAAGAAGGGCCCGGTGCCACAACTCAAGTCGCCGGGGCAGTTGCGCGAGGGCCTGAAGAAGGGCTCGGTGCCACAACTCAAGTCGCCGGCGCAGTTGCGCGAGGGCCTGAAGAAGGGCTCGGTGCCACAACTCAAGTCGCCGGCGCAGCTGCGCGAGGGCCTGAAGAAGGGCCCGGTGCCGCAACTCAAGTCGCCGGCGCAGTTGCGCGAGGGCCTGAAGAAGGGCTCGGTGCCACAGCTCAAGTCACCGGGGCAGTTGCGCGAGGGCCTGAAGAAGGGCTCGGTGCCACAACTCAAGTCGCCGGCGCAGTTGCGCGAGGGCCTGAAGAAGGGCTCGGTGCCACAACTCAAGTCGCCGGCGCAGCTGCGCGAGGGTCTGAAGAAGGGCTCGGTGCCACAACTCAAGTCGCCGGCGCAGTTGCGCGAGGGCCTGAAGAAGGGTCCGGAGCCGAAGCTCAAGTCGCCGGCGCAGCTGCGCGAGGGCCTGAAGAAGGGCTCGGTGCCACAACTCAAGTCGCCGGCGCAGTTGCGCGAGGGCCTGAAGAAGGGCTCGGTGCCACAGCTCAAGTCACCGGGGCAGTTGCGCGAGGGCCTGAAGAAGGGCTCGGTGCCACAACTCAAGTCGCCGGGGCAGCTGCGCGAGGGCCTGAAGAAGGGCCCGGTGCCGCAGCTCAAGTCGCCGCGGAGCGGACAGGGGACTCGCGGGACGGGCGGTGGATTCGCCGCGCCTGCTGCCGATGCGCAGGCGAACTCCGGCAACGATGCCGCCGCGAAAGAACTGCCGGGCGGCTTGCCGTTACCGGGACGCGGTTTCGTGCCCGAGTCGCTCAAGAAAGGCAGGCCGAAGATCGGGGTGCCCGCCGGCGGGTTCTCCCTGCCTGCGGCATCGTCCGGCGGTGGGGCCAGCGGCGGCACGCAGGCATCCCGCGACCGGTATGCCGAGCGCACTGTGGTGGTGCGCTCCATCCGGTTCGTCAACCAGCGGCGGACGGCCGACGGCTGGCCGGAATGGGATCTGGCCATCGAGCTGGAGAACACCGACAGGGCCAAGCCGGCGAGGGTGACGCCCTGGGTATCCGGATACTGGACCCTGCCCGTCACCCGGCAGCCCATCGTCAGGAAGACCCAGGCCCGCAACGCGGTGCACCGCAGTTTCGGTTCGGTGGGTGAGGTGGAGATCCCTGCGGGCGGGACGCGGACCGTCACCGTGAGTGACGGCAGGTACAGCTGGACCGCCTGCGCCGGGGTGTGGCTGGACGGACCGGGGGCGCGCAGGCCGGCGGTTCCGCAGTCGGGGTATGCGCCCGAGCGCAAGGAATGCCTGGGTGATCCGCCCTCGTGGCGGGTGACGGTGGAGGTGACCGAGCTGTTCAGCCTCTACGACGGTGATGATGAACCGCCCACCCGATGGAACGTGTGCCTGACCCTGGCCGGGAAGACCCACGACTGCTTTACAGCCTCGGCGCGTGACCGGGCGGTGGTGAGCGAAGGCGCCGGCCGCCGGCTGACAGCGGTGTTTCCCGATCTGCGCACTGCGTCGCCACCGGTCCTGAGCATCCGCGTGGTGGATCGGGACACCGGGTTGTTCGCCGAAGATGACGTCGGCGAGGGCCAGGTTCCGCTGCTGGATCCCGCCTGGATGCTGGACGCGGTACACGAGACCGCCGACGCCAACCGGTTCCGCAGCGGTTACCTGGTGCGGACGAACGTACGCCGTGTCCGGCGCCTGTCGAGGTACGGCAGGGTCGGCGATTCCGAGTTCGAGGCCCTGGTGTTCCGCAAGGTGGGCGGCAGCGAGGAGCATCCGGAAGGCCCCATGGGCTACGTCCGGTTCAACGTCCATGTCATGCCGTCGCAGTGAGCGGCGCCGGTGCACCCGCTCAGTCGTGCGGCGTGACCGGGGTGCGGTTGCAGGCCTGCTCTTCCGGCACCGGGACCGGCAGCACCTCGAAGGTCATGGCGTCCAGGTCGGCCAGGACGTAGGTGGGGGCGTGGCCCACGCCGCCCACGGTGCCGGGATTGACCACCGGGGTGGTGCCGCCGGCGACGTTCTGCACCTGCTCCACGTAGGGGCGGTGGTCGTGGCCGCAGCACACCAGGTCCCAGTCGCCGGTGGTGGCCAGGGCCCGGGCGTAGTGGGGAAAGTGGACCAGAAACACCCGCCGCCCGGCCAGCTCCAGGGCCGCGTCCTGGTCGTGGTAGGCGAGCCGGTTGTCGTCGCGGTGGGCCAGCCGGGACAGGGTGGCCAGGTCGCCCATGTTGTTGCCGTGGATGACGTGCACCGGCACATCCAGCGGCAGCAGCACCCGCAGGGTGGTGGGGGCCACCACGTCACCGCAGTGAAGGATGGCCTCGGCGCCGCGGGCCACGGCGTCGCGCCCGGCCTCGGCCAGCAGGTGCCGGTTGTCGTGGCTGTCGGAGAGGATGCAGACGCGCATCAGAAACAGGGCTTCTCCGGGGCCTCGGCGTAGCGGCGCACCGAGTCCATGATCTCGGCCCGGGCGGCCTCGCCGTCGGCCCACCCTTCCACCGTGACCCATTTGCCCTCTTCCAGGTCCTTGTAGTGCTCGAAGAAGTGGGCGATCTGGGCCAGCAGCAGCTCCGGGAGGTCGTCCGGCCCCCGCACGCCCCGGTAGAGCCGGCACAGCTTGTCCGTGGGCACCGCCAGCAGCTTGGCGTCGGGGCCGGCCTCGTCGCGCATGCGCAGCAGGCCCACCGGGCGGCAGGTGATGACCGAGCCGCTCAGCAGCGGCACCGGGGCCACCACCAGCACGTCCACCGGGTCCCCGTCCTCGGACAGGGTGTGGGGCACGTAGCCGTAGTTGCAGGGGTAGTGCATGGCGGTGTTCATGAACCGGTCCACGAACATGGCCCCGGTCTCCTTGTCCACCTCGTATTTCACCGGGTCGCTGTGGGAGGGGATCTCGATGATGACGTTGACCTCGTCGGGGATGTTGCTGCCCGGGCCCACCCTGTCCAGGTTCATGTCGACTACCTCCTGCTCTGCCGAAACCGCGAAAAAGCGGGCTATTCTAACAGGCCGTGGGACGGGGGTGCCCCGGCCCCCGTTCAGAAGGCGGAAGACGGAGGGTCGGAATGGCCGTGCGGGAGTGGCCCCTGGCCGCGAAGAAGGTCCCACCGCGGCGGGGTTCGCGCCGGGGGCGCTCCTGCGGCGGTCGTTTGATGTAGGAGCGGCCCCCTGGCCGCGAAGAAGGTCCCGCCGCGGCGGGGTTCGCGCCCGGGGGCGTTCCTGCAGATGTTTTGGGTGGCAGCACCCCCGGCCGGCGGCATCTCCACGGGGACCAGGGGGCAAAACCCGTGTGTGCGCATTGACTTAGCCCCGATCCCGGATTAGGTTTACAGTCGATCCAGTGTCTTTTCGGACCCGGCCCGCGGGCCGGACCGCCACACAACAACAGCCAAGCCGGTACACCAAAGCGGAGTGAACAACAATGAGAATCGTACTTCTGGGCGCCCCCGGGTCGGGCAAGGGCACACAGGCCAAGAAGCTGGTGGAACGCTACGGCGTTGCCCACATTTCCACCGGTGACCTGCTGCGGGATGCGGTGGCTCGTGGCACCCCCCTGGGCCTGCGGGCCAAGGCGGCCATGGACGCGGGCCAGCTCGTCTCGGACGACATCGTTCTGGGCATGATCGAGGAGCGGCTGGGAGAACCCGACACGCAGAAGGGCTTCATCCTCGATGGCTTTCCCCGCAACATCCCCCAGGCCGAGGCCCTGGACCGCCTGCTCGCGCGCCTGGGCCGGCCGCTGCAGGCCGCCATTCTCATCGACGTGGACTACGACATCCTCATGCAGCGGCTCACGGGCCGGCGCACCTGCAGTGCCTGCGGCGCGGTCTACAACGTCTACACCTCGCCGCCGCGCATCGACGGCCAGTGCGACAAGTGCGGTGGCGAGCTGATTCAGCGCGCCGACGACAACGAGGCCACCATCAGCAACCGGCTGCGGGTCTACGAGGCCCAGACCGCGCCGCTCATCGAGTACTACCGCAGCCAGGGCAAGCTGCGCGAGGTGCCCGGCGTGGGGGAGATCGACGAGATCTTCGCCAACCTGGCCCGGGTGATCGAGAGCCTGCCGGGCGGCGAGGCCGCACCGGCTCCGGCGGTGGAGCCCGCCGCCGCGCCGGCCGTGAAGGCACCGGTGAAAAAGAAGGCCCCGGCCAGGAAGAAGGCGGCAGGCAAGAAGAAGGCGGCAGGCAAGAAGAAGGCGGCGGCCAGGAAAAAGGCCGCCAAGAAGAAAACGGCGGCCAAGAAGAAGACTGCCAAGAAGAAAACGGCAGGCAAGAAAAAGACCGCGGCCAAGAAGAAGGCCGTGAAGAAGAAGGCCGCCAAGAAGAAGGTGGCCAAGAAGAAGGCAAAGAAGAAGACTGCGAAGAAGAAGGCCGCCAAGAAAAAGGCGGTGAAGAAAAAGGCCAGGAAGAAGGTCGTGAAGAAGAAGGCCAGGAAAAAGGCAGCGAAAAAGAAGGTGAAGAAGAAGGCCGCCAAGAAAAAAGCGGTGAAGAAAAAAGCCAAGAAGAAGGCCGCGAAGAAGAAGGCCAAGAAGAAAACCGCGAAAAAGAAAGCGGCCAGGAAGAAGACGGCGAAGAAGAAGACCTCCCGCCGGCGCTGACCGGGGGCCGCGGGGCGGCCAGGGGGGCGGCCGGGACGGCCCGGCCGTATAAAGTGTGGCCGGTGCGGGACGATATAGACCGGGAACGGACTGTTCGTCCGCGGGGCCGCCAGGGCCCGCAGGTCCGGATGGCCCAGCGCGGCCACCGGAGCGGGCGGATGGAAACCAGGGTATTTTGCAGGGAGACCGGGAGCGGACCGAGGCCCCCATGAGTGCCACTGCCCCACGACAGCCGCTTGCCGGTGGTGCCGAGCGCTTCCGCAGCATGGGCGAGCGCATCCTGGCCGCCCGCGTGCTCATCGTGGATGACGAGCCGGTCAACGCCAAGCTGCTGGAGAAGATGCTGGCGGCGGCCGGCTACACCAACTTCACCGCCATCACCGACCCGCGCCAGGTGGCCCCGGCCTACGCCGCCGAGCGCATCGACCTGGTCCTGCTGGATCTCAACATGCCGGAAGTGGACGGCTTCCAGGTCATGGACCAGCTGCGGGAGATCGAGGGCAGCAACGATCTGCCGGTGCTCATCCTCACCGCCCAGGCGGACCGCGAGACCCGCCTGCGGGCCCTGGCGGCCGGGGCCAAGGATTTTCTCACCAAGCCGCTGGACCGGGCCGAGGTTCTGACCCGCATCCGCAACGTGCTGGAGGTCCAGCTCCTGCACCGTGACCTGCGCGACCAGAACCGGGTGCTGGAGAAGATGGTGGAAGCCCGCACCCGCGAGCTGCAGGACACCCGGCTGGAGGTCATCCGCCACCTGGGCCGGGCGGCGGAGTACCGGGACAACGAGACCGGGCTGCACATCATCCGCATGAGCACCTATTCACAGCTCATGGCCCGGGCCATCGGCATGGACGAGGCCGAGGCGGAGATGATTCTCAACGCCAGCCCCATGCACGACATCGGCAAGATCGGGATCCCCGACCGCATCCTGCTCAAGCCGGGCAAGCTGGAACCCGACGAGTGGGAGGTCATGAAGACCCACACCACCATCGGTGCCAAGATCCTCTCCGGCCATTCCTCGCCGCTGCTGGGCATGGCGGCGGAGATCGCGCTCACCCATCACGAGAAGTGGGACGGCAGCGGCTATCCGCAGGGTCTCAAGGGAGAAGAGATTCCCCTCGTGGGCCGCATCGTGGCGGTCGCCGACGTGTTCGACGCGCTGACCAGCGAGCGCCCGTACAAGAAGGCCTGGCCGGTGGAGCGGGCAGTGGAGTTTCTCCAGGCCGAACGCGGGCGCCATTTCGATCCGGAACTGGTGGACGTGTTCCTGTCCCTGCTGGACGACGTGCTGGAAGTCAGCCGCCGTTACGCCGAGCCGGGCATGGCCTGAATCCCATCCGGTGCGTTCGCAGGCGAACGCACCCTGCAATCTCATCTGTCTTCCGTCCTCCGTCTTCTGTCCTCTGAACCGTGGCCGAACATGCGGTCCAGCCACAGCACCACCAGGTTGAAGAACCATTCCCGCAGGCGCTGGCGCCAGGGACGCCGGCGCCACTGCACCCAGTCCAGCTCCGTCCCGTCTCGGAACCGGGCCTCGAACCAGGCCGCCACCTCGCGCGCGAACTCCGGTGATCGGGTCTCCTGGTTGGCATCCAGGTTGAAGTGCTGGTTCCAGCGGTCCAGGTTGCTGGAGCCGATGGAGGTCCAGTCGTCCACCAGGATGGCCTTGGCGTGGGAGAACCCGGCGGCGAACTCGAAGATGCGCACGCCGTGGCGCAGGAGACGGCCGTAGCGGGCCCGGGCGGCGTGGGTCACCCACGGGTGGTCGCTGTAGGGGCCGGGCAGCAGCAGGCGCACATCCAGGCCGTGGCGGGCGGCGCGCCGCAGCAGCCGGCGCAGCTTGTGGCTGGTGACGAAGTAGGGAGTGGTGATCCAGATGCGGTGCCGGGCCCGGCGCAGGGCGGCGATGACCGAGCGGTTGATCTCCTGGCAGCGGCCATGGGCCGAGTGGACCACGCGGCCGGTCACGCTGCCTGCGGCCGCCGGCGTGTCCCCGGGCCCGGGGAAGTGGCCGCCGGTGGCCTGCCATACCTCGGCGAACAGGACCCGCCAGTCGGCCAGCACCGGGCCGCGGATCTCCAGCATGATGTCGCGCCAGAACGCCGGGCCTGCGACACGCGGGTCGAAGTCGTCGGTGAGCCCGGCACCGCCCACGAAGGCCACGCGGCGGTCCACCATGAGCAGCTTGCGGTGGTCGCGGTAGAGGTTGTTGCGCCAGGCCCCGTAACGCAGCCGGTTGTAGAACAGGAGCTGCACCCCCGCCGCCTGCAGCCGGTCGCGGTCGGCGGCGGCGAGGCCGCGGGCGCCGTAGTCGTCCAGCAGGACCCGGACCGCCACTCCGCGCCGGGCGGCGGCAGCCAGGAGATCGATGAAGTGGTCCATGAGCCGGCCTGACTCCACCAGGTAAGTCTCCAGCAGGACCTCTTCGCGGGCCTCGGCGATGGCACCCAGCATGGCCGGGAAGAAGGCGTCGCCGTCGGCCAGCAGCCGGAACGCGTTGCCCTCGCGCCAGGGAAAGCGGAAGCGGGGCTTGCGGCGGCGCGGGGCGGACACGGGGAATCAGGGGCCGGGGCGGGTGACCAGGGTGCCGCCGGACAGGGCGACGCAACGCCCGCCGTCGAGCACCTCCAGCAGCTCGGCCCCGACGATCTCGCGGCGCCAGCCGTGGAGCAGGGGCAGGTCGCGCTCGCCGCGCACCAGCCGTTCCAGCTCGCGGCGCGGGGCCAGGGTGGCGGCGCTCACCTGGCTCTGGGCGGCACGGCTGCGCACCAGGGCGTTGAGCAGGTCCACCGCGGCCTCCTGCTCCGGGCTCAGGCGCCGGCCGCTCTCGCGCCGCGGCCACCGGTCCTCGGGCACGGTGCGTGCCTCCCGGATCACGGCGAGCAGGGTCTCCGGCCGCTGGCGCCCGTCGAGGCCGCGGACGCGGCCCAGGGCGGCGGCCGTTTGCGGCTGCAGCCGGGCCAGGGTCAGCAGGGTGTCGTCGGACAACACCCAGCGCCGCGGCTTGTCGCGGGCCTGCGCCTCCTGCTCGCGCCAGCGGGCCAGGTGAGCCAGCACCGCAAGCTGCTGGGGGTCGAGCTTGTTGCGGCCCGCCACCCGCCGCCACGCCTCGTCCACGTCCACCTCGTAGGTGCCCGGATCGGTGAGGGCGGCCAGGTCCTCGGCCAGCCACTGGAGGCGGCCGCGGTGTTCCAGTTCCTCGCGCAGGCGGGGATAGAGGCGGGCCAGGTAGTACACGTCCTCGGCGGCGTAGCGGAGCTGGCCCGGGTCCAGGGGGCGGGCGGACCAGTCGGTGCGGGTGTGGCCCTTGTGCAGGCGGGTGCCCAGCACCCGCTCCACCAGCGCCCCGTAGCCCACCTGGTCGCCGTGGCCCAGCAGGGTGGCGGCGAGCTGGGTGTCGAACACCGGTCCCGGCACCGCCCCGCGCAGGTGGTAGAAGATCTCCAGGTCCTGGCTGGCCGCGTGCAACACCTTGGTCACGCCGGGGTCGTAGAGCAGTGCCATCAGCGGTTCCAGGTCCGGCAGGGCCACGGGGTCGATGCAGGCGGTGAGTTCCGGCGTGGCCACCTGGATCAGGCCCAGCACCGGGTAGTAGGTCTTCTCGCGCACGAACTCGGTGTCCAGGGCCAGCCAGGGCTGGCCGGCCAGCCGCGCGCACAGGGCCTCGAGTTCCGCGGGGCGGGTGATGTACCGGTAGTCGACGGACAAGGGGGCGTTTCCTGCGGCGGGCGCGCGGCCCGTGGAGTGACGGCGGCCAGTGTACCCCATGGGAAAATGTTTCGGCCACCGGGCGGGCGACGGTATCATGCGCGTTTTCGTGTGCCGCCGACAGGAGCCGGACAAGTGGGCCAGCTGGTGAGACTGCTGTGGGACATCTGCCGCCTGCGCAAGGGGCCGCAGGATCTGCCGGCGGTGCCCATCCTGGTCAGCCTCACCCTGGGCGCCGACCTGGTGGTGTCCAGCCTGGGCCGGGCCATGGCCACCACTCCGTTGCAGGCCCTGCGCGAGTCGGCGGTGGGACTGGGCACCATGGTCGCCTTTCTGTTCGTCGTGCTCGCGGCGCGCCACCGGCGCGCGCGCTTCGTGCAGACCGTGTCTGCCGCCGCCGGGGCGGATGCCGTCATCACCGCCCTGCTGCTGGTGCCCATGGCCCTGACCCGCCTGGGTGTGCTGCCCGGCGAGATTTTCAACGGGCTGGTCCTGCTCACCATCATCTGGATGGTGACGGTGCTGGCGCACGTTCTGCGCCATGCCCTCGATGTCACCATGGGGACAGGGGTCCTGCTGACCGTGGGCTACTTCGTGGCGGCCATCGCCCTCCAGCAGTACCTGTTTCCGCCGCCGGGACCGGCGGCATAGGCCGGGCCATGCACATCCATCTGCTGGGGATCTGCGGGACCTTCATGGGCGGGCTGGCCCTGCTGGCCCGGGCCCTGGGCCACCGGGTCACGGGGTCCGATGCCGGGGTCTATCCCCCCATGAGCACCCTGCTGGCAGAGCAGGGCATCACCGTGACCGAGGGCTGGGACCCCGCGCAGCTGGACCCGGCACCGGACCTGGTGATCGTGGGCAACGCGCTCTCGCGCGGCAATCCCGCGGTGGAGGCGGTGCTGGACCGGGGCCTGCCCTACACCTCCGGCGCCCAGTGGCTGGGCGAGCAGGTGCTGGCCGGGCGCCGGGTGCTGGCGGTGGCCGGGACCCACGGCAAGACCACCACCGCGGCCATGCTGGCCTGGATTCTGGACCAGGCCGGGCTGGGCCCGGGCTTTCTCGTCGGCGGGGTGCCCGGCAACTTCACCGTGTCCGCCCGCCTGGGCGATGCGCCCTTCTTCGTGGTGGAGGCCGACGAGTACGACACCGCGTTCTTCGACAAGCGGGCCAAGTTCGTCCACTACCGGCCGCGCACGCTGGTCATCAACAACCTGGAGTTCGACCACGCCGACATCTATCCCGACCTCGCCGCCATCCAGCGCCAGTTCCATCATCTGGTGCGCACGGTGCCCGGCAGCGGCCTCATCCTCGCCCCGGTGCGCGACCCCGCCGTGGCCGGCGTGCTGGAGCAGGGCTGCTGGACCCCGGTGGAGGCCCTGGGTGACGACGCCGGCTGGAGCGTGGCGCCGGCGGGCGCGGGGTGGGAGGTGCGCTGGCAGGGCGTCCCGCAGGGGATCCTGGAGCTGCCGCTGCCCGGTGCCCACAATGCCACCAACGCCCTGGCCGCCATCGCCGCCGCCCGCCACGCGGGCGTGCCGCCGGCGGCCGCCATCGCCGCCCTGGCCCGGTTCCGGGCGCCCCGGCGGCGGCTGGAGCTGCGCGGCGAGGTGGCGGGCGTGGCCGTCTACGACGACTTCGCCCACCATCCCACCGCCATTCGCGCCACCCTGGCGGCCCTGGGCACGCAGGGGGGAGGCGGCCGGCTGGTGGCGGTGCTGGAACCGCGCTCGGCCACCATGCGCCGCGGGGTGCACCAGGGGACCCTGGCCGAGGCCCTGGTTGCCGCCGACCGGGTGCTGTTCTACGCTCCGCCGGGACTGGAGTGGGACCCGCGCGCGGCGCTGGCGCCGCTGGGGGAGCGGGCCCGGGTCTTCACCTCGGTGGCGGAGATGGTGGCCGTGCTGGCGGCGGAAAGCAGGGCGGGGGATCGCATCGTCATCATGAGCAACGGCGGTTTCGAGGACATCCACGCGCGCCTGCTGGCGGCGCTGGAGGAGCGGGCGTGAGCGGCGCGCGGCCGGTGGTCGTGGCCTGGACCGGGGCCTCGGGCATGATCTACGGCCTGCGCCTGGTCCAGTGCCTGCTGGAGGCGGGCGAGGAGGTCTGGCTGCTGTACTCGCGCGCGGCCCAGGTGGTGCTGGCCATGGAGAACGACCTGGAGCTGCCGGGCCAGGCCGAGGCCGCGGCGGAGGTCCTGCGCGGGCGCTGGGCCGGGGCGCCGGGCCGGCTCCGGGTGTTCGGCCGCGAGCAGTGGAGCGCGCCGGTGGCCAGCGGCTCCGCCCGGGCCCGGGCCATGGTCATCTGTCCCTGCACCACCGGCACCCTGGCGGCGGTGGCGGCGGGCCAGTCGGACTCGCTGCTGGAGCGGGCGGCCGACGTCATGCTCAAGGAGGGGCGCCGGCTCATCCTGGTGCCGCGGGAGACCCCCCTGTCGGTCATTCACCTGGAGAACATGCTGCGCCTGGCCCGGGCCGGGGCCGTCATCCTGCCCGCCAATCCCGGTTTCTACCACCGCCCGGCCGGCCTCGAGGGGCTGGCCGACTTCATCGTCGCCCGCATCCTCGACCAGCTGGAGATCGCCCACGACCTCGTGCCCCGCTGGGGCGAGTGAGCGGCTTGCATTGGCGCCGGCGGGCGACTACACCTACCGGAAGGCGCAGGGCAGAGCACGGGGGATGGAAATGACGTCGCCATGGCATCCGGCATCCACGGGAGCAGGTGTTCCCCGTTGCCGCCGCCCCCATGCCGCCGCGGGGGCGGCCCCGGGCCGCGAAGCGCTTCTTCCGGCCGTCGGCGGGCACGCGGGCCGGTAGGGCCCGGGACGTTCTTCGTGGCGCTGGACCTCCCCCTGTTTCCCCTGCACACGGTGCTGTTCCCCGGCGGGCCGCTCCCGTTGC
>Ga0256830_1002571_pt1 | contig 11831 bp, 10 predicted proteins | sample 128326metaG_FD_190537 | JGI IMG/M metagenome (GOLD analysis project Ga0256830, IMG submission 190537) | Hydrothermal vent microbial communities from Lau Basin, Pacific Ocean - 128-326 | ecosystem: Environmental > Aquatic > Marine > Hydrothermal vents | place: Pacific Ocean: Lau Basin | collected...
CAACCGACTACGATTCGATTCCGTGTTTCCGGCTGCCTTCAAATACTATGGCTGGGGCGGCAGGATGATTCGGGGCTACGCCCCTCACCCTGCGGGCCAGCCTGCGCTGTTCCGATCCGCTTCGCGAATCGGTCGAACCTTTAGGTTCAAATCCTGCCGCCCTCACCGACAACCGACTACGAATCAATTCCGTGTTTCTGGCTGCCTTCAAATACTATGGCTGGGGCGGCAGGATGATTCGGGGCTACGCCCCTCACCCTGCGGGCCAGCTTGCGCTGTTCCGATACGCTTCGCGAATCGGTCGAACCTTTAGGTTCAAATCCTGCCGCCCTTACCGACAACCGACTACGATTCGATTCCGTGTTTCCGGCTGCCTTCAAATACTATGGCTGGGGCGGCAGGATTCGAACCTGCGCATGCTGAGATCAAAACCCAGTGCCTTACCGCTTGGCGACGCCCCAATAAAAACCCTATATTCCAGTCCCGCTCTTGCGGGGTGATTCGTCGCGATACAGCGGCGAACGATTACAACCCCGGGCGACGATGCACTGCCACCGGCCTTCCGCCTGCGAGGCGATCGCGCGCGCTGCGGCTTCGTCTTCGAACGGGGCGAACACGCAACCGCCGGTGCCGGTCAGCCTGGCCGGGCCAACTGCCGACGCGGCATCCGACAGCCAACTCAGCACGGCGTCAATTTCGCGATACCTGGCCCGCACCACCGGCTCGAAGACATTTCCAAACCGCGCGGCGTCGTGAGGCGCCGCAAGGAAATCGCGTATTTTGACGGCTGGGGCATCACGTGTCAATTGCGGATCGTTGAACAGCTCCCCGGTGGAGACATGGACCCCGGGCACCAGCACCACGAACCACGGCTCGGGCAATTCCACGGCCTGCAGGTGCTCGCCCACTCCCTCGGCCCACGCGGCGCGCCCGCGCACGAATACGGGCACATCGGCTCCCAGGCGCAGCCCGAGGGCGGCGAGTTCGTCGTCGGACAGACCCAGCCTCCAAAGCCGGTTCAGCGCCACCAGCGTGGTCGCGGCGTCGGAACTGCCGCCACCCAGCCCGCCGCCCATCGGCAAGCGCTTGTCGATGTGGATGTCCACCCCCTGGGGATGGCCGCCGTGCTGCTGCAACAGGCGGGCCGCGCGCACCACCAGGTCATCGGCCTCCGTCACCCCCGGCACCGGGGTGACACGGCGTACCGCGTTGTCCGCGCGCGGCTCGAAACGCAGCGTGTCGCCCACGTCGAGAAACTGGAACACGGTCTGCAGCTCATGGTAGCCGTCCGCCCGCCTGCCGGTGATATGCAGGAACAGGTTCAGCTTGGCCGGGGCGGGCCAGGTTTCCGGCAGCGGGATATCGGGCTCATTCATCGCGGGCGATCATCTCACAAGGGTGGCACAGGGCCGGAGGATCAGGCGCCATCTCCAGACCGGTATTGCAGTAACGGCTCCCAGCGATCCACCACCAGTCGCAGGCTGAGTTCGTCGCTCTCCATGAACACCTTGCGCGGTAGCTGAAGATCGCCCACGCGGCGGTAGGCCGGGTAGCGCACCTCCCATTGGGACTGGTCCAAGCGGGCCAGTCGCCCGGAGGCATCCAGGTACATGTCGAATTCAGGGCCGGGTTCCGGCATGCCGGTCACCCAGTAGCGCAGGCCACCCAGCGGCAGATACCAGCCCAACTGCTCGCGCATCAGCGCCTCGGCATCGGCGGCGCGCAGAACCTGACCGTCGGCCAGGCGCATCTCCACGCCGTGACTCGAACCATCGAGTTCCATCCCACCCTGACCGGTGGGGGCGCTGAAACGGATCCGGTAGCCATCGGCCCGCTGCTGCCACCACAGCCTTCCGCTCCATGCGTCGTCGTCGGCGCTGAGCACCACCCGGGCCACCAGCGACCAGCCCGCCAGCCGGGCCAGCGACTGCTGGTGGCGTTGCCAGGCTTCATCGGTCTGCGGACTCGGCGGGGATGTGACGGCGCAGGCGCCCAACAATGCACTGAGCAGGACGAGCGTGACGACGTCGACGGCTGGCGGTGTACGGCGACTCACAAACCGAATCGCTTCATCGTGTCCTGCAGTGCGCGATGCTTCGGAAACTTCTGCAGGAATTCTTCCCACAGCTCCAGCGCTGCCTTGCGCTTACCCATCTTCCACAGCACTTCGCCCAGATGGGCGGCAATCTCCGGATCCTCTATCAGCTCCAGCGCACGACGCAGGTATTCGACGGCCTTCTGGTGGTTGCCCATGCGGTATTGCACCCAGCCCAGGCTGTCGATGATCGCGGCATCCTCGGGTTCCACCTTCAACGCGCGCTCGATCAGGACCAGCGCCTCCTCGTAGCGGTCGGTACGGTCCGCCAGCGTATAGCCCAGCGCATTGAGGGCCTGGGCGTTGGACGGCTCACGCTCGATGATCGCGCGCAGGTCCTGCTCCGCCAGTGTCAGCTTGTTGAGCTTCTCCGCAAGCAGGGCGCGGGCATAACGCAGCGCGGTGTCGTCGGGACGCAACTCCAGCTTCTCGGTGTACAGCGCCAGCGCCTCGGAATACTTCCCTGCCTTGCGCAGCAGTTCACCTTCGACCAGCCAAATCTGCGCCTGCTCCTGGTCGTTCTCCACCCGGATCACGCGCAGATGGTCCAGGGCCTCTTCCAGGTCGCCCGTCTCGGCCATCAGGCTCGCCGCCCGCACCTGCGCGTTGAAATACAGCTCACCGTGGCGCACGGACAAGTAGAAATTCAAGGCCCGCTTCGTATCCTTTTTCAACTCGTAGACACGCCCCAGGTAGTAGCTCGCCTCCAGCCCTCGCTGGCGCAGGGCCAGCACCTGCTTCAGGCGCTGCTCGGCCTTGGCCAGATCGTCCAACTGCAGGGCCAGTATCCCGGCGGCATAGACGGCCTCCACGTTGCGGGGCTCGCGCTCGGCCAGCGCCTCGAATTCGGCACGGGCCTTGTCAAGTTGCCGGTTCTCCGATAACAGGCGGGCATAGCTCAGGCCCACCGACAGGTCGTCGGCCAGTTCACCATCCCGCGCCTGTTCGAGATAGGCCAGCGCCCCCTCCTTGTTGCCCTGCAACGACAGGACGCGCGCGCGCCGCACCACCGCCGGCGCCCAATGCGGCTTCAGCGACAGCGCCTGGTCCACCGAGGCCAGCGCCATCTCCAGCTTGCCCTGCAACATGGCCAGGCGACTGTGGGCCAGCAGCGCCCAGGGATTGTCCTTGCGCGAGGCCAGCAACTGGTCCATCACCGACATTGCGGCAACGGCGTTCCTGTCACGTGACAACTGGTTGGCGATCATCGCGAAACCCTGGCCCGGCCGCGCCGCAGAGAGATCGAGGAACTTCTCGTAATGGAGCGCCGCCTCCGGGGCACGACCAAAGGCCAGCAGCAGCGGCGCCAGCGTGTAGCGCGCCTGCGGATCGGACGGCGCCAGCGCCACCCACAACTCGGCGGCCTCCAGCGCCTCCCGGAGATGCCGCGAAAATACCGCAAACCGCGCAGCGCGGGCCGCCACCCCTGCATCCCCGGACAGCCTGGCAGCGGCCAGATAACTTTTCATCGCCACCGCATTCTGCCCCCGCTGACCGGCCAACTCGGCCACCAGCAGCTGATACAACACCTCCGGGGTAAACTCCGCGGCGGGTACCGACGCGGCTTGCTGCGAGGGTTCACCCTGCAGTGCAGGCAACGCGGACTGCTTCGGAGAAACGGCGCAGCCCGCCGTCAGCAGCGCGGAAATCGACAGCAGGATATAGGGGGTCAGTCTGGGCATTGGCCACTCCACATCAATTCGGTTCAGCAGGTTCGGAATACGTTCCTCGCCGGTGCCTTCGGTGTGACAACGAAAACCGCTCGCGAGTGCCCCGACCCGGTGGCATCGTCGTCAAAACGACCGCTCTCCATGCCCGCTATTTCGGCAGATTCGGGGAAGACCTGACAGATTTTCGAAAATAACGTCCGACCCCGGCCGGGACACCCGGCCCGGCCCGGTGCCGGCACCATGCCTCGGGGAGACGCTGACTTGTATTCAGACGCCAGTTCGCTCAGAATTTGGCGTTTGTAACCTGTGTCAGCAGAGCCTTTATGTCTCTACTAGCCTTCGGCATCAACCACAAGACAGCCCCTGTCGACATTCGGGAACGGGTCGCGTTCGCGCCGGGACAGCTGGGTGGTGCTCTACGGGATCTGGTGGCCCAACCACGGGTGCACGAGGCAGCCATTGTTTCCACCTGCAACCGCACCGAGCTGTATTGCGGCATCGAGCCGGAGGGCAGCGGCATCATTGTCGATTGGTTTCGAGAATATCACAAGCTCGAAAAACGCGACATCGAGCCCTACATCTTCCAGCACCCGGACCAGGAGGCCGTGCGCCACATGCTGCGCGTGGCCAGCGGGCTGGACTCACTGGTGCTGGGCGAACCGCAGATCCTGGGCCAGATAAAGGACGCCTACTCCGCCGCCAACGAGGCCGGCACCATGGGTGGACAACTGGACCGGCTGTTCCAGCACACCTTCTCGGTGGCCAAACAGGTGCGCACCGACACCGCCATCGGCGCCAGCGCGGTGTCCGTGGCCTTCGCCGCGGTGAGCCTCGCCAAGCAGATCTTCAGCGACTTCGGTCAGCACACCGCGCTGCTGATCGGCGCCGGCGAGACCATCGAGCTGGCCGCCCGCCACCTGCACCAGAACGGGCTGGGGCGCATGATCATCGCCAACCGCACGGTGGAGAATGCCCACACCCTGGCCGAGGAGTTCGGCGCCTACGCGATCTCCCTGCCGGAGATCGCCAGGCACCTGTCCGAGGCCGACATCGTGATCTCCTCCACCGCCAGCCCGCTGCCCATCCTCGGCAAGGGCAGCGTCGAAAGCGCGCTGAAGACCCGCAGGCACAAGCCGATGCTGATGGTGGACATCGCGGTACCGCGCGACATCGAGCCGGAAGTGAACGAACTCGAAGACGTGTATTTGTACACCGTGGACGACCTGCAGGACATCATCCAGGAAGGCCTGCGCTCGCGTGAAGAGGCCGCCCAGCAGGCGGAGGAGATCATCGACACCGAGGTCTCCCACTTCATGCACTGGCTGCGCTCGCTGAACGCGGTATCCACGATCCGTGCGGTACGCGAGCATGCCGAATCCCAGCGCGACAGGGAACTGGAACGTGCGATACATCTGCTGCAGTCGGGCAAGGACGCCGAGCAGGTCATGACCGAACTGGCCAAGCGCCTCACCAACAAGCTGATCCACACCCCCAGCGTGCAACTCAAGCGGGCCGGCTACGACGACCGTTACGAGATCGTCGACGCCGCGCGCGAGATCTTCGACCTGAAGAATCGCGATCTCTAGCGCACCCTGCCCACGGCCCCACGGGCCAGGTCGCCCCACTCGAATCCCCGCAACGAACCGCCTCACAGGGCACCCGATGACCCCACTATGAAAGCATCCATCCAAACCAAGCTGGAAAACCTCGCCGACCGGCTGGAAGAGATCAGCCACCTGCTGTCGGACCCCGACGTGATGTCCGACCAGAACCGTTTCCGCGACCTGTCCAAGGAATACGCGCAGCTGGAACCGGTGGTGCAATGCTTCCGCCAGTACCAGCGCAGCGTCGAGGACGTCGCCGCCGCCGAGGCCATGATGCAGGACGACGATCCGGAGATGCGGGAGATGGGCGAGGAAGAACGCCGCGCGGCGCAGCAGACCCGGGCCGAGCTGGAACTGGAGCTGCAAAAGCTGCTGCTGCCCACCGACCCCAACGACGACGCGAACATCTTCCTCGAGATTCGCGCCGGCACCGGCGGCGACGAGGCGGCGCTGTTCGCCGGCGACCTGTTCCGCATGTATTCGCGCTACGCGGAAAACCGCCGCTGGCAGACCGAGATCGTCAGCGAAAACCAGGGCGAGCACGGCGGCTACAAGGAGATCATCCTGCGCATCATCGGCCCCGGCGCGTACTCGCGGCTCAAGTTCGAGTCCGGCGGCCACCGCGTGCAGCGGGTCCCGGAGACCGAGTCCCAGGGCCGCATCCACACCAGCGCCTGCACCGTGGCGGTGATGCCCGAGCTGGCCGAGGTGGAGCAGATCGAGATCAACCCGGCGGACCTGAAGGTGGACACCTTTCGCGCCTCCGGCGCCGGCGGCCAGCACGTCAACAAGACCGACTCGGCGATCCGCATCACCCACCTGCCCACCGGCGTGGTGGTGGAATGCCAGGACGAACGCTCGCAGCACAAGAACCGCGCCCGCGCCATGTCGCTGTTGCAATCCAGGCTGTATGCCGCGGAAAAGGAAAAGCAGCACGCCGAGCAGGCCGCGACCCGCAAGTCGCTGGTGGGCAGCGGCGACCGCTCCGGCCGTATCCGCACCTACAACTACCCCCAGGGGCGCATCACCGACCACCGCATCAACCTGACCCTGTACAAGCTCGACGAGATCACCCAGGGCGACCTCGACCAGATCATCGAACCGCTGGTGAACGAGTACCAGATCCAGCAGCTGGCCGAGCTGGGCGACGAGGACTGAGCACCACCCCGCGATGCCCGAACTCTCCATCCAGCAGGCCCTGCAACAGGCCCGCAACGACCTCGCCGCCCACAGCGAATCCCCGGGCCTCGACGGCGAGATCCTGCTGGCGCTGGCCTGCGACACCACCCGCAGCTATCTGCGCACCTGGCCGGAGCGCACACTGACCCCGGCGCAGCAGTCACACTTCCAGCAGCTGCTCGCGCGCCGGGCAAAGGGTGAACCCATCGCCTACATCACCGGCACGCGCGACTTCTGGGACATGGAACTGCAGGTGAGCCCGGACACCCTGATCCCGCGCCCGGAGACCGAACGCCTGGTGGAGCTGGCGCTGGAACGGATCCCCGTGGACGCGCACTGGGACATCGCCGACCTCGGCACCGGCAGCGGCGCCATCGCGCTGGCGCTGGCCCGCGAACGACCCGGCTGCCGGGTCATCGCCACCGACATCTCCGACGCGGCACTGCAGGTCGCCCGCGACAACGCCGAACGGCTGGGTGTCGGCAACGTCGAATTCCGCCACGGCCCGTGGCTCGCGCCACTGGCGGACGAACGCCTGCCGCTGATCGTCAGCAACCCGCCCTATGTGCACCCGGACGACCCCCACCTGACCCGGGGCGACCTGCGCTTCGAGCCGCCGGCGGCCCTCGGTTCCGCGCCGGATGGCCTGAACGACATTCGCGAGATCGCCCGTCAGGCCCGCGCACACCTGACGCCCGGCGGTTGGCTGATGCTGGAACACGGCTACGATCAGGGCGAGCCGGTGCGGGCGCTGCTGTCGGCACTGGGCTTTCAAGCGGTGCACACCGAAAACGACCTCGCCGGCAATCCACGGGTCAGCGCCGGAAAATGGGAATAACGGGGAGTTTCCCCGCCTTTAACCACACCGACTCCCACCCCGGCATCATTTCGAGATATTTTCGCCCACCCTCTCCCACCCGCGTAATTTCTCTCGGAAAAACCCTCACAACCGGCACTTGATTATCCGTGGCCAAACGCTAGGATTCGGGCATGGACTCCCCTTCTTCCGACTTCATCAAGCAACGCGAGATCCACTTCCGCGACCATAACCCGCAGGCCAACCAGGCCCGCGAGGCCAGCCAGCTGCTGATGGGGGTCAAGGGCATCGAGCAGCTCCGCGTACTGACGCCGGACTGCCTGCAGGTCCGCTACGACCTGCGGCAGATATCGATGCAGATGATCGAATCCGCGCTGGCCGAAGTGGGCTTCCACCTCGACAACAACCTGCTGGCCAAGATGAAACGCGCACTGATCTACTACACCGAGGACACCCAACTCCTCAACGAGGGCCAGCATCACGACCAGGCCAGCTCCACGCTGGACATATTCGTGAACTGTTACAATCAGCGCCAGCACGGTTGCCGCGACGAACGTCCGCCGCACCTGCGCCGCTATTCCTGAGCCTCCCAGCCACACGACCCACGAGCAGCCCGCCCCGCGCGACGGGACCCGATACCCGATGAACGATCAGCAACTCCTGCGTTACAGCCGGCAAATCATGCTTCCCCAACTGGATGTCGAGGGCCAGCAGCGCCTGCTGCAAAGCCATGCGCTGATCATCGGCATGGGTGGGCTGGGCTCGCCGCTGGCCCTGTACCTGGCGGCCGCCGGCGTGGGCCGGCTGACCCTGGTGGATTTCGACACGGTGGACCTGTCCAACCTGCAACGGCAGATCCTGCACGGCGAAGCGGACATCGGCCGCACCAAGGTGGCCTCCGCGGCAGACAGCCTGCGGGCGCTGAACCCCGACGTCGAACTGCACACCATCGACCGGCGCCTCGACGGCCCGGCGCTGCAGGCCGCGGTGGCTCAGGCCGACGTGGTGCTGGACGCCAGCGACAACTTCACCACCCGCTTCGAGATCAACCGCGCCTGCGTGCAGTCCGGCACCCCGCTGGTGTCCGGCGCCGCGGTGGGCCTCGAGGGCCAGGTCTCGGTGTTCCCGAACCGGGGGGACGACGACCCCTGCTACCGCTGCCTCTACCAGGAGCAGGGGGACGAGCAGGACGCCGGCAACTGGGCCAGCTGCAGCGAGACCGGCGTGCTGGCGCCGGTAGTGGGCATCATCGGCAGCATTCAGGCCGCCGAGGCCATCAAGGTGCTCACCGGCCTGGGCACGACACTGGCCGGGCGCCTGCTGGTGCTGGACGCCAGCGGCATGGAATTCCGCCAGATGCGCCTGCCCCGTGACCCCCACTGCCCCGTCTGCCATCGACGCGACGCCGCAGAGGCCTCGGCATGAGCGACAACGGGCGGCCCGCCCTGATCCCGCGCCGGCTGATCAACCAGATGCTGGCCCAGGCCCAGCAGTCCCCCGGCGCCGAGATCTGCGGGCTGATCGGCGCCCGCGACGGCCACCCCCGCCACTGCTACCCGGTGGCCAACGCCGCTCGGCAGCCGGCCCACCGCTATCAAATGGACCCGGCCGGTCAGATCGCCGCGATGCGCCGGCTGCGGGAGCGCGACGAGAACCTGTACGCGATCTACCATTCCCACCCGGACACCCCGCCGACCCCGTCTGCGGAGGACCTGCGCCAGGCCGCCTACCCGGACGCGCTGTACATCATCGTCTCCCTGGCCACCGAGGGCACACTGGAACTGCGGGCCTTCCGGCTCCGCAATGACGGCTGCGAGGCGATAGACATCGTCCTGGAATGAACCCGCAAACAGGCATTCCATTTACCTGAAAAATACTGATGAATTTCCACGCATGGCCGATAACGTGACGTAGATCACAGTTTGGCCGGGCCCGCGCCCCCCGAAGGAAGTTCGAACAGATGAAAAAAAAACCGCTCCTGCCACTTGCCCTGCTGCTGGGACTCCTGCTGCCCGGCACGTCACTACTGGCCGCAGACGACACCGAGAGCGTGCTCACCGGCGCCGGCGCCCATTTTGCGTGGATCGTGTTCGACGCGCTGAAGGAAGACCTGGAAAAGAAGACCGGCCGCAAGGCCCGGCTGCTGGGTGAGAACTCGATGCTGGGCGTCGGCTGCAAGGCCGGCATCAAGGCCGCGAAACAAAACAGCCTCGACAACGAGACCTTCGGCTTCGTGTGCTGCCCGCTCAGCGACGAGGAGATCGAGCACGAACGGCTCATCGTCTACCCGCTGGCGAAAGAGCCCATACTGATCCTGACCAACACCGCCAACCCGGTGGACGACCTCGGCATCGACCAAGTGCGCGCCATCTTCCGCGGCGAGATCACCAACTGGAAAGAAGTGGGCGGCCGGGATCAGGCCATCGTCGTGGTCACCCGCCTGCACTGCAAGAAACGCCCCGGGCACTGGAAGACCATCCTGCCGTCGGCAAAGGCATTCCGCCAACAGCGCATCAACGTCAAGAGCGCCGCCGCGGTGGTGCAGCGGGTCAGCGATTTCAGCGGCGCCATCGGTCACACCGGCTCCACCTGGCTGTTCAAACCCGAGGACAACGTGAAGGCCATCTCCATCGGCGGGGTGAAGCCCACCGCGGCCAACCTCGCGGCGGGCACCTACCCGTTCTTCCGCCAGATGTCGGCCATCACCAGCCGCGAGCCGTCGGCAGACGTGGTAAAACTCATCCACGAGGCGCAGACCGGCGCCGCGTTCCAGAGCGTCGCCAAACGCTTCGAGCTACTGCCGCTCAATTCCGCCCGTTGAGCGTTCCGTAGTGCACAAGCCATGGGTCAACCGATGAGCCTCGCCATGTCATGCTGAAAACCTACCGCGCACGCCTGATCTTCTATTTCCTGCTGCTGATGGTATTCCTGGGCACGGCCCTGGCCCTCAGCTACGGCTACGCGCGCCAAGTGATCCTCGACGAGGCGGACAACAGCCTGACCACCACCGGCAGCCTGTTGAGCGGCAACATGGCACTGCAGGAGGACCAGCTGAGACATTATGCCGAGGTCATCAGCAGCCACCCGCTGATCCAGGAATACCTGTTCATGGTCACCGGGGTCGGGGCCGAACCCGCCGCACTGGAGAAACTGTACCAGCGCAACTTCGCGGAGCTGCCCGTCGACCGCGCAATATTCTTCGACTCCGAAGGCCGCCCGCTGGGAGAGGCATCGCCGCAATCCCTGCAACAACAGATCCGGGAATTCTCCCGCCACTCCGCCGACAACCTGTTCTTCCGCCTGACCGACGACGGCCTGGAACTCATCGCCTGGTCGGATATCCAGTACCAGAACGAAACCGTGGGACGCATCATGCTGACCGTGACCCTGGACCGCGACTGGATCGCCCAGCATCGCTTCCTGGGAGGCGGATACCTGTTCATCGAGAAAAACCACATCGTGCAGTCCAGCAGCCTGGAGCAGTTCCGCGGCAAGGCCTTCCTTCCCCGCGACCAGCGCGTGGTCATCGACGGCGTTCTCTACCACGTACGCCCGATATCCCTGGCCGGCGAGGGCCAGTCACTCACCCACCTCTGGTACGGCATCTCCGAGCAAACCCTGCTGGACAAGCTGAATCACTACAGCCGCATGATCACCCAACTCGCCATCGCCGGCGCACTGGTGATACTGCTGATGGGCCTGACCATCGTGCGCGGCTTCAACCGGCCACTGAAGCAGCTCACGCAAATCACCGAGGCCGTCGCCCAGGGCGACCTGCCCAAGCTCGACAAATCGGCGCAGAGCAACGAGATTGCAACGCTGGTGAATCGTTTCTCGGAAATGCTGCAGGCACTGCGGGAGAAACAGCAGGAGGTCGACCGGGTGCACCAGCAACTGAAAGAGTCCGCCCTCACCGACTCGCTGACCGGGCTCTACAACCGGCGCCACCTCAGCGAGGTGTTCCCCAAGCTGCTATCGGAGGCCAACCGGGACCATCAGTATCTGAGCGGCATCCTGCTGGACCTGGATCACTTCAAACCCATCAACGACGAATATGGTCACCCGGTGGGCGACCTGTGCCTGCACCACATTGCCGGAATACTGAAAGACACTTCACGGGCCAGCGACTACGTGTTCCGCATCGGCGGAGAAGAGTTCCTGGTGCTCAGCCTGCATCGCAACCCGGACAGTGGCGAGCATCTCGCCAGCAAGATTCGCAAGACCCTGGAGCGCAATGCCTGCATCTTCGGCGACACCGCCATCGCCCTCACCACCAGCATCGGCATCAGCCAGGCCGACCCGTTGCGCCCCCCCACCGAAGCGCTCTCGCAAATGCTGCAGCAGGCCGACCAGGCCCTGTATCGCGCCAAGGCCGAAGGGCGCAACCGGGTACGCGTCTACCAGCCCCCGAACACGCCCCCGGGCCGCACCCTGAAGCTGGTGAACAAAACGCCGGACCCGCGTCC
>Ga0256830_1002572_pt1:0-5000 | contig 11826 bp, 4 predicted proteins | sample 128326metaG_FD_190537 | JGI IMG/M metagenome (GOLD analysis project Ga0256830, IMG submission 190537) | Hydrothermal vent microbial communities from Lau Basin, Pacific Ocean - 128-326 | ecosystem: Environmental > Aquatic > Marine > Hydrothermal vents | place: Pacific Ocean: Lau Basin...
CTCGAGCTCGTCGCGGCGCTCCACCATGTAGTTGCCGCCCTGGGAGTTCGTCGCCCGGCTCTTGAACAGCAGGAACCAGGCGCCGACGGGGCCGTAGGCGTCCTTGAAGCGGACCGGGATGAAGCGCACTTCCTGGCAGGTCATCTCGGCGCCGGCCTGGATGGTGAAGTAGGCCGACGAACCCGAGTTCCACGGCGGGTACCAGGCGCGCCCCATGCCCTCGCCGGAGCTGCGCGGCTTGAAGACGTGCACGGCGCCGCCCATCGCCACCAGGACCGCCTTCGCCTTGAAGACGTAGAACTTGTTCTCGCGCACCGAGAAGCCCACGGCGCCGGCGATGCGGTTGCCGTCCAGGATCGGCCCGACGATGAAGACCCGCTCGTAGATCTCGCCCACGCCGTCCTGAAGCAGGGCGTTCTTGGCCGCCTCGGCGACCACGACCTTGTAGGACTCGCCGTTGATCATCAACTGCCAGCGGCCCTCATGGACGTAGTTGCCGTTCTCGTCCTTCCAGATGGGCAGCCCCCACTTCTCGAAAAGGTGGACGGTGGAATCGACGTGGCGGGCGATCGAGGCGACCAGGTCCTCGCGGGTGATGCCCATCAAGTCGTTGCGGACGTAGTCCACGTAGTCCTTGACGGTGTTGGTCCCGTCCTTGAGTCCGACGTACTGGTTGATGGCCGACAAGCCCATCGCCACCGCGCCCGAGCGGTCCACGGCGGCCTTGTCCACCAGCGTCACCTTCAGCCCGTGTTGCTTGGCCCAGTAGGCCGCCTCCACCGCGGCGCCGCAGGCCGCCATGCCGCCACCGAGAATCAACAGATCGGTTTCAACGACAACATCTTCGAATTGCTGTGGCATTCCTTCCGTCCTCCTTCCTCACTTCGCCAGAGTGAACACTTCATTCAGCCCCAGCGAAGCAGGTTCGGTGAACAACACGGGGCTGTTGAGATCAGCCTTGGTTTCCCATCCGCCGTCCGGCACGGCCGAGCCCTCCGGAGTGGTGCGGATGGGGAATTTGAAGCGCTTGATGCTTCCGTTGCGGAACTTGACGGTCCACATGATCGAGTCTGTGGAGCGCATCGGCGTCACCTGCGCGCCCAGCGGCACGAAGTCCGCGTAGCCGCGGATCTCCACCGCCTGGGTCGGACAGATCTTGACGCAGTTGTAGCACTCCCAGCACATGGAGACGTCCCGGTTGTAGGCCTTCATCTTCTCCTTGTCCAGGACCATGAGATCGTTGGGGCAAATGTACTGGCACGCGGTCTTGTCCAGCGCTTTGCACCCATCGCACTTTTCAGCATTGACGTAGCTTGGCATTCCTGTACCTTCCTACTTTCCGAAGGGCGCGCTCGATGGTTCGGGCCGCCCTCTCTAGCGTCAGATCCTACCCTATAAACAGATCTTAAGGTCTTATAATCGTAATTGTCAACAAGCCGAACCGCTTTTCCTCGCTCCGCCGCGAACCGCCCCGGCCCTACGGATGGCCCCGCCCCGGTGCCCGTCGCGCCCGGAAGCCGCCGCTTCGCGCCAAGTACTTTGCATCACGGGGGTTCCCGGCATCTGGACGCCTCGCCCCGCGGGCGCCGCGAGAACCGGGGAAGGCCCGTGCGCGGTGGCTCGCCTGCGCCGCCGCACGCCGGTCGGATGCACCGGAGCCGCCGCCTGAGCACATGCACGCGTAATTCCAGATAGAATACTCCTGAATTATCAACCTTCTGGAATCTGCACCCCGGCGTCAGGAACGCAGGATCGCGCTGCACCTGCGGGATTTGCCCCACTCGCGCCGCCGGGGCCCTGCCCGGGCAGCCTACTCCGCCGCCCCGCCCGATAGTATGGTTGCAGAGGTTCTATGGCGAATCGGTTTCGAAGTTGGGTTGGAAGCATCGCCGTCGCCGGAGGGTTCTTCGTGACGGCCGCTGCACTCCACGCCGCGCGGCTCGAAGTCGGCCCCGGCAAGCCGTTCGCGAAACCCTGCGAGGCTTTCGCCGCCGCCGACGACGGCGACTTGATCGAGATCGACGCCTCCGGCGACTACGACGGCGACGTCTGCGTCATCCGGCCGGACAATCTCACCATCCGGGGCGTCGGCGGACGGGCGAGGATCGACGCCGCCGGCAAGCACGCCCAGGGCAAGGGCATCTGGGTCATCGACGGCGACAACGTCACCGTCGAGAACATCGAGTTCTCCGGCGCGAAGGTGCCGGACCGCAACGGCGCCGGCATCCGCATCCAGGGCCGGAACCTGACCGTGCGCAACTGCTACTTCCACGACAACGAGGACGGGATCCTCGGCGGGCACGGCCTGGGCCACATCGTCATCGAGTACTCCGAGTTCGCCCGCAACGGCTACGGCAACGGCTACACCCACAACATCTACATCGGCCACACCGAGCGTTTCACGCTGCGCTACTCCTATTCCCACGACGGCATCTCCGGCCACCTCGTGAAATCCCGGGCCGCCGAAAACTACATCCTCTACAACCTCCTCGACACGGCCGGCGGCACGAGCAGCTACGAGATCGACCTGCCGAACGGGGGATTCGCGCTGGTTATGGGAAACGTCGTTCGCCAAGGGCCGCGCAGCGAGAACTCCGTGCTGCTCACCTACCGGGAGGAAGGGCCCGACGAGCGGAACCCGTCCGAGCAGCTCATCGTCGTCCACAACACGTTCATCAACGACCGGCCCCGCGGCACTTTCATTCGCCTGGCGGCCGGCGTCGCCACGCCCGCCCTGGTGCGGAACAACATCTTCGTCGGGCCCGGCGCCCTGGTTTCCCAGCCGGGCGCACGCCTGGAAGGCAACCTTCACAGTCTGGACCCGGGCGTCGTCGGCGGCCGCGAGGAACACTACCGCCTGCGGCAGGATTCCCCGGCGGTGGACGCCGGCGGCGACCCCGGCGAGTTCAACGGCATCTCGCTGCGTCCTACCCGCCACTACCTCCACCCGGCCTGCGGAGAGGGGCGCGCCCTCGTGGGCGGCTGGGATCTGGGGGCCTTCGAGTTCGGCGGGCGGATGGCGCCGCTGGAGGACGCGCCGGAGCGATGCCGCTCCCAGGCCGGCGACGCCCCGGTGGCTGTGGTCAATGCGGCTACCTTCGCTTTCGGGCCGCTGGCCCCGGGCTCGCTGGTGTCGCTTTTCGGCGAGGCCCTGGCCGACCGGGAGGAAGCGGCGGAGACGATTCCCCTGCCCCGAAGCCTCGCCGGCGCCACGGTGATGCTCGACGGAGTGCCGCTGCCGCTCTACTACGCATCCCCCGGCCAGATCAACGCCCAGCTCCCGGTCGGGATCACACCGGGACCGGCCCGCCTGACGTGCATCCGCGGCGGCGCGGAAGGCCCGGACGCCGTACTGGCCCTCGAGGAGTCCGGCCCAGGCGTCTTCACCTATCCCGGCACGGACCGCGCAATCGCGATCAACAACAAGGACTGGACTCTCAACAGCCCGGACAACCCGGTCCGGCCGGGCGAGGTCCTGGTGGTCTACGTGACCGGCCAGGGGCCGGTCGAGCCCCCGGTTCCTACGGGCGAGGCTGCCCCCGAGGCCCCGCTGAGCTACGCTTCGCTGCCCGCCTCGGCGACGATCGGCGGCAAGCCGAGCGACGTGTTGTTCCTCGGCCTGGCCCCGGGGATGGTCGGGGTGGCGCAAGCAAACCTGGCGGCGCCCGACGTGGCGGCGGGCGAACAGCCTTTGGTCCTCACCGTCGGCGCGCGGACCAGCCCGCCAGTCAGGGTGTTCGTCGGCCGGTGAAGCGGAAACGAGCGGCTGAAAACACGAAAGGCCCGGCCGCTGGGGCCGGGCCTCGGGTTATCAATCGGGCGACGTCCTACTCTCCCACGCGGTTGCCCGCGCAGTACCATCGGGGCTGAGGGGCTTAACTGCCGTGTTCGGGATGGGAACGGGTGTTTCCCCCTCGCTATGGTCACCCGAAACTTGTGAGAGGTTTTCGGGTCGCGATCTGAATATTGACGGGCGCCGCCTGTTCCTGTCGCGCCGCGGAACCGCTTCGTGCAAAGAGCAAATCTTATGGTCAAGCCGAACGGGCTATTAGTAGCGGTTAGCTCAACGCATTGCTGCGCTTACACATCCGCCCTATCAACCTGGTAGTCTTCCAGGGCCCTTCTTAGCGGCATTACCCGCTTGGGAGACCTCATCTTGGGGTGGGCTTCGCGCTTATATGCATTCAGCGCTTATCCCGTCCGAACTTCGCTACCCAGCTGTGCCACTGGTGTGACAACTGGATCACAAGAGGTTCGTCCGGCCCGGTCCTCTCGTACTAAGGCCAGCTCCCCTCAAGTCTCCTGCGCCCACCGCAGATAGGGACCGAACTGTCTCGCGACGTTCTGAACCCAGTTCACGTACCGCTTTAATGGGCGAACAGCCCAACCCTTGGGAGCTTCTTCACCCCCAGGATGCGATGAACCGACATCGAGGTGCCAAACCGGAGCGTCGATGTGGACTCTTGACTCCGATCAGCCTGTTATCCCCGGCGTACCTTTTATCCGTTGAGCGATGGCCCTTCCATACGGGACCACCGGATCACTAAGCCCTGCTTTCGCACCTGCTTGACTTGTAGGTCTCGCAGTCAACCCGGCTTCTGCCTTTGCACTCGATGGCGGATTTCCAAGCCGCCTGAGCCGAGCTTCGGGCGCCTCCGTTACCGTTTAGGAGGCGACCGCCCCAGTCAAACTACCCGCCTATCAGGGTCCCTCGACCCGCTGAGGGCCGTAGGTTAGAATTCCAGTAATACCAGGGTGGTATCTCACCGGCGGCTCCCCCGAGCCCGAAAGCCCGGGTTCGAAGCCTCCCACCTATCCTGCGCAGATATTACCGAAACTCACTGATAGGGTGTAGTAAAGGTGCACGGGGTCTTTCCGTCTTGCGGCGGGCATCCGGCGTCTTCACCGGAACCACAAGTTCGCCGGGCGGGTTGTTAAGACAGTCCCCAGATCGTTACGCCATTCGTGCAGGTCGGAACTTACCCGACAAGGAATTTCGC
>Ga0256830_1002572_pt1:10000-11826 | contig 11826 bp, 4 predicted proteins | sample 128326metaG_FD_190537 | JGI IMG/M metagenome (GOLD analysis project Ga0256830, IMG submission 190537) | Hydrothermal vent microbial communities from Lau Basin, Pacific Ocean - 128-326 | ecosystem: Environmental > Aquatic > Marine > Hydrothermal vents | place: Pacific Ocean: Lau Basin...
GCCACCGCCGAGCACCTCCGCCAGCTCAAAGAGACGCTGGATCGGCGCCTCGACTCCCTCGAAGCCACCCTGAACGCCGACCTGGCGTTCCACCACGTCATCTTCATCGCCTCGGCCAACCGGCTCTGCGTGCGGCTCTTCTCGGCCATGCACGAGGCCCTCGCCAGCGCCATGCGGATCACCTCGCGGCAGGTGAATTGGAGCCACACCCTTTCCTACCACCGGCGCATCTACGACGCCATCTACGCCCGGGACGCCGAGCGCGCCCGCGAAACCATGCGCGCCCACCTGATCGACGCCCGCCGCATCCTGGCCGAGCTCGAGCAGCCCCACCGCGCCGTCGAGCCGGTCTTCGTCCTGCCGCCGGCCGAGAACTCCGAGCGGGAGGAGAGTCGCCGATGAGAGCCTTCTCCCAGCTTGCCCTCCTCTGCCTGGCCGCGCTCCTGCCCTTCGCCGGGCCGGGACAGCAAGGCCCGCCGAAACCCCAGCCCACCTACCGCGACGTCTCCTACGGCCCCTACCTGGAGAACCGCCTAGACTTCTGGCAGGCCGAGACGGCCGGGCCGGCGCCCCTAGTGATCTTCATCCACGGCGGCGGCTTTCGCAGCGGGAGCAAGCGGTCGATCAACGCCCGAACCTTCCGGCGCCTGCTGGCGGCCGGCATTCACATGGCCTCCGTCGAGTACCGCTTCGTCCAGGTGAAACCCCTGCCGGCCGCCCACGAGGATTGTAAGAGAGCATTGCAGTTTTTGCGCTCGAAGGCCGCCGACTGGAAGATCGACCCGCGGCGCATCGGCGCTTTCGGCGGCTCGGCCGGGGCGCAACTGGCGATGTGGCTCGCCTTCCACGACGACATGGCCGAGCCCGGCAGCCCGGACCCGATCGCCCGGCAGTCCACCCGGCTGGCCGCCGTCGCCACCACGGGCGGGCAAACCACCATGGCCATGGACTGGTGGTTCGAACACGTCCCCGGCTACGACCGCCCTCACCGCGACCCGATGGAGCTCTACGGCACTCGCGATCCGGAAAAGATGCGGCGGATCGTGGCGGACATCTCCGCCTTGAATCTCGTTTCGCCCGATGATCCACCCATCTTCATGGCCTACCGGATGGCCCCGGACGATCCCGTGCCGAACGACCCGAAGCGCGCCCGCGGCTGGAAAGTCCATCACGTCGTCTTCGGCCTCGCACTGAAGAAGAAGATGGACGCCCTGGGCGTCGAGGCCGACCTGCGATACCCCGGCGCCCGGTCCCGCTACGCTTCCATCGCTGACTTCTTCCTGGCGAAACTGAAGCCATGAGGCGTCCCCGCCCGCAACAGGCCGCGACGGGTCGGTCCGCTGCGCCGAGACCGCAGCCTCCGCTTCCGATTCTGGCCGCGCTCGCCATACTGTTCGCCACCCTCCCGGCGGCGGCCCAAGTCTCAGCGGCCGCCCGAAAGCTGCACGCAGAGGCGCTCGTCTTCGACGGCCATGTTCACATCGGGACGCGGCAGTTCTACCGGGGCGGCAGCATCGCCGACCGCTACCCGGACGGCCAGGTCGATCTGCCCCGCATCCGCAGAGGCGGCGTGGACGCGCTGATGTTCACACTCTACGTCCGCGAGGAGTACTACCCGGCGCGGTACGAGACGAAGCAGGCCCTGCGGCTGATCGACGCCGCCCTCGAGCAGATCGAGCGCAACCGGGACCAGATCGAAGTCGCCTTGACGGCCGAGGACGTCGAACGGATCGTCCGGGCCGGCAAGGTCGCCGCCGTGCTCGATCTCGAAGGCGGCTTCGACCTGGACGGCGACCTCGGCGTCCTCCGCTCCCTCTACCGTCTCG
>Ga0256830_1002573_pt1 | contig 11825 bp, 10 predicted proteins | sample 128326metaG_FD_190537 | JGI IMG/M metagenome (GOLD analysis project Ga0256830, IMG submission 190537) | Hydrothermal vent microbial communities from Lau Basin, Pacific Ocean - 128-326 | ecosystem: Environmental > Aquatic > Marine > Hydrothermal vents | place: Pacific Ocean: Lau Basin | collected...
GCAGGACGCGTGCCAGTTCCGCATCGGCAACCAGTATTTCTCCCTTGCGACCTGCCACGATGCCAATCGGTGCAAGAAAACGAAGCCCGGGCCGCGCCCACTCCCAGACACTCAACTCACCACGCCTTACATCAAAATTAAATATTGCCTGACGACTGACATCGGTCACAAAAACACGCCCATCTTCATCCACCATAACCGCCTGTGGACGTTGCAAAACATCTGGATCAATCTGTTCTTCCCCCAACCCGGCAATCCAGCGTAGTGCCGAGGTAAACCCATTGCTCGAAGTCTCATCGGCAGTAAAATTTGCTTCTCCTGTTAGCTCGCCCACATAACGATACCGCGGCACTTCTGGCAACGCAGGCCAGATACGATCAGCATCACTTGATTTAATCTTAAACTCGAAATGGGCAGGAGCCGTTGAACAACCTGACAATACCGACAGGCACAATAAACAAAGCCACAGACCTGTTCCATACCCGACTAAAGAATAGCGAGACGATAAAATACGTTTCATTTTTCTGGCACAGAAGCAGGGACAGGATAATGCAGCTTCATCACTTGAACTCTCGCTGCCGCAACATCTGACAGATACAGCCAGTTTTCATGCAAATCCATGTCGGCTAACTGCATAGTCATTACTGACTCTGCCAGCATTGATATTTTATGCTCACGGCTCTCGTTGAAAAACAACAATGAATTATCAAACGCATCAGCAACAATAATCCGGCCAACATCATCAACCCGCATGGCAACAGGCTGTCTAAGCTCACCTCGCCCGATAGTCTGTAGATAACGGCCATCCAGATCAGTCACCACGATTTGAAGTTGCAATTTATCCAGCAAATATATTTTATCGCCTTTTACTGCCATTGCGATGAGACCGGAAATCGGGGCATTGCTTTCATCCACCGGATGTAGAGTCTTAACCAAACGCCCCAGCTTGTTAAACACCAGAATCTGATTATAAAAAGCATCGGCAACCAGAATTCGGCCACGAGTAAAATCCTCGGCAATGGCAACCGGTTGCTTTAAGTTGAAGTCTTTAATTTCACGCAGAAGACGGCCATTACGATCCAGATACAGAATGCGGCTTTGCAGAGAATCACTCACATAAAGATATTCACCCGCAACAGCAATGATGCGCGTAGCCGGTGTCACCTGCATACGATAGTAAACGGAGAACACTTCACGTCGCATATCATAACGCAAAATAGCCTGGCGACCTGCATCAGCGATATAAACATAATCTGCCCATGCCGCTACAGAAACAGGACGACCTAATTGAATATAACCTCCAGCAGCAGGCGATGCTGAACCGGACTCCTGAATACCACTATCAATATTGCGCCAGACAGTAAGCAAACTTTTTGCAGAACCTGAAACAGGGTAAGAAGTAGATAGATCAGCACATGCGAACAAGGCTGGAATTAGAAGTAGACATAGTAACGTTTTATAGAAAGACTTCAGGGAGGAAAAAATAATTTTAGGAGAGGATGTATAATACATACAGTTATCCTGTTACCAAACACCGGGGCCAGCCGTAGAGTGTCCACCCTGAATTTTGCTCTTCAGGCCTGACCGTCCAGAATGGCAGAGATCACAATTTTCAACGCCCCATGCAATTTCATCATTATGGCACATACCACAAAATTTGCCGTCAATGATTTCCTGCATAGTCACATTATTGCTACCTGCACGCATTTCAAATCCCAGTTCAAAATGGCATACTTTGCAACGAAAACGAATACGATGAAACCAGTGTGGAAATATAACTGGCGGCATACCTTCCCGTTCTGCACGCTTATTCAGAATAACATCACCATATTCCGCCTGTACTGGAAAGGTCCAGAACAGGATACTGCCAGTCAGAACCAACCACATATACTTTTGCATCGCCGCACCTGCTTTGGCTATTTCCGGCTTTTCATTTTCACCTGCTCCAGCTTTTCTCTTGGAACACTATGACAACGATCACACTCTGTCAGAGGAAAGGCCACTGCACCATGACAACGACCACAATATTCCCCCTCCAGAATTTTCATCATAGTAATAGGATTTGCACCTTTCTTTGAAATGAAGTATTTTTCATGACAATTTTTGCAATCAAGCCAGAGAGTATGAGCTCGGTGTGGAAAACGCACCACAGGCATTTCCCCTGTGTTTTCAAGAAAAAGATCATTATCCCTTATACGCACTTTCGTTTCTGGCCGTATATTGGTTCGAGGATTAATCACGCCCTGCTCCAGTGCTTTCACCCAGTCAACCATATTGCCACTCGTATCCTGTGGTAATTTTGATAATGCTTCGGCAGGTTCCTGGAGTATATCGATTGAAGCACCATCCGGATCATGAATATTATCATCTGTAAGTGGACGCCATTTTGAACCCGCATGGGACAGCCACGGTAATAATAATGCCACCATTAAAAACAGCACATAAAACCAGCCGTTGTATTTCATGTAAAAACTCACGCCATTAACCCGGAATAAAGAAACCGGAACTTCGAATTGCACGAACAATTTGTTTGGTAGATTCCTCGCAGGTTTCCACAGCTTTTTCATACTCGCCTTTTTCTGCATATTCTTCTGCTTTTTTTCTCAATGCTGCCGCCTTGTCGAGAAACTTCTGAGCTCTCGCTCTAGTCTTTGGGTTTTTCATTTTTTCTTCCAGCAACAGGGTAACCAGCATCTTATGCGTATCATTTCGATCAAGCTCATAAAGGTATTCATCTTTACTATTCTCAAAATGCAAGGTTCGAACGAGAACATCACCATCACGCAACCCGCTAATGGCTGTTTTAATATCCACATATACTTTATCAAGCACTTTGCGCGCACTAAATGGCTGCCCTGCCTCCATCAACTCTATGGATTTAGCAATTTCAGCATCAGCAATGTTTTTAATTTTATCAGTTTTATCACCCGCCCCTTTTTCCTCGCCAATTCTCTGTATCGCATCAAGCAGGGCATTCACGCTTTTCAATCGCCTATCAAACAAACTACGCTCATTATCATCGACAACCTTCTGTTTTCCGGCAGTCTTTACCGCACGAAACATCATCTCAGTCGCATGAAATAATAACTCAGCAGCCGCAGCATTTTTACCTGCATCCATATACACAAGCGCATTTTGATAAAGATCATTAGCAGCACGGTATAGCGACTTGACATTCTCATCATTACTTGCCTTAACCTTTTGCGCTGCCGAAGAAACCTCAAGCAATCTTTTTACAAACTTAACTTGTTGTTCCGTTTGCTTCATTGTTTTGTGTAGCTTGTTTTCACTATGAGTCGCACCAACACCAGAAATATCCAGCATTAACAAAACAATTATTATGAACGCAGATAATTTCATTGGACTCTCACTATATTACAAAGAAGATATTTCACCCATAAATTTCTCATAATGTTAAACCACCAAGGCGTAATGCTCTAACTAGAGTTTTATTTCCCTTTTCCAGAAGAATAATTGCCTCATCCACAGCACCACCTTTAAATGATTCATCAGCCTTAATTACCAGCTCTTCATTCTTATTGATCAGCATTCTTATTAATGGTAATTTTTTTCTATTTTCTGGCGGGTTTGTATCCAGAATAATATTAATCAGCAACGTATAATTTTCATTTCTTTGTAATTCATAATTATACTCATCCTCAGGTGTTGCAAAATCCAGTGCATAAATAACCGTCTCATCCTTTCTTGCATCACTTAGCGCACGCTCCAACATATCCGCAGCTTCTGACAAAGGAACAAGTGCCTGTTTTGGTTCGCCAGACTGATATATGGCCTCTGATTTTTTAATTAGTGCATTCAATTTTTCCGCATCAAGGATACCTTTAACTTTATCCTTGGGAAGACGATTAAACAGGCCACTGAAACTTTTTATTCTTGAATGAAGAGAGTCATACTGCTCGCGTGCAATCTCCGCCTCTTTCTCTTTATTGACAACCAAACGAAAGGCAACAGATATATTTTGCAGACTCTTCTGTATTGCAAGATCGCTCTTATCGAAATCTCCCTTATCAAACATTAATTTTGCCGTATCATAATGCTTATGAGCTGCTTCCAAAAGTGAAACAGCTTCCTCATTGCCACTATCCATCACTTCTTTTGCGCGCCTTGATTTGGTCAAAATATACCCAAGCAGGTTGAGTTTATTAAGTGTTGCCTTTTTTTTCTTGTCTATTTTAGATGGCAACGAAGCGGTTGTTTCAGCAGAAAATAGTTCAGTAGTATATGGCTGAAGATATAATATCCCTGCCAACACAATCAAACCTGACAACAAACCTGGCTTATAAAAATAGGACATTCTCACTTTCCACTTAATAGAACAATCATCTCATTTCCCGGCCTTTTTTTTATTTTTGGTTTTTTTGGCTTTTGGTTTAGAATGACACACCCGGCAAGTTTTCGCCGTAATTGGAAAGGCAACCTTGCCATGACATACCCCACACTTCTCACCAAGCAAAATGGCCGCCATACTGATCTGATTTGCACCCTTCTGTGGAATAAATATTGCCGGATGACAATTCGAGCAGTCAAGCCATTCTGTATGTTGTTTATGTGGATAGACTACATCTGGCATAGAACCTTTTACTTCGCGAACAATATTAAGATCCATAATGATTGGCTTGGCATTGGGATCCAGCCGATCGTAACGCGGGTTTATTTTTCCTTTTTCAAGGGACTTAACCCAGTCAACATAATTTCCTGCTTTTCCTTCAATGAGATTTGAAAAAGCTTCCTTTGGGGGTTGCAAGGTATTTGCCCCTTCACTGTCAGGATCATGAATCCCATCACGGGTTGGCGGCAGATTTTTTTCCTTTTTCTCTTTCATCAACCGATTAAAGGTATTTGGATCGGCGGCAAAAGGTGATTGCATTGAAAATGAAAACAGAACAATTACTGCAATAAATACTGGTAATTTACGGTATGAAAATTTTATAAGTGATAGTTTCATCTGCGCCTCCCTATTGGGTCGTCTTGCTTTTATCTTTTGTCGGCACATTTAACCTGTTTAAAGTGCTGCCATGAACCTGCGTCTTCAAGCCATCTTTACCCGAGTGACAGAGATTACAGTTTTCTACAGACCAGGCAATTTCACCATTGTGGCAAGCACCACAATATTGTCCATCGATAATCTTAAGCATATCAATACCGCTACCACCGGCCTTGAATTTAAACCCCAGATCAGCGTGACAAACCTTGCAGCGAAAGCGAATACGATGAAACCAGTGAGGAAATATAACAGGCGGCATTCCTTCTGCTTCTGCATTTTCATTTAACACAAGATCACCATATTCTGCGTATGCCGAGCTAATACTTCCAGAGCCAATAAACCCTAGCAGCAAAACCAGCATTAACAGGCTCAGCCTTTCAGATCGATCTATATAAAAATAATTAGTCATATGTTTCTCCACCAAACCATTAGTACCATAACATTTTCCCAACAATCTAAAACTAGTTACCAAACAATCTTTTCACCCTGAACATCAATATATTATAGGAAGTCGAATTTATTTTAGAAAGACGAAGACTTAATCGCATCTGTAATCGCCCAACAGTATAGTCCAACCTGTTTTCCCATATACGTCTTTCCTGTATTTCTCTATTTATATAAACAGGTCTTGTTAACTCTGTATCAAATTTAAAATCTGAAATGAAGTGTAACCGGGGGACATTAAAAAACATCACATGACGATAAACAATATTTGCCGACGATGTTGTTGCAAACCCACCCGAGGGAATATTAGGCAAATCATTTTTTATTGCATTAATAGTTAAATTCCCTGTCCATGCAGATTTTCGCGTCAATGTCTGGGTACTGGTCAGTTGTAGGTTGATTAACTGATAAATTTCATCTTGAGGGCTGGAAACTGTACGCGAATCACTTCCCATCAATCGAAGGTAAACATTACCAATCCCTTCACCATTCCTCCAGGTGAAGGATAAACTGTTATTGATTCTATTAATGTTTTCTGCGATTGTGTCGTATTCAGTAACAAAACTCTGACTAAAATTAGTACTGTATTCAATCCCCGGACGTGTACTGTAACGCCGCAATATATTATGACCCAGCTGCCCGGTCAGATGTTGCCCCTGGAATTCACCACCACTGCGATTCAAAATATTTGCCGAGGCATTCCAGTTGTACTGAAATTTACTCAACTCTATCATCATAGGATTATATCTTGCCCCAACTGACTGAGTGGATGTAAACAGGCTGGAATTACTGTTTTCCGTATTATTCGCGGTCAAGTTCCCGGTCAACCGAAATTCACGCGAAACATCATAGTTAATACCACCGTATGCATTTAGTGTTTTACTATCAGCAATAACATTACCATTCTCATTAAGCGAGGCATAATATCTTGCACCTGCATTGCCATAAACAGGTTTACCCTGTGGCCGCCAGAAAGAATTGCTTGTTATCTGCAACTGCCTGTTATTATTAACAAACCCTGTTGTATCATCTTCAGTCTCAACAATGCTGGCCATGTTCTCCATTGAGAAATATGAATCAGGCCTATAACTGTGACGTGCAATACCATTATTCCGCAGATAGTTGATACCGCTAGAACGACGCTGTGCTTTTTCTCTGCTACCATCAAAATTCAACTGATGACGGTTTATAACCTTACCAAGATTAAGCGTGTACAGATCACTAATATCATCTGCTTCACCTTCAGTTCTTTGCAGATTCTTGTCGTAAGTTGCCTGTACATTCATAGAATTATCAGGGCTACGATATTTTTGAGATAAGCCATAGCGTGCATTAGAATAAGGTTTACTTCCTAACGCCTCACCGGTCACCCGGCTATCCTGACTATCAAAGTGTAATTCAAATGGAAAGCGGCTTTGTGGCAACATCAACAGCTGTGCATTACCGGTGACAATTTCACCATTCGAAGTACCATTAGTTTCTCGATCCAGGCGATTATACGTTAGCCCCATGCCGCCATTTAAACGGGCAAACCAGGGTTGCCACAGAAATGTATTTCCCTTCAGGTTTACGGTTGCCAGCTTACGAACCTGATCTTCACTCTGGTCATAATTTTCCATACGATGCTCATAAGTTACATCACCCCAATAGCGAACTGGGGCCATAGTCAATTCCGCCATTGAAGTTGTTGTACTCAATAAAAGCACTAAAACCGCCGTGATATTTTTGTGATTTTCTGACAACGACAGGCGTTTCATTGCTATTACCTTATCAACAGACTGCCAGGCTCAACCACCCAGCCCTGCAAGCCTGCCATCATAATCTCACGTTTATTTTTTTACCTTTGCAGCCAGTTTCTCATCGTCATCCTGATAATATTTAGAGTTAACTATGACAGGTGTTGATAGCCATAGGCTATCAACCAGATTCTTCTTTGCAAGTTCCACCTGTTCCCTTTGCCATAAACGACCTGCCCTGTCTTTTACTTTTTCAAACGGATTTAATACCGGATCTATTCTGTCCTGTAGACGAAATATCACTATACCTTTCAAGACCTCTATTGGCCTTGATGTTTCTCCCGGCTTCATTTCATCCAGAGTGTCCTGTATTTTTTTTGCCAGCATACCTTTATGCAAATAGCCCATATCACCACCATCTTTCGCACTGGCATCGGCAGAGTGTAATTTTGCCAGCTCACTAAAATCCGCTCCATTCTGTAGTTGTTTAAATATTCTTCGACCTTCATCCATGGCTTCATCCCAAACAGCAACCGGTGAAGATGGCATTACCTGAAGCAGAATAACAAAGACCCTTAGTTGTTCTGGCGAGGTGAATTTATCTTTATTGTCATTATAATACTGTTGACTATCTTCTATGCTTGCGGATGGTACTTTACTTACCTCATTCTCCAGCTGTTTAACGATACTTTTCTGAGCCAGGTGTTTTTTAATGCGCGGAATAAATCGTGCCCTGTACTCGGGCCATTTATCACTATTGCCATACTGTTTTTCATATTTATTTAGTATTTCCTCCAGGCTGGTTTTAATGAACTCCGGATCAGGTTTGTAATTACGACGCTGCGCTTCCTGTAACAACATCATATTTACAATCAGCCCTTTTCCTGCATCACGCTGGACTTCTTCCATTTGTCCTGCCGGAATTTTTCCATGGTAAAACTTTCCTTTTACAGCATTTTGCAGTGTTTGCCTGTAGTCATCGGCACTGATTATCTGCTCACCCACATAGGCATAAATACTGTCATCAAGTTTTTCCAGTTTCAGTGCAGCACTGGCCTCAGAAAAATAAAAAATCGAACTCAGGATTACACTCTGTAGCAATATTCTGTTACAGAGATTTAAATTGAAGTAGTTGAATTGCAGCCTCACGTTACACCTTATTATTGCCTTTAACCCGTTCAAAATTAATTGGCCCATAGTGATGTTTTCATCACCATGGGCCAAACTGCTTCTTAAATTTATACCGTTTCGTATGACCTCCGAAATCACTTGGTATGGCAGGCCAGGCAAACAGCGCTACCTGTATTGGCTATACGCAGGAATGTCGGGTTATCACTGGTATGTGGGTTATGACAGCTTGCACATTCGACAAATGGTTCTGTTGCCCCCAAATCAGCACGTGTATAAAGCTGCATATCTGTTTTTTCACGTACCCCTGTTGTGCCTGAAGCCGTATCTACCCACCAAACAGCCTTGGCGTTTATTGTTGCTTTATATGGGCTAATAAAATCAGGATTCCCCAGTGCACCGCCAAATGCACCATCCGCATCGGATGATGTCGCACCACCACCACCATATTGAATACCAACAGGGTGGTCGTTACTCAGATCAGTTCCAATATTTACAATGCTTGACGTTGCATAGTTAAGAGAACCTACAGGGCTGGCAGTCGCAGCTGGTCCTGTCCAGGTGCCAGCAAGTGCTGACCCCGCAGGATCATAGCCTCCTGAACCCGGTGCATTGATCATGACATTCATCGCCTGAGTGCCATCATGACAGGACAGACAGGCAATCGAAACAGAACCTACAGGAGCGACCCCCCCAATAAGGCTGGTGGTTCCCAGCGAATCATAGGTCGTGTAGGAACTTGAGTTTGACAAAACCCGGTTCCAGAGCGGCACTGATGCGGAAGTATCCGCGCCATGCGGCGTATGACAAAAAACACAAATGGCCTGGGTACCATCAAATGTATTTGTGCCTGTTCCCGTGCTACCCAGATTGTGCCGAGTAACTGAAATACCCGCATTAGCAATATTCATGGACAGTACACTCAGTGTTACGACAACGCCTGCCAATAAACTCACAGGGATCGGTAATTGTATTTTCATGGCCCCCTCCGGCTTTATAATTCAATCAGTTAGATTCTCTATAAATTACAGTCTGCAATATCTCTGCCAAAATATAAGTTATTGATTATATGATGATTTAGAACAATCCATACCAAATATGGGAATATTCATCCCTACTGATTCCCAGAATCAGGAATCCAGTTCGGCGCAAAAAAGCAAGCTCACGGTTTGTATAAATGATGTTTGCGGCGCGAGCTGTCCCAGTGAAAATATTTATAGCGAAACAGGGAGTCTTCTCCGTGACAATCGCTACAAAGAAAATACTCGCTATGTCGGTGGCGTAAAAAACTGTTCAAAACCGTGCCTTCCCGATTTCGCCCCGTTCCTGTTACAGCTTTTGTTGGATCCCATTGATGTGGATTGTGGCAGGTTGGGCAACTAATCAGGCCGGCGGGCGCAGGTTTGCCATTGCTGTCAAATACAGGCGCAAGAAGGTTTACTGCACGCCCACCAAAGAGCCTGCCTTTATTTGAAGAAACAGTCCGTTTAGGATGTCGTAGTTGTGCAGGCACCTTGTTTTCTGCAATATTTCCTTTTTGATGACAACTGCGGCACATCGATTCCATTATGTCCTCTCCAGGTCCCGGCTTTCGTGCCCACAAGCGTTGCGGAATTTCTGGCGTGTGTACACTATGGCACTGACCACAGACACCTGACTGATTTGTAGTCTGCCCTTTTGCATTATGTGATTGTTTCGCCGTAACTCTCATATCATGATCTGTCTTCAGGATACTGCGCTTATCCCCATGACAGTGAAGACAAAGTTTTGAATCTTTTGCTGCGCTGATCCTGAGAAAACTGTTATCGGCCTGCCCTTCCACATCCCTGTGACTAACCATAAGATCTTCAGCCTTACCTGGCTGCCACTGATGTGCGTTATGACAGCTTGCACATTCGAGTTCCCCCTGTTGATTATTTCGGCGCCCATCACGAAGAAATGTTGGCAACCCCGGCTTTACTTTCTGTGGCAGCACATCCAGCTTCACATGTAATGGGTGCATGTGCTCACCGGGAAGTTTATCTTTGGCAATACCATTTTTTTGATGACAGGTTCTACACATCTTCTCGATGCCAACATAATCTCTGCCACCTGGCCTGGCCCACATATAGGTGGCTGTACCATTATGAGGAAGATGACAGGCACTACAGCTACCATTGTCTGTTGTCATTTTATTATTAATATTTTTTGCTTCAGTGGCGCTGCGTGAAAGGTTGTGTCGTGATAATTCTATCGTCGCATTTTTTCGATGACAGTTAATACATAGTCGGTTACTACCATCATAAGCTATGCGTAAAAAACTATTACCATCATCTTCTTCCAGTGTTCCAGGATCAGATATCTCCTCAGCCGTTTCTTTATGTGCCCACTTGTGTGGATCATGGCAGGTTAGACAGGTGACATTTCCATCTTTTTTACTGCGTTGACCGTTTTCATCATACAGTGGCAAAGGAATGATCGCCGAAAAACCACTAGGCAGAACATACTTGCTTACCCATTTATTCAGTGTTGCAGTAATTCCAACACGAGAAACAGGAATAGCAACGGGATGAGTGTATTCCCCCAGGGTTTTATTATGAGCCGAACCATTATCACTATGACAACCTAGACAATAGTCCGAAACAGTATCTACATTTTTCTTAAGCTCTCGCGCCCAAAGTCGTGGACTATTTCCATTGTGAGGAAGATGACAGGCACTACATGGACCTGTCTCAGAAACAGTTTTACCGAGTATATTTCTGGTTTTCTTCGCCATAATACCAAGATCATGTTTACTATTGAGAATACTCACCTTATTAGAGTGGCAGGATGTGCAAAGCTGTGATTTATTATTATCACGCACCAGTAATTTTTTAATGTTTGAACCGTGAGCCTGATGACAGGACTGACAAATTACTTCGTTTTTCTCCCCAAACAGAGAGCCACGAACTCTCAGATCTTCAGGTATACTTAACAATCGTTTATTAACAGGGTGATTAGACGCTACTAAACCTGGCTTCCGATTATGGTGGCAGGCTACACACATGCTGGAATTTATATTCTTAACTCGGAGGAATATCGTTGACTCTTTCTGATTCCAGTCTACACCGTGTGCAGAATGGCAGGTACCACAATAGATCTTGCCGTCATCATTGAGTGGAAACACCTCTTTTCCTTCTATCAAGGGTATTTGAACGTCATCACTGGGAATCACACCAACAGGATGTATGTGCTTTTGGTTGTCCCATAAAAAACGAGAATCCATAACATAGCCGTCATGGCATGAAAAACACATTTTTTCAGTACTTACAACATCCTGTTTTCCCGTTTTCTCAACTGGTTTTGGGTTATAAGGGATCAATGGTGTCACGTCAGCACGTTTAAATTCAGTCAACCACATAATATGGCAGGTTGCGCATTCTCGTTTTGCCGAGGGTAATCGAGACGCAAAAACCGAAGAGTGATAAAGCAACAACACCGACAACATAAGAAAATAAAATTGTCTTATTCTTGTCATCATCTTTTCGGCAACT
>Ga0256830_1002574_pt1 | contig 11823 bp, 10 predicted proteins | sample 128326metaG_FD_190537 | JGI IMG/M metagenome (GOLD analysis project Ga0256830, IMG submission 190537) | Hydrothermal vent microbial communities from Lau Basin, Pacific Ocean - 128-326 | ecosystem: Environmental > Aquatic > Marine > Hydrothermal vents | place: Pacific Ocean: Lau Basin | collected...
CATTCTGGGAACGATCAGCGCCTACCTGGGAGGATGGACGGACCTAGCCTTCGTTCGAGTGATCGATGTCTTCCTGGCGTTTCCCGGCATCCTCTTAGCGATTGCGCTGGCCGGCGTCATGGGGCCCGGCATCGACAATGTGGTGATCGCATTGTCCATCGTCGGGTGGGTCGGGTATGCGCGGCTCGCCCGCGCACAAGTGCTTTCGATCAAGGAACGGGATCATGTCCATGCCGCGGTCGCGATTGGCGCACGGCCGTTTCGCATCATGATACGCCACTTGCTTCCGTTAATCAGCGCGCCATTAATTGTTGAAGCGAGTTTTGGCATTGCCGGCGTGGTGATCGGAGAGGCTGGATTGTCCTTCCTGGGATTAGGCGTCCAACCACCGGAAGCGTCATGGGGCAGCATGATCCGCGACGGCACGCGCTACATGCTGGTCGCGCCGCACATGGTGATCGCTCCAGGCCTCGCCTTGATGTTCGTGGTTCTCGCCGTCAATCTACTCGGCGATTGGCTCCGTGACTGGTTGGATGTGAAGAGTCAACTGAGAAAAGAGTAAGGAAGATGGATCAAAAAATCGTCGGTTTCCATCGAGACGAACACGGCGACTGGGTTGCTGACCTGGAATGCGGCCATGGACAACACGTCCGTCACAACCCGCCGTGGAGCGAACGCCCTTGGGTCGTCACTCAAGAAGGCCGAACAACCCACCTGGGAGAAATTCTTTTTTGCAAAAAATGCGAGGACAAGACAATGGACGTTTAGTTGGAGGCTGAAAAACTCAAAAACCCCGCTGTGTCGTATCACTGGGCATAAGTTGAGTCCAAGCAAACGGGTCGACGCAAATGTGTTCAGGGATTTCTCCCCTCTCTTAATATTTGCCTGAAGAATCCCGAAAGGGTAAGAAGAAGAAAAGGAGAAAGCCTATGAGACGCGTCACCAAATTCCTGATTATTTCTCTCCTCGTGGTGTCGAGTCTTGCACTCAACGCCCTTGCGATGGCACAGGCCATCATGCCCCTCTCCGGCACGAAAGGCGCTGGCGCCATTAACAATGGGGTCGCTCAGTTCAACCAAGGGAAACTCGATACGGCCTTGAACCACTTTCAGCAGGCATTGAAAGCGAATCCCCGTTCGGCCGTTGCCCACTATAATTTGGCGTTGACCTTCAATCGCATGGGGCAATCAGACAAAGCCGTAAGGCATTTTCAAAAAGCGGCAAAATTAGGACGGATGAACCCCTTCATTCAGAATTCTCGCATTTTGAAACAGCACACTCAGGGCCAGCAGAAAAAACGATAGGCCCACAGCCATGATGGCTGTTATTTCCCGAATCAGTTTTAAGTGGAAAGGAAGGTTGGAGCGGGAAAGGGGATTTGAACCCCCGACCCTCGCCTTGGCAAGGCGATGCTCTACCACTGAGCTATTCCCGCTCTCCAGAAAAATGAGTAGATTTCGATTCTAGTTTCCGTATAATACCGTGTCAAGCAGGGAGAGGCCCCGTGGGACAAATTACCCTTACATTAGACGATCATTTCAGGTAGATGTCCATTCTCTAAAGTTTCGATACCCTGGCTCCGATTTATTTAATTAAACAGTGTTTCCCGGGAGACCACTTCAAAGGCCATTGGCTTCGTGGCATCTGAAGGGAACCTGATGTTTATTGCCCTCGACTTTGAACAAACTCATCGGATTGTCGATCGTTTCATTGCTCTCACCTTATAAGAGGTTGCCATGCATATTAGCGTACTGGGAACGGGATATGTGGGATTAGTCACAGGGGCCTGCTTTGCGGAGTTCGGGTTGCACGTCACGTGCATGGATGTCGACCCGTCTCGCATTGAAAAACTGGAAAACGGCCAGGTGCCGTTTTATGAACCCGGCCTAGCCGAACTCGTGGCTAAGGGACAAAAATCCGGAAATCTGACATTTACAACGGATTTGAATACCGCCCTGGATACAGCCCTTGTGATCTTTATCGCCGTAGGGACTCCCTCACGGCCTGATGGTTCCGCCGATCTCTCTTACGTGGACGAAGTCGCTCGAAGCATCGGCAGCCGCATGACCGGGTATAAAGTCGTCGTGACGAAATCGACCGTGCCTGTCGGTACGGCCAAACGTGTACGAGAGCTCATCAGAAGCAATCAACCCACTCCTATCAATTTTGATGTGGCCTCCAATCCGGAGTTCTTACGCGAAGGCTCCGCGATCGGGGATTTCATGCGTCCTGATCGCGTGGTCATTGGGGTAGACAGCGAGCAAGCCGCGGCCATCATGAAGGATTTGTATCGCCCCTTGTACTTGATCGAGACCCCTGTGGTCGTCACGAACGTTCCGACCGCGGAAATGATCAAGTATGCGTCAAACGTGTTTTTGGCGACCAAAATTTCCTTTATCAACGAAGTGGCCAACCTCTGTGAAATGGTGGATGCCAATGTGCAGACCGTGGCTAAAGCCATGGGGTTGGATAAACGGATTGGATCGAAATTCCTGCACGCGGGACCTGGGTATGGCGGTTCGTGTTTCGGCAAGGACACCGCCGCGCTCGTTCACATCGGCGAGCAGGCTGGCTATGAGATGAAGTTGGCCGCGACCACCAAGCGGGTGAACGAACAGCAGCGAGCCCGCATGGTCGATAAAATTCGACACACGCTCGATGGCGTTCAAGGCAAAACCATCGCCCTTCTGGGGTTGTCCTTTAAACCCAACACCGACGATTTGCGAGACTCGCCCGCGCTCATGATCGCCGAGCACCTGATGAAAGAAGGCTGCACCGTGCGAGCCCACGACCCTGAAGCCCAAGAGGAGTCGGTGAAGACCCTCAACGGCCTGATCGGATGCAACGATGCTTACGATGCCGCGGATGGGGCTGATGCGATTGTCTTAGCCACGGAATGGAACCAATTCCGGAACCTTGATTTGGATCAAATGAAAACACGACTTCGGCATCCGATCATGATTGACCTTCGAAATGTGTACGATCCCGAACGGGTAGCGGAAAAAGGATTTTATTACGTGTCGGTGGGACGGCCGTCGTCAGGAGAGAATCCGCTGAAGCAAGCCTGAGTCACTGAAGTGGTTTTCGTATAACGAGATCCGTGATGCGTAAAGATGAAAGAGCGTGGAGCCTTTCATGCTTTACGCATCATGCTCCCCTCACGCCTCTTTTGGTTTATACCCCATTCGATCCAAGACTTTCATGATCCGTTTCCTGAGCGCGGCGTCCGCGTCCCCCAGGGCCGTGGCCAATGGTTCAACAGCCGGCTTGCCGATTTTCCGAAGGATTTCCGTGGCCGATTGACGCAGTTCGTCTTCTTCGGAGACCAACAACGGAATGACTTTCGGAACCGACGGGGCCCCGATTTTGATGAGCGCCTCATAGGCCCGGTTCCGCACATCCCCCACCTCATCTTCCAGGCAGGCCACTAATTCATCAACGGCACTCGCGGCTTTGAGGTCGCCCAACACTTCAATCGCATACTTGCGGTTGAGCCAATGAGAATCCTTGAGATCCATCAACGCCGCATCCACTTTCACGATGTTGGGGTCTTTGGATCGAATGCGGAATTGCTTCACGAATCGTTTGCCGTCTTCTTCAACGACCCGCAGCGTCGCCCCGTCACCGACTTTGATCCGCTGAAGATCCTCCCATGCCTCCTCTGCCACATCGAGCAACACCGTCTTGCCATCATAGGCCAGCAATTCAACTTCGATTTGTTTGGCCTCTGGATCAACCGCTGTGACATTTTCCGTCACCAGATTAAACCCCTCCGCTTTCGCGCTCTTCGGAGTTATTTGAACGAGCTTGACTGGATCTGCCATGGATACTTCTCCTCCTTCATCATTCAGGCGTTACAAACTCATCTGTTTCAACACCTGCACTGAACCATCTATGTTTTCCGATTTTCGTTCTCGAGACCATTTTCTCATGTCTTGGGCTTCCATCCCAGGCTCGCCAACACCCCTTCCGCAGTATCTCGAACCATTTCATTTTCGTCTTCGAGTAATGGCACCACGGACTCGATTGCCCGTGAATCGCCCAGCCGCGCCAAGGACTCCACGGCGTTCCGCCGGACGAGCCAATCTTCATCAGCCAGCGCCTCAACCAGCGGGGTAAATCCCTTGGCATCGCCGATCTTGCCCAGCGCTTCAGCCGCATGCCGGCGAACGATCCAATTCGATCCTTGCAACCCTTCAATCAAGGCATCCGTCGCCCGTTCGTCGCCGATTTTTTTCAACACGCGCGCGACATCTTCACGCAGCATCGTGTCCATCAAACATTCGACCAATGCGGGAACCGCACGTGCATCCCCGATCCGCTCCAGCGCCCAGACCGCCGCGATCCGCACGCCGCCATCCTTGTCCTTCAGCGCTTTCAGCAATGGCTCCACGGCTCGAGAGGTTTTCAGCTTTCCCAGCGCCGCCGCGGCCTGTTCGCGCACAGCCCATTCATCGTCTTCAAGCGCATCAATAAGCGGATCAACAGCCGATTCACCGACTTGAACGATCGCGCTCACCGCGGCTTCGCGTATCACCAAGTCATCATCCTCGAACAGCTCGATCAACTTGGGAATCGCGGACTCTCCGATTTGCCCGAGTCCGGCAGCAGCATGATTTCTCAAGCCTTCATTCTCATCACGCAGCGACAAGAGAAGCTGCTCTATCCGATTACTGTCAGCCATTCACCTTCTCCTTCCCGAGCCAAAACTCTTCATCCATCTGAGCGGCAGCGGCTTCCAACTTATCCAGAATCACGCCGGCATTATAGGACACCAGGCCATCACGGTCGTGTTTCAATTGTTTGAAGACCTCGGCATGAGGCCGCAAGGCTTCAATGTCTTTTATCTTTTCCAACGCTTCGACCGCGAGTACCCGAAGCGGTTTAATGGGAATCATTTCAATGAGCAAGTCAACGGGCCTGGAGTCACCGATCAACCCCAGCCCCTTCGCGGCCAATTCCTTGACCCCGGTATCCTTGTCCTTCTTCAACCGTTCGATAAGCGGTTCCACGGCTCGGACATCCCCGATTTTGCCCAGGACATCGGCGGCGGCCTCACGCACGACCCAATCGTCATCTTCAAGATATTCGATGAGGATCTCGACACTCGGGCGCCCAATCGGATGAAGGCTGGTCACGGCTTCTTGACGAGCGCCTTCCCGAAGTTCTGATTCTTCCACATCCCGCAATCGGTCCATGACCTCATCAATCCGATAACGAATCGCCCCAAGTTTTTTCAACGTTTGTATCGCCGTATCACGAATGGCCGGATCCGTCATGGCATCGACCAAGGCATCCGCGGACCGGGGATCCAGCAAATGGTCAAGAATATCCGCGGCCTGCACTCGCGCCGATTCATCCGGATCTTTCAACATCGCGGTCAATGGACCAATGGATGTCGGGATCACTCCCAATAATGAAGTCACAACGGGTCGAAGGGTTTCCTTTTTCAAGAGATCGACCAAGGCCGCGGCCGTGGACTCATCGAGAATGCCCGCCATGTGTTCTAATGAGGCCACAACAGCATTCCGAACGCTTTCTTCCTCTGTTGCCAACAAGCTCACCAGGGGGACCCCGGCCCTGGGATCTCGAATCCGCGCCAACATCTTTGCGGCTTCAACCTTATAGGAAGGAGATCCCGCTTGCATCTCCTTAATGATGAGCCCCACGACCTTCGGACCGCCTTTCAGGCATGTGGCGGTCGCCCGCATTCGGCGCCAATCTTCTTCATGCGCTAACTCGGTCACAATAACTTCAACGGTTTCTCTGGGCATGACCTAATCCGCTGTCCCTTCTTCCGCCTCTGTACGCTAGAGTCTCATCCGATTGGGATTCCATCCCAATCGCGTGAGCGTTTCTTTTACATGATACCGAATGTTTTCATCCGGCTCCTTCTTGTAAAGCGTGACTAACGGCGGAATCGCCGCCTTGCCGAACGCGGCCAGCGCTTCCGCGGCTTCTTTTCGAACGAGCGTACTCTGCAACGCCTGAATGAGAACCGGAATCGTTTGATCATCTCGCAATCGAGCCAGCGCGCGGATGGCCGATTCCACCACCGCCAAATCCTGTTCATCGCGTTCATCCTCGCAAGCCGGAACCCGCCCCTCATATTGCGCTGGATCCAACCGCGTGACCAACTTCATGAGAGCGGGCACCGTGTTCCGATCGCCAATTTTCCCCAACGCCTCAATGGCTTGAATCTGAAGACGCGGTTCATTCAACGCTCGGAGCAAACAGCCGGTGGCAGAAGGATCGCCGATATTGCCCAACGCTCGAATCGCATCTTGACGGACCGCGGTATCGGGATCATTTTTGACGATATCCAAAAGTGGCTGCACAGCGGTTTGCGACCCCAGAACACCCAAGGCTTCAATGGCCTTGAGCCGGACACGCCAGTCTTTTTCTTGAAGAGCCGTCAGCAAGGGGGGCACGGCCTGTTCACCCATGGCTTTCAGCGCAGCCAAGGCCTCATTCCGCACAGTTGGCACTTTGTCCTGGAGGAGGAGAACCAATGTATCCACCGCTTGCGGATTGGCCAGGCGGCCAATCGCTCGTGAGGCATGCATGCGGACGACCCAATCCTCGCTCAACAGCGCCGATATTAAGGGATCAAGAACCCGCTCATCGGCTATAGATGATAAAATCGACGCCGCGGCTTCTTGCACCGACAAGTCGGGATCGCGCAAACAGCTTCCCAGGTCCACGACAGCCGCTTCCCCAATCGAGGCAAGGGCCGAGGTGGCGGCCGTTTGAACGGCCCGGTCAGAATCTCGCAACGCTTCAATCAACGGACGGACTCCTCGCGGATCGCCGGATCGCCCCAATGCCAAGGCCGCATCCTCTCGAACACCCCAATCCTCATCCCGCAATGCCGCGATCTGCTCTCCAACATAATCAGCCATTCACGAGACTCGTTTGAACCCTTTTTCAACAACTGCGATACGGCGCGTTTCCGATCGGCGTTCTTGTACCAGCGATGATCCGGAAACCCCGGCCGTTCAAAGAAAAGGGTGAAAAATAGCTAACTTGTCAACTTACCACACGATTTTTTTAGCGGTCAATGAATCGAGGCTTGACATATTGCCCCGTACGGTGAGCGGCTTCGAAAAGGGAATGGCGGGGGAAAGACGGAATCGTGGGAAAGGAAAAGACAACTTATCGCTTTGACGCCGCCTCTTTTTTGAATGCCTTAAAAAGCGAGCCGACCATGAGGAGAACGATAAAGGCAAAGGGAAAGGCGGCTAGGATGGAGCCGGTCTGGAGACCTTTCAGCCCCCCTGACCACAGTAAAACGGCGGCAGCCACCGATTGGACAATTCCCCACGTGAATTTCACGGAATTCGGTGGATTCAAATTACCATTGGTGGTCAGCGTCCCAAGCACAAAGGTAGCTGAATCGGCCGACGTGATGAAAAAAGTGCCAATCAGAAAAATGGCGATGAGCGACATCACCGCCCCAAAAGGAAACTGTTCGAGCAGCGTAAAGAGGGCCACTTCTTTCCCTTGCGCTTCAATCACCTGCTTGAGTCCGGCTTGGTGAAACATTTCCAAAGAAATGGCCGTGCCCCCGAAAATGGAAAACCAAAACGCACAAAAGAGCGACGGGACCAACAGGACGCCCAGCACGAATTCACGGACCGTTCGTCCCCGGGAAATCCTGGCGATAAACGTTCCGACAAATGGAGCCCAGGCAATCCACCAGGCCCAGTAGAAGAGGGTCCAATTCTGGATCCAGCGGGAATCGTCGAACGGCGCCAGATAGAGACTCATCTTGGGGAGATTGTGCAGATACTCGCCCAGGGCCGAGGTAAAGACCTCCATGATAAACTTCGTCGGCCCCAGAAAAAGAAGAAATCCCATCAAGGCAATGGCCAAGACCATGTTCACATTGCTCAAATACTTGATGCCCCGTTGCAGGCCGGTCTGAGCAGACAACATGTACAAGGCCGTGACCACGGCAATCAACATCAATTGAGTCACGATCGTATTGGGGATCTCGAAGAGGTAGGACAGCCCACCGCTGATTTGAATCGCCCCGAATCCCAATGACGTGGCTACCCCAAAAACCGTGGCGAAGACCGCGATAATATCAATCGCCTGCCCCACCTTTCCTTGGGCATGGCCTTGCAACAAGGGCCCGCAACTCGCGCTGATGAGTCCAGGCTCCTGTTTCCGAAATTGAAAATAGGCTAAACACATGGCCACCATGGTATAGATGGCCCAAGGATGGAGCCCCCAATGAAAAAACGAATATTGCAAGGCAAGACTCGCCGCCTCAGGGGTCTCAGGAGATCCAAATGGAGGATCATAAAAGTGGGCGCTCGGCTCCGCTGCCCCCCAAAATACCAATCCTATCCCCATTCCTGCACAAAACAACATGGCAAACCATGTGACCAGGGGAAATTCAGGTTTTTCGCCGTCACGTCCTAACGGAATATCCCCATACCGAGAAAAAATGAGCATCACCGCCGTCACCAAAAGACTCACGGCGCAAAGAAGATAGAACCATCCAAAGGCATCCAGCAGCCATGTTTGGATCGAACCGGTTACTTGGGCTAATTGGTCAGGAGCCAAGGCCCCCCAAATGAGAAAGGCCGAGGCCAAACTCAGGGAAAACACAAAGACCGTCGCGCCGCTCTTCATGACGTTTTCATTCCTTCATGCCACCTTTCCGTTTGCTTGTTTGAGGGCTTCTAAGCACTCCTGGCCCACACGCCCGACATTAAAAACATAAAAACCAAATTAAAACAACCAGTTACAGAACTTTTATCCGTGAAGATCTTACAGTTTGAAGAGAAGCGAGGGAGAACACAAGGAAAATCACGTAGCGAGGGGGTTGCCCCAGGGGGTAGCATATCGTTAGACTGTAGGCTCCTACCGACCATATCATCCCTTGCCGAAACGAAAGCCTTAACAGGTGACGGGTTTACTTCGCATTGAGGGTGACGGCTGCAATTTTCTGAGGAGGTGGACGATGAGCAAAGAACAACTGTATGGGGAAAACCCTATCGCTCAACGAAAAACAGATCTGTACAAAAAAGAATATGTCCACAGTTTTGTTCGAAAGTGGGACGAGTTGATCGATTGGGACGCCCGAGCCAACAGCGAGGGCGACTTTTTCATCAACCTGATGAAAGAACGGGGGGTTCGAAAAGTTCTCGATGTGGCAACGGGAACGGGGTTTCACTCTATTCGACTCTTAAAAGCCGGGTTTGACGTGACTTCGGCAGATGGAAGTCCAGAGATGCTGGCACAGGCCTTTGAAAATGGCCGCCGAGCCGGCTTTATCATGAGGACCATTCATGCTGACTGGCGCTGGCTGAGCCGGGACATTCACAACAAATATGATGCCGTGATCTGCTTGGGTAATTCGCTGACCCATCTGTTTTCCGAACAAGACCGCCGGAAGGCCCTTGCGGAGTTTTACTCGGCGTTGAAACACGACGGCGTGCTCATTCTCGACCAACGCAATTATGACGGAATTCTGGATAATGGGTTCACCTCCAAGCATGTGTACTACTACTGCGGGGACAATGTCTCGGCGGAACCTGAATATGTAGACGAGGGGCTGGCTCGATTCCGATATCGATTCCCTGATAATTCAGAATACCATCTCAATATGTACCCGCTTCGAAAAGACTATGTCCGGAAACTCATGAGTCAAGTCGGGTTCCAACAAGTCAAAACCTATGCCGACTTCCAAGAGACTCATCGGGTAGAGGATCCCGACTTTTTCGTTCATGTGGCGGAAAAGCTCTATAAAAACGAAGAGCGTCCCACAAAAGTCTCACTCTCGGCGAACTACTCCCAAACCGTTGAAACAGCCAGGAGCTATTACAATAGCACGGATGCCGACCGATTCTATGCCACCATTTGGGGAGGAGAAGACATCCATATTGGGTTGTATGAACGAGATACGGATACGATCTTCGACGCCAGTCGTCGGACTGTCCAAACCATGGCATCCATGATTCAGGATTTGGGACCGAAAACTCGAGTGCTGGATATTGGATCTGGATATGGCGGTTCGGCCAGGTATCTCGTCAAGCATTATGGCTGTCATGTAGGATGCCTGAACCTGAGCGAAATTCAAAATCAACGAAATCGAGAATTGAATAAACGGGACGGGCTCTCTTTGGCCATTAATGTTGTCGATGGGAACTTTGAGGACATCCCGCTTCCTGACAACAGCGTCGATGTCGTCTGGTCTCAAGATGCCATCTTGCACAGCGGGAATCGTCAGAAAGTCCTCGAAGAGGTCCATCGGGTTTTGACGCAAGGCGGGCAGTTTATTTTCACCGATCCCATGCAAAGTCAATCCTGCCCTCAAGACGCACTCCAGCCCATCCTCGAGCGGATACACCTGGATTCGCTCGGCTCGATTCAGTATTACAAAGATATTCTGTTAGGGTTGGGGTTCAAAGAGATCACGATCGTGGATCACTCGACCCAACTGAGCAATCATTACGGTCGCGTCTTGCAGGAAGTCCTCGCTAACCACCTGACCCTCGTGAGAGTATGTAGCGAAGAATATATCGAGCGAATGAAAACCGGACTTCAACACTGGGTGGATGGCGGGATGGCCGGACACCTCACTTGGGGCATCCTCCACTTCCAGAAGACATAAGACATGCTGGTCGTCTCTCTTTCGTCAGCGAGTTGCGGATCTCAAGCGTGAAGCCTATTCCATCTGTGGTTTTAGAAAATGGTGCCGTTGGGTTGGCGAGTGCGCAATCTTGATGCTGAGATGCTGGTCCAGTGGCGGGTGCTGTATGAGATTAGCGCTCGATTCTCGGGGCCTTCGCCGGCCTGGCAAAGTCTCCAGAAGGGCCGAACCGGCCCTCTTCCCCCAGCACTTTATTGAGATCGGTATATTGCACATCTCGGGCTTGATCTTCGCCTTCGTCCTTGGGGGGCTCCCATCCCAGTTTTTCCAACGTTTCTAGAACGGTTTTTTTCAATGCACTCGAAGCCGTGAGCCGCGTAGAGGCAAACGCCAGAACCCGCTCGCTTTCTTTTTCTACCTTCGAGGCATCTGGATCATGAAGAAACGCCACAAGAGGCTCAATCGCCACGTCGCCCATCAGGACCAGCGATGAGGCCGCATAGTCGCGCAACACAATGTCCTTCAAAAGAAAAATAAGATCGGGAATGACCTTCTGGTCACGGAAGTGCCCCAAAGCCGTGGCTGCGGCTTCTTTGATGAGTTGCTCCTCGCTGATGATACACCCGGGAGTCGGCGTCCCCTGCTGGGGAATCCCCTTTCCTTTGAGCGCATCCAGCACAGGAGGCAATGCTCGGGCATCCCCGATCATTCCCAATGAGGAAATCGCATGCCGTTTCACTGCCCCATCTTTCATGGCCTCGATCAACCCATCGACGGCTTTGGGGTCGCCAATGATTCCCAGGGCGATCGTGGCATCTTCGCGGACGGCTCGATCTTCATCTTTAAGCGCCGCGATTAACGCATCGACCACGCGGGCATCCCTTGTCCAGGCCTTCCCCATCTGATAGTCCGTCGTCATGCCTCCCAATGCGCGAACCCCATGGCAGCGAACGACAAAATGCGGGTCTTTCAACGTTTCGAGTAGCGCGGGAATGGATTCTTCCCCGATATGGACCAACGCGGTTCCAGCGGTTTCCCGAACAATCTTCGACGTATCTTTAAATAATTTAATGAGAGCCGGGACCGCCTTCGGGTCGCCAATTCGCCCGAGCGCTTCCGCCGCCGCGCTTTTGACCGCACCATCCCGATCGCGGCAGGCGATCATCAAGCCTTGGACGGCTTGCGGATCTTTCAGTAAGCCGAGGGCTTTGGCTGAT
>Ga0256830_1002575_pt1 | contig 11821 bp, 8 predicted proteins | sample 128326metaG_FD_190537 | JGI IMG/M metagenome (GOLD analysis project Ga0256830, IMG submission 190537) | Hydrothermal vent microbial communities from Lau Basin, Pacific Ocean - 128-326 | ecosystem: Environmental > Aquatic > Marine > Hydrothermal vents | place: Pacific Ocean: Lau Basin | collected...
CGGAGAGGCGGGCGACCATGCCGACCAGCGCGGCTCCCATCGCGCCGGCCACCGCGGAGGCCGCGCCCCCGCCGGTGGCGTTGTCTGCGGGGTCGAGCACGCGTAGAAAAGCGGTGTAATCTTGCATGTTTGCTCCTGGGTTGAATATTGTACGCGGATTACCGCTGGTATTTTTCAATTTTAACCCAACAACCGTTCTTATGGCCCCGCCAGCCCTTCCGCTTGCATTACCTTCACCAATGCCTGGATGTCCGGGGTGGTTTCGCGGTCGTGTTGCATGAAGGGGACGTGCTGGCGGATGGTGTGGTACGCGGCGCGGGTGCCCCTGCCGAGGCGGGCGGGGCCGTCCGGGCGCAGATCAATGGCCTGAGCCGCGGTGATCATCTCGATAGCCACGATGTGGCGCACGTTATCGATCACCTCCAGCGCGTGCCGGGCCGCGTTGGCCCCCATGCTGACGTGGTCTTCCTGGTTTGCGCTGGAGGGGATGCTGTCCACGCTGTCGGGGTGTGCCAGGGTTTTGTTGTCCGAGACGAGGGCTGCCGCGGTGTATTGCGGGATCATCAGCCCGCTGTCCAGGCCGCTGCTGTGAACCAGCATGGCGGGCAGGCCGCCGTTCAGGGCCGGGTCGAGCAAGCGGAAAGTGCGCCGCTCCGAGATGTCGCCGATCTCGGCCACCGCGATGGCCAGAAAATCCAGCCACATGGCAGGCCCCTGCCCGTGGAAGTTGCCGCCGGAGACAGCCCGCGGTCCCTCGCCGGGCAGATCGACGAAGATCAACGGGTTGTCGGAGGCCGCGTTGATCGCGCCGGTAAAACGCGCCCGCAAAAAGGCCAGCGTATCACGGACCGGGCCGAGCACCTGCGGGGTGCAGCGCAGGCTGTAGGCGTCCTGCACCTTTTGGGGTACGGAATCGATCAACCGGCTGCCTTCGATCAGGCGCAGCAGGTTGGCCGCGGTGGCGCTCTGGCCGGGCTGGTTGTTGGCGCGGTGCAAGGCGGGGTGGAACGCGGCGGAAATGCCCAGCAGGGCTTCCAGGCTGAGCGCGGCCGCGACTTCGGCCTGTTCGAGCAGGATTTCCGCGTCGTACACCCCCAGCGCGCCGGCAGCGGCCATGAACGTGGTGCCGTTGGAGAGCGCCAGCCCCTCTTTGGCCTCCAATACCAGCCGTTCCAACCCGGCGCGGCGCATGGCCTCCGCGCCGGAGAGCAGTTCCCCCCGGTACCAGGCTTTGCCGGAATAGCCGCCGTCCGCGGCCTCCCCGTCACGGGTCAAGACCACCGCGATGTGCGCCAGGGGCGCCAGGTCGCCAGACGCGCCCAGCGAGCCTTTGGCCGGGACATAAGGCGTCACCCCGCGGTTGAGCATCTCGATCAGGGTTGCCACCACCACGGGGCGCACGCCCGAATACCCTTTGGCCAGCGAATTCGCCCGGATCAACATCATGGCGCGCACCACCTCCGGCGCCAGGGGTTCGCCCACCCCGGCCAGGCAGGAAAGAATCAGGTTGCGAGACAGTTTGCGGGTCTGGTCGGGGGGGATGCTGACGGTTGCCAGCGGGCCAAAACCGGTGTTCACCCCGTAAATGGTCGTCTTCCCCTCCTGCACGGTGTGCTCTACCCACTGGTAGCTGGCGCGCATTCGCTCTTCAACGCGTGACGCCAGCGGCGCCACTTTTTCGCCATGGCGCGCCACGGCAACCACATCCTCGATGGTCAACTGCTCGCCGTCTAATTGAGGCATACACATCTCCTGTAGCAAGATCGAAAATCAAAAATCGGCAATGTAGGCGCGGCGGCGTCCGGCCCTGACAAACGCGTCATCTCCCCCCACTATGCCCCTACTCCGCCACCTCCACCCGCAAAATCACCATCGCGGGCAGGTAATTGCTAACCGGCGCGCTGCCGAACAACCACTCATCGAACGGCACCTCGAAAGAGGCCACCTCGACGAGGCGCAAATTCGGGTCTTCGTAAACGCCCATTTGCTTGGCAAAGCTGGCGATCTGATCGCCATCGCGGTTGAAAGAGACAGAGGCCAACAGGAACTGGATGTCCTTGTCGCGCAGGTATTGGGAGTAATTTTTGCCCGCCGCGCGGTAGGCCAAAAGTTCCTTGTTCACGAAGCCGAACATATCGGCAATCGGCTGGCGCGCGTAATACCGCAGCGGCCCCAGATCGGTCGCGCCGATCAAGGCCTGTGGCGGCAGGTTTTGATCGATGTAGCGCGCCGCGGGGATGTGTACCGTGGACATGTACTTCAGGTTAGCGCGATACACCTGCCCCCAATAGGCCAGACTGACGGCTACCAGCCCGAAGGTGAACACCAAAGCCAGCGCCCGCGCCCAATTGCGGCGCAAAAGCAGCACCCCGGCCAGTAATGTCCACCACAAAAGCAGGTGATTCATCGGCGCGTAGCGCCCGGCAGACCCGGGAATACCCAACAAAAAAGCATACAGCAGGTTGTGTATCAACGTCCAGATCAGCGCCACAGCCAGCAGCCGGTGCGCGGGACGCTGCCAGCGAAAAGCTGCACGTCGTTTCCAAAGCGACCGGACCACCAGCGTGCCAAAAAACAGCAACCCCAGCACGACCACGGAGAACGCCACAACGGGAAAAGAATACTGCTCACGAGCCAGCGGCCCGGTCACTCGGATTCTAAAACCCGGCAACATCACGCTGCCCGTCATATACAAAAACGCGTACCCCATCCAGGACAGGGTATACAGTAACGGGGGGAATTCCAACAGCCAGGCTACCAGCGGATTCCACTCACCCACCACCTTGCGCGCCTCCGCATACACCACCTGTTTGCCGAAAAAACTGGTCTGAACCGGCACCCCTTCTCGAAACTGCAAAAACAACAGCCAGGGCAGCACAATGAGCAGAATCGGAACCACAAGCCGCCATGTCCAGCTTCCCACGCGTCGCCGTCGCAGCCACTCCACCAGCAAAATGACGCCCCCCAGGGCCGCGCCCTCTGTCCGGGTCAGACCGAGCAAGCCGATGGTCACACCCAGGGCCACCCAACGCTCACGAACGTACAGATTCAACGCCAGCAACGCCAACGCAACGAACAACATCGTCTCCATCCCGCTCAACGCCATCCAGACGAAATTTCCCGGCAGCACCACCAGCAAAGCCCCCAAAAACGCAACCAGCAATCGAGGGCCGTCTCTGCCCACCGGCAGCACCGCGGCCAGCAAATCGAACGCCAAAAAGCCGCTCAACACCAACAAAAACACCCCTGAAATGCGGCCTGCCAGCAGCGGCGCCACCCCACCCCACTGAAAAGCAGCCAGCACCAATACCCACAGGAGACTGCTCGTCCCAATCCCCTCCGAAACCCCCGGATTGAACGTAAACTCCCCCAACAGGGCCAGATTGCGCGCGTAAGTGAAGTGAACATACGCATCCCCTACCGGAAATGCCTCCGGCTGTCCCCACAAGAATCCTGTTGCGCTCCCTCCAGCGGCCAGGCCAACCAACAACATCAAAACCCAATACAACGACAAACGTCTGAGCCGAATGACCGGCCAACGAAATATTCGCTCTGGTAAAATCGTCTGGCTGGTGAGCCTGTGCGCCCAATACGCCACCCCGCTGGCCTGAAAAACTTTTCGAATGCGTTGTGCCAAACGACGTTCCCACGCATCTAAAAAGGTAAGCATACGATGATCCTTTCGTACAGAAAAATGCTTTATTCACTTCTTTTTGGGCTGATATTTGCGCTGACTGCCTGCCAGCCGCAAACTGCCAGCCCACCCCTCGCTGTCTTCACACCCACCACCATCCCGGCGGGGGGCAACACCGCGGCCCCCACGGCCACACTCACCCCAGAGGAGAAAAACATGCCCATCACCCAAACGCCCTCCGCGGCTCGCAAACCCGACGCGGACGTGCTGTTCGTCAAGGCCATCCAAAATGAAGATGGCTCCTGGACATTTCACGTCACCGTGCAACATCCCGATACCGGCTGGGAAGATTACGCCGACGGCTGGGACGTGGTGCTCCCTGACGGCACAGTCATCAAACCCAACCCCGACTCACCCTTCACCCGTTTGCTGGTACACCCTCACGTGAACGAGCAGCCATTCACCCGCAGCCAGAGCGGGATACGCATCCCGGAGGGCGTTACCCAGGTCACCGTTCGCGCCCATGACCTGCTCGATGGCTTCGGGGGTCAGGAGATCACCCTCGACCTGAGCATCGACGCAACCGAAAATTACCAGATCATCCGAACATCCAAATAACGCCAGGCTAGATGCTACCACAAAAAATGGAGTAGGGAGAAGGGAGTAGGGAGTGGGGAGTGGGGAGTGGGGAGTGGGGAGTGGGGATAGGGATAGGGAGTACACCAATTCCCAACCCTTCGACTTCGCTCAGGGCAAGCCCCCATCCTTCGACTACAGGCTCGCTCCGTTCAGGATGCCATTCCCAATTCACAATTCACCATTCACAATTCACCATTCACAATTCCCCCTCCCCATCCTTCGACTACAAGCTCGCTCCGTTCAGGATGCCATTCCCAATTCACAATTAACCGTTCACAATTCACCATTCACAATTCCCCCTCCCCATCCTTCGACTACGAGCCGGGCTTCGCCCGCCCTCCGCTCAGGATGCAATTACCCAATTACCCAATTACCCAATTACCCAATTACCCAATATCCAATCCCCCATCAAAGGAAAAAAACCTTGACCCCTCCTCGCCCCCGCACAACAACCCTCCCGCTGCTTGTCGTCCTCCTCATCTTGCTGGCCGCCTGTCAGACCAACCCACCCGCCCCAACCAACCCGCCAGCCACTCCACCAAGAACCACCCAACCGGCAAGCCAACCACCCACCCAGGCCCCTACCCCCTCCAGCACACCGGTCATCGAGCCGCCTGTGCTGCCCATCGACATCTTCGGCACGGGCACCCTCACCCCTACCGTCAGCCTCAACACCCTGACCCTGTTCGGCTACACCTACCAGCAGCCCGACGGCAACCGCTTCGTCGAAGGGCAGGGCAACCTGTTGAACCTGGAGGCGACCGTCATCCCGCTGGAAGGGCTGCCACGCTGGGTGGTTGGGGGGCCGATAGACGGTAATGGCAGCATCTGGGCGGTGGTGCTCGAAGACGGCCGCGTGCAGGGGTTCATGCTGCTCGAAGGCCGCCTCGCCCCGCTGGACATCTTCCCCCAACAACTCGCCCCGGGCCAGCCGCCGCTGCTGATCATCGACCGCGGCGTCCCCTCCCTGGTCACAGCCCCCAGCCCCCAGGCTTCCACGCTCACCCATCCGGTGGTGCTATCCGTCGATCCGCTTCGCATGGCTTTCATCGAAAACAACGGCGACCTGGTGCTGTGGGAGAACGGCGAAATCGGACGCCTGGCGCTCAATGCGCTGCCGGATGCCCGCATCTTGCAGGACGAAAACGACCGGCTGCTGCTGCTCACGGATGCGACCACACGCTACACCCACGCGGTGCTGGGGGACGATCTGGAAGCCGGTAGTATTTCGCTGGTGGCAACCAACCCCGCCCTCGAGCTGGTGTGGACTCTCCCCCTGCCGGACAACAGAGTGGTGGAGGGCATTGCCCCGATTTGGACCGACCTGGACGGCAACGGCGAGAGAGAGATCATCGTCACCGCTTCGGACGAGGAAAACGGCGCGCAAATCCTGCTGTTCGACGAGCAGGGGGAGCAAATCGCGGCCGGCCCGGCCATCGGCAGGGGGTTTCGCTGGCGCCACCAACTGCTGGCCGCGCCCTTTGGCCCGGCAGGCAAAAACTACCTGGTCGATGTGCTCACCCCGCACATCGGCGGCGTGGTGGAGTTTTACCAATGGGTCGAAGACCGCCTGGACATCCTGGCCGAATTGCCGGGGTACAGTTCCCACAAAATCGGCTCGCGCAACTTCGATATGGCACTGGCAGGGGATTTGGACGGCGACGCCGCGGTCGAGCTGCTGGTACCCAACAACGAGATGGACGCGCTGGGCGCACTGCGCCTCGCCAACCGCAACATCACGCTCGACTGGGAAATTCAATTGGAAAGCCTGCTGACGACCAACTTGAGCGCGGTCACTCTGCAAGATGGTTCGATTGCCATCGCGATGGGGGTGGATGACAACAGGCTGCTCATCTGGAGTCCATGAGGCACGCGGAGTATGCCCATGACAGTACTTTGAGACCTCACAGGTCTACTACCACACGATGCAGGAAGATTTTTGCATCCGGGCATCTCCATGCGCTTTGAGACCTGTGAGGTCTGGGTGCGACTTTTCAAGTGCGTAAGTCCTGCCCATGAAACAACAGACTTCCGAGAAAACTTCGGAAGTCTGTCTGGAGTGGTTCTTCGCTCTTCGGGGCTACGAAACCTGGACGAGGTCGTGCCCTTCAGGAGGGTAGTGAATCTCCTTGAGTACCGCGATGATCTGCTCTTCCGTCGCGGGAGGGGCGAAGGTAATCGTGGCCTGGTGGGTCTCGTGGCTGGCGCTGACGGACTGCACACCCGCCAACTCGCCAACTTTCTTTTCGATGGTCTGCACACAGTGGCCGCAACTGATGGCCGGAATGTTGTAGGTAACGGTGGTCATACATAACTCCTTTGCCGGGAAGATTTGGTAAGTGCCGTACACTATAACAAAGGGGCAGGCGGATGTCAACTTTGGTGAGCATGGGGCCGGGGGCGTTTCCGTTTTCACCTTTGACGGATGGACACGGAGTTCCCCGGCGAGGGCAGCCATCTCCTGACAGGACTACGGGTTTTGTGCCACTACGAACACCTGCATAAGTTCTGTCAGAACGACACGCAACCCTGTCATTCTGAGGGCACGAAGTGCCCGAAGAATCTGGGAGCACAGTGCCCGAAGAATCTCCCCAACTTCCGGCGGAAAGAAACTTCATCCTGGAACGCCCTCAGGCGTGGACCTTGACTTTGCCGCCGCGCGGGAGGCGTCAATCGGGAAAACGATTGTGAAAGTGGTGCCTTTGCCTTCGACGCTGGCGACATCGATTCTGCCGTTGTGGTTGCTGACGATTTCTTTGACCAGCGATAACCCCAGCCCGGTGCCGCCATAACGTCTGCTCATGCTGCCATCCACCTGGTAAAAACGCTCGAAAATGCGTTTCAGCTCCTTTTCGGGGATGCCGATCCCGGTGTCCGCTACGGTGAGAACCAGCTCATGTTCGTGTCTCACGAGCGAAACGCCCACCCGCCCTCCTGCCGGAGTGAATTTCAGAGCGTTGCCGACCAGGTTATCAACCACTCGCCGGATGTGCTTCGGATCGCCCCGGAAAGGAGGCAGATCGTCCATGACCGCCACGTCCAGCGAGATGTTTTTGTTTTGGGCAGAGACCTCGAAATCGGCCATCATCTGCCTGACGAGTTCTCCCAGGTCGAAAAGTTCCATTTTCAGGGCCTGCTCTTCGGCTTCCAGGATGGCGATCAGGTCGTCCACCAGATTGGAGAGCATGGCGGCCCGCCGCGCGATGGTCGAGATCGGTTCCTTGTAGGTCAGATCAAGCTCGCCCAGTTCGCCGCTGTCGAGCAGTTCTGCATAGCCGCGGATGATCGCCAGCGGTGTGCGTAATTCGTGCGAAACGTTCTGGATGAACTCGTTTTTCAGCCGGTCAAGCTCTTCTTGTTTTTTCAGCGCCTCAGCCAGATCGCGGGCGCGCGCTTGAATCTCCGAGAACAGATTGGCATTCTGGATGGCAAAGCCGGCCTGCCGCCCGATGATTTCGATCAGCGAGAGATCGCTGCCGCTGAAACGCTTGCCCGGCTCCTTGCTGAACAGCCCCAGCACCCCCAGCCGCGTATGCCCCGCCATCAGTGGCACGCCGATGAAGGCCTGGATGCCGGTTCTCCCAAAGGTTTCCAGTGCCAGAGGGTGGTCTGTGTAATCGTCTAATAAGATCGAGTTGCCGGTATGGTGAATGTGCCAGATGATGCCGTGCCCTTTGGGTGGGTCGATGCGCCAGGTGTCGGAGATGTTGTAAAAGTAGTTGGTGATCGGTTTGTCGTTTTCATCGATCACGTGAAGCGTGCCGGAGTCCGCGCCGATCAATTCCGCGGCCAGACGCACGATGTTGGGCAGAATGGTGGGCAGATCGAGCGTGCGGTTGATCGAGCGGCTGATCTCGTTCAGGCGTTGTTCGCGGAACAGGGCTTCTTTGGTTTCGAAGAATAAGCGTTCTTTTTCGATGGCAGTGGCAAGCTGCCCTGCCACCGTGGTCAACAGTCGTTCGTCCGTCTGGTTGAACGCCTCGGGGTGCGGGCTTTCGGCGTAGATCACCCCGATGATTTGCTCCCCGATTTTGATCGGCAGGCACAATATCGAGCTTGAAGGGTGCTTCCCCGCGGGATATTCCGCCGGGGAGAGCGCATTGGAAATCAACCTGACCCCACCGTCCTGCGCTACCTCGCCGATCACGCCTTCCCCAAAGGGGACGAATGTATGGGGGCCGCGGTACGATGGGTGGGCGACCACGCCGCCGCGGTCGCGGTCCACCAACAGGACGCCGAATGTATGCGGGTACAGCGACTCCGCGATGATCTCGGTCACCTGTTCGATCAGCTTGTCCTCGTTCACTGCCGCCGCGCTGGCTTTGGATATCTCGTGGAGAATGGTGAGTTCTCTCAATTGCCGCCGGGTTTCCTCGAACAGGCGGCGATTTTGTGTGGCGTGTGCCAGTTGGTGGGCAACTTCCTGGATAAGCTCTATGTGGGTTTCCCGAAAAGCATTTGCCTCTTGCGCAGTCAGGCTCAGAACGCCGATCAGACTACCCTGGGTAAACAGCGGCGCGTTGACAAAGGCGTGTACCCCGGCTGCCAACAGCCGCTTTTCGTAGGGGGTGTGCGGTGATTTGTGCGCCAGGTTGTTTTGGACTTCGATTTCACCCTTCCACAGACGCGGGTGAATGTCCGCGGTGGAACGCAGCGCCAGCCCCGAATGTGTGGATGTGCGCGAGTCGAAACCCAGCAGGCGCAATTGGCTGAAATCTGGGTTGACCTCCAGAATGCTGATGCTCTGGCAGGGAATGTAGCGTTGAAGCTGGGTGATTGTTTTCTGGCTGGCCTCTTTGAGAGAAGCAGCGCCGAGGATGGCGCGGTCGATTTCGTGCAGGATATTGAGCCGCTCGTTGAAATAGCGCAGCGCTTCTTCGATGCGTTTTTGTTTGGTGATGTCACGCAGAATGATCAGCCGCCCGATCAGTTGCCCGCGTTTGTCGTGCAAAGGCGAGATGCCCAAATCCAGGTAAACGGGAAGCTCCTTGTCCCATAACAACTCGGTTCGCGTGCGAGTGGCATTCGGATCGGAGGGTGCTTTTTGAATGTGCTCCTGGAATGCTTTCGGGATCGGCTGGCCGATGAGTTCTTTTTCATCGAAACCGGTCAGGCGGCAGGCTGCCGGATTCAAGTCTACCACCCGGTTTTGGGTGTCCAGCACGAGCACGCCTTCGTTCATGCTTTCGATCAACGCGGTGCGGGCAATGGGAACGGTGTCCAGGAAGCGGTAACGAACGAGGTTTTGCAGCAACAAGATGGCTGTGATCGTGAAGCCAAAGGGGGTTAGATCGAGATTGGGGACGGGCGTTAGCCCCACCAGATAGAGCAGGTTGCCCAACCAGGGAGCGAGGGCAGCCAGCAGGAGACTGATGACTTGCGGTTGGTGGAACTTTGCTGTGTTGAGCAGCCCGTGAATGTATAGCCCCGTGCCGGAAAGAAATAGCGCGTACGCGTAAGCCACCTCCAGCCGGAAGACCGGTCCCGGCTCGGAGACCAACAGAGAAATGGCCCCGCGTTGATCGATGTTATACGAGGCCCAAAATAGATTGTGAAACGGATTCGTCCATAGAGCGATCACGCCCAACGCCGGAACGAGTGCCAGCAACAGCACGGTGTTCTTTTTGAGCCAGCGATCATGGTAATTGTATTGAAACGAGAACACAAACCAGGCAACAGGAATGAGCAAAATCCCTGTAAATTTGATCTTTGCCCAGAGAATTTTTGCGCTTAGCTCTGCCACACCGATCTCAAAACCATACGCCAGAGACCATAACGACACGCCAAACGCCATCAGCGCGAAAATGCTGGCGCCCCGGGTTGCTCGCCTTCGAAGGGCACTGATGCTCGTTGCACCTGTCAGAATTGCAGCAAGGAAGAGAGGAAGAATGTATAACCAGACCGTGGATGAAAGCTTCATCTGAGTTTCGTTCCCTTGTTGGGTTGTTGACCTGTTTTTACCAAAGGTTGGGTGGAATATCATTTGGATTTCGTTTCAGTTGTAGATGTTTTTCTCATAACGCGACAGTACTGACGCAGTTGAGAAATCGAGTACGAGTTTGGTGTTGCGAGCACCCGAAAGGATGCGCCTGCCCTGAGCTATCCTGGCACGCAGCGGAAAACACTGCCCGATACAGCAGGGGGAGAGCCGCCCATCCTCGCCGTTCACGACATTCTCTAATGGAACCCCGCCTACCCGGTGGCTGTGGACGTGCGTCGGTTCGAGGTGGAGATGGCAAAAGCGGAACCGTTCCTCCATACGCCCCTTGACCAGACGCTGTACCCAGCCATCGCTTCCTTACGGGCCGCGCTCGATCTGTATTCCCGCCGATCTGTTGCTCGGCTTCGATCTACTCGTGACTTTTACGCCGATTGGCTGAACACCTGGCGCACGAAGTACCAGCGGCAGGCGCTGATCTCGCTGGCACGACTGGTGGAAAGTTATGGCCGCGCCGGGCAGTCTCGCCGCATGGAAGCGCTCGCGCGCCGCCAACTGGAGCTTGATCCGGACCGCGAAATCGCCCACCTCCAGCTCATGCGGGCCCACCTGGCGCAGGGAGAATACATGGCTGCGCTCAGGCATTACGCGGCTTACGAAGAGCGACTCGCGGAATACGGGAAGCAACTCACCGCCGTTGCAAATGCTGCGCCAGCGGGCAATTGCATACCGCCAGCAAGCGGAATTGGAAGCAGACGACGGCGAGTTCGTGGCACAGATGGGAGGAACGATTGTCCGTTACCGAGATTGCCAACCGCGTGGTGACGAGCATCAATGCGCTCAAGACCACGATGCCCGATTTATCGCCCCGGCATCGCAGCATCGAAGCGCGCTTACCGGTTCCTATGCTCTGCTCTCGCCAGCGCAGCGGCGAATTCTGGCGCGCTTTGCTGTTTTTCGCGGCGGCAGGCATCGAGGGTTTGTCATTGCTGGTGCACCGCGCTCTGCTCCGACAGCAGGGAAAACGATACACCATGCACGAATTGATCCGCCAGTTCGCGCTGCACAAACTGGAACAATCCGGGGACAAGACAACCGCTGAACGCGCCCATGCGGCGTATTACCTGCGCTTGCTCACCTCCCACAAAAGCGATTTGTACGGCCCCCAGCCGCTCACCGCGATTCGCCAATTGCGCCCGGAACGGGAAAACCTCCACAAACATAGCCGATACCGGGAGGCATGTACACATTGGCAAAAAGCGTTAGCCATTTCGCTGGAACTGGAAGACCGGTATGCTATTGCTATGTACCACAACAATTTTAGGAGACGCTTTGCGTGAGTTGGGCGATTCTCCCAAGGGGAACTGGGGGAACTGGGGGGAACTGAGGGAACTGGGGGGAACTGGGGGAACTGGACGTTTTATTCTAATGGGTGGGCGGCTTCCTACTTCTTACTCCCTACTTCTTACTCCCTACTTCTTACTCCCTACTTCTTACTCCCTACTTCCTGCTTCCCGCCATAACCAACAAACAAAAAGGTGCTGGCCTTGCTGACCAGCACCTTGTTCGTGTACAGGTATTGCGGGTTACTGATTCAACGTGAACGGTTT
>Ga0256830_1002576_pt1 | contig 11820 bp, 6 predicted proteins | sample 128326metaG_FD_190537 | JGI IMG/M metagenome (GOLD analysis project Ga0256830, IMG submission 190537) | Hydrothermal vent microbial communities from Lau Basin, Pacific Ocean - 128-326 | ecosystem: Environmental > Aquatic > Marine > Hydrothermal vents | place: Pacific Ocean: Lau Basin | collected...
AGATGCTGGGGAAGCCGAACTGGAAGGGGGGCCTACCCGCGAGCTTCTCTTGGATCCAGAAGCAGCGCGGGCAGGCCTCGGGCAGGGCCAGACGTGCAAGACTGCTAACCGACAGTGTGAGCACGATGCGAATGGAATAGCTGAAACGGAGGAGAAAAGTCAATTGGAACCCCGGACCGTGAGCTGGCGGGCTCACTTGGATGGTCGACATCCCTTTTCGTAGAATGCTGCCGAATCAACTTAGCCGTAGGGGCATCTACATGGGTACACGAAGACCATCGTCTGCCTCACCAACGGACGCAAGCGGCTTACTGGCTACGATAGATCACCGAACGGGAGGCTTCTCAGGAGCGGTTCGGGGTCAGGAGAGGGAGCAGTTGTGAATTGCCCGAAGTGTGAGCTGCCGATCGGGAGTTGCCGTTGCTACGCCCCTCATCGTTCCGAGCGACGTCGAGTGAGGAGGAGGCGCACCCACCGCTCCTCCCTGCTGCCTTCCCAGCCCCGTTCTGAAGCGTCTCGTCGGGCCAGTTCTACGAGGAAGGCAGGAAGGGTTTCTAGGAAGAAAACTCATGTAGACGGCGAACGACGAGCGTTACTGGCTTCGATTGCACAGACAATCCAAGACTATCGCGAGGGCTGCCTGCTACGACCGATCTCCCAGCACGTGGAGCGTTGGGTGCAGCAATTCGACCCCGATGTGCAGGTTCCCATCCTCAAGGAAGTCAACTATGTCCTGAAGAAAACCTACTTCTCCAAGGAGCGGGTCATGGATTTTCTTCGTCGGCTTATTGACAACGAAAAACTCACCGGCCATGATCCTCAGAGGTTCTGGCGGTCTGTCCAGTTTCTCGACATCCAAGCCCGCGGTAACAGCCAAAAAGATATGCTGGCTTTGTTCTCGGAAGCGCTAAGGGACAAGTTTGGCTTCGGCATCGAGGCCTGCAGCAGGCGCAATGAGGACTTCATCTACCTGGACGATGGCATCTTCACGGGTAAACATTTGCGGGTTGATCTGAAATCCTGGATTCACAACAAGGCCCCCAAGCAGGCTCAGGTGCATGTAGTTTGCATCGCGTTACATCGCTACGGGCAGTATTATGCCAAGACAAGGCTTCAGGAGGCCATCCAAGAAGCTCAAAAAGACATCGAGATTAGGTGGTGGTGGAAGATCGAGTTGGAAGACCGAAAAGCATATAGCCATTGTGCAGACGTGCTTCGGCCGACACACATTCCCAATGATCCGGCTGTGGAAGAGTATGTTGCCAGCCTGCGGTATAAGCCAACATTAAGGCCCCCGGGGCACCCCGGCGCTGCGGGGCTTTTCTCGAGCGACGAGGCCAAAATCCTGCTGGAGCAGGAGTTCTTGCAAGCCGGTGTTCGTATCCGCCGGATGTGTCCGAACACCAACAGCTGTCATCGTCCATTGGGATACATGGAATTAGAGACGTTGGGTTTCGGCTCTCCCATTGTGACCTACCGCAATTGTCCCAACACCGCTCCGTTGGCGTTCTGGTTCGGTAGTCCTTGGTACCCGCTGTTTCCTAGGATCACGAATAGGCAGACGGATGTCGAATCGGAAGACTTTGAGGTTCCTTTCTGATGTGTAGTGCAAATCCGATACGTACGTACCATCGCAAGGAGAGCGTGGTCTTCTTGAAGACGCACGAGCCTTTTGGGGGGCTCTCCAACATGGCGGGGGGGTTCCCTCTTAAGGTCAACGACCACCTCATTCGGACCTCGGAAGCACTTTATCAGGGGTGTCGTTTCCCGCATAGACCGGATGTCCAAAAGCTGATCCTCGATCAGGCGAGCCCGATGGCCGCAAAGATGAAGAGCAAGTCCTACCGGCATGACTCACGGCCGGACTGGGAACAGGTAAGGGTCGACATCATGCGCTGGTGCCTGCGCGTGAAGCTGGTGCAGAACTGGGAAAAGTTCAGCCAACTCTTATTGGAAACGGGGAACCGCCCAATCGTAGAGCAGTCCCGCAGGGACGGCTTTTGGGGTGCCAAGCCTGTCGACGATCAAACTCTCGTGGGGAGGAACGTGCTGGGCTGCTTGCTCATGGAGCTTCGAGAAGAGGTCCGTAGCGGTGGTCGTGCTGATTTTCTCCGTGTCGACCCCCTGGACATTCCCGACTTTTTGCTCCTTGGGCAGCCGATCCGGCCTATTGCTGCTGGGGACAAAGACAAAAAAGAACAGGAGGCATCGATGCCACTCCCTTTATTCGATTCACCTGACCAAGCTGCTTGGGGGGACAAGTAGGATCTCCTCCCTCGGTTCGTCGCGGTCCAAGCCGGATGTCCGCACGGACCGCATCTATCCCACTGCGCCGGGCCCCATGGGGGAGTCGACTTTCGCGATGTTCATGCCCGGACCAAGAGCAGCAGCTTGGCTGCAACTTGGCAGCTTGACTTGACTTGATTTATCCTTCGCTGATAAATCCTCCTTAGGTGAGGCTTGTGAGGAGGAAACCGGACGTGTATGGAGATCGGAAGACAGGGTCAAAGCCGCAGTTTCGAGCCGTCTCCTTCTGGATCTCGGAGGAGGACCTCACGGAGCTGAAAGCCCCTTCCCGCGAGAAGGGGATCGGACATACGACGCTGGTGCGCATGTGGGTGCGAGAGAAGCTGCAAGCTTACCGGAGCCGAAAAGGTAGACCAAGCTTGTAGCAAGAACGGGAGGCGGAAGCCACCTTGTCTGGAGATCTTCGAGTTCAGCTGACGAGGCTCCTGAAGCCGTCCTTGGAGGAGCACCAAGCCCTCGCACAGTGCTTCCGAAGGGAGGTCGCTGCCCTTCAGAAGGCACTCGATTGCCACGAGGAACAGCTCGCGCAGCAGATAGAAGCGCTTCAAGAGCAAAACGCCCGCCTACGGGAAACGTTGGACTGTCTGAGCGAGGCTCTCACGTCTTTAGGGGCTGAGCTTACGAGGGCTACGGAAGCGGTGGAGGAGCGGCTTCGAAGCTTGGAAGGCCAACGACGGCGAGAGCGAGATGACCTCAACCGGCGCCTCAAAGATCTCGAAGCGGCTCTACAACGTCTCCAGGAACTTTACAGCCTGTTACAGGTTGAGGTGACGACGTCAGCGGAATCCCCATCACGGCAAGATCGAATTGAGTTGTTGGATCTCAGTATTGTCAGTCGAACCGTAAGACGAGAGCCCGCGCTTTACCTGGATAGGGGAGGATTCCGGGCAAATAAAGCGGCCACCCAGATCCTATGGGGTTTTGGACGGATCATCTACGCTGTCGAAGGTGGACAGCTGTTCCTCGCTAAGTCTCCCGATGAGAGGGGCATCGCGTTGGGAGGCAAGACCTATTATGGTCGCCCACTCCCAGGGGGGAGGGCGCTGGCCCAGCGGATCCTCGGAGCGGAGCTCACGAGACGACTCTCAGAGAGCAAAGCCCGCTTTCCCCTTCAAAAAACGGAAATTGAGCTGGAAGGGGTGAAGGTCCCGGCCTTAGTGGCGAATCTAGCGGGAGTCCTCAAACGCGGGGAGGAAAGTGTCAAGGGCAGGACGGGCGGACCCAAGCCTAAAGGGGAAAACCCGCCAAGCCAGGAGCTTGTTGAGGGCGGTGGAGGGGGACAGAAGGCGCCGGGCACGTCTGTTTTGGACTCGGAGGGGGAGTCGGACGGGGAGGGGGCGGGCGCAGAGAGGGGGAGACCGGAGGCTTCCGTGGCTCGACCACCAGGGGAAGGCGTGGAGCCGACCCGAGAACGAGAGCTGCCATCGCGGATCCGCATTCTTACAACTTCCCCCCAACCCCGCAGGCGCATCCCCCCGGAGAGTCGGGGCGGGCGACCTCGTGTCGGGGTCGAGGCCGAAGCCGACGCGAAGGCGAAACACGGGCAGGAGCCAAAAGGGGAGACGGAGGCGGCTGCCAAAGTGGAGGGGGACGAACCCCGCTCCGGGGATCCCTCAGGCCGACGGCCAACTCTGGTCTGTCGAAAGCAGGGCCGCGGGTGGCAGGTGCTACGGGAGGAGGACGAGGGCCGCTCCGATGCGGTGGGCGTGGACGCAACCGAGCTGTTTGGGGAAGAAGGGTTGCTGTTCAAGCTGGAATCGACTCTCGAGCGGGGGCGGCGGGTGCGCCGCGTCTCCCGAGGCTGGTACCTCGCCATCGTCCCGGACGGCTGGGAGCGTTTGGGAACCGCTCCTATCGCCCCGGAGTCGGTGGCCCTTCCCGGCTATCGGGCTCACTACTTCGACCTCACAGAGGAAGGGCAAATTCGCTTTCACGTCGGGGACTCGGAGCGAGTCCCATGGCAGCGGGTCGAGTTTTGCCTCGTGGGGGAGGAACTCCGGGACGATGCCCAGCACCTAGGGCCCCTCTTTCGTGAGCCGCCGCGGGTGCGTGCACCCAGAAGCCTTTGGACTGAGGTTTCTGAGGTTGTGATCCGGGAGGAGCGTCCGGGAACGGGCCGCTGGAAGACCTCTTTTCCGCCCAACGCAGAGCGGGACGAGCAGACGCTGCCGGAGGAGCTGGCCGAGCGGGGTGGAGGCCGGTACACGCTGCTCTTTTACGACCACGACTGGGAGCTGTTGGATAGCTTCGACTTCCGCTTCTTCCTCGCGCTTCAGGGGATTCACGTGGAGCCGGAGGGGCCGGTGGTGCTTCCGGGGCCGGAGGGCCATCGCCCGGCCCGTATCACGTTCTTGCATGAAGTAGGCTGTAGAATAGAGCCTTCGATGGAACCCTCCTTCTCCATCAAGCTCAACAGGAAACCGACCCGGACCGAGGTGGAGTTACCCCCGGATCCAACTCTAGATCAAACATACTGGCGGGCGCAGAAGGGGAGCGCTTCGGTGGATTTGGTGATCCGCATCCCCCGGATCTGGTGGGCCTTAGGCCCCGAGGGCGCGGAGCCGGAGGCGGACGAGTGGGAGTGGCAGGCCGAAGCGCTCTCCCTCAAGCGGGAGGACCTCGCGGCGACGTCGGAGAAGGTCTTGTGGCTTCGGGTCCCGCCGGGTGTGCGAAGGGTTCGCTGCGGCTTCCCCGGGGATCTGCGGCGGTTTGACCGAAGGAACAGCTCCCTTGGGCAGCTGTGGGTCGCCGTTCCGCTGCGAGAGTTCTGTGACAGCGGGCTGCGGGATCGGCCGGGGCGCACGCCTCTGCAGCTGCAGGACCCTCTGGAGGAACAAGAAAAGACAACCGTCGGGTGGCTGAAGGTCTGCCTTGCGTGTCGCTATTGCGACTTTAAGGCTTGGCGGGAAGAAGCGCTTTGGGAGCACCTATTCCAAGAGCATCGCTCCGAGCTGTACCGCGAGCCGAAATGGGAGGAGCTGCGGCGGTGGATTCCCCATCTACCCAAGTACATTCTTGCTTGTCCTTATTGTGACGAATACGCGGAGGCAGATGATCCGTATTCAACGAGCACGATAACGCTACACGTGGAGAAAGTTCACAAAACCCGCACGAAGTATAGCTCAGGCCCTGGATTTCGCATCGTGAGGAGCGTGGATGAAATTCGAAATAAGATGACGAAGTATAAAGACTTGCCCCGCTTTCAGATCTGTCAGCTTTGTGGGAATCACTTTGACCTTCGTGAAGTCAGCAGAGAGGAACTTCTCCGGCACCTCAAGGGTTGCCATTGGGGGGAGGTAGCCCGGTTGGTGTAGCCGTGGACATCTTGAGTCTTACCCAAGAGGTCGTCGAGCGATATCGGCGGTATCTGCTGACGACGTTCTCGTTTCGGGATCCCGACCTGCGTGCCTCGTTTGAGGAGGCTTTGCATCGGGGGAGCCTCAGCCGCGGGCCGTACATCGAGGCCACGCCTCCCTTCCGCCGTGGGAAGTCCCCTCGCGAGCTCTTCCCGGAGTTCCTCGAGGAGACGTTCGACGAGGGCTTTCTCAGAGCGCTCTATGGGGATCGGCCGCTCTACCGCCACCAGGAGGAGGCCATCCGTCGGGTGGTGGGCGGCCGAAACGTCATCGTCGCCACGGGGACGGGGAGCGGGAAGACGGAAGCCTTCCTGTACCCCATCTTGTTGCACCTCTATCAGGAGCACCTTCGTGGGGAGCTGGGGCCGGGCGTACGCGCCCTCATCCTTTACCCGATGAATGCCCTGGCCCACGATCAACGCGAGCGGCTGGGTGAACTCTGTAAACGACTGGAGCGGTTCGGTTCCCCGTTCCGGTTCACCTTCGGGCAGTACATCGGCGAGACGCCTGAGGACGAACAGGATAGCTACAGGCAAGCCAAGGAGCACTTGGAGCGGAAGCTCCCCGGAGAGCTGGTGTTCCGTCGCGAGATGCGGGAGTCCCCGCCGCATATCCTGCTCACGAACTACTCGATGCTCGAGTATCTGCTCCTAAGGCCCGAGGACAGCCCGCTCTTCGACGGCGGCCGGGCCCGCTGGTGGACCTTCTTGGTGCTCGACGAGGCCCATCAGTATCGCGGCACCCGGGGCACGGAGATGGCCCTGCTGATCCGCCGTCTCAAGCGCCGGCTGCGGGAGGGCGGCCGCGACGGCCCCTTCCGTTGCATCGCCACCAGCGCCACCCTGCTCGGCGGGGAGCGCGACCGGAGGGCCGTGGCCCGCTTCGCGACGGAGCTGTTTGGCGAGCCCTTCTCCGAGGACGACGTGGTGCTGAGCGAGCTGGAGCCCGTGCGGGAGCCGGAGGCGGTCGAAGCAGCCACGCTTCAACCCGAGGACTACGCCGCCCTCGAGCGGACCTTGGGCGTAGAGGGCGAGGAGGAGGCGGAGGAGGCCGAGGAGGCCGCAGCCCGCAGGGTGGGAGCCGAGCTGCTGCGGGATCGGCGGACGATCCGCTTGAGAAGAGAGTTGGCCGCCGGGCCCCAGGAGGTGGAGGAACTGGCCGAGCGCCTCTTCCCGGAGCTCCCTCCCGGGGAGCGGGAGGCAACGCTGGGGAGGCTGCTCCGGCTGCTGGTGCGGGCCCGGGATCCCGACACAGGCACGCCCCTGCTCGCCGTGCGCTACCACCTCTTCCTGCGGTCGTTGGAGGGGGACTTCGTGCGCTACCGCCCGGAGAAGTGCGTCCTCTTAGAGCGGGGAGAGCACATCGACGACGGCCCCAACGCCGATGGGAATGAGGGGGCCGTCTTCGAGGTGGCCCTCTGCCGCGAGTGCGGACAGCACTACCTCGTGGGCCGGGAGCGAGAGGGGCACTGGGGGGAGGCCGTCCGCGACCCCAGCCGCGAGGACTTCGGCGCCCGCTACCTGCGGCCTCTGGAAGACGGAGAAGACGAAGTGGACGAAGACGAAGCGGAGGAGCGTAAGTCGGGCCCAAAGGGGAGGCGGGAGGTCCGGCTGCTTTGCGTCCGCTGCGGTGCGCTCGGGGGACCGCGCCTTACCCCGCCGCCTTGCCCTCACCCAAACTCAGATCTCTTAAAAGTTGTCTTGGAGCCCCCACATGACGATGAGACCCGGGCGGATCAATTAAAGCGCTGCTCGGCCTGCGGCTACACCGCCTCAGGGCGGGATCCCGTGAGCGAGGTGGTCTACGGAGGAGAGGGGCCACACGCCGTGATCGCCACCACGCTCCACCGCCAGTTGCCCTCCCAACGGAGGCGGGTTTTGGCCTTCGCCGATGGGCGCCAGGACGCGGCCTTCTTCGCCTGGTACTTGGAGGGTTCCTATCGGGACGTCCTGGCGCGGCACTTGCTGCTGGAGGCCGCCCGGCGGCTCGTCCCGGCCGCGGGGGCGGAGGGGCTGTCCCTTCGGGATCTGGCCTCGGAGCTGCGCACGCTGCTCAAGCAGCAAAGGGTGCTCCCTGCGGGGGCCAGCGAGCTGGAGTTTAAAAAGGAGGCATGGCGGATCGTCTACCGCGAGTTCCTGACGGAGGAGGTCCGCCTCTCCCTCGAGGGGGTGGGGCTCGCCCGCTGGACGGTCAAGCTCCCCGACTGGATCGAGATCCCTGCGGTCTTGACCCGTCCCCCTTGGAACCTCCAAGACGAGGAAGACAAGGCTCTCCTGCTGTATCTCCTCGACACGATGCGCCGGGAGAAGGCCGTCGAGCTGGAGACGGAGGAGGGCGTCACCCTGAACTGGGACGATCTGGGGCCGACGGCCGCCCCCATGCGGGTCCGTTTGGGGCGGCCCCGCGGCGATCGAAACGTGCGGGACTGGGCCGGCTCCCAAGGCCGTCGGGTTCGGTTCCTAAGCCGCCTGCTGCGGGCGCGCGGCCTCCCTGAGGATGAAGCGCAAGCTAAGGCCATCGAGACCCTTCGGGAGATCTGGGGAGCGCTCAACGAGGGGGACGAGCGGGCCCCCTCGACGGCGGAGCGGCTGCTGTTCCCCATCAAAGACGCGAAGCGGCTGAACCCCCGTTGGTGGCGGCTCGTGCCCCTCTCCCCCGATGAACGGGTCTATCGCTGTGAGGTGTGCGGGCGGCTAAGCCCTTGGGACCTCGGGCTCTGCCCCCAATACCGCTGCCGGGGGAGGCTTCACGCGGTCGCCGTGCGGGATCTGCCCCCAGACCACTACCGCGGGCTTTATCAGCAAGAGCTGCCGGGGCCCCTCCGGGTGGAGGAGCACACGGCCCAGCTCAGCTACGAGAAGGCCCGTGAGTACCAACGCGACTTCAAAGAGGGCAGGATCCACGTGCTGAGCTGCTCGACGACCTTCGAGCTGGGAGTGGACTTAGGCGAGCTGGATGTGGTCTTTTTGCGGAACGTCCCGCCGGAGCCGTTCAACTACGCCCAGCGGGTGGGGCGGGCCGGCCGTCGCGAGGAGCCCGGCTTCGCGCTCACCTACTGCCGCCGCTCCTCCCACGATCTCTACCACTTCGCCCACCCCGAAAGGATGCTGCGCGGGCAGATCCGCCCGCCCTCGCTCAGCCTGCACAACGAGAAGCTCTTGAGGCGCCACCTGATGGCCGTCGTGCTTTCCGCCTTCTTCCGCGCCCATCCGGAGCGATTTCGTTCCGTGGAGGCCCTGCTCGGGAACTGGGAGGAGCCGACGCTCTTCCCCACGCTGCGGGCGTTCTTGGAGGGCCAGCAGGAGGAGCTGGAGGCCGCCCTGCGGGCGATCCTCCCCCCGGAGACGCACGCGGCGCTGGGGCTGGAAGATGCCCGCTGGATCGAAGAAGCGCTGGACCCGGAGGAGCGCCTGGCCCTGGCCGTGGCCGAGGCGGGTGCCGACTATCGAGCGGTAAAGGCGTTAGAACACCAAGCCGTCGAGCGCGGGGACTACACGACGGCTCGCTGGGCCCAAGCCCGGGCCAAGACGATCGCCGACGAGGACGTGCCCTCCTTCCTCTCCCGCAAGGTGGTGATCCCCAAGTACGGCTTCCCCGTCGACGTAGTGGAGCTGGACACCCATCGGCTGAGGGGCGCAAGCGGGCGCGAGCAGACGGAGGTTGCCCTCCAGCGCGACCTCCAGATCGCCGTCTCGGAGTTCGCCCCCTCGGCCGAGGTGATCGCCAACAAGAAGCTGTGGAGATCCTACGGCCTGAAGCGGGTCCCCGAGCGGACGTGGGAGATCTACGAGTATAAGCTGTGCCCGCGGCACAACACGTTCGTGCAGTGGAAGTGGAAGAGGGAGCAAGAGAGTCAAGAAAAACAGGGTCTTCCCTGCGGCTGCCCCGTCGACTCTCATAAATATATCGTGCCTAAGTTCGGCTTTGTGACGAAGCGCGAGAGGCCGAAGGAGCCTCAGGGCCGCCCGCAAAGACTCTTCTCCACGCGGCCCTACTTCGCCGGCGGGGTGGGCCCGCCTCCGGAGCGCCGCTCGCTGCCCCAAGTCTTCAACTCGAAGCCGCTCCTCGAGCTGACTCCGGCCTCCCCCGGTCGGATGGTCGTGCTCTGCGAGGGTCGCCGTGGGAGCGGCTTCTACCTCTGTCTGGAATGCGGGGCCGGGGATCGCCAGCGCAAAGCGCTGGCGAAACACAAAACGCCCTACGGCCAATCCTGCTCCGGCCAAATCGAGAACTTCTCTCTAGGGCACGAGTTCATCACCGACGTGCTCCGGCTGGAGTTTCGACTCCTCCCCTCCGCCGAGCCGGCGGCCCGCTTTGCCCAAGACGACCCCGTGGGCTTCGCCTACTCGCTGGCCTACGCGCTGGTGGAGGCGGCCGCGGAAATCTTGGAGATCCCACCGACAGACTTAAACGCCGTGGGTGTATACGAGGAGGGGCGGCTCATCCCGCCGGTGCTGCTCTACGACGACGTGCCGGGTGGAGCGGGCTTGGTGGCCCGGCTTGAGGACGAGGCCCTCTTGAGAGAATGCTTCGAGCTGGCGGCCCGGCGGGTGGGGGGAGCCTGTGGCTGCGGGGAGCTCGCCAGCTGCTACGGCTGCCTGCGCAGCTACCGCAACCAGTTCGTGCACGACCGGCTGCGCCGCGGGCCCGTACGAGCCTATCTCGATGAGCTGTTGACGCGGTGGCCGACGGCCGCGACGGCTGGATCGTCATCGTAAGAGGGAGGGGCAAGCCCGGCCGGAAACTATTACCATGGGGTGACAGAGGGTAGCAGCAGCGGCAGCAGCAGTAGTAGGAGGAAGAGGAGGCGCGGACGAATGTGGCGGGCGAGTTGAGAACCCAACGGCAACGCTTGGAACTTTCGACCTTAGAGCAGTGGCTCTGGGATGCGGCCTGCACCATCCGCGGCCCCGTCGATGCCCCCAAGTTAAGGACTACATCTTGCCTCTGATCTTTCTGAAGAGACTGTCGGACGTCTTCGAGGACGAGCTGGAGCAATTGGCCCACGAGCTCGGCGGGCGCTACCACGCCGAAAAGCTCGTCGAGCGGGATCGCAAGCTGGTCCGCTTCTACCTTCCCCGGGAGGCCCGTTGGCCGGAGATCCGCAAGAAGACGACGGGCCTCGGGGAGCATTTAACGGACGTCGTGCGCGCGGTGGCCCGCGAGAACCCCAAGCTCCAGGGAGCCATCGATATTGCGGAGTTCAACGCCACCGCGGCTGGCCAGCGCATCGTGGATGATTCTACCCTGGCCCGCTTGGTTCAAGTGCTCAGCCGCCACCGCTTGGGCCTCGAGGACGTCGAGCCCGACATCTTAGGGCGGGCCTACGAGTACTTGCTGCGAAAGTTCGCCGAAGGCCAAGGCCAGAGCGCCGGGGAGTTCTACACCCCCCGCGAGGTGGCCGTCTTGATGGCTCGTATGCTCGAACCCGAGCCCGGCCTCGAGATCTACGACCCCTGCTGCGGCTCCGGCGGGCTGCTCATCAAGTGACACCTCCGCCTCTTGGAGACCCATGGGGTCGTGGAGAACGGGAACGGGCGGCGGAAGCTCCCCACCGAGATCGTTCCCTTAAAGCTCTACGGCCAGGAGATCAACCCCTCGACCTTCGCCATGGCCAAGATGAACGTGGTCATCCACGACATGGAGGCGGACATCGCCCTGGGGAACACGATGACCGGCCCCGCCTTCACCGAGGGGGACGGGCGCCTCCGGCGCTTCGACCTCGTGGTGGCCAATCCCATGTGGAACCAGGACTTCCCCACCAGCCTCTACGAGAACGATCCCTACGAGCGCTTCCGCTTCGGGGTTCCGCCCGCCTCCAGCGCCGATTGGGGCTGGATTCAACACATGTACGCCTCCCTTAAGGAGGGCGGGCGGATGGCCGTGGTGCTCGACACCGGGGCCGTATCTAGGGGCTCGGGCAACCGGGGGAGCAACCGCGAGCGGGACATCCGCAAGCAGTTCGTGGAGCACGATCTTATTGAGGCCGTGGTGCTCTTGCCCGAGAACCTCTTCTACAACACCACCGCGCCGGGGATCATTCTCGTCATCAACACCCGCAAGCGCTATCCGGGGGAGATCTTGCTCGTCAACGCCTCGAAGCTCTTTGCCAAGGGCCGCCCCAAGAACTACCTGACCGGGGAGCACATCGAGGCCG
>Ga0256830_1002577_pt1 | contig 11820 bp, 6 predicted proteins | sample 128326metaG_FD_190537 | JGI IMG/M metagenome (GOLD analysis project Ga0256830, IMG submission 190537) | Hydrothermal vent microbial communities from Lau Basin, Pacific Ocean - 128-326 | ecosystem: Environmental > Aquatic > Marine > Hydrothermal vents | place: Pacific Ocean: Lau Basin | collected...
GATCATCAGCGAATCGCAGCTCTTTGGTGAGCAGGTGATGCAGCGCCGTCGCCGTAAAAAGCGTGGGCGTGATGTTGAAGCGGTAGTTAAAAATCTAACCGAACTCACCATTGGTTCCCCCGTAGTACATGAAGAGCACGGCGTCGGGCGTTACCTCGGATTACAGACACTCGATGCCGGCGGCCAGACTAACGAATACCTGCTGCTCGAATATGCGGGTGGCGACAAACTATATGTACCGGTCTCTTCACTACACCTGATCAGCCGTTATGCGGGCGTCTCTGAAGAGCGCTCACCGTTACATCGCCTCGGCACAGAGGCCTGGAGCAAAGCGAAGCGTAAGGCCGCCGAACGAGCACACGATGTTGCGGCTGAGTTGCTCGATATCTACGCACGACGCGCAGCACGCAAGGGCCACGCCTTTCCGGTCGTTGATGAGCAGTACGCCTCGTTTGCCGCTGGCTTTCCGTTTGAAGAGACACCGGACCAGCAGGAGGCGATCATTGAATTGATCAATGATATGACCAGCGATAAACCGATGGATCGCCTCATCTGTGGCGATGTCGGCTTTGGCAAGACAGAGGTGGCGATGCGTGCCGCGTTTATCGCAGTACAGGGGGGAGCCCAGGTAGCGGTGCTGGTGCCCACCACGCTGCTGGCACAACAGCATTACCAGAACTTTAAAGACCGTTTTGCCGACTGGCCGGTTGAGGTGGCCGTATTGTCACGCTTTACCACCAGAAAAGAGGGGGATGAGGCGTTAAAAAAGATCGCCGATGGCAGGGTCGATATCGTGGTTGGCACCCATAAGCTGATCAGCGGCAACATCCAGTTTAAAAACCTCGGTCTGTTTATTATCGATGAAGAGCACCGTTTTGGCGTTAAGCAGAAAGAGCAGCTGAAATCACTGCGTAGCGATGTTGATACATTGAGCCTTACCGCCACACCGATTCCCCGCTCACTGAATATGGCGCTAACGGGCATTCGTGATCTTTCGATTATCGCCACGCCACCACTGCGCCGCATCGCCATCAAAACCTTTGTTCGACAGTGGAATGACACGCTGATTCGTGAGGCGTGCCTGCGTGAGATCCGTCGTGGTGGGCAGCTCTATTTTCTACATAATGAAGTGCGTACCATTGAAAAGACTACCGAAGCGCTTAAGAAACTGATGCCAGAGGCGCAGATAAAATTTGCTCATGGGCAGATGAATGAACGTGAGCTGGAACAGATCATGCTCGACTTCTACCATCAACGTTTTAATATTTTAGTTAGCACGACCATTATCGAAAGCGGCATCGATGTTCCGAACGCCAACACCATCATTATCAACCGCGCCGATAAACTCGGCATTGCGCAACTCTATCAACTGCGTGGCCGTGTCGGTCGTTCCCACCATCAGGCCTACGCCTATCTGATCACGCCACCGAAAAACAGCATGACTCGAGATGCCGAAAAACGGCTTGAGGCGATAGAATCGATCGAAGAGCTGGGGGCAGGTTTTACCCTTGCGACACATGACCTTGAGATTCGCGGCGCAGGTGAGTTCCTCGGCGATGAACAGAGTGGCCATATTCAGGAGATCGGTTTTTCGATGTACACCGATTTGCTGGATCGCGCCGTTGCCGCACTCAGGGCCGGTAAACAACCTGAACTTCTGCAGCCGCTACAGAGCGGATCCGAGATCGATCTTGGTGTCCCCGCACGACTACCGGAAGATTACCTGCCTGATGTTCACAGCCGACTGGTACTCTACAAACGGATCGCCAATGCCAGCGACAGCGCTGAACTACGTGAGTTACAGGTCGAAATGATTGATCGTTTTGGGCTGCTACCAGAAGCGGCTAAGAACCTGATCACTGTTACCGAACTAAAACTGACTGCCGCACCACTTGGTATACGCAAGATCGAAGCGGCGGCTCACGGCGGACGCATCGTCTTTGGGGAGCAGCCCAATGTTGACCCGATGAAGATTATTAATCTGATCCAGCGCAAGCCCAACACCTATAAACTCGACGGCCAGGAGAAGCTGCGCTTTACGATGCAACTCCCGGCGCTGCAGGATCGTATCGATGCCATTACGGCATTACTGGAGATGATAGCGCTTGATAAGGGCAGCAGTCGTTGAGGATAGTGCAGGATTATCCTCTTCCCAGCTCTTTCATCCGCGATGCCATCGGCGGCACCTCTTCTGGGTCGATATGAATATCCAGTAACACCGGGCCTTTTGTATCGAGTAGCTGATCGATCTCCAGCTCATCTAGCTGCTGTGCATTTTCTACACTTATTCCAACTGCACCTACGGCGCGCGCCATCATTGCGAAATTGACAGGGGGTAGTTCAAAACCTATCGCTTCTGCACCACCCAGTCGCTGACCATGTTTTACCATTCCAAAGGCGTGGTCATTCAAAACAACAAAAATGACAGGGAGCTGTAACTGAACTGCCACTGTAATTTCCTGCCCACTCATCAGGTAACTCCCATCACCGGTAATGCATACCGCTGGCGCCTCATCCTGAGCAGAGGCAGCACCAACCGCAGCACCAATCGCCCAACCCATCGAACCAAAGCCCATCGCAATTCGATAATTCAACACCGAGTTCAGGTGAAGATAATGGGTTGCCCACGCCCATGAATTACCCGCATCAATATGATAGCGACTCTTCGAAGGGAGCAGGCCGGGTAGTTTACCCATTAAATACTGAGGTTTCACAAGCGCCTCTTTATCCGGCTGGTCAATATAGGTAGATGAAGGAATACGGCCATCACCCCCCATCTTAGAAAAACCACCATATTGAATAACGTTGCAACGATGGCTATGGATTGATCTCTTATGCGTGAAACGATCAATCACCTGTCGTTTGTGGAGATAATTCTTTAGATCATCGAATATCTTCTCCAGATTTCCATACAGCTGTAGATGAGCTGTTTCATAGACAAAATCATCATTCAGTGGGAAATTGACACATAGCACTTTCCTCATAATAGCGTCACAACTTGACAGGCCGGCTGTTTCAAACGGGCTTAAGTTGCTCCCAATAACAACAATATGATCCGTTTCATCGCCATACAGCAGCTCTGTTGCCTGCTGGTGGCCAGCAAACCCGATTACACCTCGATAGAGCGGATGATTCGCTGAAATGGCCCCTTTGGCAGCAGCTGTGGTGACAATTTCAGCACCAATTATTTCTGCACATTCAATAATCGTCCTGATGTGTGGCAAGCTATCGACACCCAGCAGAAAGAGACTTTTATGATTACCGCTTAGCAGTTGGCATAATTTTTCATAATTCGGCTGCTCATAGCTGTCATGGCACTGCGCTTTCATCCCATTTGCTACAGGTGGTAGTTCCGCATCAACAGTCTGATGCCAGATATCCATAGGAATACTCAAATGCACTGGACCACAAGGGTATGTCAGCGCTCTTTTCACAGCCTTTGTCAGCTTATATTTTAGCTGATCTATATGCGTTACCATTGAGTTATAGCGAGTGCAACGAGAGAGCATCGTCACGACCGAAACAGAATCATCCGATGAGTCCTGCAGCTCTTGCCTACCAAACCCGGCCATCGATGTTTGTGGAGTCAGTACCAGCATCGGAATCTGATCTGTATAAGCCGATGCGATACCCGTAATCATATTAGTTGACCCCGGGCCAGTGGTAGCACAGCAGACAGCGAGACGCCCACTCTCTCTGGCATAACCATCCGCCATAAATACTGCACCGGTTTCATGACGAGATGTAATCAGATCGATGGCCGGTTTCTGGCCTTTATCACGATTAAAACGGGCAACAGCATCAAACAGCGGCTCTATTGCGCCACCCGGTACCCCAAAAATTTTATCCACATTGATTTGAGAGAGGTACTCAAGTACGAACTCTGCAGCATTAAACGCTCCCTGAGTCGATAAAAGCAGTTCGTCCTTTCTTATCACATTGTTCACAGATCACTCCGGTCATCATTAACTATTCATGAAAAACGTGCCAATAGCAGTGATCGCAACTCATCCTCTTAACTTTCACAGCATAACTATCATCGGCACATTCAGATGCTCCAGATATCTGCAAAAGAAAGCAGGACTTTAATAATAGAATCATGTAATTCATACCCACCTCTAAAGAAAACAGCGGCAAGAATAAAGGATTCTCAAAATCGAGTATCAGAATATATTTACAAGACTCCATATCACCAGAATAATCCCTGGCGAAGTTAAGATGAAGGCGATCAATCTTTCCCTAAAACAATCCCCCATACCGAGGTACATTGTGTCCAACCAGAGGGTGTTTTTAATCACCGGAGTGAGGGTGTTTTAGGAGAGCTCTTGTCATACAGAGCTTGGTGGAACGATAACAGACACCCAGCTCTTTTCAATATTCTGGGCACAAAAAAACCCACCCGGGTGGGTAGGCTTCTTTATAAAATGGCGCGCCCGGAAGGATTCGAACCTCCGACCGCCTGGTTCGTAGCCAGGTACTCTATCCAGCTGAGCTACGGGCGCACTCTGAGGTTGCGCATTATATGTGGTTTAGCCCGGGTGTCAAGAAGCTATTAAATTTATTACAGAATTACAGATTATTTTTGATACTTAGGAGCTCTGATGAATTATCATGACGAAGCGCGAAGCGACGAAGTGATCGTTTATCTCACCGCTTCATCTCGCACCAGGATTGTCGCTTGAAGGATGGGGCGTCCCGCGCCGTTACGCTTTTCTCGCAGTGACAGAAAAGGCCATTCATCATGGATATAATCAACGGTGCTTTAGCCTGTGAAAATAATATGTATGAGGCTCAGAAAAGAGGATGAGATTGAGAAATACCTGAAAACCAGCAGTGTAGTGGCCTAAAATTTGATGGCGGAGAGAGAGGGATTCGAACCCTCGATGGAACTATAAATCCCATACTCCCTTAGCAGGGGAGCGCCTTCAGCCGCTCGGCCATCTCTCCGTGTTATTTACCCAGACAAACAGAACTTTCGCTCGACTCGACTGCTTTTCACCCCCAGTTTCAGGGAGCGCATAGGATACCAAGTTTTTCTCTTCGTGCCAAAAAATAAATGAGCCAAATGAAACATTTGGCTCATTATTTCCTACTCATTCAAAAAGGATGGTGTGCTGATCTGCAGACACCCAAATCACTCTGGCGAGGTCCGCCTGAGTCAATAAAGAGCGTGCTAACGTAGACTATGCGGTGCCCTCGTCAGTTTTCTCTTTTTGAATACGCTCATAAATCTCTTCGCGATGAACGGTTACGTCCCTGGGGGCATTAACGCCGATTCTAACCTGATTGCCCCGCACTCCAAGCACAGTCACTGTCACTTCATCACCGATCATTAAGGTCTCACCTACTCGCCTTGTCAAAATCAGCATTGTTGTCTCCTTACCAAAGATCCTTTAGATTTTTCTTATAAAAACAATCCGCTCGTTGTAAATTTCTTATCGACCACCCTATGATTATCTATAGGAGTTTTCAGATTAGGGCTATCGTGACAACATGCAGTCAGAGACAAACACCTGAAATAAGATGATAAACAGTAATTTACGCCGATTGCTCTAAACCAAACGCCTCATGCAGGGCCCTGACACTCAATTCCAGGTACTTTTCATCTACCACCACTGAAATTTTTATCTCTGATGTCGATATCATGCGGATATTGACACCCTCGTTAGCCAGCGTTTCAAACATAGTGCTAGCAATACCTGCGTGTGAGCGCATGCCTACACCAACAATCGACACTTTAACAATCTTTGTATCGCCCGTCACTTCGCGCGCGCCAAGTTTCTCTGCCGTCTGCTGCATAATGGCAAAGCTTTTATCGAAATCGTTTCGATGCACGGTGAAGGTAAAATCGGTGGTGGCGTCTTCCGCAACATTCTGAATAATCATATCAAGCTCAATATTGCTATCTGCAATCGGGCCGAGAATCTTATGCGCGACGCCGGGCTGATCTGGCACACCTAGAATCGTTATTTTTGCCTCATCACGATTAAACGCGATCCCTGAAATTAACGCCTGCTCCATCTCCGCATCCTCAGCTGAAATCAATGTACCGCTCACCGTCTCCTCGAATGAGGAGAGCACCCGCAATGGTACGCCATACTTGCTGGCGAATTCTACCGAACGAATCTGTAGCACCTTTGCTCCCAGACTCGCCATCTCCAGCATCTCTTCATAGGTAATGTGATCAAGGCGACGCGCCTCTGGTACCACTCGTGGATCAGTCGTGTAGACGCCGTCAACATCGGTATAAATCTGACACTCATCGGCCTTCAGGGCGGCTGCCAGCGCAACCGCAGAGGTATCTGAACCGCCACGCCCCAGGGTGGTGATATTGCCCCCTTCATCCATCCCCTGAAAGCCGGCCACCACTACCACGCGCCCCAACGCCAGGTCCTGACGAATGCGTCTGTCATCAATATCGATGATGCGCGCCTTGTTATGCACACTGTCGGTACGAATATGCACCTGATGACCGGTGTATGAACGCGCAGCGCAGCCGCGCTGCTCCAGTGCCATGCTGAGCAGCGCAATGGTCACCTGTTCTCCTGTCGATAGTAATACATCCAGCTCTCGCGGCACTGGCTCGTCCTGAATAGCCCTGGCCATCTCGACCAGGCGATTGGTCTCGCCACTCATCGCAGAAACCACCACCACAACCTGGTGGCCCTCTTTCCGCCAGCTCATCACTCTGTTTGCGACGCTCTCGATACGCTCGACCGTCGCAACTGAGGTGCCGCCATATTTCTGTACAATCAGACTCATCTTTTTTCCGTTAACACTGCCGTACGGTTACGGCGCGCCGCGCTCCTCAACCCACTCTTTCACCGAGGCCAGTGCGGCATCAAGCGCTGCCGGTTCTGTTCCACCTGCCTGCGCCATATCAGGACGCCCACCACCTTTGCCACCCACCTGCTGTGCAACATGTTTGACCAGGTCACCCGCCTTCACCTGCTTAATCAAATCGGGCGTGACACCGGCAGTCAGTGAGACTTTTTCACCCGCAACCGCACCCAGCACGATAACGGCTGAACCCAGTTTATTTTTTAGCTGATCAACGGTGTCGCGTAACGTCCTGGCATCTGCCCCTTCAAGCTTTGCGGCCAGTACCTTAATGCCATTCACCTCGATCGCCTGCTCTGCCAGCTCCGAACCCTGACTACTGGCGAGCTTCCCTTTTAGCTGTTCGAGCTCTTTTTCCAGCTTACGGCTACGATCAACCAGCTGCTGAACCTTATCGAGCGTATCGTCTCGCCCACCTTTTACCAGCTCAGAGACCGATGCAAAGTTAGACTCCAGTTTCTCCAGCCACGCCAGCGCATGCTCACCTGTCACCGCCTCAATGCGGCGAACTCCCGCTGCGGTGCCGGTCTCAAATATAATTTTAAACAGCCCGATGTCACCAGCGCGCTCGGCATGAATTCCGCCACACAGCTCGGTTGAAAAGTCACCGATGCTCAACACCCTCACCTCGTCACTATACTTTTCACCAAACAGCGCCATCGCGCCTGCTTCAACCGCATCGTCATAACTCATTAAACGGGTCTGCACTGCATGGTTGGCGCGCACTTCTGCGTTGACGATACGTTCGATCTCCTGCAGCTGCGCTTTTGTCACCGGCTCAAAATGAGAGAAATCAAATCGCAGGCGGTCCGCTTCAACTAACGAACCCTTCTGCGTCACATGCTCACCCAGCACCTGGCGTAGCGCCGCATGCAGCAGATGGGTCGCAGAGTGGTTGAGTATAATCGCCTGACGGCGCGCCTGATCGACATCCGCAGCCAGCGTCATGCCGAGGCGAATTTCACCCCTAAGCACCTTGCCGATGTGACCATTTTTGCCGCTCAACAGACGTGTATCAGAAACGGTAAACTCAACCCCGTTTGCCGTCAGGCGACCGCGATCACCCGCTTGTCCGCCAGACTCTGCATAGAACGGTGTTTTATCAAGGATAACCACGCCATCTTCACCAGCAGCCAGCGCGTTGACCGGTGACTCACCACGAATCAATGCAACCACTTTAGCCTGGCCATCAACATGGTCATAGCCGGTAAACTCAGATGCGACATCAACCTCAACCGATGCCGCATAATCGACGCCAAACTGGCTGGCAGAACGGGCGCGTTCTCGCTGCGCCTCCATCGCCTGTTCGAAGCCGGCAGTATCAATAGTCAGTTGACGTTCACGGGCGATATCGGCCGTTAAATCGGCAGGGAAACCGTAAGTGTCGTAGAGCTTAAAGACCGTCTCACCGGGGATCTCTCTCCCTTTTAGATCTGCGATAGCGCTTTCCAGTATCTTCATCCCCTGATCAAGCGTCTCTGCAAAACGCTCCTCTTCCAGCTTCAGCACCTTCTCAATCTGTCCCTGCGCCTTCACGAGCTCAGGGTAGGCCTCGCCCATCTCATCCACTAATGGCGCAACCAGTTTGTAATAAAAAGTCTCACTCACACCCAGTTTATAGGCGTGGCGGATGGCGCGACGAATCACACGACGCAGCACATAACCGCGCCCCTCATTCGACGGCATCACCCCATCGACAATCAAAAAAGCGCAGGAACGGATATGATCGGCGATAACGCGCAATGAATTATTGTTGAGATCGCTGCTCTTCGTGACCTCCGCTGTCGCCCTGATTAGATTGGCGAACAGGTCGATCTCGTAGTTACTGTGCACCCCTTGCATCACGGCAGCCAGGCGCTCCAGCCCCATGCCGGTATCGACCGACGGTTTTGGCAGCTTTGTCATCGTGCCATCGGCGGCGCGATTATACTGCATAAAAACCAGATTCCAGATTTCGATGTAACGGTCACCATCTTCATCCGGGCTACCCGGCGGGCCACCGGCCACCTCGGCACCGTGGTCATAAAAGATCTCAGTGCAGGGGCCACAAGGGCCGGTGTCGCCCATCGACCAGAAGTTGTCACTCTCGTAACGCCTGCCATTCGCCTTGTCACCAATGCGAATTAACTGCTCAGGGGCCACTCCGATCTCATCCAGCCATATTGATGCCGCTTCGTCATCTTCATCATAAACAGTGACCCAGAGGCGCGCTTTGGGGAGTCCGAGTTCCTTCGTCAGAAATTCCCACGCAAAGCGGATCGCATCATGCTTAAAATAGTCGCCAAAACTGAAGTTACCCAGCATCTCAAAAAAGGTGTGGTGCCGCGCCGTATATCCGACGTTTTCAAGGTCGTTGTGTTTACCTCCGGCACGTACGCAGCGCTGTGAGCTGGCTGCACGTAGATAGGGGCGCTTCTCCTGCCCCAGAAAGGTCTCTTTAAACTGCACCATACCGGCGTTGGTAAAGAGCAATGTCGGGTCATTACCCGGCACTAGCGGGCTGCTCGCCACAATTTCATGGCCCTGTCGGGCAAAATAGTCGAGAAACTTTTCTCTTAAAGCTGCTGTTGAAGTCATCAGGATTCTTTACACATTAAAATATGGCTCACGAGCGAGGTCGCTTATCTGTCGGCTCGATCCATTCCCAAATTGAAATTATTGTTATTCCGTTGTTTTTGTATTGTATTATCGATTTGTAGCACATTTTGAGGCGAGAGTATAAACTTAATCTACGTCTTTAAATATATGTTTTATCTGATCCGAGGTAAAACCGCGATACTGCAGGAACTTCAACTGCTTTGCGCGCGCTTTCATCTCTGTGGGGAGTTCACTGCCAAAACGCTTCTGCCTTGCACCCCGAGCGGCCTCTATCCAACGCTGATCCTGAAAAGCGATACAGTCACCGATAAGCTCATTCGCCACGCCGCGCTGACGCAACTCTTCACGAATCCGCACCGGGCCGAAACCCCTGTTCATCCGGGAGCGCACATAACTCTCCGCGTAACGCGCATCCGAGAGCAGGCCATCTGCCACTAGCCCAGCCAGGGCTTCGTCAACAAACAGCTCATCAAAACCTTTTTCGATTAACTTTCTGCGCAGCTCAGCAACAGCATGTTCACGTCGCGAGAGCAGATCCATCGCCCGTTTGCGAGCGCCCAGGGGGGTGTTGTCTGCTGCCCCCTGGGCATTATCTCGACTATTCAGTCCTTCGCCTCAGCAGCCTCATCACCTTCTGCCTCTGCTGTCGGCAATAACCTGGCCCGAATAGCACTTTCGATCTCATCTGCAATTTCCGGGTGCTCTTTCAAATAGGTACGCACATTCTCCTTACCCTGCCCGATCCGATCACCGTTGTAGCTGTACCAGGCGCCCGCCTTATCAACCAGCCCTTCCTTAACTCCGAGAGAGATAATCTCACCCTCGCGCGACACCCCTTCACCATAAAGAATTTCGAACTCAACCTGCTTGAATGGCGGGGCGACTTTATTTTTGACCACTTTGACGCGGGTCTCGTTACCAACCACTTCATCGCCTTTTTTGATCGCGCCGATGCGGCGGATATCAAGTCGAACCGAGGCGTAAAATTTCAACGCATTACCGCCAGTGGTGGTCTCCGGGTTGCCAAACATTACGCCGATCTTCATCCGAATCTGGTTGATAAAAATCACCAGCGTATTGGAGCGCTTGATGTTGCCGGTCAGTTTACGCAGCGCCTGGGACATCAGTCGCGCCTGCAACCCCATATGAGAATCACCCATATCTCCTTCAATCTCAGCCTTTGGAGTCAGTGCTGCTACAGAGTCAACCACCACCACATCGACCGCGCTTGAGCGCACCAGCATATCGGTAATCTCCAGCGCCTGCTCGCCTGTATCGGGCTGCGAGACCAGTAGATTATCGACATCCACACCAAGCTTGCCGGCATAGATCGGATCCAGTGCATGCTCGGCATCGACAAATGCAGCGGTACCGCCCGCCTTCTGCGCCTCGGCAACCACCTGCAGCGCCAGCGTTGTCTTGCCTGAAGACTCTGGGCCGTAGATCTCAATCACTCGCCCCTTCGGCAGCCCACCGATACCCAGCGCAACATCGAGCCCCAACGAGCCGGTAGAGATCGCCTCAATACCGCGAGCGACACCCTCGTCACCCATCCGCATCACTGAACCTTTACCAAACTGTCGCTCGATCTGGCTTAACGCCGCGTCCAGTGCCTTTTGCTTGTTTGCTTCCATCTTGAGACCCTCTACTAAAAATACGCTTAAATTTCGCTGTTTCGCTGCGCTAACCTCCGAAAAACCTGACACCGATCCCGAGCCGCCAGCAAACATTGGCGCAAATTATCACATAGATACCAGCCCCATCCTAGCGCTGTTTTCTATCGCCACAGCGCACATTGAGTAGCAAAATCAAAGCGCCAGATTTTACGATGATATGCACGCTAGTTTTTAAAAGCATCTCGATCAGCTTTCAACATGAGCTCCAATCCAGAGAGTGAATATGCGACCGCCTGCGCCCGAACTGACTCTCGATCTCCATCAAAAACAACAAGATCAGAGCTAAACCTAACCCTATCTATCGCCCATGAAAAGCAGACAGTGCCGACCGGTTTCGTCTCGCTGCCACCCGCAGGCCCGGCAATACCGCTGATCGCAAGCGACACCTGCCCCGCGCTATTGTCCAGCGCACCAAGCGCCATCGCCTCAACAACTGCCAGTGAAACCGCGCCGTGGCGTTTAATTAACCCCGCATCAATCCCCAGCATCTCCTCTTTCGAGCGGTTACTGTAGGTCACAAAACCGCGCTCAAACCATGCAGAGCTACCCGCTAGTGAGGTCAGCGCCTGCGCCACGCCACCTCCTGTACAGGATTCTGCCGTTACCAGCATCCACTCCCGCGACACTAATGTCTCAGCGATCTGCACAACAGCGTCTCTTATCCCATCTTTCAACCCACTTCCCCTAATAGATATTATTGCAAAAC
>Ga0256830_1002578_pt1 | contig 11817 bp, 9 predicted proteins | sample 128326metaG_FD_190537 | JGI IMG/M metagenome (GOLD analysis project Ga0256830, IMG submission 190537) | Hydrothermal vent microbial communities from Lau Basin, Pacific Ocean - 128-326 | ecosystem: Environmental > Aquatic > Marine > Hydrothermal vents | place: Pacific Ocean: Lau Basin | collected...
GGGTGGCGCTCGTGCAGGCCGACGGAGAGTGGGACCTCGAGCAGCGCAACAACAGCGGCGACGGCGGCGACCTCTACCCTGGCTCAACGGGCAACACATCGTTCTCAGGCAGCAGCACTCCTGCCAGTACGCTCTACAACGGCCTCAGCAATATAGCCAGTGTAACCTCTATCGGGCCGTCCCAGCAGACCATGACCGCAACGCTCGCGGTGCATCCGAACATATCGGTCGATACCCTGCTGATCGACTTCGGAGACGTCGACCTCGACGCCAACCCTGCACAGAGGTCCGTGACGGTCACCAACTCCGGCGTGAGGGACCTCGAGATAGGCCTGCTCGACATAAGGGGCAGGGATGTGAATGACTTCGCCATCGAGGACGACGGCTGTTCGAACCTCATAGTTCCACCGGCTGGCAGCTGCAGCGTCGACCTGATCTTCGCTGCAACCTCGTATGGACCGAAGGAGGCCTTGCTGAGCATCCCGTCAAACGACCCTGACACGCCTGATGCAGGCGTGGTCCTCGTGGCCTCGGCAGGCAACGTCGGAGACAGATGGGATTGCTTCATCGCAACCGCGGCCTACGGCAGTTACCTCGACCCCCACGTCGAGACCCTGAGGAAGTTCAGGGACAGGTGGCTGATCCCGGATATCAGGTTCGAGGTCCTGGGCCGCAGCTTCAAGGTGCGGAACCTCATCGGACGGCGCTTCGTAAGGCTCTACTACAGGTATTCACCGCCTGTGGCCGACTACATAAGGAGACACGAGGGCCTCAGGACGGCCACCAGGTTCATGCTGACCCCCCTCGTCTTCGGCATTAGATATCCCGGAGCAGCGGCTGGAGCACTGCTCCTTGTCGCAATCGTTGCAATACGCAGAAGCAGTGCTCCGAGGGAATGACGTCCGGCAAACAGGCGGTTTCACTCCTATGGAACGGTTACGGAGTCGCGCGTCTCCGCATTGGCATCAGGATCATATATCCAGCCGCTCAACGAGACGTTACTCACGGTGAAGGTAAAGGTCGTTCCGCTTGCCGGCCTCCTGACAGCGTCCGATGCGAGGGTGACCCTCCCGGCTGCATCCGTCGTGCCGGAGTCTGAATCGGATGTCGCGCCGCTCCAGTAGCCCGAGACCGTCGCACCGGCGACAGGAGAGCCTCCGGCATCCACTATGGTAACTGCAGCGGTTGCGTACGTGAGGTTCCTCCTCGACGTCCTCTGTAGCGTCATATCGATCCGGGCCACATGCATTGTCGGCTGCCCGGCGGATTCAGTCACCCTGACCGTTGCGGTCCTGGCGTTGTCCGAGGTGTTCGTCTCTCCGGCAACGACCGACGCAGCAGCCTCCAACAGGTGATCTCCGAGGGAGACACCAGCCGTGTCCCAGTAGAAGGTCTCGGTCGTCGAGGCCCCTGGGGCGAGAGAGACCGCTGCAGAGCCTATCAGCACACCGTCCGTCAGGTCGGTCAGCGTCACGGTGAAGGTCTCGTCGAAGTCACCAGGGTTCGCCACTGTCACGCCGACGGATGCCTGGTCGCCGGAGACGACCGATCCGGGGGCTGAGAGACCGGTCACCGCGACATTATGGACAGGCTCAGTAGCGTATCCGAGTGCAGCGGCTGCATCCACCCTTCCCCAGCCGTAGACCGGGTCCCAGCCCGGTGCACCGAGGTCCTTGGCCGTGCTCTCGAGGACTCTTCTGACGTTGTCGGGACCGGTGACCCCCGAGGCGATTACAAGGGCTGCAACGCCGGCCACGTGCGGAGTCGCCATGGAAGTGCCCTGATAGTAGAAGTAACCCCAGTCGGTCGGATTGTCTCCAAAGGTCTGCTGCAGAATGCCGTCACCGTATCCATCGCCGTTCTGGTCCACGTTCATATCCCCACCCGGGGCGACTAAGTCGAGGTCCGGCCCGTAGTTCGAGTAGTAGGACAGGGTCTCGTCATACCTGGTTGCACCTACTGCTATGACATAGGCGTTGTAGGCGGCGGGGTAACTGACCGAGTCGGTGCCGTCGTTGCCCGCGGCTGCCACAATGGTCACCCCTTTGGCGTAAGCATAGGCAAGGGCCTCTTCCAGGGTGGTTGAAGCAGTGGGTCCGCCCAAGCTCATGTTGATCACGTCCGCTCCGTTGTCTGCAGCGAAGTAGATACCCTCGGCTATATCCGTGTATGTACCCGACCCCCTGCTGTCTAAGACCTTTACCGGCATGATGGAGGTGTTGAAGGCTATGCCCGCGACGCCGATACTGTTGTTCGTGCTCTGGGCTATCGTGCCCGCAACATGGGTGCCGTGTCCTTCGTCGTCGTTGGGGTGGGCGTCGCCGTTTACGAAGTCATAACCAGGGACGAAGTTCGTCTCTGACAGGTCAGGGGCCTGCTCGTAAACGATGGTCTTGAACCGCCCCCTGCGCGTACTCTCGACATAGTCCTCGTAGGCCACGCCTGTGTCGATAACCGCAACGACGACGCTTCTGTCACCTGTGCTGACCTCCCAGGCTGATTCGAGGTTGATTCCACCGTATTCATCGTTGTAGAAGTTCCACTGGTAGGGATACAGGGGATCGTTGGGCACCCAGAGGGCGTGGGCTATGTAGTTCGGCTCTGCATACTCGACATTGGGGTCTTTACTGTAGACATCGACCAGTTCTTCAACACTCCTGCCGGCAGGTATCCTGAGGCGCCTGAACTTCCCCTGCTTGCTCACATAGAAGACCGAAGTGCCGTGTCTTTGGTTGATCCGCGCGATCGTCTCCTCCGAGACCCCCGGCTTGAACTTGACGACGATCTCGTCCTCTACGAACCGTCCCTGTCCGAAGACCGGACCGGCAAACACCATGACGAGGAAACCCGAAAGCACTGCCAGCAGAATCTTTCCTGAACTCCTCATCTCCATTACCTCCTGTGGTGATGTCGCCGGAGACGAAGGTCTTCCGGCAAAATAAGGGCCCGGGCAAGAGCCGGCCCCCTCCGCCTTATTGTCCTGTCTTTCGAGAGCACCCGTGCGAGATGCCGCTCACGGCAAACAGGTTCGCTGCACCGGCGATACCGTTGTCGAGGACGGATGCCTTTGGCTTTTCGGTCATAACTTTATACTTTGATAGATGGCTGAGGAACTGGACGGTCACCTGCTGTCCGCCTCTGTGAAGACTCCTCTGTGAACAGAGCCTGGAAAAGAACGGGTTCAGCCCGCTTAGACCCCTCCCGGGATGCCGCCCTCTCTAATCCTGTCGCAGGTGCAGGATCCGGTTCGTGATCGGGTATATTTCTATTATATATCACGAGGCATAAAATTGCAGGGTACCGCCCTGCCCCCGCCTGTTCCCTCGTGAAGAATCCGTCACGAGAGGCGCATCTTCACGAAGGGCAGCAGCCCGCCTGAGAGCATGAGGTCACGCTCCCTCTCGCTCAGATCGGAGAAGACCTTGAAGTCAAAACCCCTGGTCACGTTTGTAACCGTGTAGAGCTGGCTTGCGGCGAGGGTGTCCCTGACGCCGGCGATGCTCAGGACGTCGCCGGCCTCTATCCTGTCGATGTCCCCGGGGTCCGAAAATCTGAGCGGGAGGATGCCGAAGTTTATGAGGTTCGCCCTGTGTATCCTCGCAAAAGACTTCGCCATCACCGCGACGATTCCGAGATACATCGGCGCGATGGCTGCGTGCTCCCTCGATGAGCCCTGTCCGTAGTTCTCCCCGCCCACGATTATTCCCCCGCCGAGTCCCTTCGCCCGCTTGGCCCTCTCTGCAAAGCCGGGGTCAATGTTGTAGAAGACGTATTCCGATATAGCTGGAATGTTCGACCTGAACGGCAGTATCTGGGACCCTGCAGGCATAATGTCGTCCGTCGTGACGTTGTCGCCGAGCTTTATGAGCACCTCGGCCCTTATCACCTCTCCGACGGGATCCTTGAGCGGCACATCCTTTATGTTTGGTCCTTTTATTATCTCGACCTCCGAGCCGTCCTCCGGTGGTGCAATGAGCATATTGTCATTCACTATGACGGTATCGGGCTCACTGAACTCTTCCACCGGAAACCCGGTCCGTGAGGGGTCGGTCATCTCGCCCGTCACCGCCATGACGGCACATGCGAGCGGGTTTGCCAGGAAGACGGAGGCGTCCTTGTTGCCGCAGCGGCCCCTGAAGTTGCGGTTGTAGGACCTCACCGACACATGCCCCGTACCCGGAGAGCCACCCATGCCTATGCAGGGGCCGCACGAGGCCTCGAGCATTCGTGCGCCGGCTGCGATCATGTCCGAGAGGGAACCATCCCGCGCTATCATCTCGTAGACCTGCTTCGAGCCCGGATTTATGTGGAGACTCACGTGTTCTGCAACCCTGTTGCCGCGCAGTATCGAGGCGACCGCCCTCATCGCCTGGTAGGAGGAATTCGTGCAGCTCCCTATGCATACCTGGTTGACCTTGGTCCCCGCGAGCTCCCTGAGCGGCACCACGTTGTCAGGGCTGTGGGGCCGGGCCGTCAGCGGCTCGAGGCTGCTGAGGTCCAACTCGACGATCCCGTCGTATTCAGCGTCATCGTCGGCCTTCAGCTCCACCCAGTGGTCTTCCCTGCCCTGAGCCCTGAGGAAGTGCGCCGTCCGTTCGTCCGAGGGAAAGACCGACGTGGTGGCACCGAGCTCTGCACCCATGTTCGTGATGGTCGCCCTCTCCGTGACATTCAGGTCGGAGACGCCGGGGCCTCCGTACTCGAATATCCTGCCCACACCGCCCTTGACGGTGAGCCGCCTGAGGAGCTCGAGGATCACGTCCATGGCAGTGACCCAAGGCCTCCTGAGCCTGCCCGTGAGCCTCACGAGCACCACCTCGGGCATCTTCATCTCGAACGGCATGCCGGCCATGACAGTGGCGGCATCGAGCCCCCCGACACCGATGGCCGTCATGCCGATGCCCCCGTTGGTCGGCGTATGGCTGTCGGTGCCGAGCGCGATCCATCCGGGCCTGGCGAACCTCTCGATGTTGACCTGGTGGCATATGCCGTTGCCCGGCTTTGAAAACCACGCACCGAACCTCGCCGAAGCGGTCTGAAGAAAGAGGTGGTCGTCAGGGTTCATGTGGTTGGATTGTATCATGTTGTGGTCTACGTAACTCACTGCGCAGGGCACCTTGACCCTGTCGAGCCCCATGGCCTCGAACTGAAGCCACGCCATGGTGCCCGTGGCGTCCTGCGTATAGACCTCATCCACCCGCAGGGAGACAGGCTCACCCTTCTTGAGCTCCCCCTTCACGAGATGATCCCCGAATATCTTCTGTACGATGTTTCTACCCACAATCTCCTCCAACTAAGAATTTTTCGTTGTCTAAATCAGCTGAAAATGCTATACTCTCCGTATGATCCGGCACCGGCCGGTCTATTTTAACACTTTAGGTGCAGATAATGACCATGTACTGGTCTGAAGGATAAAATCAAAAAACCCGATAAGGAGGTCGTAGTGAAAAAACTCGCTCTATCAATCCCCTTACTGGCGGTCTTTGCGGCCGTGTTCGTCTTAACACAAGGCAGGGCCCATGCACTCGGTATCGAGGCAGCGGCCGGCTACTGGAACCAGGCCCCCTCCGGTGACCTGCAGTACAGCGGCACACTCGGTGAGGGAACCAAGCTCGACCTCGAGGAAGACCTCAACTATGACAGCAAGGCAAGGCCTTATCTCAGGGTGAAGGCCGACCTGCCGCTCTTTCTTCCGAACATATACTTGGTGGCCACCCCTATGAAGTATGAAGGCGAGGGGAGCAAGGACTTCAACTTCACGTTCGGTGACAAGACGTTCAGCGGCTCCGTACCATTCAACTCCGAGCTGAGGGCGGATCACTACGACGTGGCGGTCTATTATTCCGTGCCCTTCCTCAATACCGCCACTGCTGGAAGCCTCAACGTCGAACTCGGGCTGAACCTTAGAATAATCGATTTCGAGGCAAAGGTCACACAGGGAGCACTCTCCGAGACGGCAAGCTACACCATCCCCGTACCGATGGTGTATGCCGGCGTACAGCTCGAGCCCGTGGACCTGTTCAGTGTCGAGGCCGAACTCAGGGGGATAACATACGGCTCTAACAGCTACTACGACCTCATCGGGAGAATGAAGGTCAAACCAGCAGGCCCTCTCTTCATTGCAGGCGGATACAGGTACGAGAAGATAAAGATAGACCACAACGACTTATACGCCTCCATGGAGTTCAAGGGGCCGTTCATAGAGGCGGGCGTAAGCTTCTGATTGGATGACAAGGCGGACCTGCAGGACGGCCTGCAGGTCCGCGAAAGAACACCCCGGGGGGGAAGGGGCAATCGCCAGTTACACACTCCATATTCACAGTTTCTTCATCTTTTTGTGTAAGAATACAATCCTTCACAGTCGATCCATAAAGGCCTCATATAGAGGGGACAGGGGGAGGAATGGCAGGAAAGGGCAGGCAGAGGAAGCATAAACCCGCTGAAAAAAAGAAAAAAACACCCGTTGTCTGGATCATCTTCGCATTCTCGGTCCTCATCCTTATGCTGGCCGTCACCGGCAAGATCCCGTTCACTGATTCGAACAGCCGGGACGGAAAGTCCTTTCACGTGAAGGGAGGCGAGACGCGCCCCGTCAAGGACCCCTCCTTGTTTACAGGCCTGACGCGTGCAGCCTATGCAGCAGCACAGAAATACCCGGAGGTGCTGGATCAGGTCTACTGTTACTGCGACTGCAGTGAACCGCCGTTCTATCACAAGAGCCTGCTGAGCTGTTTCACCGAAAACCACGGGGCGGGCTGACTGCTCTGCCAGCAGGAGGCCTTGAGGGCCTCCCAGGTATACAGAAAGGGCAAGTCCCTCGACGAGGTCAAGGCGACCATCGACAGGGAGTTCGGCATGTAGGGGTCAGGCAGGCCCCTGAGCAGCAGTGGGAGAGTCGCTGAGAATGCGCTTTATGAGGTAGAGCCTCTCCTCGAGACTGAGCTCGAAATAGACGCTGCTCTCCATCAGTATTCCCACGATCTCTTTTGCCTCTTGTGAGACCATCATGTCTCTCTCCTTGATTACATTATCGGCTGCCAGCATGAAAAACTTAAATGCAATTTCTGTTCCATGCCTCGACAGGCGGATTCGATTAAGGGAATTTAACAAACCGGCCATCGTGCCATCTTTGGGCCCTGATATGTTAACATATCAGGGATGCGTGTGTACGAGCTGATAAAGAAGAAGCGCGACGGCGGCGCTCTGAGCAGGGAGGAGCTCCGCTTCCTCGTAGGGGGATATCTCTCAGGAGAGGTCCCGGACTACCAGATGGCGGCGTTCCTGATGGCGGCGTTCCTCAGGGGACTGAGCAGGGAAGAGACTGTTGAGCTCACGGAGGTTATGCTCCGCTCAGGGGAGGTCCTCGACCTCACGGAGATGGACGCACCGAGGATAGACAAGCACTCGACCGGCGGTGTCGGAGACAAGGTGAGCATCGTCCTCGCCCCGCTCGTGGCAGCAGCCGGTGTCGCCGTGCCCATGATATCCGGCAGGGCCCTCGGCCACACAGGGGGGACGCTCGACAAGCTCGAGTCGATTCCCGGATTCAGGACCGAGATGAGCATCGCCGACTTCAGGCATGCCTTGTGGGAGACTGGGGTCGCGATCATGGGACAGACGGACGACATAGCGCCTGCGGACAGGAGGCTCTATGCATTGAGAGACGTGACCGCCACCGTTGAGAGCATTCCCTTGATTGCCTCGAGCATCATGTCCAAGAAGCTTGCCGAGGGCCTCAACGGGCTGGTCCTCGACGTGAAGACCGGCTCGGGCGCCTTCATGAAGACCATGGAAGATGCCGAGGCCCTCGCCGCCGTGCTGGCCGAGACGGGAAACTCCTTCGGAGTGAGGACCGTGGCCGTAATCACGGATATGGACGAGCCCCTCGGCAGGACCGTGGGCAACTCCCTCGAGATAAAGGAATGCATAAACGTACTGAAGGGCCGTGCAGACGAGGACATACTCGACGTGATACTCACTCTCGGGTCCTGGATGCTCTATATCGCGGACTGGGTGCAGAGGGCCGTGGATGAGCCGGGGACCGAGGTCCCGAGGATAACGTCCGTTGACGAAGCGGCACTGTCAGAGAAGCGTGCGGAACTCAAGGAACTCCTGGAGTCGGGGACGGCCCTCGAGAGTTTCGTGGACTTCGTGGAACGCCAGGGCGGCAACCCGGAGATAATCGCAAACCCCGGCCTGTTGCCCGGAGCCAGCAGGATGAAGCAGGTCCACGCCCCCTCGGACGGATACGTCCAGAGGGTGGATGCCGAAAAGATCGGCATCGCCTCCATGCTCTTGGGCGCGGGCAGGCAGAGGATCGAAGACAGGATAGACCACGGGGCCGGGATCATGCTGAACAGGAAATCCGGCTCGGCCGTGAGAAAGGGAGATCCCGTGGCGGTGCTCCACTACAACGACGAGGGGAACCTCGCCGAGGTCCTGCAGCTCGTGAACGAGGCCTTTGTGATAGGCCCGGAGCCGCCCGGGCCGAGGAAGATGATCAGGAAGGTCGTGCTTTAGTTCCGCATTCATAGAACCTGGCAGCTCATGACGTAATTTGTCACTCTGTGACACATTCCCCACGAGTCACCGGCAGTGTTTCCGTCAAAACTATGACCAGCGGTTGGTGAAAATCTTCCTACAGCAGGCCGTTTTCGTAGAAACTGTAGTGGCCGTCTCTGGTGATGATCAGGTGGTCGTGAACCCTCAGCCCCATCTCCTCGGAAGCACCCTTAAGGCGTTTCGTCAGTTCGATGTCGCTCCTTGAGGGCCTCAGCAGGCCTCCCGGGTGGTTGTGCACGAGGATGAACGCTGCGGCCTTGTGCCTTAGTGCATACTCGATGACCTTTCTCGGATAGACGACGGCCTGATCGACCGTTCCCTCCTGGATGACCTCCTCTGATATGACCTCGTTCTGCGAGTTTAGGTATATGACCCTGAACTGCTCATCCCTCAGCCACCCCATGGAGACCCTGCAGTACTCGATGACCGCATCCGGCGAAGAGAGCTTCACACCCCGGAGGGCCTTCTCCTTGAGGCACAGCTCCATCAGCACGTGCATGAGCTTTATAAGGACGGCGCTCTTTTCGCCTATGCCTTCGACCTCTTTCAGCTCGTGGAGGTCTGCTGCGAATACTCCTGATATCCCCTTGAATCTCTTGAGGAGGGCCTTTGCCGCGGGCTTCGTGTCTTTCCGTGCAACAGCGTATGTGAGGAGCAGCTCGAGGGCCTCGTAGTCCTGCAGGCCCTTGACACCGCCTTCGATGAACCTCTTCCTGAGGCGCTCCCTGTGCCCCAGGTGATGTGAGGGCTTTTCACCGCTCTTCATTGATTCTGTAGTCGACAAAGACCTTGAGGTCCTGCCTCAAGGTGTGATAGACCGAGCAGTACTTCTCGTGGGAGAGGGAGATCGCACGCTGGACCTTCTTCTCCGTGATCCCTTCCCCAGTCAGGTGCACGGTCATCCGGATCGTCTTGAAATACTGAGGCGGGGTCGGGTTTCTCTCGCCCTCGATGTCGATCTTGAGCCCTTCGAGCTTACACTTCATCCTCTGCAGGAAGGATACCATATCGATCCCCATGCAGCCGGCAAGGCTCAGCAGCAGGCTCTCCGTGGGCATGCAGCCCCATTCGACCCTCGCGTCGAAATCTATCTCGTACCCACGCTGAGTCCTTCCGACGAAGATGAGGTCCTTGTCCCACGTGAGTGTTCCCTTTGTAACAGGGGCGACCTTCTCCTTGTAGCCCTCGAGTGACTTCTCAAGTGTATCCGTCTCGTCCGAATGAGCCATCTCTTGACACCTCCTTGCTTGTTCGTGATTTTCGCGCCCACTCCTTCTGCTCACGGACCCCGGTTGAGGTCAGGGACGCGTGGGAATTGCTGAAGACGAAAGACCGGCTCCCGGTCCGGTCCTGGAATTTTATAACAACGGCCGCTGCAGTTTCAAGCGCGGCTGCGGCTGGCAGAGGGAAGGCCGCGGAGGGCTGGAAAGAGAGGGCTTTGTCTTTGACCGGACCGTTTGGGTTAAAATTGATGTATGGATATGGACGGCGTGAAGAAGAGGGTGATCATTGTCACCGGGCCTACGGGAGTGGGAAAGACGGGCTTTTCGGTGCTGCTGGCCGAGGCCCTCGGCACGGAGATAATAAGCGCTGATTCGATGCAGGTATACAGGGGAATGGACATCGGCACGGCAAAACCCTCACCTGAGGAGAGGGCACGGGTAAGGCACCACATGTTGGATGTCGTAACCCCATCGGAGACCTACAGTGCCGGCAGATACATCAGGGCCGTGGTCCCCCTGATAGAGGCCATCCACCGCAGCGGCCGGGTCCCGATCGTCATCGGGGGCACAGGGCTCTACATCAGGACCCTCACGAGGGGGCTCTTCTCAGGTCCCGAGGCCGACCCCGAACTCAGGGCGGCCCTGTGCGAGATCGAGCGCAGGAGGCCCGGAAGTCTCTACAGGGAGCTCGAGAGGGTGGACCCGGCGAAGGCCCGCTCGATCGACCCAGCAGACAGGAGGAGGATCGTCCGCGCCCTCGAGGTCTCCCTCAAGGCGGGCCGGCCCGTATCCGAGTTGCAGAGCGAACTCACCGCACCCCTACCGTACGAGTATACAAAGATAGGGCTCACGCGGGAGAGGAAGGAACTCTACAGTCTCATAGAGGAGCGGGTCGACGAGATGTTCGCCCGCGGACTGATCGACGAGGTTGCAGGGCTTCTCAGGATGAATCCATCGGAGACCCCTCTTCAGGCCATCGGATACAAGGAGGTCATCGGATACCTGAGGGGCGAGCGTAGCCTCGAGGAGGCGAAACTCCTCGTCAAGCGCGCAACAAAGAGGTATGCGAAGAGACAGTTCACGTGGTTCAGGAAGGAACCGGGAATCCACTGGGTGGACATCACGGGCCTGAGGACCGCAGAGGAGGTCTTCGAAAAGGTGACCGGGGAGATCGAAATTCCCGGCCTCTCAAGCGATTGCCGGCTGGCCTGATCCGCCAGGGGGCCTCTGCAGCGGGATGCGGTAGTTACAAAAAGCGCCGACAGGTGACCGGTGGTGTCAAGTCCCGTTTCCCTGCCCCTACTTCAACTGCTGCAGACAAGCAGAACGTGGTTTCGCCTGTAAGGTCCTAATTCTCAGCCGTTATTTTTTCAGCAACGAGATATATCCGATAAAACACCAACTCCACTTTTCCACTTTCATCTGCCTGCTTCTCGAAAGCGCCCCTTACAATTTTTTCGAAGCTCATCTTAAATTCCTCTGTGAGCGGCACATCATAGTTTCTCGGATCAAGATAACCGGCAGAGGCTCCCGAGTCAAATATGTCATAAACCTCTTCCGGTGCGTGATACGAAGCCACCTTCTTAATCCGGGAATAAAGCACCCTGAAGCCAAAGGACTCGAAAAGCGACTTGTATTCCTCCGATCTCTCCAAGAAAAACCATGGCGAACGAAAATGTGCAAATATATCCCGGGTTCTTCCGTCAATCTGGACCTGTTCAATGGCTTTTACAAGGTTTGGTGAATACGTCTTTCTTGCCGGTGCTTGAATGCCTGCCCTTCCTCCTTCTCTCAGAGCCCTGTAGCACATCTTTAAAACAGGCCCTGGGGGGTTGAACCACTGAAAAGCGGAATTGCAGAATACAACATCGAACTCCTCAACGAATGGCATCTGTTCCGCTTTGCATGTCCGAAAGTCTATCCTGCAATTACCGCAAAGCTCTTTCGCCCTTTTGATCATTCCTCCGGCGGAATCAATACCGACAACCCTTCCCCTTGTTATCTCTCGTATCTTCCTTGTCGAGTGTCCCGT
>Ga0256830_1002579_pt1 | contig 11817 bp, 11 predicted proteins | sample 128326metaG_FD_190537 | JGI IMG/M metagenome (GOLD analysis project Ga0256830, IMG submission 190537) | Hydrothermal vent microbial communities from Lau Basin, Pacific Ocean - 128-326 | ecosystem: Environmental > Aquatic > Marine > Hydrothermal vents | place: Pacific Ocean: Lau Basin | collected...
GTCCGCCCCGCCGAGAGGTTTCCCGCCGGGGTCCCCAAGGGCTCCTCTCGATCCGGGGGTTGGGCATAGCCGGATGCGGGTCCGCCCCACGCAAGGAACATCGCGAGCAGGAGCGGAAGGGGTAGAGATAAGGCCATCGTTCTAATGCGCATACGAACATCCCCCTTTCGTCCGTTGGAGTTAGAGTATACGTCACCCGGGGGAATCGAGAAAGAGTGGGTTCAGAGCTCGGCGTCAAGTGCTTCGATCCGGTGGCGGTAACGCCGCACGAACCAGTCGGCGAGCAACGGGCGGTATTCGCGCTGGATCTCCTTGGGCAAGGCGAAGAAATCGCCGAGAATTTCTCCGCGGCAACGCTCGGCTCCGCAATTGCAGGGTAGGCGGCTTCCTCCGGTGAGGTTGATGTTGTAGTCGAAGGTGATCTCCTCCCCCGCGGCGATGTCCCGCCGGGCCACGATATAGATGTGGGGTCCCTCGTGCAATTCGTACGCGTTGGGATCGCAGCTGTGATTCACGTAGCGATCTGGGAACCCCCAGAGGAGCACCTTTCCATCGGGGAAGCTGCAGTGCTCGATGCGTTCACCGAGGTCTTCGCGAAGGGGCGCGTCGTCGGTGACTTCACGCACGATGTTCACACGGCGGATCCGCTGCCCGGCTCGAAACGGACGCGTGGCGAAGAGACCCAGACCCTCAATCGGCGACGGCTTCACCTCTACGTCAGTCAAGGGCACTCCCCTCCGGGGAATCGGTTGGCCTTTGCGGGGAACATGGCTACGACCGGTGACCTAACGACATGTGGCTCAGCGGCAGCGGCGTGATTGCAAGACTACCATCTCCAACGCTCTATTCTTTGCAAATCGCGCCCGCTTCCGCGAGCGGCGAAGCCGGGCCGCTACATTGCCTTGTTAGACCAAGTGCCGCTATCACTGGTCACGCTGGCGGCTCCTCGCGACGTTTCTTCAACTGTAATGCTGCTGCTGGCACCTCGTAGAATTCATGGATGAGGAGTCGGGCAAACTCAAGTACCTGATGGGCGGTCTCGCGGTTGGCATTCGCCAGCTGGTCGTCATCAGGATGTGCACCGAGGTTCCCGTATTGTCGTATTTCGTGCGCCAGCTGATGAAACGCCTTTCGGAGAATCCCGTTGGCGACGGCGTGGTCTATGGCGTCGACTAAGTTGCGCTGCGTGCAACCTTGCTCTCGCAGGCAGCGCTGCAAGACGCGGCGGCTCATCACGAGCGAGGCCTTGTAGCAGCCTGCACCAAGACAAAGACCCGCTTCTCGGAAGTCGTCTCGAATCTCTTGGGGTATGGGCGCCTCAGATTCCAGTTCGAACTTCGCAACAGGATAGATGTGCTGTATCTCGCCTTGATTCGCAACCTGAACCAAGATCAGACGCGAACACTGGGGGTTCTGGCAGCGCTCAATTGCCCAAAGCACCGTTGGGTCACGAGCATCTAGACAATCGCTGAAACACCTTTGTGTCTGCACGTGCCGCACACCGCAGTGGGGACACTGATCGATCACCATAAGGTCATTCCTTCGGCACAAGTTTTTCACGCGAGGAAAGGCGTGGTACCCTGGCCTTCAACGATGAAAGACGAAGGGAGGTACCACGCCCATGCCGATCCTGGAACGACTCCAGGCTCACTTCCCATCCTATGTCTGGAAGCACGTCCTGTCAATGCTGCTGGGCCTGATGCTCCTTAGGGAAGCCAAGACGCTCACCGCGCTGCGCGGCCCGGAGAGCGTCCCCACCCTCTCGCGCACCCTCAACGTCTACGAATGGCCGCTGGAGGAGCTGCGGGCCGCCCGCCGCTCCCTCCTCGCCCAGGCCCTGCGGAAGCGCCGCAAGAAGCGGGGGAGACCCCCGTTCCTCTACCTGATCCTCGACGACACGGTGGTGCCCAAGCGGGGAAAGAAGCTGCCGGGGCTGGGCCTTCACTTCTGTCCCAGCCAAGAGCGGGTGGTGCGGGGCTGGGATTGGATCTTTGCCGCCGTGCGGGTGGGGTCGTTGACCGTCCCTTGGGATTGGCGTTGCTACGTCAATGAGCGCTTCTCGGAGGAGGAAGCCTTCCGCAAGCGGACCGAATTGGCCCGTGAGCTGATCCGCTCCTTTGAGCCGCCGCCGGGCAGCCGGGTCATCGTGTTGGTGGACAGCACCTACTGCTGTGCTGCGGTGATCCGGGCGGCCCAAGAGCGGGGATTCCCTGTGGTAGGCTGGGTACGGAAGAACCGGCGGCTCCCCGATGGGAGGCGGGCTGGGGAGGTTCCGGAAGAGACGGTCACTCTTCTCCAAGGGCTGGAGATCCCGGTTGTGGTGGTCCATCGGGGTCGGGGTCAAGGGCGCCGCACGGTGATCTGCACGGAGCTCTCCTGGAACCGCAGCCAGATCCTGCGTCATCTCAAGCGACGTTGGGGGATCGAGACGATGTTTCGGACGCTCAAGGAGCACTTCGGGTTAGGGGACTGCCGCTGCCGGGGAGAGCGGAGCCTGGAGCGCTGGGTGGAGTTGGTGCTGTTGGCCTATGTGTTAGCGGCTCTGACCCGCTGGGGCCGGCAACTGCAGGGGCAGAGGCCGAGCTGGGGAGAGGTGCGGCAGGAATGGGGAGAGAGCTTGATCCCAATGGCCACGGAGGTGAAGGGGTGGCTGGCTACCCTCGGGCGGTTGCTCCTCACTGTCCTCACGCTTCTCTCCCGCATCGCCGTCCCTAAGCTGCTTACGGAGGTCCCATGAGCCGATGAAAAACTTGTGTTTGCCTACGACCAAAACAAGCTTTACCTTGACTGCACGCTGTTCATGATCCCGAAAGGCGAGAAATTCTTGTTGGGCGTCTTGAACTCGAAGCTTATTCACTTCGTCATCAGCCGGATTAGCCCTCAGATTCGTGGTGATTTTATGCGTTTCAAGACAATTTACATGGAGAAGCTACCCATTGCGGAGCCGTCAAGCTCGGAGCGGCGGGAGCTGGAGGAACTCGTTGAGAAGATTTTGGAGAAGCCCGACGACCCGCGAGTGGCGAGGTGGGAGCGGGCGATCGACGAGATCGTGTATGGGCTCTACGGGCTCACGCCGGAGGAGGTACGGCGGGTGGAGGGGTGGTACGAAGTGAGGCAACAGCGGTAAAGTAGTTTGAATTCCAGATGTTTTACGGGATAAAGTGTATGCTGGAGGACAGAGATGATGCCGGTATCCGAGGCACCGTTTACGGAGGATGAAGTAAACCACGTGATGGGGCTTAGAAAATGGATCGAGCAGGAGCAAAAGATCGAATGGTGCCGGGAGGAGGGCTATCAGCAGTTTGAGCTCCCCATCCAGTGCGAGGAGGATTACAAGCTTCGCTTGGTGGGAACCCTTACAGAGGCCACAGGCTATTACAAGTTCAACCTCTTTTTGGGATCGTATCCCATCCGTATGCTTCACATTGGGAAAGCTCATCATAACCCCGATTGCGGACGTGTGGGCCAAAATCACAAACATAAGTGGACGGATGAGCACCAAACACGCTGGGCATACGAGCCGGAAGAGATCGACTTTACCGACATGGAGAAGGCCTTTTGGACGTTCCTTGAAGAGTGTCGTATCGAATACCGAGGTGCGTTTGTGAAGCCCGCAGTGCAGAGGCGTCTGTTATGAAATGTGCGGACTTTCGTAGGATATTGCGGAAAGAACTCCCCCCCCTCTACGAGTGTGAGGAGAGGGAGGAGAAGCTAGCCATTGTCACGCCTGTAGAGTATCCCGACGGGGACTACGTCGAGCTGTTCGTCATCCCCGAGGATGATGGATATGTGCTCACGGACTTAGCGGAGACGACGGCTACCCTGGCGAGCTACAAGTTCAACCTCAAAGGATCGCAGAAGCGTTTTAAGCTCTTTCAGCAGATCTTGAAAGCGCATGGCGTTCACTACTTCCAGGGGGAGCTAAGAATCCCCTTTCAGGACGAAAGCGAGCTGCCTCAGGCACTGGTGCGCTTGACCCAAGCGGTTGTGCAGGTGTCGGATCTCTTGTTCACCATGCGCTACGGTGCCGGAACGTCTTTCCGTGAAGAAGTAGAAGAGTATTTGATCGAACACGAGGTCCGCTTTGAGCCGGACTACTCTGTGGTAGGGCGCTCCGGACAGACGTACACGATCGACTTCTACGTGGAGAGACGCAAGCCGTTCCTCATTCAGACCCTCTCCAGCGGCTCTTCAGGGTACGCAGAGGTCGTGGTCAGCAAGACCGTTCGCATGTGGTACGATCTCAGGCGCTTAGATGGGCGCTATCGCTATTCCAGCGTGCTCGATGACTCTACGGATATCTGGAAGCCTTCTCATTTAGAGATCTTAAGTGACCTCTCGGAGATCATCGTATGGAGCGAGCGGGAAAAGCTTTTGCAGCTGATTGCAGCTACGAATTCATAGCGGTCTGCTTCAGAAGGCTAAACAGAAAGGTGCAAGAAGATGGAGAAGGCTCGAAAGGCAAAGCCTGTTGCAAAGGCGGTTATTCCGAAGTTTGAGTCCGAGTAGCAGGGGTAGAGGGATGGCACGAAACCCACTATACTAAGGGGCTGGAAAGGGGCAACTATGCTTTCTCAACGAGAGATCTTAGAATATCTGGAACGACTGGAGCGGGAGATCCGAGAGTTGAAGGAGAAGGTGGCGGCAAAACAAGGGCAAGAAAGCGCTCAGTCGCTTTACGGCATCTGGAAAGACAAGTTCCCGGAAGACTTGGATGTTGACAAAGCGCTTCAAGAGATCCGATTCGGCTGGAAGGGTAAACTCGACAAAGCATGACCTCTGCTGCGCAAGTTCAAGCGTATGTAACCGACACACATGCGCTGTTTTGGTATTTGACGTCCTCCCCTAAGCTGAGTTCAGCAGCTTTACAGGCGTTCCAGGAGGCGGAGCAAGGAAGAGCAAAGATCATCGTTCCAGTCATCGTGTTGGCTGAACTGTACTTTCTCAATGAGAAGCTTGGCTCTCCCCTCGATTTCCAAGCGGAGTACCAAAAGCTGGCTGCATCGAGAATGCTAGAGTTCGCTCCAATTGATGAATCGCTGATCTTGCTTTTCCCACAGCTTTCAAGCATCGTAGAGATGCACGATAGAATGATCGTGGCCGTTGCGTATAGACGCAAAGCACCACTTATTACCAAGGACGAGATCATTCGCAACAGCGGGGTTGTTCAAGTGCGCCGGTGAGCGTCATGAGCGGCTACCTCCCGCCGGACTACATCGACAACCAGCGCGCGACGCTGGCCGAGGTGCTCGAGCGAGCGATCCGGGAGCTGGGCCAACGACGGCTCGACGTGGCCACGGGATACTTCCACCCGCGCGTCTGGCGCTGGTTGCGCGAAGCCTTTTGGCAATTGGAGTCCTTTCGGCTGCTGCTGGGCCGCGCGCCCGAACGGGAGGGCGCGGGCCTCGACCGCCTGGATCTCAAGCAGTACTTTCGCCGCAAGCTCCGCGAGGAGCTGGAGGCGCTGCCCCTCGACCGCGATCACCTGCGGCTCATCGAGGATCTCATCGAGTTTCTCAAGCAGGAGAGCGTCGAGGTGCGGCTCTACGCGAAGCCTTTCCTCCACGCGAAGGCGTACATCTTCCCCGAGATCGCCATCGTGGGCTCGAGCAACCTCACGCCCGCGGGGCTCACCCACAACTCCGAGCTCAACCTGGTGCGCAAGGAGGAGGCCGTCGCCCGGAGCCTCCAGGAGTGGTTCGAGGGGTTCTGGCAGGGGGCGGAGGACTACAAGCCCGAGCTGATCGAGCTGCTGGAGGCCTCCAAGTTCGGCGGGCGGCCCTACTCGCCCTATGAGGTCTTCCTCAAGGTGCTCTACGAGTACTTCAAGGACCGCTTGCCGGAGCCGGAGGCCCTGGCACCCACCACGGGGATCGAGCTGGCTTCCTTCCAGCGGGAGGGCACCCACTGGGCGCGGACCCTGCTGCGGCGGCACCGAGGCGTGCTCATCGCCGACGCCGTCGGCCTGGGAAAGACGTACATCGGGTTGGCTTTGCTGGAGCACTTTCTGCTTAAGGAGCGCCGTCGGGGACAGATTCCCAAGGGATTGGTCGTCTGCCCGGCGCAGCTGCGGGAGCTGCTCTGGAAGCCCAAGCTGGAGGAGCACGGTATCCTGGCTGCGATCTCCTCTCAGGAGGAGATGGGCCGCCGTGACTTCGACTGGGGGCGCTTCTCGCACTACGACGTCGTGCTGGTGGACGAGAGCCACAACTTCCGCAACCCCGGCACGCGGCGCTATCAGCACCTGCTGCGCCTCATCAGCTCGGGCAACCGCGACAAGCTCGTGATCCTGATGACGGCCACTCCGATCAACAACTCGATCTGGGATCTCTACCACCAGCTGATGCTGATCACCCGCGGCTCGGACGCCTACTTCCGCGACTGGGGGATCCGCGATCTGTACAGCTTCTTCCGCAAGGTGGCGCAGGGCGAGGCCGAAATCTTTGAGCTGCTGGAGCAGACGACCGTCCGCCGCAGCCGCTACGACCTCAAAAAGCGCCAGGAGGCCGGGGAGCGAATCACGCTGGGTGAGCAGGAGATCTGCTTCCCCGAGCGGGTGCTGCGGACCGTGAGCTACGATCTGACCTCGACGTATCAGGGCTTCTACGGTGAGATCGCCCAACAGATCGAGGCGCTGCAGCTGGCCAGCTACAACCTGGAGGCGTTCAAGCGCGACGGCCAACAGCGCGAAATCGACAGGAACAACGCGCTTATCGCCATTCTCAAGACCCTGTGGCTTAAGCGCTTGGAGAGCTCCGTGCAGGCGTTCGCGGAGAGCGTCCGCAACCAGCAACGCTTCCAGCGGCGCTTCTTCGAGCTGTTGCTGCAGAACAAGCTCCTTTCGGCCCGCGATTATAAGCGCCTCCTCGCGTTAGAAGCGGACGAGAAGGCCGACCCGGAGGCCGTGGAGGCGCTGTGGAACGAGCTGCCCGAGGTCTCGGTCCAGGAGTACGATCTGAGGGCGATCCGCCGCGCGGTCGAGCTGGACCTTTGTGTGTTCGACTCCATTCTCAAGAAGCTGCAAAGCATCTTGGAGGGCTCGCGGGCGGAGCCCCGCCGCGACGCGAAGCTCGAGCGCTTAAAATCGCTCCTTGAGGAGCTTCCAGGCGAAAAAGTGCTGGTCTTCACGTACTATCAGGACACGGCCCGCTATCTCTACGAGGGCCTGACGCGGGATCGGGAGTGGCAATCCCGAGCGGGGATTTCGGCAAAGGAGATCGGGCTGATCACGGGGGACACGAAGCCCAAGGAGCGGGAGCTCCTCATACGGCGCTTTGCGCCCCGCGCCAATGCCCTCCAAGCGCCGTCCGGGGAAGGAGGGCAACCCGGGCCGTCGGTGCTGAGGGTGCTCCTCAGCACCGACGTCCTCTCGGAGGGACAAAATCTGCAAGACGCCCGCATCTGCATCAACTACGACCTGCACTGGAACCCGGTGCGGATGATCCAGCGGGCGGGACGGATCGACCGCATGGGCTCACCGCACGCGACGATCGAGATCTGCAACTTCTTCCCCGAGGAGGGGCTGGAGGAGCTGCTGGGATTGGTCGAGCGGCTGCAGCGGCGCATCGCCGACATCGACCGCACCGTGGGCCTGGACGCGAGCGTCCTGGGCGAGACGATCTCTCAGAAGTCGCTGGAGGAGCTGCGGCGGCTTCGCGCGGGGGATCCCACGGTGCTCGACGATCTGGAGCGGGAGGCCGAGCTGCTCGCCGCCGACGAGATGCGCCTCCCCCTGCTCGTCTCGCTCCAGGAGCTGGGGGAGGAGCGCATCAAAGAACTGCCCCTGGGCATCCATAGCGGGAAGCGGGGCGAGGTGGAGGGCGTCTTCTTCGCGTTCCGCGCCAAGGACCGCCACTTCTGGCGCTTCTATCCCCTGGATGGCGAGGATGAGGAGCCCCTAACGGACAAGCGAAAGCTCTTTCACTGGATTTGCTGCGACCGCGACGAGCCGCGGGTGTTGCCCCCGAACGCTTGGGAGACGGTCTTCCCGCTGCTGGAGCGGGCCACCGGCGACGTTTTGAAGGAGCTGGAGGCACAGCGGGTGCACCGCAAAGTCAAAGAACCCCTCAAGGGGCTGAGTCGCAAGCTTTACGCCGCCCTCGAGCAGCTTGACGCGTGGGAGGCCGTTCCCAGCGAGCAGCGCGCCCGCCTGCTGGGGACGCTGGAGGCCGTCCCCCTCAAGCCCTTTGAGCGGGATCCCCGGTTAAGAGCCCTTTGGGCGCGCTTTCAGGAGGACCGGGACGTTCAGGCCCTGGCGGAGGGGCTCGACGCCTTCTTCCGAGAGCACGGTCTCCACGCTCCCCCCGACGAGGGGGCGGGATCGCCCGCCACGCCGGAGCGGATCACGGCGGAGGACCTGCGGCTGGTGGCGTACTTGGTGCTCTCCCCGTAAGCCTACCGTCCCGCAGCTCGACGACCGCGTGGGCGTAGGAGGCCGCCTCGCGGTTGTGCGTGGCCAGCACCACCGTAAGCCCGTCGCGCTCGTTCAGCTCACGGATGAGCTCTAAGATTTGGTGCCCCGTCTCAGAGTCCAAATTCCCCGTGGGCTCGTCGGCCAGGAGCACCTCGGGGTTTGTGATCAAGGCGCGGGCGATCGCCACCCGCTGCTGCTCCCCGCCCGAAAGCTCCGAGGGCTTATGCGCCCGACGACGCAAAAGCCCCACCCGCTCCAAGAGGGCCTCCGCCCGCCGTCGGCGTTCCTTCGGAGCCACCCCCTGCAGCACCAGGGGCAGCTCGACGTTCTCTCGGGCCGTAAGGTGGGGCAAGAGCTGAAAGGCCTGAAACACGAATCCGACGTGTTGCGAGCGCCACCGCGCCCGCTGGGAGGTGCTCATTCCCCCCAAGTCCCGATCCCGCCACAGCACCCGGCCCCGGGTGGGGACGTCCAACCCGCCCATCAGGTGCAGTAACGTGGACTTCCCCGATCCCGACGGTCCCATCACCGCCAGGAACTCCCCCGAGTCCAGGGAGAGCGTGACGTCCCGCAGTGCGTGGACGGGCACGATCCCTGCGACGTACGTCTTCGAGACCCCCTCAAGCCGCAGGAGCGCCATCAGGTCCCCGCTCCAGCGCGCCCAGCTTGACCAAGAACTCGAGGTCGTTGAAGGGCACGGATCGATCTCGAAAGAGCTGGTAGCGCTCGTGGCCCTTGCCCGCGATGAGCACGCAGTCCCCGGGCCCCGCCCAGGAGAGCGCCCGCTCGATCGCCCGGCGGCGATCGGGGATGGCTTCATAGGGGGCCTGCGGGTGGGCCGCGCACAGCCCCTGTTCGATCTCTTGGAGGATCGTCCGCGGGTCCTCACCCTTGGGGTTGTCGCTGGTGAGGATCACGTAATCACCGAGACGCGCGGCGATCGCGCCCATGAGGGGGCGCTTGAGGCGGTCGGAATCGCCGCCGCAGCCGAAGACGACGACCACCCGCGGGTAGAACTCCCGCAGAAACCGCAGCACCCGCTCCAGGGAGTCGGGCGAGTGGGCGAAGTCCACGGCCACCGCAAAGCCCCCCTTGGCCCGGTAGAGCTCCAGCCGTCCGGGGACGCCCTTTACGCCTTCCAGTCGCTCTCGGATGCGGTCGATGGGCACGCCCGCGGCAAGCCCCACGCCCACGGCCGCGAGCGCGTTCTCCAGCATGAACGGCCCCGGGGTTTTCAACGTCAGGGGGAACGAGCCGCAGGGGGTGTGCACCCGACAGCGCGTCCCCTCCAGCCCCAACGCGAGATCCTCCGCCGTGACGTCGGCCTTCGCGCTCCGGCCGTACGTGATCGTGGGGGTAGCGGCGGGAATCGCCTGCAGCACGCGAAGCGCCGCGGGATCGTCGAGGTGGACGATCGCCACGGCCGCGGGCTTCAGCGCGCGAAACAGCCGAAGCTTGCTCTCAAGGTACGCCTCCAGGTCGGGAAAGTAGTCGAGGTGGTCCTGGCTGAAGCTGGTGAAGACGGCCACATCGAAGTCCACGGCGTGAACGCGCTGCTGGTGCAGGGCGTGGGCGGAGACCTCCAGCACGAGATTTCGCTTCCCTTGGCGTAAGGCTTCCCACGCCCAGCGCTGGAAGTCCTCCGGGGAGGGCGTCGTCTGCTCCAGGTGTCTTCGAAGGGAGTTCGTCACCGTGCTGATGAGTTCGGTAGCCGTCTCCCCCAGCACCGCCGCGGCGAAGTGCGCCGCCGACGTCTTCCCCTTGGTGCCCGTGATCCCTACGGTGAAGAGTTTACGGGTTGGGTTGCCGTAAAACTCCGCGCTGAGCTCCGCCAGCGCCCGCCGGCCGTTCGGCACCGTGAGGTACGCCGCTGAAGAACCCGATGGCAAGGGAAAGAGAAGGTGCGGCCGGGGAGGGCGCTCGGCCACGATGGCCACGGCCCCCCGCGCGATCGCCTCGGGGATATAGCGATGCCCGTCGGCGGCGTGGCCCCGAATCGCGACGAAGAGGCTCCCGGACCGGACGCGGCGGGAATCCGCGGTGATTCCCGCAATGAGGGGATCGCAATCCTCGGCCCCGGCGCAGTCGTAGGGCATAGAGAGGGCGCTCAGAAGCTCGCTTAGGCGTCGTGCGGGCATCCCCGTTAGACGTCGGGTTAGATGTCGAGGTTCGTGGTCAGCGCCGCGTTCTCCATGATGAACTCGCGCCGCGGGCCGACCTCGCTCCCCATCAGGATTGTGAAGAGCTCCTCCGCCTCGAGGGCGTCCTCGATGGTGACCTGCTTGAGCACGCGGTTCTCGGGGTTGAGGGTCGTCTCCCACAGCTCTTGCGGGTTCATCTCGCCCAGCCCCTTGAAGCGCTTGAGCTCAAACTTCCCGTCGTTCTTCTTGCGGAACTCCTCCAGCTCCTCGTCGCTGTAGAGGTAGATGACCTTCTTGCCCTGCTTGACTTGATAGAGGGGCGCCTGGGCGATGTAGAGGTGGCCGTGCTCGATGAGGGGACGGAAGTTGCGGAAGAAGAACGTCAACAGCAGGGTGCGGATGTGCGCCCCGTCGATGTCCGCGTCCGCCAGCAAAATGATCTTGTGGTAGCGGAGCTTGCTCCGATCGAACTCCTCGCGGATTCCCGTCCCCAGCGCGGTGATGATCGAGTTCAGCTCCTTATTGTCGAGCAGCTTGCTCAAGGGTGCCTTCTCGACGTTCAGCACCTTGCCGCGCAGGGGGAGGATGGCTTGAAATTCACGGTTGCGCCCCTGCTTGGCGCTCCCCCCCGCGGAGTCGCCCTCGACGATGAACAGCTCGCACTTGGCGGGATCTTTCTCCGAGCAGTCGGCCAGCTTCCCGGGCAGCGCCGAGGAGCTGAGGAGCCCCTTGCGCCGCACCAGCTGGCGGGCCTTCTTCGCCGCCAGGCGGGCGTGCGCGGCTTGGAGGGCCTTCTCTAGGATGACCCGGGCCACGTTGGGGTTCTTGTTGAAGTAGAGCGAGAGCTGCTCCCGGACGACGTTGAAGGTCTTCTCTTGGATCTCGGGGTTGCCCAGCTTCGTCTTCGTCTGGCCCTCGAACTGGGGCTCCGTCAGCTTCACGGAGAGAATCGCGGTAAGCCCCTCGCGCACGTCGCGGCCGTCCAAGTTCTCGACGTCTTTTGTGAGGATCTTCTTCTCGCGGCCGTACTCGTTGAGCACCCGGGTGAGGGCGGACTTAAAGCCCGTGAGGTGGGTGCCGCCCTCCTTGGTGTTGATGTTGTTGGCAAACGCGAAGACGTTCTCGTCGAAGTCGGCAGTGTACTGCATCGCCACCTCGATGACGATGTCGCCGTTGGCCCCCTCCTCGCTCTTGAAGTAGATGATCTCGTCGTGGAGGGGCTGCTTGCCCTCGTTGAGGTGCTTGACGAACTCGACGATGCCG
>Ga0256830_1002580_pt1 | contig 11813 bp, 8 predicted proteins | sample 128326metaG_FD_190537 | JGI IMG/M metagenome (GOLD analysis project Ga0256830, IMG submission 190537) | Hydrothermal vent microbial communities from Lau Basin, Pacific Ocean - 128-326 | ecosystem: Environmental > Aquatic > Marine > Hydrothermal vents | place: Pacific Ocean: Lau Basin | collected...
GCCTGTAACCTGCCGGGTAAAATGATATAGTACTTCCCGGAGAAGCATTTGCGTTTATCCAGGCAAATACCCTGCGGTTAATAGTATCTCCCCAATAAGTTAACTCCATCCCCTTTTTTTCAGCTCCCTTTAAACCTCCTATCAAACTGTTGTAGTAGGAAAGATAAAAGGGATGTATCAGTAACAGGGAAACAAGAGAAGGTAAAAGCAGTGAATAGAGCACCAGATGGTGCGATTTCCGGTATCTCCCTTTCAGAAATAAAAAACCTTTCCCGGCAAAAAACATAAGGAAAGGGAAAACCGGAAGAAACAATCTTATCCCATCGTATTTGGGAGCCTGGGGTAAAGATACCATAAAGAAAAAAAACAAAGGCGGGAAAATAAATAATGCTTCATTCTGCTTACTTTCACTTTTTTTAAATAAAAGAATAATTCCCAGAAGAGAAAGAAGGAGGAGGAAAAAAGGCAGTGTGAACATAGTCATAAACAACGGGTAATGCCAGGGGACCCTCATCCCCTCTATATAAGCTTTTCCAAAGTAGTAAACAGGGATATGAAGACGTATTACCTGGTTAAGCACAAACTGCTTTATATGCAGAGAAGTATTCACCCACATCCTGGGCCAGAGAATAAAAAACACCAATGGGGTAAGAATAAACGAGAAAGCAAAATTCCTCCAGGCCTCTTTTTTTCTAAAAACAAGCGCCCAGATGACAAGAGCAGGAAAGAGAAAGAAACCGGATGCTTTAACTGAAATAGCCAGCCCGGCAAATACCCCGAAAATTACTGACCACTTTACCGAAGATAAGCCCCGGTAAAAAGCCCAGACAGAAAGAAAGAAGAAAAAAGTAAGCGGTATATCCAGAGTGGCCAGGTGCATATGCCCAAATACACGGGGAGTCAAGAGAAGGGCAAAGGCAGAAAAGTAGCCGGCTTCTCTCCCGTAAAACTTACTGGTAATAAAATAAAGAAAAACAATAAGCAGCGAAGAAATTATCACTACCGGCAGACGAATCGCAGTGAGAGGCGAAAGAAAAGAAGAGAATAAAAGTAAACCGCTCCCGGTTATGTACTTTCCCAGGGGAGGATGTGCCTCATTGGGGAAATATGTGCCTATGGTGGAAAGGTGGGGCGATTTAAACCATTCTCCGTAACTCAAGGGATAGAACAGGTAAAAGGGCTCATCCCAGGTAAGTCCTATACCGGACAGAGTAGCAGAGAGAATGATAAAAGAAAGCAGTCCGATTATCACCGGCATCAGGTTTTCACATTTGACAGAGACTCGGTCCAAATAGCGCATTCTCGCCTCCAATATATCCCGGGGAAACTCTAATGTCAAATGTTAAGACCCTGTCCCAGCATTTTTGACCATCTGCAGTAATCAGAAAACCTCCAATCTTTTCTGCTCCCGGGCTTACCCATAGCCAGTTCTTCCACTCCGCAGAGAGCTTTTTCGCAATTCAAACAATTTCCCTTACAGGAATAAGCCGGGGAAAACTTAAAATTCCTGCGCACATAAACAGGTACATCCATACCATCGCAATTAGAAGAAGTCATAAACTCCCGGTTCAATCCTCTCAATCTCTCCCCTACCCAGGCAAATTCCATACACAAGGCAAAGGTGACCCCCCGGGAAGAAACTATTTCTCTAAGGGCAGAGAATATTTCTCTTCGGTAACTTATATCAGCATGCAGATAAGGACCTATTCTTTCTTTATAAAGAGCCATGAGCTTTAGCAGGATCTCCCCTCCAAAGTTGACTTTTATCTTTTCCCATACATAATGCTTAATACGCACAGGAATATCCAGAACACTTGCTACAATATGATTTGCTCCCATCTCCACCACCCTATCAACTAATTCTTCAATACCTTTTAAGTTATCATTTATATAAGGAATTACGGGGTCGATACGGGCCACGGAAAATACTCCGGACTTCCTTAAACGGGCAAAATTTCCCAGGAGCTCCCGGGTAGGAGCACCAGAGGGAGAGAGTATCTTTCGTAAATTTTCCTTGAGGGTAAGAATGGAGACCTGGGCAAAAGAATGAGGTTGCAAAGAAAGATACTTTATTACTTTTTCCGGGATAACACATTTAGTGGTTACATTAATCGGGATATTCCTTTCCACAAACACCTCTACGATTTTTCCTGAATAGCCGTATCTTTCCTCAATTTTCTGGAAAGGGTCACTCACCGGGGAAAGATACCCACAGGAAGCTACCCTCAGCATGTCCAGTTGCCGGGCTACCTGGGAAGGGAAATCTCTGCTTACAGTAACCACCCCTTGCTTATGCCACCTCTGGAAATTACCCGGGAATGACCTCGCATAACAGAAGAAACAGCCTACTGAACAGCCATTATACGGATTGATAAGCAGCCTCTCCCCCGTGCATTCTCTCCTCCCGGGCCACCACCCATGCAGTTTCTTGGAAGAAGAAGTTAGAAGATGGGGATAAGGAGAAGGAATTATCTCCATATAACCATTGATTTCAACCTGTTCCTTATTTTCCCGGATTCTTTCGTAAAGTCTCCAGGTATTTTCTTATTTTTAGGTAAGATTCCTTAATATCTTCGGGAATCACTTTGGTCTCTGAAAACACGGGCAGGAAATTAGTATCTCCTTCCCAGCGGGGAAGCACATGTATGTGTAAATGGTCCACCAACCCTGCTCCCGCGGCCCTTCCCAGGTTCATTCCCAGGTTAAAAGCATGCGGGTGGTAAACTCCTTTCAACAATTTTATGCTTAACTGGGACAGCTGCATCATCTCCTGCAGCTCTTCTTCCTTGATTTTTAACAAATCACCTTCGTGCCTTAAAGGAGCCACCATAAGATGCCCGGAATTGTAAGGGAAGATGTTCATAATGATAAAAGAATACTCCCCTCTGTAGAGGATAAAATTCTCTACCCCGTCATTTTCCTGCAATGCCTGGCACAAAAAACACCCTTCCCCCTCCGAACCGGACAGATACTTGCTTCTCCAGGGCGCCCAAAGCAACTTCATATTACTTATTAAACTACAACTGCCATATATTATCAATAGTACATATTTTAGACTACAAACCATAATAGACTATAGACCTTAGACCATAGACTTTAGACTATAGACTGGGAGATAGTAAGCAGTAAATAGTGAACAGTAAATAGTAAGCAGTTAATGATAACTCGGTATCCTGGTTCCCTGGTAATCCTGGTTTCCTGGTAAAAAGGATAGATTTCGCAAGAATGACAAGAAACCAGTCCGCATGTCATGCCTGCGGAAGCAGGCATCCAGTAGCGGGTAGCGAGGGAAAGCAGGCAGAAAGGCTGTTCTATCTTAGTTCTCTCTCCTTTTCGAGAAGGTTTTTCATGAGGCAACTTATGTAGTTGAAAATAACCCTGGATTTGGTAGAATCTTCTATGTCCCCATAGCTCAACTGGATAGAGCGGTGGACTTCGGATCCACAGGCTGCAGGTTCGAGTCCTGCTGGGGACGCAGAATACCGAAGGCTTATATAACTTCACTCCAAATTACCTTTTTTCTGGTAAAATATACCGAATGGTGAGCGTAGCTCAATCCGGTTAGAGCACTGGACTGTGGATCCAGGGGTTGGGGGTTCAATTCCCCTCGCTCACCCCAAGATTTAAGAGAAGGTGCATAAGCAGGATGCACAGGATTTACAAAATAGAAGGCGGAAATTAGTGTTTTGCCCTGCAGGAGAAGCGTCACAGATTTCAGGCTGCGGGGCTTCTTTCACACATAGATGCAGCCGGGTTAAAATTGTCTCCAGCACCACATTGAAGAGCAGCATATTATAGGAACTCAGGAGGTTAGTTTAAATATGCAGAAGCATATCAGGAATTTTTGTATCGTGGCCCATATTGATCACGGCAAATCCACCCTGGCTGACCAGCTTCTTCTGCTTACCAATACCATAGAAAAGCGAAAATTCCGTAAACAGTACCTGGATTCCATGGACCTGGAAAGAGAAAGGGGAATCACCATAAAAGCACATACTGTAACCATGAAGTACAGGAACTATATCTTTAATCTCATCGATACACCAGGCCACGTGGACTTCTCTTACGAAGTGTCCAGGGCCCTGGCAGCTTGTGAAGGCGCAGTACTGCTGGTGGATGCCGTGGAAGGAGTCCAGGCTCAGACACTGGCAAATTTCCATCTGGCAGTTCAACAGGATTTAAAAATAATCCCGGTAATAAACAAGATAGACCTCCCCCATGCGGACCCGGAAAAGGTAGAAAAAGAAATTTCCGCCCTTCCCGGCCTGGAAGACGAGATAATCTACCGAATAAGCTCCCAGAGCGGAGAAGGCATAGAAGAACTCATCCAGGCAATTATAGAAAATATTTCTCCGCCGGGAGGGAGTGCAGATGCTCCCCTTAAAGCCCTTTCCTTTGATTCTGTATACAACCCGTACAGGGGAGTAAGGCTTTTGATAAGAGTCTTTGAAGGGAAGATAACACCCGGTAAAGAAATAAAAAGCATGGCCACGGGAAGAAGCTACCAGGTAGAGGAAGTAGGGATACTTACTCCGGAAGCAACTCCTACAGAAGAATTAAAGGTGGGAGAAGTAGGATATATTTATGCCAATATAAAAAATATTTCTGAAGTAAGGACGGGGGATACTTTAACTTATGTGGAGCCCAGTGCAGATACTCCCCTTCCCGGATATCGAAAAGCCAAGCCGCGGGTATTTATCACCTTCTATCCCTCCACGGGCGAAGAGGTATCTACCCTGAGAAAAGCCCTGGAAAAACTTTCCCTGAACGACCCTTCCTTTACCTATCGCCAGGAGACCTCTTCTTTAGGCACAGGATTTCACTGCGGTTTCCTGGGTTCATTGCACGGAGAAATTATACGGGAAAGACTTGAGCGGGAATTTGATTTAGACCTGGTGGGAACAGCTCCCCGCGTCACTTACAAGGTCATAACCCACAAAGGTGAAATACTTGAATTAGAGGACCCTCGCGAACTACCTGACCCGGGAAGCATCAAAGAATTTCAGGAGCCCTGGGTTAAAGCCATGGTAATTACTTCCATCAAGTACGTAGGGCCCATTCTGCAATTACTGGAATCACGGCGGGGCAAACAGGAAAAGATGGAAGTGCTGGGGAAAGACAAGGTTGTCCTTACCTATCATTTACCTCTTTCCGAAATGCTTATGGACTTCTTTGACCGCTTAAAATCCGTTTCCTCGGGATATGCCACGGTGGATTACGGAATTCCTTACTACCGTGCCTCCCGCCTGGTGAAAATGGATATTTACCTGAACCGGCAAAAAGTAGATGCGTTATCTCTGATTGTCCACCAGGACGAAGCGTATAAAAAGGGCAAGGAAATTGTTAACCGGATTAAAGAGATATTACCCTCTCACCAATTCCCTATTAACGTGCGAGCAGCCATAGGAGGAAAAATCATTGCCCGTGCCGATATAAAAACTTTAAGAAAGGATGTAACTGCACCCCTTTACGGAGGAGATGTTACCAGGAAGAGGAAGCTGCTGGAAAAACAAAAGAAGGGAAAGAAACGGCTCAAAGAAATAGGCAAAATAAAAATCCCTCAGGAAGTCTTTCTCAATGTATTCAGATGATTTATGTTCTCGCTATAAGTCAGAGGAATTGTAATCCCCGCCTATTTCTCCGCTTGTATCTTGTAAAAGTTGTGAGTTGTTAGTTGTTAGTTCCACCTATGCCCCCGCCTGTATCTTGGGAGAGTTGTGAGTTGTTCCCGATGTCCATCGGTCCCGGCGCCTGTCGGGGCACCTATTCCCCCGCCTGTGTTCTGCATTCTATATCCCCTTTCCTCATCTAAAGTCTCAAGTCTATAGTCTAAAGTCTTGCGTGGATGCCTGCTTTCACAGGTATGACAGGCAGGCAAAAAACCAGGATACTAAGATACCGGGATACCAGGAAACCAATTCACTGTTTATTATCCTTCCTGTCTAACGTCTACAGTCTATGGTCTAAGGTCTAAAATGTTCCCGGTCTACAGTCTAAACACCAGGTGGCGTGCCCTCTTCTTCTATTTCTTTTTCTGCCTGTTTTCTCAGTTTTTCAAAAGCCTGCTCCAACTCCTTTTTTCTCTTTTGCAGAGATTCCTGTGCTTCCTGAAAACGCTTATCGCGCGTGGCAGCCTCTTTGCGCAATTTTTCAATCATCCTGGAAAGCTTTTCTCCCGGCTCAATCTCCTTTCCAGCAAGGATACTTTTGGCTGTTTTCAGCTCAATATCGACTTCCAGTTTTTCCCCGCATCCTGGACAGATTATTTGAATAGTTTTTCCCACTATCTCCTCCTAAATAAGCAGTTTATTTATTTTAGCATTTTAATGATATAATTTTTCCTTGTTGAGAGCTCGAAATGGATGGATGGAAAAAAAACCTTTATACAACCTGGGGAGCTGAGACCCTGGTCATAACCGGATTTCTTCTGGTTATGCCCTTCCTTCCTTACTATATCCAGGAACTGGGGATAAAAGATTTAAAACAGGTAGCCTTCTGGGCAGGTATCCTCGGTACAGCCACGGGATTTATGCTCATTATATCTACACCTTTATGGGGAATACTGGCGGATAGGTTCGGGAGGAAAATCATACTGGTAAGAGCAATGCTGGCTGCCTGTATTATCCTTTTTCTCATGGGTATAGCCAGAAATATCCAGCAATTGTTGATTCTCCGACTAATGCAGGGACTCCTCACCGGCACTATAACCTCAGCTATTGCTCTGGTTTCAAGTATCTCGCCCAGACGCCATGCCGGATACAGCCTGGGCATTATTCAAACTTCTACCTTTATCGGAGCTTCCGTGGGGCCCTTATTGGGAGGCATTGCTGCCGACTTCTGGGGTTACAGGAACTCTTTTTTCCTTTCCAGTGCTTTAGCAGGAATTGCCTTGCTCATAGTTATATTCCGGGTAAAAGAAAAATTTATACGTCCGGGGGCCATACCAGGGAAAGAACCCTCAAGGAGAAAAAGGATAATCTCCATGGGAGATCATTTTCCATTGATTCTCTTAATGCTTTTTCTCACGCAATTTTCTATTTTCCTTATTGCTCCTATCTTCCCCATATTTGTCCAGAAAATAATATCGCCTTCTTCGCACCTTGCCTCAACCGCGGGAATAATTTTAGCTCTCTCCGGGTTGACTAGCGCTCTCTCTGCCATTATTACAGGGAAATTAAGAGATAAAATAGGTGCCTACAAGAAAATAATTATTCCTGCCATGCTTCTGTCCGGAGTATTCTATATACTTCAATCCTTCTCAAAGGACGTAGTACAACTTTTATGGTTTCGTATTGGATACGGGCTCATGGTGGGAGGCATTATCCCTCTTATCAATACAATTATTTATTCCATAACTTCCAGGGAAACAATAGGTAAAAATTTCGGCATCGCCGGGAGCATTTCCGCTCTGGGCATGGCAATCGGCCCACTAACCGGCGGAATTATAGCCTCCGTTTTCACCATAAAAACTCCTTTTTTGCTGGGAGGCATCGGCCTGCTGGCTACCGGGGTAATTACCTTCTTTATCCTGGGTCACATAGAAGAAAAAACGCAGATAGGCGAAAGCCGCCAGGCGATTTAATATACCGCTATTCCTTAAAGAGCTAAAATATCCGGCCTTTCCCAGATTCTCCTCCCATACTCCACCTTTACTTTCGGCCAGGTAGGAGTGGAAGTAACTATAAGGGGCGATTCATCGTAGGCAATAATGGTATCTTCGCTCTTGGTCCCGGTTATGGAAGGGTTCCAGGCAAAAGCCTGCCTGAATTCTACTTTTCTATTCTCGCCTTTAGTTGCCTTGAATTCCCTGGTTCTGTATCCGGTAGGACCTCCCTGATGATGCTTCTTCCACTCTTCAGGGTAACCCTGTTCAGTATATGCCTTAACTCCCTCTTTAAAAATTTCCCCTATACTCCTTCCTACCACGGTAGAGGAAATAAACACAGTATCCACATAACATACAGCCCTGTGTTTTCTCTCCAATTCCGCCGAGACCTTACCCAGCGAGATTAAACGTGTCACTGAAACAGTAAGTCCGCCCCTTCTCCCACAGACCACACCCATCAACATCTTTTTCAGAGGGTTATCCGTGGGCAGGGGATGGCGAAATTTCTCTATTCTCTCATCCGCTGCCACCAGTATTACCACAGGAGAAATACCCAGAGAGAGGAGAGACTTGCTAATTCTTCCTGCCACTTCTCGTTCCTTTACCCCTTCCTTTACCCCCATAAGCACCCATTCCAGCTCCCGGGCACATTCTCTGCCCAGAACAAAGTATCTCTCCACTTCCGAAGCAGTAAGCGAATACCTAAGAGGAGTAATCTTCTCCTCCACAGAAGGATGGCTATCCCAGGCTACCTCTTTCCCCTTTACTGTCTCCTGCAGGGAATCGGCAAGATTTTTCCACCAGGGAATTTCCTGCACTTCAATGGGTAATTCGCCCAACTCCTCTTCCTTTAACCGCAGCGCCTCTATGTTGGAAGTAAACAGGGTGACTTTTTCTTTTTCCACCAGCAGGTAGCCAATACCTTCCTCGCTATTTACAGCCACGAAATTTTCCCCTCCACAGGTAAGCCAGGAAAAATTATGCTGTCGAGTAAGAACAACTCCATCCCACTTTTCTTCTTCCATGAGCCTGTTGAGTCTGCCGATTTTTTCTTTAAACTCTTTCATAATTTCTATCCCCCCGTAATTTTAGTATATATTTTCTCATCTCTCCTACCAGATAAAGAGAACCTGCCACAAAAGTCGTCGAATCAGAAGGTAGATTCTTCAGTGACTCCTCCGGCTCGGAATAAACTCTTATGTTTTCATTGTAACATAATCCTTCCTTCTGCAAAATATGTGCAGGGACAGCCCGGGAAGAGCGAGGAGAGACAACCCGCACTTCATCAACTATGGGAAAAAGAATCTTCATAATCTCTTCCCTCTCCTTTTCTTTCAACACCCCGAAGATAAGCGTAATCCTGCCTGGTTTAAATTTCTTCTTTTTTTCTATTTCCCTGGCCAGCATCTGGGCAGCCCTGGGATTATGCGCGCCATCCATAATAATCAAGGGCCTGTGTCTCACTACCTCCATTCTTCCCGGCCACCTGGTGCCTCCAATCCCCTGGCATATACTCTCTTTATTTATCAAGGGAAACAGAGAGGATAAGACTTCTGCAGAAGCCACGGCAAGGGGCAAATTATATTTTTGATATTCACCCAGGAGGTATGTTTTCAAGGTATATACCTGCTTCAATCCCTGCATGCCTATTTCACTGAATTTCAAATTCTCCCTGAAATAAATCACCCGGAAATCCTTTCCCAGGGAATAAAGAGGGGAGGAGCATTCCCGGCATTTCTCCTTTATCACCTCTCCCGTACTCCCATTGCAACCTGAAATTACCGGGGTTTTTGCTTTGATTATGCCTGCCTTTTCCCGGGCAATTTCTCTTAGTGTCTCTCCCAGGTACTCCTTATGGTCAAAAGAGATAGAGGTAATCACACTTAAAACAGAATTTACCACATTAGTGGCATCAAGCCTTCCCCCTAGGCCGACTTCCATTATCGCTATATCCACGTTGCGTTGGGAAAAATAGAGGTAAGCCATCGCCGTTAAATATTCAAAAAAAGTAGGAGAATATTTGAAGGAATCTTTAACAATGCTCTTCTTAACTCTCTCTACCAGGGCAGAGAAAGCAACAGGGGGAATTATTCTCCTTCTCCCCTTTTCCAGGATGGCAATCCTCTCTCTTACGGTGACCAAATGGGGAGAAGTATAAACTCCTACCTTCAGCCCGGCAAAAGAAAGAATAGAGGAAAGGGCAGCCACTACTGATCCCTTTCCATTTGTCCCGCCCACCAATACCACCGGGTAAGAGCGCTGAGGATTGCCTACCTCTTCTAAAAGGCTTGAGATGCCCTCCAGGCCGAGTTTTATTCCCTGCCCTATGCGAGAATAGAGGTATTCTAAGGACTGGAGATATTCCACTCTATCACTCCTTTCCCTTCTACTTTACCCTTTTCGAGGTCAATGTCCATCTGGGAAAGTTTGAGTATCTTGTTGTCCCAGTAAAATGCAAAGTTCAAGTTTTTAACCCATTCCTGGTTTAAGGAAGAAGCGATTACTTCTCCTTCTACAGGATTTGCCCCTGAGCCTTTCAGGGTAATCTGGAAATCTCCTTTTAAGGGGAGGATGTAAGCAGGAAGGGACAACGAGGGCAATATTTCCTGCAACTTTGACAGGGGAAAGGAGTCAAGCAAAATGGTTACCTGGTAACTAAAAGGGGTTATCCCCCCTTTTCCGCTGAAGGAAAAATTAAGATTATTCCACTCACCTTTCCCCTCTTCCACAGTCCAACCATCTTTCGCGAGACGGAAGACAACATGGGGCAAGAATACTTCTCCCGGCAACTTGTCGCCTTCAATAAGAATATTTTCCGCTTTTGCTCTCACTTTATACTCTACTGCTTCCTTCCCGGGAGAAAGGCTTCCTTCCAATTCCATCTTACCTTCCTTAATATAATAACCCTCAGCGAGGCGAAGGGAGGAAAGGTCAATATTACTTCCCGAAATTTTTACCTCCCAACCCGAAAAAAGAGGAAAGGCAAAGACAATCAGGAGAGAGATAATTCCTAATTCTCTAAATCTTAAATTTACATTTTGCATATTGAAATCTCTCCGGAGAGTCAAACCAATGAGACTAAGGCCTTTCCTATACAGCGGAATTTTAGTTTGCCATGCACCACGGTAGCTTCTACCCTGCTATAGGGAGTAATCTCACCTTTCAAGATTAGTTCTGCCAGGGGGTCCTCTACATACTTTTCCAGTGTCCTCCGAAGCGGACGGGCACCAAAATCAGGATCATACCCTTTCTGGATGATAAATTCCTTGGCTTTCTGGGTAAGCTTCAGCTTGATATGGTGAGAAGAGAGTTTATCTTCCACATCTTTGAGAAGGATATTAACTATTGCTTTCAGGTTTTTGTGGGTTAACGGCCTAAATACAATTACTTCATCCAGCCGGTTAAGAAATTCCGGGCGGAAGCGCTTCTTAACTTCCTCCAGTAGCCGTTTCTTTAATTCCTGGTAATCCACTCCGTCTTTTTCCTTCGCAAATCCGATAGCAGCCTGCTTTTTAACGTAGGAAGTACCCAGATTTGAAGTCATGATAAACACAGTATTCCTGAAATCCACGGTATGGTGCAAAGCATCGGAAAGCCGCCCCTCGTCCATGATTTGCAGAAGTATGTTAAATATATCCGGGTGGGCTTTTTCTATCTCATCCAGCAATACCACTGAATAAGGATGACTTCTCACTTTTTCTGTCAACTCTCCCCCTTCTTCGTAACCTACGTACCCGGGAGGAGACCCAATCAGACGAGTAACCGAGAACTTTTCCATAAATTCCGACATATCCAGCCTGATAAGGGCCGATTCAGAGCCAAACAGGAATTCTGTCAGAGCTTTTGCCAGCTCTGTTTTTCCCACCCCGGTAGGCCCAAGAAAAAGGAACGTACCTACAGGCCGGCGCGGGTCTTTCAAGCCGGAACGCGACCTGCGGATAGCCCTGGATAGGATTTTTACAGCTTCCTCCTGTCCAACTATTCTCTTGCGAATCTCTCTTTCCATCCGCAGTAACCGGGAAGATTCTGCATCCTCCAGGCGTGATAAAGGAATACCTGTCCATTTAGCCACTACTTCCGCCACATCTTCTTCAGTAACTTCCACTCTGCTTCTTTCTCTTATTTCTTCCAGCAACTTCTGCTCTTCACCTCTTAGCTCTGCCACTTTATCAAAATTCTGGCCTTTTATAGCTTCCAGCTTGCTCTG
>Ga0256830_1002581_pt1 | contig 11811 bp, 6 predicted proteins | sample 128326metaG_FD_190537 | JGI IMG/M metagenome (GOLD analysis project Ga0256830, IMG submission 190537) | Hydrothermal vent microbial communities from Lau Basin, Pacific Ocean - 128-326 | ecosystem: Environmental > Aquatic > Marine > Hydrothermal vents | place: Pacific Ocean: Lau Basin | collected...
AACGTGGATCGGCAAAGGAGATCGAACAGGTCTTGACGGGTTCGTCCGACAGCCCCGCCATCATCGCCACCACCGCGCTGGAATCCAGCCCACCGGACAGGAACGCGCCCAGCGGCACCTCGGCGATCAGGCGCACCTTCACCGCCTCTGTCATGCGTTCGGCGAGTTCGCTGGCGTATGCCTGCTCGTCCTGCGCCGGCAGCGCATCGAAGGGCACGTCCCAGTACTGCCGTGGTTGCGGGGCACGCCCGTCGCGGCCGACCAGCAGCGTGTGGCCCGGCGCCAGCTTGCGGGCATGGGTCAGGATGGTCCTGGGCTCCGGCACATAGCCGTAGGCGAAGTACTCCTCCACCGCCGCCGCTTCGATGTCACGCGGCAGATCCGGATGCTGCAACAGCGCCTTCAGTTCCGAACCGAAGATGAACTGTCCATTGGGTAACAGGGAGTAGTACAACGGCTTGATGCCCAGCCGGTCCCGCGCGATGAACAGCCGTTCACGCGCACGGTCCCACACCGCGAACGCGAACATGCCGCGGAAGCGGTTCACGCAAGCCTCGCCCCACTGCTCCCAGGCATGAACGATGACCTCGGTATCGGAGTGGGTGCGAAACACATGACCTTCCCGGCGCAGCTCCTCCGCCAGCTCGGCAAAGTTGTAGATCTCGCCGTTGAACACCACCACCACCGAGCCATCCTCGTTGAACAGTGGTTGCTGCCCGCCGGCGCGGTCGATGATGGACAGGCGCCGATGTCCCAGCCCCAGGCCGGGCTCGGTGTGGATGCCGCCTTCGTCCGGGCCGCGATGGAACAGCGACTCGTTCATGCGAACCAGCAGATCCCGGTCCACCTCGCGCTTCGACGCCGTATCAAAAATTCCGCTCAGCCCGCACACGATATCTGTCCGTTGTGATTCACTGTTTCCCGCCCAGCAACTGGCCGTACACGGAGAGGTATTCGTTCACCATGTTGTCGATGGAAAACTGCTGCTCGACCCGGGCTCGGCCGGCCTGGCCGTGACGCCTGCGCCGGGTTTCATCGACCACGTAGCCCTGCAATGCGCGGGCCATGGCCGCGGGATCCTGCGACGGCACCAGCTCGCCGGTCTCCCCCTCCACCACCAGCTCGGGGTTGCCGCCGACCCGGGTGGCCACCACCGGCAGCCCCGATGCCATCGCCTCGAGGATGGTGTTGGAGATGCCTTCCGATTTCGATGGCAACACGAAGATATCGAAGCTCCGTAACAACTGCGGAACATTGTCCAGCGAGCCCGGCAGCCACGCGAGCTGCGCGGCATCCGCCTTTTGCAGGATATCCTTCACCTGCTGCATCAACGGACCGTCGCCGATGATGGCCAGGCGTAATTTCTTTCGCCCGTCGGGCACGATGTCGAGCAGTTCGACGAAGGCGCGGGCCAGGGTGAGCTGGTCCTTGATCGCCGCCAGCCGGCCAACGGTGCCGATCACCAGGCTGTCGGCGTTGGCAAAGTCCGGCAACGGGAGTTTTTCCCGTGCGGGGTTGGCGGGGAAAAAGGTATCCAGCGACACGCCATTGTAGATCTGGGAAATCTTTTTGCGCGGCACGCCGATACCGTCACGCAACCAGGTTTCGAGATCGCGGGATAACGGAATGTAGCGGTGCACCAGCGGACGGAACAGCCGCCGCAGCAGCGCATATTTCCATTCGCCACTGCCGAGGTCCATTTCCCGGCCGTGTTCCCCGTGAATACGACGCCCCACACCGGCCAGCAGCGCCGGGGCCAGCGCCTCCATCGCCGCGAGGTTGCGGGTGTGCACGATGTCCGGGCGCAACTGTCGCAGCAGTTTCCACAGGTTGAGATACATGCGGTAATCGATGCCCTCGCGTTTGTGCAGTGCAAAGAACTGCACGTCGTCGCGCTGGATACGCTGTTTGAAATCGGTGTATTCGGTGAGACAGATCACCGCGTGCCGGTACTGCCCGTCGGGCGTCCGGTTGATCAGGTTGACCAGGCCGTTTTCCAGCCCGCCGACGTCGAGACGGAAAATGATATGTGCCACCAGCGGGACGCGTGCCACCGACGTACCCTGGCCCGTATCCCTGTCGCGCAATTCCGGCCTGCCGGCAGACAATGTGCTCACCCCGGTTGCCCCGACCCGGCACCGCCCGGGGCCTTGGTGCCGTCCCCGGCCCGGCGATGTTCTACCACCACCTCGGCGCCGACGTTTTCGAGAAAATCGCGCAGCCCGTTCCGCGCCTCTTGTGGCGTTATCCTGTAGTCCATGCCGATCACCACCAACATTGCATCGACCTTGCGTTTTCTCAGGCGCTCCAGGGCCTCCAGTATCTTTGCCTTTACCCGGCTGGCAGTCAGCCGGCCGTTGATGTCGTACCAGTGCCAGACGATGCGGCGCCTGTCCTCGGAGCGTATCTCGGTCTCTGCCACCGAAACCGTTTCGCCGGTCGACAACGTGACGGATACGTTGTTGTCCTGCACACGGCGCCACTGCTTCTGGTCGTACACGCGGTTGAGGGAACCCACCAGTTCCTTGCCGTTGTCCTGGTCTCCATAGTAGGCCACGTAAAAATACGTGGTCCCGGCCTGACCAAGATACTGCCGGTATATGGTCTCGTCGGCGCCGGTGAAGCTGGGTTGCCAGGTATCGCCGCTGGGCAGCGGTCCCTGCCACGGACCCGATGCCTCCGGCAGCACCAACTCCACCGCCTGCGCGGCGATACTCGAATCATCGTTCAGCAGGTTGCTGGCGTAGGCACCACCCGCCAGCAGTGCAACCGCAATGGCTGCAAAAGCCATCGGCCCGCGCGCGTTCGATGATAAGGCAGGCGCCTCGACCGGCAACGCCGCGGGCTCGCCGGTATCGTCCGTGCGTGGTTCACGCCAAAACGATCCAACCCAGAACAGCAGTGCGATCACGATGCCGAAGAACAACCAGCCGTAGAGAATGTGATCGACCCCGACCGCGACGCGCATGTCGCTGAGATAGGCGATCATCACGATGCCATAGGCCCGAATACCATTGGCGACGATGGGCGTCAGCGCGCCCAGCAATATGAAGCCGGCACGCCGCCAATGGCTGCGATAGGTGACATAGGCGTAGATGCAACTCAGTGCGATCGATGCGATCAGATAGCGAATACCGCTACAGCCCTCGGCCACCACGAAGTTGCCGCCGGGAATGGTCAGGTAGAGCCCCTCCCAGTACACCGGTATGCCACTCATCTTCAACGCCTGTACCGCAAACCATGCGGTCTGATCCTGCAACGGTGGAACCAGGAATTCTCCAAACGGCACCGCGAAGATCAGGTAACCCAGCGGAAACATCATCGCCCTGGCGACGGCGGTGCCAAACAGCAGGACGACCGAAATGGGGATGAGGCCGACGAGAACCAGTTGCTGCACGAGCTGAACCTCGGCAACCCGGCCGGCGAGCCACAGCAGCAGCACCAGGGCCAGCACGACCAGCACCATCGGGCTGGTGGTCGGCGCCATGCGCCGTAACAGCTTCCGCCGCTGCCAGATCAGGAAGGCGCTGATGGGCAGGATCAGGAAGCCATGGGCATAGGTTTCCGAACGCAGCCAGATCGCCACGATGGATGCGGCAGTGTCCCAATACAGGGCCACCACGGCCAACATGACCATGCCGAAAGACAACAGGGCGGTGCGCCAACGGTCGTCGTAGCAGTAGACATTCTCGCTGTCACCGGCGGCGGCAGCCATCTGCTCGCTACCAATATCGGCGGCCGGCTGCACTACGGTTTTCGGGTCACCCATCTACCACCATCCCATCACGTGCGCCGCCGGAATGCTCCAGCAGCTCTTCGATTCGGCTGAGATTGCGCGTCCAGTCGTAGTGGGCAGTAACACAGGAACGACCCGCCTTGCCCAGGCTCTCACCGATACCGGTCGTCAATAACTCGACCGCCTTGTCCGCCATCTGCCCGGGCTCGTCCGCCCTCAGCGCCTCCAACGCCGGGCAACTGACGATGCCGTCCAGCGCCGCCGAGCTGGCCAGCACCGGCCTCTCCATAGCCATCGCCTCCAGCACCTTGTTCTGCACACCCCGAGCGATACGCAATGGCGCGACCGCGGCCCTGGCGTAGGCCAGATAGGGACGGATGTCCTTCACCGAACCGGTGACATGAACATCGGGTTGCTCACCGAGTTTCGTCACCACCTCGCCCGGGCGCGCGCCGACGATATAAAACCGTGCCTCCGGCACCCGTTCACGAATCTCCGGGAACACCGTCTGCGCGAACCATGCCACCGCATCGGCATTGGCCCAGTAGTCCATCGCACCGGTGAACACCAGCACCCGTTCGTTGTCCGCGTAGGGGTTCGGCAGATCGTGGTGGCGGCAAAAATAGTCGGTATCGACGCCATTCTCCACGTGGCTCACCCGCCCGGCACTCTCGGGCGCGAGCCGCTTGAACAGCTCCGACTCGGCCTGCGAGACAAAAATGGACGCATCGAACCGGCGCGCCACGTCGCGCTCGAAGTTCAACAGGGTCCGACTCTCACGCCGGTACAACCAGCTCATGGGCCAGTTCAACGATTCGCTGTACTGCCTCCACTTGTCGGAATCAATATCGACAAAATCCACCACCCGGTGGGCATGACGCGCCCCGTCGAACATCGCGTACTGGCACATGGCGGACGAAAACACCAGCACCCGCTGCGGAGCGTGCTCCTTCATCACTGACGCCACCCAGCGGCGCATGCGGGCGTTGCGGTAATAGGGCAGCGTCAGTGCCTCGCCGGTGAAAAATCCGCGCGTGCTGAACAGCCTGGCCTTCAGTGGTTTCAGGCCGACGTAGCAGGTCTGCCCGCAGAATCTGTCGACCTGGTCTACATGCTTCCAGTCCTGCGGATCATCGATGAACGTCCCCAGGTGCACCCGGTAGTCCTTCGCAAGATGCCGAAGCAGGTTGTAGGAACGAATCTTGTCGCCCTTGTTGGGTGGATACGGAATCCGGTGTGTCAGGAACAGCAGGTCTTTCACATCATCGGCCCTGCCGCGAGGATGCCAGCAAAGCATCGTCGTAGGCATTGTGCAACTGGTCCAGCGCGATGATGTCCTCGAAGCTTTCCCGCTCGCGAATCAGTTCGGCCCTTCCCCCCTGCAACATTACCGCCGACGGCCGGGGGTTGGAGAAATTCATCTGGTTGGGAACGAAGTAGGCGCCGGCGTCCATGATCGCGAGCACGTCCCCGGCGGTGACGGCAGGCAGTTTTTTGAGTTTGAACAGGATGTCGCCGGGATGGCACAGCGGCCCGAACACGCTGCTGCGACCAACGCGGGGCGCATTCATCTTCGAGGCCACGAACAGCTCGTGGTATTCGTAACCGGTGGGCATCGCGATGTTCTTTCCGCCGTTGACGATGATGTTGGTGACACCGTTGGCCCCGTCCTTGGTGGCCAGCACCTCGACCAGCAGTATCTGTGCGCTACTGGTGATGGCCCGCCCCGGTTCGAAGATCAGCGTGGGCGCCTCGGGGTCGGTCAGCGAGTAGTACTGGCCCATGAGTTCGGCGATGGCCCTGCCGTACTCGTTGACGTCGGGACAGGCCTCGGTATCCAGCGGGCGCACGGGCATGTCGTTGGCGCGCAGCATCACGTCCACGTGCGAGAATTCCTTCACCGTGGGTACACCAAAGCCGCCACCGAAATCGAAGTAGCGGATATCGATGTCGAGATCACGTTTCAGCAGACGGGCGAACTCCAGTGCCTCCCGTATCGCCTTCAGATAGGTTTCGATATTTCGGATCCCGGTACCCAGGTGCACGTGCAGGCCACAGGGGTCGAGCTGCCCGCATTCACGCAGTTGCGCAAAGGCCTGCATGGCTTGACCATTGGCGATACCCAGCCCGAACTGCGCCGACCAGCCCACCGACGTCACCACCCGTACGCCCACCTGCTGGCGATGGTCGTATTTCTCCGCCAGACCCGCTATCCAGTCGATCTCGTGCAGGCCGTCGATGTTGATGATCCGGGCCCGGTTGGCGATCGCCAGCTCCAGCCCCTGCCGGGTCTTGCCCGGTCCGTTGACGATAATGGAATCCCCAGGCACACCGAGCCTCAGCGCCAGCCAGAGTTCGAAATGGGAGATGACCTCGGCATAGGCGCCACAGTCGTGCAACGCGCTGATCACCCGTGGCAGCGGGTTGGTCTTGTAGGAGGTGCCGATCACCACCCTCGGATAGTGGGCCGTAAACGCATCGAGAAAAGCCCGATAGTTCCGCGCCAGCCGCTCCCCGTCCACCACGTACAGCGGTGTGCCGTACTCCCTGGCGAGGGACACCAGGTCGCAGCCCTGGGCCTGCAGGTGGCCGGCATCGCTGATGGAGAGATCCCAGTGGGCGGGGTCCAGCCCGTGCATGTCCAGCCCGCGGCGGGCGAATTCCCGGCGATCCGACGCAGCAACCCAATGCAGGAAGGCCCGCTTGAGGGTATTTCTGAGTACCCCGATCATGTCTGGGCACCGCATTGGAGGCCCGTGCCTGACGACGAAGGGGCTTCCCGAACGGGACCGGGGGCCGTCATCGCAAACCGAGAGGGCAAGATTGGCATATCGTATTCGCTTCCTGCGCAAAATTGTAAGCCGATTATACGCGCATGAACGCGACATCCGGAGTATCAGCCGCTTCCTGCCTGACGAGTCCCGCCGTGCGACGGACCGGTTCAGGGCGCTGAACTCTGCACTGTCTGCATTCTATGGAAACGCGCCAACACGCGCAATTTTATGAGGGGAAACAGCGGGTTTTCGCCCGCCGAGGAAGCCCTGATCGACCGGGCAAAGCAGGGTGCTTCACCACGAAATCGATCAGGGGTGGCAAAAGGTGCAATATTACCGCCAGCCGTTCAACGCGGCTCCTTTCCGCCGTAGGCAGGGTGTCTGCGTACAACGACGATCTCGCGCCGTTGCAGCCACAACAGGAACATCAGCAGCAGCGCTCCCATACTGCCTCCACCACCGGCATCCCCCGCCGGGATGGACCCGTCACCCGGCGCGGAACCACCACCCGGGTCCGAGCCACCACCCGGGTCCGAGCCGCCGCCCGGGTCCGAGCCGCCGCCCGGGGAACTCGACGGCGCCCGCACACGGATATCATCAAAATATGCGGAATCGTTGAAGCTTCCAACCCCCAGGCGCCCTACCGCGAAGGTGGTATCGGTGGCGCTCAACAGCAGGACTCCATCCACACTGGCCGTGATCTGGTCGCCGCTACGCAGGATTTCGATGGCCCGATAGACATTGTCGTTCAGCACATCCACGGTGGCCGTGGCAAGTACGCTTCGGCGGCCTTCCTGCACCTTGAACAGTTGGGTCGAGGAAGCGTCGTTGTTGAGCATCAGGTAATAGTAGTTGCTCGCGTCCTGGTAACCGAACAACAGGGCCATGTCGGCATAGGCATTGGCCGCCAGGTCGTCACCCAGCCGGGCATTGACACTGAAGGTCATGTCGCCGTAGACCCCCGGAAGCAGGCTGTATTCGCCCAACAGACCACCACCGGGACTGGCGTAACTACTGGTATTCAGGGCGTAGGCAAAGTCACCGTCGACAGCATCCACCACCACGCTCCAGCGTGACGCTGTCTGGGGCTCGAAGCCTGCGGCACTGCCATCATCGAACCCCTCGCTGGCCTTGACGATAAAACTCTGGCTGACCGCCGCCATCGTGTTGGGCACCACGGCGCGGTCGGAAATATTGTTGACGGTCAGGGTGTAGCTGACCCCCTCGGCGAGGCCGTTGACGTCAAGCAACACCACCTGGCCGTTGGCCGCCAGCACTGCGCTGTTCACCGTTGCGGAGGGCGTGAGACTGTAGTTGCCGACATCCTGTGCCGACGCGGTCTCCACGAGTTCGTCGAACACCACCTGGACGACGTCGTAACCAAGGGAACGCGCATCGGCTACCGCGGGAGGCGTTGTGTCTGCTATGACTCGAAGCGTCGCGCCTTCACTGATCACACTACCGCTGGCGTCGCGGATTTCGCAGTCGAATACCGCGTTGTCGTCGGCCATATCGGATGCGGTGAAGCTGTAGCTCGACTGTGTGGCACCAGCGATGGCTACCCCGTTCTTTCGCCATTGATAGGACAGCGTACCGCTACCAACCGCCAACACACTGAACGTGGCGTCCTGGCCCTGATCTACGCTCACGGCCTGCGGCTGTACGACAATACTCAACGACGCCGAGGCGTTCGCTAGCTTGTAGATCAGGACATTCTGTCGCGGGCCGTTGACCAGCACGTAGGCGTTTTCGCGTGGGCTGTAACGAAAACGGCCATAGGTGCCATACAGCGCAGGCTCCTGCGGCGCAGCGCTCAACGCTATCCACTGCCTCGAGTCCATGTCTAGCGCATGAACGGCGCCGCCATCCCAAACCACGATTCTGTCGGCAACCGGATCGTAATTCACCCCGGGCCGATAACCCGCTTGGGTGGGTGGTCGCCAGCCATCGTCAATAAACTCCGCACCCAACGTATCCCAATACTGGGGCACAAAATTTTGGTTGCGGATGTCATACACGATCACCCCTTTTTCCTCCGGGGTATTGTCCGATGGCTTTCCGATAACAACCAGTAAACCGCGCTTGGTATCGACCGCGACGCCACGGTCCCGAAGCACCGCGGTGGAATTCAGCTTGTCCCAACGGTTGGCTGCTACGTCGTAAGCGAACAGACCGCCTGGGCCCACGGAATACACCTTGTTCGACTCGGGGTCATACGCCGCGGCGGTAGGGGCCCAAACCGGCGGATGAATCGGGTTGCCGTTTCCGTCCAGCAACGAATCCGGCGCCATGCTGGTCCATTGCTTGGTATCAAAATCGAAGGTCCAGGTATTGTGATCCACCCCGCCCTGGAAACACGACATCGCCCCACCCGGGGTCGAGAAGAATCGATCGGTGGAAGAGAGATAATCAATGTTGTAATAGGTATGCCGGCTGTTCGGGTTGCCATCCGCAAGGATGGGCGGGCAGGGCCAGGTCTCGGGGTCCATGACCGGAGAAGGGTCAGTCAGCCTTTCCCAGGAAAAGTTCGTCAGATCAAAGGCATACAGCTCGTTACCGAAATAAGAGGCGTGACCTCCCCCCCAGATAACCAAACGGTTCCGCTTGGAATCGAAGGCGGCGCCGCTGAAAAGAACGATCCCCCGGGTATCCAGATAGGCCGAGCCCGGGTCCGTGATGTTGGAAAAAAATGACCTGTCTGCCTCCACCTGCCGCATTTCACTATTGGGCACTTCGTACCAGGTATTCGGAGGGATGTTCTGGATGATATCGTTTGGCGCGGCGCCAACCACCGCGGAGGCCGGCATGGAAGCAATGGCCAATAGAGAAAACAAGCCCAACGAAAACAACAGGCGACGCACAACGGGAATCGGCATGGACATTTCCGATACCACCACCGGCCGGCCAGCTCTTAAACCTCTCATTCAACGACCCTCAACTATGGATACAATGCACGCCCCCGACGGAATACGTCGGCTGAACACAACAGACGTTGACCCCCTGGAGCATAGATTTGCGATGGGGTAGGCATTTTTCACCGCCACGCTCGCCATCACCGCCCGGCCTATGTTTGCCGCCGCCGGGTACAACCTGTCTCCTCCCACGCAACGAAGACGAACGGGCGATGAGTTCCGTTCCCAACAAGTGGAATCCCAACAGGCACAATGCCCCCTGAGCAGGAGACTACCCGGTGAGCACCCCGGGCCGGCCCGGCGCCATATTGGCGGGCGAGGCCTGTTCAGATGATTCGACAGCGAATTCCGGAACAGAATGCCGCGCTATCGGGATACGCTCACTACGACGACCGCGAGTTCGGGGCCTCTCTCATCACGGCGACCACCTGGGTGTGCGGCGTCGCCACATGCCCGAGCCAATTGATAAAGGAAAATTTGCGAGCCAACCGAATGACCGACACGGCCAAGAACCCTCGCCCGCTCGTATCCATAACATGAAAGCGGTCCATGGACTCGAAACCCTTCGACTTCAACGCTTTCCGCAAGCCATAAAATGTAAACCAGTTGACTGCTGGATACGTCGCATGCCCGGCCAGTTGCGGATGCGTGGTGGACGCGAGGCGCTCGAAATACCTTTTGACCGGACCGGGATACCAGCTGTACAAGGGGAGATTGAACTCTTGCTGAATCGGGCACAGCTTGTTGGTGGTGGTTAGAAAAAGGATACCCCCGGGGCGCAATACCCGGGAAAACTCGTTGATACAGGCCACCCAGTCCGGCACATGCTCCAGCAACTCGGGAACCAGGCAAACGTCCATCGATCCGTCGGCCCATGGTAACTCGGTTGCCGAACCAACCCTGAAATCGATCTCACTGCCCGCTTCAACTGCGCGCTTCCTGGCCAACTCTATGAGCGGCTCGTTGACATCCAGCCCATGTACCCGATGCCCAGCCTGGGACCAGATAATACTTGAAGTACCGGCGCCACAACCTATGTCAACCACCTCAAGTACATCCGGAGCATCAAACCTGGAACTCATCACCCGCAACACGGTATCGCGGATGCTAACGAAACGCTGTATCGCCTCCTCGCTCTCGCTTTCTCGCGCGTAATAGTCGAAAAACTGCTCGTGAGAGGAGTGATCCCACCTCCCGGTATTCTCGTCGACGGGTTTTTCATCGCGCGTATTGTTCGCCATAGTCCCTCCAATGATCCAATCGGTGCTACCGGGTGGACGGGTTGCACCCAACCCTCCGGCATCTCCGATCAACGGCAGATTGATAGATACGACAATCCGCAGCACACAACTTGAGCAACCAGAAAGTTGGATATATCGCGGTCATGGCGCCAACCCTGAACTCATCGAAGATTCCTCAAGTTAACGGGTCAACCCAGGTTTCGGGAAATAAAAGGCCCGACCAACTTGGAGACCGGCAGCGGAAGCCGCTTCCAGGCATTGATGAATAAACGATATTTCGGGTTCAGAGGATTGATATCCGGAACCTCCCGCGCCTTCACCAGCCGGTACTCGTAGCTCAGTGGCTGCGGCTCGAATCCCCAGTTTTTCTTGAAGCTGTAGGAGCCGGTTCCCACCTTGCTGCGCCCATAGTCGAAAACACGAATACCCCGCTCTGCCGCTCGGCGCATGAGTTCCCAATACATGAAATCATTTCCCTTAACGGCCCGCGCCTCGCTGGTCCCACCCCCGTAATACGGCAATACCTCGTCACGAAAATAAAAGCTCATCACGCTGCTGACCACGCGCCCGTCCTTTTCTACGGTAAGGATCTCGCAATCTTCGCCAAACACCTCGCGCAGCACCGAAAAAAACCGCTTCGGGAACACCGGCGTGCCCAGGTTCCGGACACTCTCCGCGTAGGCGTCAAAGAAACGGTGAAAGTCCGAATCAATTTTGCTGGTGAGTCCTGCTTTGATACCTTTGCGAACAACAGCGCGTTGCTTGCGTGGAATGGCGAGAAGATTTTTCTCCACATCGGGATCGATCTCCTTGCGAAAGGTCACGTACAGTTCCTTTTTCAGCCACCCCTGGCTTCGTAGTGGCGCTTCGGTGGATTCGCTCCGGGCGAACGGCGCATTCCGCATTTCGAGATAATCCACATTCAGGCGACGCGCGAGATCCTCCGCCGCCCGATGCAACGTCAAGCGCGCGCGGTCAGTGTTGGCAGCAACCCCTCCATACACGCAAAACGGCGCCGCCATCAGCGCATTGCCGAACAAAAAACTTTTTACATGCCCCAATGGCAACACACCCTCGATGACGCCATTGCTATGCGCGTACAAGAAATATGCGCGATGCCCCATGCCGCCCTCGATGGCACTCTTCCA
>Ga0256830_1002582_pt1 | contig 11808 bp, 9 predicted proteins | sample 128326metaG_FD_190537 | JGI IMG/M metagenome (GOLD analysis project Ga0256830, IMG submission 190537) | Hydrothermal vent microbial communities from Lau Basin, Pacific Ocean - 128-326 | ecosystem: Environmental > Aquatic > Marine > Hydrothermal vents | place: Pacific Ocean: Lau Basin | collected...
TAAATCAGCTGCATGAGCTGTGGCACTTGCAGATTGCAGTCTTTCTCCTGCTTACCTTAACGATTTTCATGGTACCTATTTTTCATCAAATGTATAATAATATTTCGGTTGAAAGTGTTATGGAGTGTGGTTACCAGCACTCGCTTGTTATCCAAGTGCGATAGCACCGAAGCGAAGCGGAGAGTTCGGACAGACGGCGAAATTTATATGCTACTATGGAAACACTTCTTTTATTAGTGAAGTCAGATTGGCTACCCATAAAATCGAAAGTATTATCAGTAGCTCTCCAATTTGACCAAAGGTTATTCTATATCTCTTTACGGGTATCTCAAATGATGGTAATTCTTCTTCAAAAAACAACAATATGGTTCCTAAAATCAAGGTGGATATTTGTTCTATAGTTTCTAAAGTTATTATTTTAATTAAGTATAATTTTGTTAACATAAACATCATCGAACCTATCAAAGGAAACCATACTTTTTTATTTATTGCGGATTTAGTTTTATTTGCTATTATTATATTTAGCTCATTTTCTGTAATACTGCGTATCCTACTTCCTTTTAAAAACTGATAGATCAAAAAGACAACCCAATCAATCCTATCAACTTCGTAACCTTCTATTCGGAGAATGAACTTCTCCCTTAATTCTTCTTTTCGATGCTCATACTTTTCCGAATTAATTATTTCCCAAAGTAAATACTCCTTAATGTCTTTGACCTGATCATAGTCTATCATTACGCCCTCTTTGCGAGAAAACAAACGTTTTTCAATCCAATATGAAAATAATTTCCTTTCAGTGTCTTGATCTCTTAATTCTCTAAGCAAAGTCCTAATATATTCTCTATCCTCATCTTTAAGTATATTTAATGCCTGTGGAGTCAAAATAAGTAAAAATTGCATAGCTAAATTGTATCTTCCATAACTATCTGATTCCTTGATTTTATTAATTAATGTCTCACAATAATGTCGGTGATCCTGTTTTGTAATTAATGCAGCAGTTATGGCGATTAAAAGAGCTTCAGAGTCTAATCGTCTCCTATCTTTAATTTCTTTGAGAGATGTTGTAGCTAAATCCTCTACTTTTTTATTCTTATATAGGCCATAGAGGTATGCAATGCATGTGTATCTAATTTCTTGGGAGGTGATTTTACTATCAGATTTCCAGTTTTCAATGACATAATCCATTCGCCTTTCTATTTCATTAATCTTATCCATAAATGGCTTTGCGTCTATCATAAGAACCACGGAGTTATTTGAAGTGGGCGATTACCTTCAGTATTTATTTGATAACCACCATAACGACTTACATTTGCCATTATTCTTGCAACTAATTTAGGATAATTGACCGTAACTGGTAAATTTTTACCTCTAAAACCCCTCCAATTCATCTTTGACATAAAATATATTTCATCTAATATCTCATGAGCTAACGAGTAAAATTCTTCTGACGTCCAGTTATGACTGACTACCTCAACACTAAGCGGCTTTATTGGGGTTACCATCTCCAATTCATACCTATTCCTGTATCTACTCCATTTTCGGGAAGGTTGTGAAAGCGCAATAAGATATCTTCTGGAGCTTAGCTTTATTTTTGTTCCTTCATACGGATGATATCTATTGTGAGAGTCTCCCATAATCCAGTATGGGTGGGTTTCGTTTAAGTGAAGTATAGCAAATTTTACATCTTGGGATATCAAATTTTGTGCTTTGAGTTCTTCTATCGTCTCCTCTAAAACTTTTGTTTCACCACCTCTTATTTTAGGTCTTTTTCCACTAACATGTAGGGTTAATTTCTCAACAACCCAATCCGGATTATTATCTTTAAAACCTTTAACCGCTTTTTTAATAGTGGTTTTCAAATATGTTAGATATTGGTCTTCTCCCATAATTGGAGAAATTTCATTCCATAGCATTGTTCCATCTTTTTTGAAAACCATAGCAAAGCAGAATAAATTTTCATTATCAATTCGTGTAGCACCAGTGCCTATTATAATGTCAGATCCTTTTTCCGGATCTATATTCAAGACCCATGGCTTTCCACCAAGTTTGGAGACAAATTGAACGAGTAAATTACCAGTATAGAAATCGAGCTGATTTTGCGGTATTATCCTACTGGATAACACATAATAGTTCATAAATTGAGATGGTGTATTATTAATCAAGTACGACTTTAGTTTGTAATAAATAGCGGGCATATATCCTGGAAGGATAAGCATAACACCATCAACACCAGTATCAATAGCTTTATCAATTTGGGCTTTAATAGAGTCAAAATCTGAAGAATTGTATGTAAAATCTGTAATTTTTACATGGTTAATGTGCCAGATATTGTTAAGTTTATCAATTATCTGCATTTTTATTTCTTCGACTATACTTTTCCAATCTTCCTGATTAAGATATACCAATGCAATTTTATTGTATCTAAGCGAAGGTCTTTGATAAGGACCGTAATTTCTTAAACCTCTAATCAACTGGCCTGTATTTGATATTGGGACTTGGTTACTTCCTCCTATATAGTAGTTTACACCATCGGTTATTGTTTCATATTGCATCATCATTAGCCACCTCAACAATTTCAAGAGGTTTAAAGATAACCTTTACATCTCCATCTGGTGTTCTAAAGAGTTTTTCATCATCTGATGGGTCAAAAGCCTCCTTTAAAAGGTTTGTTATAAGATTAAATTTGTCTCGCATGGCTGTTGCATATTTTTTACCTTCAGGTGTGAGATGTCTATGAAATGCTTGTACAGACCTCCAGATGCTTCTCCTTACATTTTCTCCATATCTATCCTTTATTTCTGGATACGAAATCCGCCGGTTAGTTTCTATATCAATTATATTTATTTTCAAATCAACTATTAATCCAAAATTCGTATCTTGCCAGTGATGGATGCTGATAATTAGTTCATATTCCAGTTTTATTTTATTGGAGTGCTCATAATTTTCGGTGATTTCATTTACAATCCTCAAAGTTGATTTCAATTCTTTCAACTGCCATGGCGGAGATACGTTCTCAGAAAGCAAATCAAGAAGGTATTTTCTGAAAATTACGGCAAACAAAAAATTATCAACATCTAATTCCTCAGAATGATTATTAATATTCTCGCCATAATAATAAACCGAATCACCTATCCTTTTTCTCCATTTGCCGGGTGAAAAACTTTCATTATAAAGAGATTTTGAAACTTTTAATTTTCTTGGATACTCAATCACAGGATAAATATTAATGTACAAAACTCCGGAGCTTTTTTCCACACCCATAAAATCATCCAGTCTCACCATGCTTAAACACCTCATCCAAAATGCTTTCCTTCATCTCCTCAAGTAAAGTTATCTGCCTTTGGATTTTTTCTTTTGTGGTTTTGATTTTCTCATAAACATTGTCAAGGTAGTTTGCTATTTCTTTTTGCTTTTCAAGGTCTGGCTGATTGTTGCGGAAAGGGAGGGGGATTTTGAGGTTTTTTAGATGGTTTTTAGTGATTGCTTTAAATGTGGTCCCCCTTCTTCCCAACTCTTCTATCCTTTCTTTTATACTAACAAGTAAATAGAATAAATACTTGGGTTCTCCATTAAATCTTATAGCAGCCAATCCTCTTCCAATACAGTATTCGCCATCTGCAATATTAACATCGCCTACAGGCGCTCTAACTGAAATTAAAATATCATTTTTTCTACATAGCTTTTTAGGATCTGTCGTGTACATAATAGGCTTAGGGTAAAGTTCTCCGAACTCTTTATTTCCTTGTAAAAATAAAATTCCTCTTCCATTTTTATTGTAAGAACTAGATGGAGGAGATTGCCCCATTATTATCTCTGCAATCGCTTTATCTCCCAACTTCACCTCTCTCCACTCCTCCCCCTCCCTCGGCTTAAACGCCTGCTCCAAAACGCTTTCCCAGAGTTCATCAAGTTTCTCAAGTTCTTTCTTTTTCTTCTCCAGAATTTTGTCAATCCTTGAAAAGTTTGCCTCAATGTATTCAACGATTTTCTTTTGAGTTTCTAAATCTGGCTTGCCGTTGCGGAAGGGAATAGGGATTCTAATTTGTAATAATTTTTTGTTGGATATTCCAGCCTGCCCGATCCACTTTGTAGCCTTCATATAGAAAAAGCCTTTATTCCAGAGAAAATTAAGGTACCATGATAAGAAATCGGGTGTAATAACTTGCTTTTTTACTCTGATTCTTGTTATATGATTACTATAGGTATAACTTCCACCTGCGTTCCTAAAAACTGCAGCTCTTCCGACAAGTTCAATACTGTTCGTATTATTAAATAAAACATCCCCATATTTAATAAAATACTCCTCCACGTCATTCATATTCTTAGGAATAAAAGTCAGTTCACTGAGATCTATTTTATTCCAGTTTGCTATGTTATAAGGCCTGAGTTGTGGGATACCAATATCTTTGTTTATTTTAATTCTTTTTTGTTTTGATAAAGCAAAACCACTTTTAACATCCTCTACCAGCTCTTTTAACCTTACCTCTCTCCATTCAACTCCTTCAACTTCCCACGGCTTTTGGGGTTTGATGTTAAAGTCATTAAGAGTTTTCATGATTGCCCACCCTTTTGTAAAACCAGAATAAGTATTCCGTCTCTATCAGAAATAGGCACAGTTTCAGATAAGAGAACATCTACACCGTTTTGGGATAGATGCTCTTTTAAACTCTCATGAAATTCGTTTCTTATTCTGTTTAAGGGTATTGGGCTGAAGTCTCTCGTATCTTCGTTGATTCCTACAAAAAATATGAGAGTATCCTTCCTTTTTCTCCTAAGCTTTGCTAATAATCTTTCTGAGAATCTTTGTGGAGACGAATCAAAAAATCCTTGTCCATTGGTTCTAATGCCTGCCTTGAACTCTATACCCAATTTATCTATCTCTTTTAACTCTATGTTTCTTTCGGGCATGTTCAAATAATAGTCATTTAAAGCCAGCTTGCCTATCTGATAAAGTTTTTCTCTGAATCCCTTAGACTTCAAGAATTCAGATAGAACAAGTAAGCCTGTATAGTGGATGGTTTTTTCTAGTGTTAAATTTCCCCTGACCCCATCTATCATGTCCCCAAAGATACTTTCAATAGTTTTTACTTTTTCATCATCCTTTAATTTTGCGAAGATTGTAAAATGTCCAATATTTGTCTCATTATAATTAGCATTGAATCCGTTTAGTTCCACAAAAGCAACATTGAAGTTATTTTTTATCGCCTTAAAAGAATCGTTGATTAAATTCTTGCAATCATCTACACTTTCCCCAAGGATGAAAATAGTTTCTTCCTTACCTTGAAAATTGCTTTCGGGCTTATCTATTCTTTTACTCCCAACAACTACATAATCTTTGAACTCTCTAATCTCTTCATTGTTTTTGTAAAATCTGTATTTTTCTATAAATTCGCCAATGCCAAGGGTCTCATATCTTATCCTTTTAAGACCTGTTCTAACATCACATTTCGATCCATCTACGACTAATTCTGTTATAGGTGCATTCTCAATCCTTATTGTGGCTAAACCTCTTTGAAAATCAAAAGTTACATTTGAGTTTATATTTTCTAAATCCTCTAAAAATGTTTCTACTACTATATCTGTCTTTTCAGACCTTCTTATACGTACTCTCAATTCGCCTTTAAATTCATATTCTGGTTCTTCTCCTGTGAGCTTTTTCATACCCTTTGTGCCACTTTTATCAAATATTCCATAAACATTTGTGGTCTCAGATTGTATTCGTGTTAGATCTTCCTCTGATAATTCTTCAAAGTATGATGGGGCACTCTCGCTTTTTAGTTTGAAAATGAATTTAAGTAAACTTGTATCATCCAAGTATTTTATGAACTCTCTTATGCTATCACCTTCAAAAGATACTGCCCTATCTGGGGTAAAATGGTAAATAAAGAAGTACTCTTCAGTTAATATTAGACACCAGTATTTTTTCTCTTCTCTCGCTCTTCCGTACATGTATTTAGATAATTTTTCAAAAAGCTCTTTCACCTCTTCAGATACTATCTCCAAGCCTTTTTCCATAAAATCTGTTAATATTTCTTCACTGAAATGTGGCTCTGTGCTAGATGGCTTCTTTAATTTTTTAGTAACAATCCTTTTAACAAAACCATTTATTATTCTCAAATTACTATTATTTCTAACCTCAATACATCTAACCTCCTCAGGATTCTGCACAGGTGTATAAAAGACCTTTGAGAGTACTTCCCCGTTCATCTTAACATCCCCTTTAACTCTTCCAGCAAAGCCATAACCTCTTTTTCTTCCTTCAAAACATCTTCCAGAATCTCTCTGGCTGGTCTATACTCTTTTTTCTTCAACTTATTCGGATTTCTTGGTGTAAGCTCATAGGTCTCTTTGTCAATCTCATCAATGTTGACAATCCATGAGTTTTCGCTTATCTCTCTGTTCTGCCATTTCTCATAGCAGTCCTGCCAGTCCTCATCCCTCATGGGTCTTGTTTTGGTAAAGTTCTTCATGCCTTCTGGTGGCTGGATTTCGTAATACCATATCTCCTCTGTTGGTCCTCTCTTGTCAAAAAACAGCAGATTGGTTTTAACAGGTGTTTTTCCAGATGCGGTAAAAACGCCTTTAGGCAATGAAATAATCGTATGAACATTATAATTTTCAAGGAGTTCTTTTCTTACCCTAACAAAAGGTCCTGTTGTGTTTGATAAAACTCCCTCTGGGACAACAATCCCAACCCTTCCTCCTTGCTTTATCTTCCTCATCACAAATTGTAAAGCCATAAGCTCTGTGTCAGAGCTTTTAACAGGGAAATTAACCTTAAACCTCTCATCAAATTTTCCGCCAAATGGTGGATTAGTAAGGATAACATTAACTCTGTCTTTCTCCTGAATCTTTCTAACATCCTCAGCAAAGGTATCAACTTTGTAAATATGGGATGTGGGGAGATTGTGTAAAAGAAGGTTCATAATCCCTATAAGATAAGGCACATCCTTCTTTTCCTGTCCATAGAACATGTTATGCAAGATTTTCGTTTCTTTTGTTGTGAAAATTTCCTTACTCCTTAGTATATGGTTATAGCTTTCAATCAAAAATCCAGCAGAACCCAAGAAAGGATCCAAAATTATTTCTCCAAGTTTTGGATTAACTATTTTCACCATTAACCTTATAACTGGCCGTGGAGTGTAATACTCTCCAGCATATTTGCCCATTTCTCCAATTTCTGGCAAAAGCTCTTCATAAAGAGTAGAAATAACATAAATGTCTTCTCTGGTTCTGAACTTTAACTCATCAAGCAATAACGCCACTTCTCTTAACTTGTAGCCATCCTTCAAGAAATTCTGAATCTCCTTACCACTAAAGATGGTGGCAATTAACTCTTTTTCGCCGTCTCCATCAAGTTTGGAAAGAAAAGGAAATAACTTGTTATTAACAAAATCTATGAGTTCTTCACTTCTCCAGTCCTTATGAACCCAATCTTTCCATCTATAGGGTGATGAAATATTTCTTTGATAAGTTTCTCCTTTTAGTTTAGCCTTTAATTCCCTTTCATCTTCTAAGTCATCATAGAGTTTTAAGAAAAGCATCCACGACAGCTGAATTATATAATTAACTGATGCAATCTCATTTCTCAGCAAATCGCAAGCCTGTTTGAACTTTGATTTTAATGTTTGTCTGTCCATTATTCAACACCTCCAGACTCGTAGAGACCTCTAGAAATGCTTTCAAGTGTATGCATGAGGTTATCTATTCCACCAAAGGAATCTATAATCTCTTTTAATTTACCGATCTTTTGAATATCCGGAGATTCTAAAGCTTCTGGAGAGATTTCATCAATACCTCCAATTTTATATTTCTCTATTAAGTTAAGCAAAACTTCCTTTGCGGTTTGGTTGAAGGAGTTAATGAGTTGCTGTTTTTCATTTAACAGAGCTTGAGCCCGATCATCTCTGCTCAATACAGGGGCATCAAAAGCTACATGGGCTATAACATCAAAAGCATCCGCATCAGGTCTCTCAAGCAATTGAGCTATTAACTCCGGATTTATGCTCTTTGCTTTCAAATCTTCTAAAAATTTCTTTCTACTTACTTTATTTATCCAGATTTTTCTCAAGTCATCTAATGTAAGTACTTTTTTCCTCACATTCTCTTTGGCATATTCAATGTATCTCGCCTTATTGAGTTTCTTACCCTCTACTTCAACATATATCTCCTCCTCGATGTAAACATTGATACCCTTTATTACTATTTTTCCTTCCTTTGGCGTTTTCTTTTTTAATTCAACTATAACAGCAATTTTATCCTTGAATGGAATTGGATCTACGCTCACTTCCCTTATCTTATAATTTTTAGCTTCAACTTTTACTTTTACGGGTGAATGGGGACAACCATCTATAATGAACTCCCCACTCTCATTTGTTCTTGCAGGTCTAACCATATTGACTCCTAATTTCGCGGTTACTCTTGCATTGGCAATAGGGGTTCCGTCTTCACTATCTACAACCTTACCTTTTATGAAGTAATCAAAAGGACCTTCTGGAATATCAGGAATATACTCTTCAGGAGGCATGTCCCATGGATCCAAAAGGCGAGTGGCATTCACAAAGTCTATAATTCTGAAATAGAATTTATTGGCATCTTCACTTATTCTACTCCCTCTACCCATAATTTGTTTGAATAATACCTTTGAAGCTATGGGTTTCATGAATACAATGTTTTTTACAGGAGGAATATCAACACCGGTACTTAACAAATCAACAGTTACAGCAATCACAGGTACTTGATATTCAGAATCTGCCATCTTCTCGGCGAGTTCTATTGCGTTCGGTTCTTCGTCAACAACTCTTACAACAAAATCATCTGCATTTACGCCAGTTGAGGCGATTTCATAAGCCAATTCATTCTGTAAAATCTTCACAACATCTAAAGCATGTTCTTTGGTTACACAGAAAACAATAGTTTTCCCTGTTGGACCATAAATTTTCAATATTTCAGCAAGTTTCTTTGTCATCGCTTCTGTTCTGTCTGGCAGGGTTATGATTCTTTCAAATTCACCAACGGAATAGAATTCTTTGACTTCTGTTTCCTCAGGAGCTTCAATAATGGCTCCTTCACTAGCTACATCAGTAAGAGAAATTCCTCCTCTCTTATCAATATTCATGTAAATCTTGTGGATTTTGTAAGGAGAAAGAAAACCATCTTCTATCCCTTGTCCTAAACTGTAAACATAAACAGGAGTGCCGAAATAGGCATAGGTATCTATGTTATCATCCCTTTTTGGTGTTGCAGTCATGCCGAAATGAACAGCATCTCTAAAATAATCAAGAATTTCCCTCCACCTCCCATATCCAGATCTGTGACACTCATCAATGATTACCATATCAAAGAAGTCTTGAGGGTATTCCCGATAGAGTCTTTTTCCGTCCTTCTCGGAATAAAGAGTTTGGTACGTAGCAAAATATATATCTCTTATTTTAGAAGCTTTACCCTCTTTTATTACCTCTCTTGCACCACCAAACGGCTCAAAGAATTTATTACATGCTTGATCCCTCAACATTACTCTATCTGCAATATAAAGAATTCTTCTGATTTTTTTAGTATGGTAAAGTTTCCATGCTACTTGAAAAGCAACATAAGTTTTACCTGTTCCAGTTGCCATAGTCAATAAAATACGCTTTTTCCCGTTTAGAAAAGCCTCTACGATATTTTTTACTGCTGCAATCTGATAATATCTTGGAATTTGGTTTTGGACAATTTTATAGGGATACAAAAGAGGGTTTTCATCTTTGTTGAAAGGTAAGAGTCTATTAAACTTCCATAATGAATATCTTTTCCATAGTTCCTGTGGTGAAGGAAATCTATCAAGAGTTCTTTGTTTCTTTGTTATGAAATCATATTCTTCTATTTTATGTCCATTCGTTGAATAAGCAAAAGGAACATTTAGCATTTCAGCATACCTTTTTGCTTGTTGCATTCCTGCAGCATGATGTTTTGATTCTTCTTTTGCTTCTACAATGGCTATTGGGAAATATCTCTCTAAAAATAAGATATAATCGGGTTTCAATCCTTCTTTTCGGTTTCCATATTCATCTATTATCCTCCCCTCAGTTATTTTCAACTCACGTTGTATCAAATCCTCCGACCATCCAGATTCATGTAATTTTGGATTTATTAGTTTAGCTCTTGTTTCTGTTTCGTTAAGCATAAATTTCACCTTTTTCATTAATGTTTTTCATATTCAAATTTTTGAGCCGCAAATTGATACTCGGATAACTCGTTCTTATATGTATTTCCTCAAATCTTTCATGCAATATTAGTATAAATTTCTGTCGTTCTGCATTTCTGCATAGGGCACAAAAGTTTAACCCCAACTAAAAATTGAAACTTATCTCTTTAACCGAATTATAAAATCACCTAAATAATACCTCTCACCAGAGCTTAGTATGGTGGTTAGGAGGTCATTTACAAAATTTAAACTTCATTATATAATCGCAAATCTACTTAAATAATAAAATATTGAACTAATCCTAAGAGTCAATCTACTAAATTCCTTGAAGACTTCAGTATACTTTAAACTACTTTATAAAATATAGAGTTAAGAAAAAGCTTGTTTAATTGTTTTGATTGTTCACTTCAGCTTTCAAGATTCTCTCTTATTCTCACGTATTCCTCATAGTCTATCTCTCCTCTTGCCAGCCTTTCTTTGAGTATCTCAAGTGCGTTTCCGCTTCTCTGAGGAGATGTATCTTTCCTGCCAAGCTGATTGATGAGGACGTAGATTACTGCGACTATAATCACAAGCCATATTATCTGCCAGATCAGACCAAAACCAATTCCGGGAGCTCCAAATCCACCATATCCCCCCATCATCCCTCCGTATCCCATCATATCACATTCACCTCCGTAAAAATTGTAGGTCAAGGGCATCACCACCCCATCATCGAATCGCAACCATATCCTCCGTAGCTATATTCATATCCATTGCCGTATCCGTTATTCTGGTGCCCCTGATAAGCATATCCTGTCATCAAGGACGGAAGGCTCGGCCCTTCTGTTTCTTTTGGCGTGTCAAATCCGGGCATAAAGCCGTTATCCATCATGCCATAACCCATCATCGGAAATCCAAACCCACCATAGCCCGCCATATGAGCTGAAGCCGAGTATGTCAGTGCAAGCAAGAGCAAACCAGCACCAACACCGATCCCGATCTTCACATTTCTATTCATCTCACATCACCTCTGAACATAAATAGACCTCGGAGGCAATAGGTGTATGGATCAAAAACGATGGTACGGGAAGAATGTAACGATCCTGAAAAGGCCATGCACTTCACAGAAAGTTTCAGATACAGAAATGAAGGGATTATTATTGCCGGCATAATTTTCAGGGTAATAATTTTGCTTATTTCAGTATTCTCATGGAGTTGATGATTGCAATTAAAGCAACGCCAACATCAGCGAACACGGCCTCCCACATTGTTGCCTCCCCAAGAACGCCTAAGGATATGAAGGCGAACTTTATGCTCAGAGCGAGAATGATATTCTGCCAAACAATTCTTCTTGTTTTTCTGGCTGTTTTTATACCCTGAGGGATTTTTGATGGCTTATCATCCATAACAACAACATCCGCAGTCTCTATTGCTGCATCACTTCCAAGCGCTCCCATTGCAATTCCAACATCAGCCTTTGCCAGAGCCGGAGCATCATTTATACCATCTCCAACAAATACGACCTTTTCACCATCCATTACTCTTCTTTCAAGCTCCTCAACAACCCTGACCTTCTCATCAGGCAAAAGCTCTGCGTAGAACTCATCAAGACCTATCTTTCCAGCTATCTCAGCAGCAACATC
>Ga0256830_1002583_pt1 | contig 11808 bp, 12 predicted proteins | sample 128326metaG_FD_190537 | JGI IMG/M metagenome (GOLD analysis project Ga0256830, IMG submission 190537) | Hydrothermal vent microbial communities from Lau Basin, Pacific Ocean - 128-326 | ecosystem: Environmental > Aquatic > Marine > Hydrothermal vents | place: Pacific Ocean: Lau Basin | collected...
TGGTAACTGATCCTTTAGGAACGATTATCTGTCTTGATTGTCCTCCCCGAGAAGAGCCAGTCAAAATTTCCCCTCCTTCTCAATCCTCATAAAATAGGTTATAATAACCAGCGGGATGACTTCTTTTATTAGGTCAATAAGACAACTCTTAATTTTATTAGGTTTACCAGGATATTATTTTCTTCTTTACAGTTTAATTTTAGCCACCTCTCTAAAAAAATCGATCTTTTCAAGAAAAAAACTAACTTTTGGAAAAAGAAAGCGGGGCAGACCCAAAAAAATTGCTGTCACAATCAAGAGAAAAATAAAAAAAATAATCAGGTTGTCTAAAAAAATCAATCGTTCAATTAAAAAATTCCTAGTTGGACTAAAAAAAATCCGAATTAGAAAAAGAAAAAGAGGGAGACCAAAGAAAAAAATTCCCCTTTTCAAAATTCTAATCACCAAATTTCTAAGAATTTTAAAAAAGAAAAAACTGGCCTTCATCCTAATTATTATCGGATTAATACTAATTCTCTTTGGCTTAATCAATGAAATTCTTTCCGGCCTTCCCTCTCCTGATCACCTAATTCAGCGACAACCTTCTTTAACCACCAAAATTTACGATCGCAATGGCGTTCTTCTCTATAAAATCTACCGCAATCAAAATCGCACCTTAGTGCCCTTGGAAAAGATCCCCTCCTACTTTATCGAAGCCACCCTTGCCATTGAAGACAAGGAATTTTATTTTCACAATGGCCTTTCTTGGCGAGGAATTCTTCGAGCTCTGAAACATAACCTATTGCATCCCGACGAACCACCTATTGGTGGTTCAACCATTACGCAACAGTTAGTCAAAAATGCCCTGTTAGGTCCAGAGAAAACTTGGCGTCGTAAGATTAGAGAGGCAATCTTAGCACTACTAGTAGAAGTTAAGTTTTCTAAAAATGAAATTCTCCAAATGTACTTTAATGAAGTCCCTTATGGCGGTACTGCTTATGGGGCCGAAGAGGCGGCTCAAAAATATTTTGGTAAGCATGTTTGGCAACTCAATCTAGCTGAAAGCGCCCTCTTGGCTGGATTAACCCGAGCTCCTACTAAATACTCTCCTTTCGGGGCCTATCCTGAGTTGGCTAAAAAACGCCAGATTCAAGTTCTTCAAGAAATGGTCAAGGCTGGCTACCTCTCGCCCAGCCAAGCTGCCCAGGCTATTGCTCAACCTCTTCGTTTTGCCTCTCAAGGCGAATCAATTAAGGCCCCTCATTTTGTCTTCTACATTAAAGATTTATTAGTAGAAAAATACGGCCAATCAACAGTGGAACAGGGCGGCCTTACTGTGTTTACTAGCCTAGATTGGCCCATTCAGAAACAGGTTGAGGCCATCGTTCAAGAAGAACTGGCCCAAATTGAGGCCCTAAAAATTAACAATGCTGCCGCTCTAGTTATCAAACCGCCCACAGGCGAGATTATTGCCATGGTGGGCTCCAAAGATTATTTTGATTTCAAAAATGATGGCAATGTCAATGTCGTCCTCCGGCCGCGCCAACCGGGATCGGCAATCAAGCCAGTTAATTACGCTGTCGCCCTGAGTCTGGGTTACACTGCGGCTACCATCATTCCCGATACACCAATTACCTATCGCATCCCCGGCCAACCAGCTTATTCGCCCAAGAACTATGATAACCAATTTCACGGCCCTGTTCCTTTGAGAGTGGCCTTGGCCTCTTCACTTAATGTTCCTGCTGTTAAAGTTCTTTCTTCCTATGGAGTCGAGCGAATGATCGAAATGGGGCGAAAATTGGGCATTACCACTTGGACCGATCCTAGTCGCTTTGGTCTTTCTCTTACCTTAGGAGGCGGCGAGGTAAAAATGATTGATTTGGCTCAAGTCTATTCGGTCCTAGCCAACTTGGGCAAGAAAGTTCCCCTCAACCCCATTCTCAAGATTAAAAATGCTCAGGGAAAAATCATCTATCAAAATCTTTGCCTTACTCTCGGGTCGTGCCCTCGAAGCCAAGTGCTTGATCCAGGCATTGCTTTCATTTTGACCGATATTCTGGCTGATAATCAAGCTCGGGCTCTTGGTTTTGGTCTCAATTCTCTCCTTAAAATTCCCAAGCATAAGGTAGCGGTTAAAACTGGTACTAGCAACAATCTCCGGGATAATTGGGCTATCGGCTATACTCCTTCTTGGCTGGCCGCTACTTGGGTAGGTAATAACGATAACTCGCCCATGAGTTATGTGGCCTCAGGAATCACTGGCGCCACTCCTATTTGGCACCGAATTATGCGCCTCCTACTTAAAAATCAACCTCAAGAAGATTGGCCCCAACCTAATAATGTCGTCAAAGCTAAAATTTGCCTTCGCGCCAATAAGCCTGATTGTCCCCAATGCACAGTGATGAAAGAAGAGTTTTTTCTCCAAGGCACCGTCCCCCGATCCAAATGCTCTTTCCCTCCTAAGAATCAGCCTCAACCAACAACCAATACAACTCATTAACTAATTGGGGAAATAGTTTTTCTGCCAATTGATTTCTAGTACCCTGACTAAGAATTACTAACACAAAAGGCTGATTGGGAGTAAAAATAATTCCTGCGTCAGATACCACCCCTACCTCAGTACCAACTTTATGAGCTACTCGAATCCCTTCGGGCACCCCAGCTGGTAAACGGTCTTCAAAGATGGTTTCGGTTAAATCAATTAACATTTGTTCATTCCAGGGAGAGTCAAGAAGTTGATGATGATAGAGTTGACGAAACAATCGGGCTACATCAGCAGCTGTAGTCAAGTTGTTTTCTAAATCAGTTTGAGTCAGACCCCAATCAAGCATTAACTGATTAATTAGTTGATCGCCCAAACGCTGGCGCAAAATTTTGAAAGCAGTGTTGTCCGATTGTGACAGGGCTAGCTGAGCCAATTGGCCCCAAGTCAATTTAGTTCCGGCAGGTTGATATTGTAAGCTGCCAGCGCCAGTAACCTTATCCTCCTCTCGAAGACGATAAATCTCCTCCAATTTAAACTGGCCTCGGGCTACCTGATGATAAAAGGCGGCTACTACTGGAAGCTTAATTAATGAGGCTGCCTGAAATTGAATCTGATCGTTAATCCCCCAGCGAAAGTCTCGGGTTAATAATTCTACTCTCACAGCCCATTGTCCAGGTAATCGATTGAGCCGTGTTTGCGCCCAACCATCTAACCGTTGAGACAAACTCTTGACCGGAGTTATTTCTTTTTTTCCAAAAGAAAAAGAGTCAAACTTCACCTGAGGCCAACTTAAACCCTGATCTCGCCACCGAGCCCAAAGGGCTAGAAAAAGACTGGGGAGCAAACTAAATAAAAACAAGAGAGAGACCAGAATTCGGCTCCGCTGCTCCCGTTGAGACTGCTCTAATTTGGTAGTAAGCCTCAGTTGAGTCGGTTTAAGCTTCATTTAAATTCATTAATCCCGCTTTAGCACCAATTTTTTGCACCACTGAAGCAGCATTAACCATCGCCAACTCAAAAGCAGCCTCAAGCGTAAATCCTCTAATTAAACCGGCCACAAAAGTACTGCCAAAAGCGTCGCCAGCACCCGTTTCATCAACTGGCGAGCGAGCTGGAGCTGGTCTAAAGATTAGATTGTCTGAAGACAAAAGATAGGCACCATCACGACCATTGGTAACAATAACTAATCGAGCCCCCAATTCTTTGACCTTGGGCCAAAAATTTTTCGCTCCCAGTCTTTCTCTTGCTAACTCTTCCATTTCCTCCCGATTAAGATTAAAAAGATCAACTTGATTGGCTAATCTGATTATTCTCTCTCTTTGCCTTAATTCTTTCTCGCCTGGATTCCAGGCTATTCGAATTTTTCTTTTCCGAGCAAAATCAATCAGTCTTTCCACTAGATTCAAATTTCCTTCTAGCGAAGCCAAATAAAACCAACGACTGGAGAGCCTAGACCAGTTAATATCTTCTATCTCCAACCTCGTCGACCCCCGATAAACTAAAATAGTTCGCCCACCATCAGGACCAATCAAAACCACTGAAGTGTCGGTTTCTTCTTCTTTCCTAACCAGAAAGTCAGTTATTACTCCTTCTTGTTCAAGCTCATCAACAATTAATTGACTAAATAAATCCCGACCCAATCGGGCCACCACCGCTGACCTGAGACCCAAACGAGCAAAAGAAACCGCCGTATTAGTGCCCCCACCACCGCTACAAATAACCCTTTTTTTGAGTTCAATCTTAGCTCCGTAAGGCTGGCAAATGATTGTTTTACCTTTATTTTTGACCAATCTAAAATCAGCTGATTTGAGAAAAATGTCTACTATCGCCGAACCAAAAGAAATAACATCAAAAGATTTGGTCATTTGATCATTTGAAATTTAAAATTTTTAATACTTCACCAGTGATCCTATTAATTACTGGCCCCATCAACTGATAAACTCTGACCCCTGAATAGCTTTGAAGCTGTCGCTCCAATTCCTGGCGATAAACCAACCGAAGCTGGGTATTGATATTAATCTTGGCCACTAATTGCTCCTTAATAGCCGTCTTTAGGTCTTCCTGAGCCACTCCTGATCCCCCATGGAGGGTTAAAAGAGTTCGACCAGCTTTCTGTTTAATTGTTCTCAATCGTCCAAAATCGAGCCTTTCTGGTCTTCGGGGATCCATGCCATGTCGATTACCAACAAAAACAGCAATCAAATCGACCCCCGTCCGCTGAGCAAACTCCGCCGCTCGCTGAGGATCAGTCTGATCTCGCTCAGGCTCTCCCTCAACCAAAATCCCTTTCGGATGCGCTAACTTAACTACCTGCCTAGTCAACCTAATATTTTCCTCCCAAGATAACTCAGAGCCATCAAAATGAATCATGTCAGGAGCTAGATCAATGATTTTTTTAACCAAAGAAAGCTCTCGGCTGTGATCAAAATTGACAAAAAGAGGCAAACCTTCACTTCTAACCAAAACTATAAATCTTTTTAATCCCCAAAAATCAAGCTCTCCGGGCGACAATTGAACAATCACTGGTCTTTTAGTTTTCCTTACTGCCTCAACTACTCCCCGATAAATAACAAAATCGTCACAATTGAAGGCAAAAATAGTTTCTTTACTCAGTGACTCTGCCAACCTCATTTCTTCCCTCTTTTGAATCTCCTAATCCACTTTAATGAATTAATATATTAAAGCGCGCTCAAAACTCAAAGCTCAAAAGAAAAACTTTAATGATTTAATATATTAATATATTAAAGTCAGGCCAGGAGAGGTTTTATCTTGAGCCTCTCAAAAAATTCTCTTTTGTAATTCTCTCTCAATCTTCTTTTTCTCTGCCTCCCAAATCCGGTGACCCTTACCTCCAAAAGCACCAACTTTAGCTAAAGCATGGAAAAATTTTAGAGTTGTTTTCTCTCGCTGATAACGGGCAAGGAGTTTTTCTAGTAATTCCTGGGCTGACTGGTTTTCTAAAAGGCGGATTTTAATTTTGGCAATAGTAGCAGTGCTTAAATGGAGCTGACGCTTAATTTCCTCGTAGTCAGCTCCCTTAGCAAGAAAAAGAGCGGCGGCTATTCTTTTGGCTAACATTACCTTCTCCGTTGGTGTTAACAAAAATTCAAGCAAGGTCTTCAAAGTCTGTTTATCTCGACTAATCTGGAGAGAATCAAGAAAAAAATTAAAAATCTCTTCCCATTTTTGATCGCTTAAGGGCCAACGAGAGACTTGAGGCATTTGCTTAATGATATAATCACCAAAAACACCCTGTCAAGACTTTGTGGGATTTTAATGAATTAATTAAATAAACTCAAAACTCAAAGCTCAAAAGGCAAAACTTTAATGATTTAATATATTAATATATTAAAGTGAAAAGGATTGGGAGAGAGGAGGAGAGGAGACTAGTAAAAGAACTTTTGAAGGAAGACCGAGAGGCATTGAGAAAATTTCTTGATCACTACCAAAAACCCCTTTTTTCTTTTATTAAAAAGCGGACCAGAAATAGTCAAGATGCCGAAGACATTGTTCAAGAAACCCTAATTGCCGCCCTAGAATCGCTCCCCAACTTTAAATTTCGTTCTTCTCTTTTTTCCTGGCTTTGCAGTATTGCCCGTCATGAAATCGCCGATTACTACCGCAGAGAAAAAATTAAAACCATCCTCTTTTCTTACTTCCCTTTTCTTGAAGAAATTCGTGACCAGGCCCTAGGTCCAGAAGGAAAGTACTTAAGACAAGAACTCCAGCAAGAAATCAAAACTGTTCTTAGGCAATTAAGCGAAGGATATGCCAAAATTTTACGACTTAAATATATAGACGGCTTGTCAATGAAAGCCATTGCTCAAAAAATGGCAATCACCGTCAAAGCAGTTGAATCCCGGCTTAGCCGAGCTCGAAAACAATTTGCTCAAAAATGGCAAAAAAATCAATTAGAAAAACTATTAAAAGAATCATCAAGCTAAGTCTTCTAATTGGGATTAAGGAAGCCTATCTCCTCGGACGCAATCTTTTGGGATTAATCTATCATCCGTTTTTAACTCTAAGAATAATAAAAAAAGAGCGCGATTTTTCTCAAACCATCTTGATTGGCTCAACTGCTCTTGTGCCGGCAATTTTAGCTTTATCATTAGCAATTCTTTCCTTCTTTATTACTCACTTCATTGGCACCATACCAGAAAAAGTGAAATTAGCTATCGAGGCCACCAGCCTTTTCCTCTTTACTCTCTCGCTAGCAGCAATTTTTTATTTGCTTTATTGGAGTTTTCAGGTTATTAAAAAAAGCTCTTTTTACCAAAATGCCCGGTCCCGCTGAAATCTGGCGCCGCCACAATTCTATACTAAGGCTCACCGATGAAGAAGGTAAATCGTGTTTAACTCCTGGATCAGGATTTCTAAGGGGCTCGCCTTGCTCTCCAGAAGTTTGTCAACGACGAAGAAAAACTAACCCCCATCCGATTTCCCTAGCCCGAGCGGTATATGAGGCCACCAAAGCAGCTAATAAGTCCTCTGGGCGACAAAGTCGATAAAAGCTCTGATCTGATCCCGAGCCGGCCGCTCAACCAAAAAATCTAGATTCTGGTCAAAATACTCTTTTGCCTGCTTAATAAATTTAGCCAACATCTTCCGACCATGAGCCAAACTGCCGTATTTTTCCATCATTTTAATCACCCAAACCACTTCTGCCTCAGTTTTCTCTTTTCGAGATTTTCTCATAATTGCTAACAATCTTCTCTTGTCTTTGCCCCTAATATTTCGAAACAAATGAACCAACATCATTGTTCTCTTACCTTCATAAATATCATTACCAGTTTGTTTTTTTAAACCAGCAAAGTTCGAAGTCAAATCCAGCAAATCATCAGTTATTTGATAACAATAGCCCATCAGCTTACCAAACTGATAGAGTCGTCCTAGTTGATCCTGATTAGCTCCAGCCAGTATTGCTCCCAAACGCATTGGCCCTCCAATAGTGTAATAACCTGTTTTACTTTCAAAGATAAAAAGGATATCTTCATCAGTTAAATCGACTCGGTTTTCTCGGGTCCATTTAATCTCAATCGTTTGTCCCAAAACAGTGCGATTGAGCATTCGATAGAATTCATCCATGATAGTCAAGGCTTTCTCCGTTCCCACCACCGCCTCGTTATCTCGAAGCACTTTCCACATTAAAAGGTGAAGGCCGTCGCCAGCATTAAGAGCTAATTCTTGGCCATAAATTCGGTGAAGTGCGGGTCGACCGCGACGCATTAATGAATCATCCTCGATATCGTCATGATTCAAGATCCAATTTTCTGAAATTTCCATCGCCGCAGCCGTTTTAATCGCCTGCTCCTGAGGAAAACCTAGTGCCGCCGCGGTTAACAAAACCAGAGTAGGTCGAACATACTTACCCTTTCTCTCTGGATAATCAGCCACTAGTTGGAAATGAAACTTTGCTTCTGATTCATATTTCGGCGGCACCTGACAATAAGTTGGCATTTGGGTCATAAGATTGAGGTATTGTTTGATTTCTGGCCAAACCAAAGCCCGCTTTTCGCGAAGAACCTCAAGAAAATCAATCATTTTTGCAACAACTCTACAATTTTCCAACCAAATTCAGTGGCGGTCTCAGGCCCTGAAGCAGTAATTATTTTTCCGTCTACGGTCACTGGTTCGCCCGTGTACCGAGCTCCCTTGGCCTGAAGATTGTCCTTCTCTGAAGGATAGGCCGTTGCTCGCCGGCTTCGCAAGACACCAGCATTAGCCAAGATAGAAGGCGCAATACAAATAGCCGCCAACACCTTGTTTTGACGAACTGCCTCCTCAGCAATGGCTAGCGCCAAAGCGTCCTCAAAATATTCTCGCGCCCCGGTACCACCAACGAAAATAATGGCTTGATAATCACTGATATTAACCGCTAATAAATTTTTAGAAACCTTAATTTTGGCCCCCAGCATTCCCGTCGCTTCCCCTTTTCTAGTTGAAACAATCTCAGTTTTAAACCCCGCCGCTTCGCAGATCTCTTTTGGCTTTAACAACTCTTCATCGCGAAAACCATGAGGAGCGATAATAAAAAGAACCTTGGCCATATCATTTTAATAATAGCAAAATCCATTAACAGAAGGCAAAAAAATCCCCCGAGAGGTCGGGGGATTGATAAAGTCGAAAGCCCGTCTGCCTTAATAGTCAGCTCCCGGCATTGAACTATTAGCACCCGTTTTTTCCTCCTTTTCCTCGGGCAAATCAGTGATCATTACTTCAGTGGTTAACACCATTGCCCCAATACTAGCGGCATTTTCCAAAGCACTTCGGGTCACTTTAGCCGGATCCAGAATACCAGCATCAATCATTGATTCAAACTTGCCCGTCAAAGCATTGTAGCCAAAATCAGTTTTCCCTTTAGCCAGAGCTTCCTCAATCTTGCTAACCACATAACCTTCATCCTCGCCAGCATTCCGGGCCAGCCACCGAACTGGTTGTTCCAAAGCATGCCGAATAATATCAACACCAATTTTTTCCTCCGGGTCCTCTAATTCCAATTGTTCTAGAGCGCGGCGGGCTAAAAGAAGGGCCACCCCGCCACCAGGCAAAATTCCTTCTTCGGCCGCCGCCTTAGTTGCTTCCACTGCATCTTCTACTCGCTTCTGAAGCTCTTTTAGCTCGACTTCGGTTGCTGCTCCAACATTAATAACCGCCACTCCTCCCGCCAGCTTAGCCAGTCTTTCTTCTAGTTTCTCTCGATCATAATCTGAGGTGGCTTTTTCGATCTCGGTCTTAATCTGGCCAATCCGAGCCTTGATTGCCGCTGGATCGCCCTTACCGCCAACAATCTGGCATTCATCTTTATTAGCGATCACTTTATCAGCTCGACCACAATCTTCCGGCGTAACCGATTCTAATTTGCGTCCTGTATCCTCAGAAATAACTGTTCCCCCGGTCAAAACGGCAATATCAGCTAGCATCGCCTTGCGGCGATCACCAAACCCTGGCGCCTTGACCGCTAGACAATTAAAGGTGCCTCGAAGCTTATTTACTACTAGAGTAGCCAAAGCTTCGCCCTCGATATCATCGGCAATAATGACAAAATTCTTGGTCACCTTGACAATGTTCTCCAAGAAAGGCAAAATTTCCTGAACGGAAGAAATCTTTTTATCAGTAATCAAGATATAAGGATTCTCGATTACTGATTCCATGCTGTTCGGATCAGTGACAAAATAGGGCGAAACATAGCCCTGATCGAAAGCCATCCCCTCTTTGTAATCAATCTCGATCTTTAAACCTCGACCCTCCTCAACAGTAATGACACCATTTTTACCCACCTTCTTTAAGGCCTCGGCGATTTTCTTACCAATTTCCTCATCTCCCGCCGAAATAGTAGCCACTTGGGCAATTTCCTCGTCACTCTTGACCTGTTTAGCCATCTTCTTAAGCTCTTTAACTACCGCTTCAGCGGCTTTCTCGATCCCTCGACGAACAATCATGGGGTTGGCTCCAGCAGTAATGTTTTTCAAGCCTTCATTAATAATTGCTTGGGCCAAGATGGTCGAAGTAGTGGTGCCGTCACCAGCAACATCATTAGTCTTTGAGGCTGCCTCTTTAATTAGTTGAGCCCCCATATTTTCAAAAGGATCGGCTAATTCAATCTCCTTGGCAACAGTAACACCGTCATGGACCACTGTTGGCGCTCCCCATTTCTTATCAAGGGCCACATTTCGGCCTCGCGGTCCCAAAGTAATAGCAACCGCCTGAGCTAAAACATTAACTCCACGGAGCATAGCTTGACGCGCTTTTTCTCCGACTAATAATTGCTTTGCCATATTGCCTCCTTTCCTGATTAAGCTTCAACCGCTAAAATATCCTCGAATTTAACAAATAACAATTCTTTATCGCTTCCCTCTGGTTTATATTCATTGCCGGCCCATTTTTTGTAAATCACGATGCTGCCCACTTTTACCTTCTCCCAAGGCTCAAGTTTTGCTCCTGCATCAGTCATTACTGCTGGACCAACAGCCAGCACTTTGCCCTTGAGCGGCTTCTCCTCGTGACTATCAGGCAGAACAATACCCGAGGGTGTTTTCTTTTCTCCCTCCAACGGTTCAACCAAAATATAACCTGGTGCCGGAACTAAGTTTAATTGGCTCATGACCCCCTCCTTGAATTACAGTTCGAGAAACTAATAATAGCAATCGAGAGAGTTATCTGATAATTATTTTAATCAGCCTTGTCAAGATGTCAAGACTTAAGTCGATATTGGCTCAGAATTTGTTTTACCCCTTGATCCAACTGAGTCAGAATTGAATCATTAAGTTCCCCTGACTCATTCAAAGCATTAACTGCATCTTCGTAATATTTAATCAGCCGATCATTAAGACCGCCATCATAAGTAAACGAAGCTAAATACCAGCTTTTAGCTATTTGAGCTTGATTAATGAAAGGTTTTAACAGCGAATTTGACGCTAACTCCTGAGCTAAATCTGTTCGAGGATAAAGTTCGCCAAAATAGCGAATCTGACTCTGAGCGGTATAAAGTCGCTGCAACCCCTCTTTAGAGGCTAAAAATTGAAGAAATTGCCAGGCCTCCTTCTGATAACGACTTTTTACCCAAACTCCTTCTACCCAAAAACTCGCCCAACCAACTTGAGTCAACTCAGCCTGTCCCTCCTCAGCCAACTGCCAATCGGTATCTTTAAGTTTGGGCAGCTGAGGAACATCGGTAACGGCAAAATTAAGATTTGAATTGATCTCAGAGAGATTAAAAATCCGCCAGGAAGGTCCAAAATAAAAGGCCACTTTACCTTGGCCAAAAGCCATAGTTGAGCTAGGCAAAGTTTCGTCCCAGACATGATCTTGGCGATAAAAAATCGTATAAAAACGAAGAGCATCACTTACCAATTGACTTTTAGGCTGAGACGGTGATCCCTCATTTTGAAAAATCATCAAGCCTAAAATATCACTCCAATGATCAACATTGCCTGTGGTTCCTAAAGCCGCCCCTGCAATCTGAATCTTGCCCCCTTCATCTCGAACCGTAAGTTCTTGAGCCAATTGGCGCAGACCCCACCAGGTTCGCGGCGGTGATTTATTAGCTGCCGCCAAAATATCTTTGTTGTAGTAAAGGACTAAAGTATCAATCATTAAGGGAATGCCATAGAAAACATTTCCCTGCTTAAGACTTTCTTTAATCACAGGAAAATAGTCTTTCTCCAATCCCAAATTAGCCACTAAATCTTGAGGAACTGGGGCCAAATCTTGGCGCAACATCGGCCACCAGGTTTGATGAAACCGAAAAATATCTGGCCCCTGGCCCTGACTAAAAGCGGTTTGAAGGCGAAGGCGATAATCTTCCTTATCCTGGGGAAGATAATTAATCTTAATATTGGGATGTT